>Ga0116229_10000660_pt1 | contig 48325 bp, 24 predicted proteins | sample S1TSphgellanicum_3_FD_87313 | JGI IMG/M metagenome (GOLD analysis project Ga0116229, IMG submission 87313) | Host-associated microbial communities from peat moss isolated from Minnesota, USA - S1T2_Fc - Sphagnum magellanicum MG | ecosystem: Host-associated > Plants > Peat moss > Unclassified... | reverse complement strand
ATTGTAATTATTGTGGTTTTTGGGCAAAAAACATTTGAAAAAAAAATAAAGAAAAAAAAAAAAAAAAAAATGATGAAAATAAAAAAAAAAAAAAAAAAAAAAAAAAAACAAGTGGGGGGTGGCAATGGTTCAAGTTCACCACGGAAGGGGAACAAGATCCAAAAACAAGGAGCAAGATTACCATCATTAGTGGTTTTACTAGGAAGGGGGTGTAGTTTTATTAAAGGGTCTTTTTATTCTTCTTAAATTTAAGATTTCTTATCTTTTAAGTTTTTTAATTTTAGTTTAAATGATGTCAACAGGTTGTTTCATATTAGTAATTTGTAAAAACCAAATATAAATGTTTCTCCCAAATGCAAAAGCAAAACTAAATTTAATCTTTCATAGCAAGTTGAAGAAATAATATATAAAGTTCTAAGTGAACCTGTTCATAAACCAAAAATAATAGCAAGAAGTAATCTTAAAAGAAGAAAAAAGCTCCAAAGGTTCAAAAGTTTTTAAAGAAGTTCCAAAAAAATCTTTATTTATCCTTCAATCCTTTTATTTATTCCAAACGTAACACTGTTTTAAATTTAAATAGTCAGTAATCGATAGAATTTTAAATTTAAACTACAACAACTATTGGTCACAAGTTTAAACCAACCTATTACTGTTAACAATTGGTTACTATAACAAACTAGTTACCAGTTGACTTCACCCACTAATTACCCTATCACCTATTATTGGTTATTTCAATAGACCAGTTCACTTAAGGTTTTGTTACCTAGTAATAATTGAACTAAGTCTCAAAATCATATTGCGTCACTAGTTACTTGATGGTAACAACCAATTAATGTATCATACTTGAAAAAATGGGTTAACATTCCCCCCCCCCCTTGAAAACCGAATTTCATCCTCAAAATTAGTCATCTAGAACTACCTATTTAACTCCTATAGTCAAATCATCAGCAAGTTGTTCACCTATGGTTTTAACAAGTTCAACTAAAGGAACAAGTTTAGATCCTAGACTCTCAACAACATGTGTGTCCTTTAGTACTGTATCTGGAATCTTTAAAACCTCACTAGCATGTGTGATAGTGTCAATCAAAGTAACCTCTACACATACCCCAATTTCTAGTATCATTAATGAAATGGGTTTGGGAATAATAGGTTATTCCAAACCTTCTACCTAAATACTAACAGCTACAACACATACTTCCATAGATTCTATGGGTAAAGACAAAATACAAGAAACAATAGCCAAATGTGTTCCTCCTTTGATTGGCTTTAGTTCCTCAATGGTAGTGACAACAAGTTCATTCTGAAAACTTGTAGCTACAATTGCTACCTACACAAATGAAAACTTCTAGAAACAATAATAGGTACCTTAACCAATTTTTTAGTAAACCGATCATATGTATAACCATCAAACTATAACCAATGTGCAACCAGTTCATTCATATAAACTTTTTCATCTACATGAACTATCTCCAAACTATCTTGGATCTGTTTTTCATAATTTCTTGTATAATTTGCCACCATTCCTTTTATTTCAGGTTTTTATCCACTAATGTTAGGTTTTATACCTTAAGCAAAACATTTTCCAAAAACAACTCCTCAAACTCCTTCAACTCCATGTAGGTGGTTTGAAAAACTTTACTTAGTGCTTGACGAAATGTTTCCAATTTGCCTTTCAATTCTTAGATTTGTACCCAAAGCTCATGGGTACAATTCTCCATGTCAATGTTAACTTCCATTAATTGTTCCTTCTACTGCAAACAAGTGTTCTCCAACTCTAAGAGATTTTTCTCCCATTGTACACTAATGGATTCCATCTTGCCATAGTCCCTTGTTAACTGGTCAAAGTCAGTATGTAGCGCCTTTAAGTCATTATGGGTTTTTAAATGAACCTAGTTTAACTTGTTGTACTCCTACTACAAAACTTCAACCTTCTTAATTGCCCTTTCAACTTTAACACTTTTGGCAACCATATGTTTATTCTCTATCTATAGTTTAAGGAATTAGATTTTCACAATAGCCAAGTCCTTGTTTTTATTTTGTAGGGATTGTTTATGGCTAATCAGTTCTAGGCAACGGGCCTATAACTAGTTGTTGGTGTCCTCTAATAGGTTCTCAGCAGTACTATATTTAGTTTTCAAATCAAATGAGCTATTTATTGTCTAAGGCGAAATCTTGGCAACTAGGGCTACTCACCCAAAGAAAAGTGTAACCTATTTCAAACTTTTGTGTTGAGCATAGGATATCGATGTTCAAGAAAAATATAAACAAGTCTAGGCTAAACTAATTCAATAGGTTTAAGATAAACTGGTTGAACTAGTTTTATATATGTTGGTAATGGGTTGTTAGCATGTTATGTAAGAATAGAAGTTTCTTGAATAGGTGAAGGCTCTTGATTTGATACATGCTCAAAATCATGTTCATTTTGATCCTCCACGAACTAATCACTTTCAGTCTTAATCGATTTGTTGTCATGTTACATAGTAACATCAACTTCCATGTCTTCATCGCCTCCCTCCATAATCATGATTCATTGACAGGTGCGAGGTTTTTTCTTCAGTGGTGAATTGGTTGCTTCCGGAGTCAACTGGTCCCTAGGTGTTAATGGCTCAATTCATATTTTCACCTAATGTAATTGTTGAATTAGTTGTGGTGATATATTAGCTGAGCACACCGATCAATGTTCACTAATGAATTACTCCTTGGCCACAACCTCAAGAGAAGGTTCTTTAGATATCTCCACAACAACCTTCTTCTTTTCTCTCTCCTAAACTAGTTATGGTTTTGGAGAATCAACAAGTGTCTCTTCTTCTATTAATGGAAATTAGTGTCGTAAGAAAACTTCTATAACTAGTCCAAAGTAACAAGTTGTTACCTTCCTATCAGGCGTTGCTAACCCTGTTGCGATCTGCTTTTGGTGCTCCATCCACTAGGTCAATACTATTGACATTTGTGTCAACATAATGGAACACCAGTTGATCTTCTTCCTTTTGTTTGCCAAATTAAAAGTAATGGCAATGCGGTTACCAAAATAAACTAATTTTTCCCATTGGTAAATGATTTACAGGATTATTGCAAACTTGGCGTGGTATTCCTCCTTCATCCGAATGAGATTACATTATTCTTTGTTGACAAACACATCCAATCCAACTATGTTTTTAATAGCAACTTGGGCCTCTTTGACCAATGCATTTGTTGCATCAACCGCTCTTTCAACACTGATGCCAAAATCCTAAACAATTGGTGCTTGGTCGTGGTGATCTTCTCACCACAAATAATTATCCTAATGCATCCATCCTTTGTGGACTCCCAAGTGTGTAAGAACTTCTCCAACATTTCTGGTCATGGAACTATCCAATGAACAACAAACAAGCCAACCAAACCAGCTTGCTCTGCACATTGTTGCTTTTTGGATCCCATCTGGATCCACCATAGCATTTTTTGATTTTTTTTTGCTTCAATAGATGTTCGCTTCCAAGTCACTTTAGCATGTGAATTACCCTCCTCCACCTATTCCTTTCCTTTGCGCCTCATCATGAATTTGGACCGCACCTTGGTAGGTATAACAACAAGTATGTCAAGAGAATCAACTTCTACATCAAAACATCTTCCTTCAACTGGTGCCAATGAAAAATATGCTAGTTGCTCAACTTCAACAAGTTGTTAAGCTCCTTCTTTTACCTCTATAGTCTTATTTTCAACCTATTCTTCCTGCTCAGAATCACTAATTATGACAAATGTAGGTGCAGGAAGTGAAAAATGTCTTCAAAGGCCTCACAATGTTTCTTCAAGTCCTCCCACAGTAATAACACGTTTTAATGCCTCCAAAATTTCTTGTTCTACGTCTCTCTCTTCCCGAGAGCTTTCACTACTCTCTCAAAATATAGGAGGTGGCATTGATGCAAGTGGTTCAATGTAAATTGCACCGGTTGTTCTAAAAGCTTCCTTTTTAACTTTCTACAATTCTCTTTCCTCTTTCTCTTTCTGTTCTCTTTCTCTTCTTAATTATGCCTCCCTCTTTGCTTGCTCTCTCTGTCAACTAATCTGAGGCACTCATTGCCTCATTTTGATGTAACAAAAGGTATAAGGAAATCCAAAATGAAAAAATGAAAAGACATTTTTCTAAAGGGTATGTCAAATTTTTGTACTACATCCATAGAATGAAATGTGGCAATGCTTGGATAATGACACAACTTTTAGGGCTTACTTTCCTTAAGAAACTAACACCTATAATTAGGTTTACTGAAACATTATTACTTTGCATGGAATTAAGGCTAATTAGTATGTTCCCAACTAGTTGCCTTTTCAATAAGTCACTAGTACATGTTTCAACTAGTTTTGGATTAAACAAACTACTATATGTTTTTCTTTTATCGAGTTATTTGCTATCAAACCTCTAGTGTTAAGCTGAACAATTTTTTTAATGAGTAGGTTACTAGAATAATTTGTTTCAACTAGTTCCTCATTAAGTATGTTATCATATTAGGTTATTTGAATTAGTTGTTTTGTGAACATGTTATTAGAATGGGTTGCCTCCATTGGTTCCTTTGATAAAAAATCACTAAGCCTTGTTAAAACAGGTTGAAGTGTGTGATTTTTTGCAAACCTATAAAGTTTCAACTTGATAATGTTAACCAATACTATATTAGGATCAAAATTTTCAATAGTCATTAATAGTACTGTATTGTTTGGAAAATAGTATTGGATCATGTATGGTTCAAACCATCATCTCTGAAATTTAGGACTATGTGTTTTGATAGCCCTTGAAAACCATAAAACAAAATCTCCAAACTAGTATTATAATGTTTTAATGTATTGGTTCTAAGACCATAACGACCAGTTCCATTAGTTAGAAGCTACCAAGTCTTGTGTTACTAACCAGTTCTATTGGAGTTTCTCTAGTTTTTACAATCGCTTAGTTAAAACTTTAACAAGTGTCGGATCATGATTATATCCTAGTTTGGATGGTAACAAGTATTCTGAAGGTAGAAATGGGTGTAATCCATAAACAAGTTGGAATGGAGTATGACTAGTTCCAACCTTAAAAACAATTGTATAGTAAAATAAAACTATGGACATGTGTTCATCCTAGACATTCCGGTTTTCATTCACCAATTTTGTGAACAATGTACTAAAAGCTTTGTTTGTAGATTTAGCTTGTCCGTTCCCTTGTGGGTAATAGACAATAGAGCTTGTATGTCTTAGGGTAAAATGATTAATGAAGTAACGAATAACATTGTTAATGAAATGTGTACCATGATCAATAATAATAATCAATGGACAACCAAACGTGGTAAGAATGTGGTCATATAAGAACTTTATAGTAATAGTAATTGTGTTGGTGCACAAAGTTCTTACCTCCACCCACTTGGTAGCATAATCAGTGGTAATTAAAATGTACTAGTTGCAAGAGTAACAACTCGCTGGTTTAATAGGTCCGATAAAGTCCAATCCCCATTTTTGAAAAGGTTCTTTAAGCATAATAGTGATTAGCTTCGCCATATTTTGTGCTAACATGTTACCAATTCATTGGCATAAGTCACAAGTTTGACAAAATTCATGAACATCTCTATTCATGGTTGGCCACCAATAATTGACATCAAGAATCTTCCTCACAGTAATGTTTAAGGAAAAATGTCCTCCTCCAACCCCATTGTGCAATTACTGTAGTATAATTGGTACCTATTCTAGTTGCGAGACATAACGGAACTTGTTGTCTTGTCCAAATCTATAAAGTATTCCATCTTGTAACACAAATGGCTTAGCTTTCTGAGCTAAATATTATCTCTATGATGTATTAAATCTTTCTGGCATTATCCCTTCTAACAAGTAATCATACATGTTCTGTAACCATTATGGCTATAATGTGAACATGTGAACATCAGTGGTATGATCAGGTACACCAACCGGTTTTGCTTAGTTGGGCAATCTATTTAATGCATCTACCATTAAATGGGATATATTAGGTTTATAAACAATTTTGAAGTCATGCTCCAAAAATAACAATAACCACCTAACTATTCTGCTAGAAACTTATGGCTTGTAGTTAAGTACACAAGAGCCATGTGATCAACATAAAATACAAATCGATTTCCCAATAAGTAATGTCTAAATTTGTGTAGGGCATAGACCATAATTAAGGCTTCCCTCTCAATAATAGTATAATTCTATTAAATAGAATTTAATAATTTGGAAGCATACATAACCAGTTGATCAAATTTGCTAATTGGGTTCTGGACAAGTATGGTTCTTATTGCTAGTTGAGATGCATTTGTGTGAACATGGAACTCAAGTTCCCAATTTGGACTAATCAATATAGGGGCTTGTACATATCATTTTTTAATCTCCTCCTAAGCAATTTGACATTTTGTGATTTATGTAAAAACTTCAAACTTCTTGAGTAGTTTGGAAATTGGTGACATAATTAATAGAGGCAAAGTTTTTTATAAAACACCTGTAAAATTGTGCCATCCCATTGAAAACTTGGATCTATTGGGGGGTAGTAGGTACTAGCATGTTTACTACTTGGCTTCAACTTTTTTGGGATCCATAACTTTCCCCTCTTTGGATACTATGAAACCTTGGATAATTCTTAAAAATACCATGAATGCAAACTTGTTTGGGTTAAGGTTAATACCAAACTTTCTACACTTGAAAAAACATTTCTTGAACTTCTTAAGGTGTGTTGATAGGTCACCAAAAATTGTAAAGTCATCAAAAAATATTTTCATGAATGCATTAATGTATTCACGAAATGCTTTAGTTATTGCTTTTTGATAGGTAGGCGGTCCATTTTTGACACCAAATGGCATCACAACCCACACAAAAGCCCCCTAATCAATAACAAAGGCGGTTTTGTGTTAGTCTTTTGGTGTAATCAAAATCTAATGATACCCTGAAAATTTGTCCAAAAAGGTATAAACTTCATGTCCAACAACTATGTTAATATCCTCATTGGTAATATGCAACATGTAAAGATCTTTCTTTGTTGCCACATTGAACTTCTTGAAATCCACATAGATTCTCAACGTCCCATTTTTTTTGGGAACAACCACTATCAGAAATAACCAAGTTGCTTGCTCAACAAGTTTGATAAAACCAACAGCAAGTAACTTCTTTATGTCTTGCTTAATAAGGTAGCATAGTTAGGATTTAACCAGTACCTTGCTTGATGAGCAAGTGGTACTGTGGTATCCAATTCAATCCTATGTTGAGCAATTTTTGGTGGAATACCTTTCAAGTCTTTGTATGTCCAGGCAAATACATCTTTGAATTCCTTGAGAAGTTCAATTAGCTAGTTTGTGACAACCAATTCAAATGCAAAGTTCATTTTCACCTATTGCACATTCTCCTTGGTACCCAATTTGATTTTGGTTAGTTGTTCCTCCTCAATAACTATCCAATTGCTATGGTTAGATCTTGTATTTGCTCTTGAATAGGTGTTTCATCATTGATCATCTTTCCAACTTTTGGATGGAAAAAAGTTTCAGGTAGGTTTTGTTTGATAGTATTAGGGGGTATAGTTAGGTTAACAACTAAAACTTATATCAGTTCAACAAGTTGCTTTGGAATCGAGTGTGCTATACTAAGATTTGGTCTATGGACTAGTTTGGAAACCGGTTCAATATGAGTAGGTATTTTTATGGTTCCTATTGAAAATAGGTCCAACCCTATAACAAACATTACATCCTCTTTTCCATTTGATATTCTAGAATGGAAATCATAATATATTAAGACTTTTAGTCTTTTGGTTTGAACACCAAGTTTTTTGGTAACAGGTATGGTTTTTACCGTACCTATTTCCTGTATAGTAACAATATTGGTTCCCCAATCATGGGATACTTTTGCATCTCTTAACCATGGGCGTCCTAGCAACATTGAGTAATCTAGAACACTACTATTGATGACATGAATGTAGCAATATAAGGAATATCATGAACAAATATTTTTAGATTCCTAATAAAACCAAGTGATTTGGCTTTAACAAACCTAGTTTGATATGCCATACATAGATTATAAGGCGTTGGATTAGCTTTAACAAACCTAGTTATACTTTCAAGTTTTCAGTAACAATGTTAATTCCAAAACCTCCATCAATTAACACATCATTAACAAATTTTTACCAACCTAGACTTGAATTATTGCCATCTAATGGTTAATGGCCATTGTTGCACATGCAAGTTCAAGGTGAACAAGTTTAGGTTGTACTGACTGAACATGCTTAACCAATTTTTAAATGTATCTTTTGATGTTTAGCATAATCTTCAATAGTTGTCCCAAGTTGATTAAGTACTTGGTCTCCAAAACTTGAATGATGATGTCTTTCAAAATCTCCTCCAAAGCCTTTTCTAGTAAGATAATTTGTGTAGTCAACTAAACAGGTCACTTGCTAGTAATTAGTTGACTCACTAGTTTTGGTAAACTTGCCCAATTTGAATGAAATGGTCAGTCAAATTCAATGGGTGCTTGTGATACTAAATCATTCCCCCGTAGCTCCCTAATAGTGTGAATAGAAGAATCATGCATATGTTATTTAATTTGTTAATCAGTTGTTGCTTTTGCTTTCATCGATTCACATTTTTTAAGCACATGTTGTTTTGGTACTTGATTATGTGTCATGACAACAACAACTACACTAACTAATACATTATCAAGTTCAGAAAATTTTGCCACTATAATGGCAATAGTGGTTGGTTTAGTTTGAAACATGTTTTGAACTTTTGTCTTTTTCTTAGACAAACAGGTGCACGATGTTCAAAGATAGAATAAATAATACAAGGATATTTCAATGGTACTCTAGCTGGTTTAACAGGTTATGCAATAACTCCAACTATCGGTTTAGCAAGTTTAGTGGAAACAATAGGTACTACAAGTTCTTCTCTTTTCCTATTGTGACAGGTTTCTTTAGCATGACCAGTTTTACCACAGTTTGAATAGGTAAGCTATTGTTTAACAATAGTATAGGTGACTATAGGTTGTACAACCGGTTTTGATTTTGGGTGGGTTATCAAGGCATTGTAATTTGCTATGATCGATTCACTTTCTTCACAAATAATTACAACTTCCTTATGCTTGATAAAGGTATCTTTTACCATAGTTGTTACTAATCTAAGGTATGGTTGCAAACTTGTTCTGAAGATAGTAGTTAGAAACACATCAATAGCTTTGACTTGCAAAAAATTAGCAAGTTTTAGCAAATGTTCATAATAAACCTCTACTAGTTCACCAACTTGTTGTCAAAGGTTCTTTAATTACATGTAGATTTCTTTGTCATTTTTCATAGTTCGGAAATGTTTGCAAAGTGCGTGTTCCAACTCCTCAAAAGTGTAATTGGGATGATCTTGTACAAATTTTTTGCCCCACTTTGAAATATTGTCTCATAAAGTGAAACCAAATAGGTTGATGATATCAACCTTTACAATCTCCCCATTAATTCTAAATTTTTGAAAACTTTAATGTGGGCATCAGGATTAGTATCCTTCACGTATGTTGGATATTGTAGTTTTTGATATGGTAGTTTATTGGTTGGTTCAAATCAAACTGCAAGCGGTGTGTACCATGGTGGCATGAACATTCTTGAATCAAGTGTTGGCCATCCATAAAATCTAACAAATGGATCAAGTGGCGGTCTCCAAGTGGGTTACAATCAAGTGATCTTCCTCTTGATGATCCTCCATTAGGTGAATCTTAAGTGATTCTCCACTTGGTTGTGGATGTAAATTAACCTTTCTTGACTATTGAATTGAAACATCATTACCATGGATAGGCAGTCCATTGGCAACATGTCTATTAACAAATAGAGTTGCAGCTATTGTTTGTTGAACAAATACACCCTTGGAAATTAGAATTGGTTGTTTTAATCCAAAAGTTGGTATCCTGACAGGACACTAAGTCTGCTCCAGCTACTCAATAAGTGGCATTAATTTTGTTCGGGTAGTATTGGCTACATATTTCTCCTTTCTTCCAGAAATCAATGGATTAGGTCCTTTGATTCCATAATAATACATAAAGTACATGTTAGGATCCATGGGTACAAAAGGTGGAAGTCTATTATACCACATTGGATATGGTACAACGTTAGGTTGTCTTGCTATCAATGGTGTAACAAGTTGTTCCCAATTTAGGTTTTGATTAACCAGTGTTGGATAAATAACCAAGCCCAATTGTGATCGGATTTGTGGCATGGGTACACCAACCTGTATTGTTGGTGTGTTCATTGCGGCAAGTGGGAGAGAAGTTTTGAGTTTTTCTTTCATTAATCACTTTAGTTTATCATCCACAAAGGGACAATTATTGAATTCATGTCCAACCTATTGACTTTATGCACAAGTTAATGAAATTTCAACAATAGGTTATGGGGTTGTAATCGATATACTTTGCTAAATAGGTGGGTGTTCAATAGTTCCCATAACATTTATATTTGGCCAAAAACCTTGAGTGACATGTTGTGTTTGTCGAAAAATAAAAGGTATTATGATTGTATCTACCGATTTTACATGTTGTTGAAAACTAAATCAGTGTGAAGGTCTTCACTCCAAGTTGTGTAGCTATTCCAATCGGTTCAAAAGTTGACTATGCTCTAATTGTGAATCTACTATAGTTGGATTCAAAATAGGAATTGGTTCAAATGTGTAGTACCCAACAATTGGTGTTAATCAACATGGTACAACAACTTTGGGAATATAATAACCAAGTGTTACAAATTGCCACCTTTATGGTATAAAGGTTATTTCATCAACATGTCGAACATGTGCAATGTTTTGTCCACCTTCTTATGGGTTCAGTTTTTGTTGTTGGGATGATTGTTAGGGTGTCAAAAATCGACCGATTGAAGGTACTTGTGGTTCTTTTCTTTCCTCTTAATTTGTCAGTATTTGATGAAGAGTTAAACCTACCATAACCAATTGTTGAGGTTCATTGCTAGGAACATCAACTGGTTGAATTCCCTTGGTTTGAATATGTGATTGTTCTTGTGGTTGAACAACTTCATAAACATGTTGATGTGGTACTTCTAATTTTTATTGTTTCCTAAGGCCTCTTGTGACTACTCTTGACATCTTTTATATTGATTTGAAACAATTGTTAATTCAAGTTCTTGTGATCAACAAGTTGTTATAAAAATAAAAAATCATCAAAAACACAATTTTTTTAAAAAACTATTAAAACTACTACAAATCCAAACTTAAAATTTCAAAACAAACAATCACTGAAAACTAGAAAGCATAAATGTGATTGCTTACAATTCCATTCCACTATGTGGTCGCCAAAATGTTAAAGGTTTTTTCTATTTTTTTCAATTTAGGATTTTTTTAATCTTCTAAGTCTTTTAATTTTGGTTTAAATGGTATCAATAGGTTATTTTGTATCAATAATTTGTAGAAATCAGATGTAGATGTTTTTCCCAAATGCAAAAGCAAAATTGATCATAACAAGTTGTAGAAATAAATTATCAAAGTTCTAAGTGAATTTGTTCATAAACCAAAAATAATAGCAAGAAGTAATCTTAAAAGAAGAAAAAAGTTCTAAAAATATTTCTATTTATCCTTCAATCCTTATATTTATACCAAATGTAGCATTGTTTTAAATTTAAATAGTCACTAGTTGGTAAAACTTTAAATTTAAACTATAACAACTATTGGTCACAAGTTTAAACCAACTTGTTATTGTCAACAACCAATTACTATAACAAATTGGTCACCAATTTACTTAACCCATAGTTACCTTAACACCTATTACTAGTTATTTCAACATACCAGTTCACCTAAGGTCTTGTTACCCAATAATAACTAAACTAAGTCTCAAAACTATATTGCCTCATTGATTACCAATTGGTAACAACCAGTTGGTATATACATACTTGAAAAATTGGGTTATTAGGTTTAGACCATTCACACCACCTTCATCATCATTTGGGGGGGTGTTTTTAAATTTTGAAATAGATTTTTCTCCAAGGTTTGTCACCCCACCAATGTTGCGGGGCATGGAAGAGATGTATGGAGCCACCAAAAGGCCTTGTCGATATTTAAGGGCGGTTGGCACCATTGACTTGGATGATTTCATCTAAGAATTTGACAATTGGTGTGATATGTACTAAATGCATAATCCCCATCTATTCACACCCTTCATGGCATGGAAGGGTTTGTTTTAACATTTGGAAAAACCATTTATGGATGATTATCATGAGTTCAGGTGTGCCCATGAGATTCAGATTAAGGAATGGCAGCTATATTGGTCCCCCAATTATGTTTCTATCACTAAGGGAATTATGGCCCCAAGTGGTGCAATGACAATTCTTGGCATTAGTTCGGCAAGGGGAAATGGAAACACTAGTGGTGGTGGAAGCACTAGAAGTCATGGAACTACTAAGGGTGGTGGTGAAAGGACATCCATTGGTACACAGGGTCCATCGCCAACATTTAATGTAGTTGTGGAATTTTTCCATGAGTTGCGGCAAAATTACCAAAGGGTTAGGATTGAAAAGTTGCAGAGTTTATAGGATTTCCAACGTAAGCCCCATGAAAGTTTGCAAAAAGCCTATGCATAGATGCGTGGGTTGATCATGGTGACACAAGATATCACAAAAGCCCAAGCAGTTCAGTTTTGGTATGGGATAAAAAGCTTAAGCATCAAATGTGGGATGCCATTTTATTGCAACCTGCCCAACCCACTTTGGCCAACATGTTTCAGTTGTCGAAAAGGATTGAAATGAACATGGTGGAGGAATAGGTGGTCACCCTTGGGTTCAACAAGGAAAATCCAAGGAATTTTCTAGCACCATCAAGTCAATAATTCCAAGGTTAGCCCACCAAGGCTACACCACCTAAGGCCAAGGGGGCCAAACCAAATTCAAATAGTGGTTTTACATCCTATTCAACAAAACAAGGTGGAAAAGACAAGTGTTGGAGGTGTGGTGGGCCTCACGAAAAAAAGGACTATCCCAATCCACCTCAGGCCACGACTTCCAACCTTAATCCCAACTAGCCATGTTCCCATAATGATGTATATGGGCATGATGCTGATTATTGCTTCACACTTCACCCAAAATTATAGCAGGGCCAATCATAAAACACCAATGTTAATAAGGGCCAAGGTTCTAGGAAGAGTTAGAAAGGGAAAGGTGTTGTCAACAAGGGGTTGAACACCAAGCTAGCACAAGGTTAGCCCAACACCATGGAGGCTAGGTTTGCATGGTTGAAAGCCCTAATCACAAGGATGGTAGCCCAAGTGAAATCTATTACATTTGGGTTAGGGAAGGCCAAGGATTAAGAAGATGACCAATCATATGTGTCAAATGTTGATCCATGATTCTTTTGTGGAGCTAGTTTTTCAGGATAGTGGTACCAAATGAAACAATGCCACATATGTCAAAAGATCATGAGTCATGGGTAGTAGATGATGGAAACCATGTTATGGTTCCAAATCCTAGTGAGATGATTTCCATTGGTGCAGTAGTGACAAGGGCTAATGCCCACATGCCAAAACCATGAGGTGTTGATGAAATATTAAATCTTCAACATGGTGAACTTCAACGCCATGTGCATCTTTCACAATCATTTGTGTTGACAAACACCATTCCCAATCCCATTGGAGTGTCAACTTTTGGTGGAATGTAAAAAAAAATGCCTATTTCTATTCCTAGGTCCAAAACACCCACAAGTTTGATGGGGGTGACCAAAACAATGTGTTAGGCACCACTGTTTTCTGTAAAAACATTAGCCATTTTAGGGTTTCAACCAACAATCGTGTTTCACTTAGTGGCCACATTATGTGAGAATGGTGGAACATTAGGTGTGATGGTTAGGTCAAAGGACATTTTTTTACCTCATGTAGTTCCCCATTCAGTTTCTAAGGCCAACTGCACATAGATGTTTAAGGTTCAATTTAAATCTTGGCATGTAGATGTGGCCAAACTTCATGACCTTCTAACACAGGCAACCGTTGATCGAGCCAGTGTTATTCCTGGAGTTGTGGTTGTGCATAATGAAAAAGGAATGTTTTAGTTAAGGTGGGCATTGGCACGTCGATACTGACCCCATAGGGTGTTGTTGGATTTTGGTGTTCAACCATTGATGTTGGGCAAAACTACTATTGATGGTTTTGGATTGACCAATGTCAATCTTGGCCCATGCCCATATCAAATTTTGACATCCATGGGTGGGTTAGAAAAGGCATGAGGGTTAACCAAACAAAAGATTATGATCCCAGTTAATCCCAACAAAATAACAAACTACACTACTATGTGGGCCCAAGTAGTGGTCACACATGCTACGTCCTATGATGTGTTGCTTGGAAGTCTGGCGTTATACCCCATAGGGGTTACCATTGATTTTTCGGAAGAAACCACATACTACCGCCCAAGCTGGCAAATAGGAAATAGTCACAAGGCTTCCTTGCCAATGAGATTCATTAGGGGGCAAATAGGAAAATCTATAAAGTCAACTATGTTGGTTGGATTTTCAGGCCTTCCCCATGGATTTGAGTTGTTGGAGGTAATGTCCATGACCAAGATGCACTTCCTAATGGTGAATTGGCGATGTTAGGGCTATAGGAAATGCTAATCATTCCAATTTTTCCATTGGATCCCAAGCCACCATGGGGTACATAAAATGAATTCCAAGCATCGGGTAGTCACTGCATTCATCAGGCTCGACATCCTCTGCTATCACCAAGCCCATGTTCACTAATGGATGTTAATAATGGGCCTCCAGGTTTAAGCCCATTGGATATTAGGATAATTCAGGGGGATATTCCCAATGATAGAATATGCCTATTTGAGTTGTTTAAAGGCATTAGTTTTGGATTAACTACAATTCTACGATCAAACATCCTAGTTTGAAAATACCATTATGTGGAAAAAGATCCACAAGCTAGACAAACCTCCATGCGGCATTGCATGATGTTGCAACAAAGGTATCCCCACTTATTACCAACATCAACTATACAAGGTTATCAATGTTCCTTACCAAACAACATCACCTTGTTGGGGGTGCTAGATTTGGCCAAAATTGGGCCAATTGACTTGGTCATTTAAGGATGGTTGTGCCAAGGTCTTTCACAAGCGAGTATAAGCCAAAGAGTTTTTGATTCAAGGTTGAGTTTATTCTAGGAATTGATTCGTGTTGTGCAACATTTGCAACATACACATATGCACCCATGTGCATATTTGTTTGAGAATGTCCCACCATTGGGGGATTATAGGCCAATTGTTTTGGCTAAATGGTAATAGGTCAAGGCTTGGATTAGCAAATTAATGGAGGTGGATGTTGTTTTAGTTGGTTCATGAGCCCATTGGTTTTGATGGATGTGGATTAACCTAACACTACCAAAGGTGATCCAACGTGCATATGAATTCATTCCTAAATCACCCCACATGCTTAGTGGATGACATACTGGATCCACCTTGCCATTCATGTGCGGTTCATCATGATGATCAACCACCTTTGGTTATGGTCAATAGAGTTGGCCTTCCACAAGTAGCCCTACCAACATTCTTGAGTTTTTCACATTCTCATGCATTTAAGAATGGGGGCCCAAGGATGATTTGGGACTCTCGTTCATCTATTATGGAAGAACCCAATGTAAATGAAAGGGAACAAACCATGGGGTTTCTCACTAGCACCATAATTGTGCAAGGCATTTCTGAAGGAGCCCATAAGCAAATTTTGGGGCAAGTTATGGATCTCAACTGCCTCACATGGATTTTCAGTTTGGTTTTGGTAGAATAATTGTGTTTTGACCAATTACATTCACCCACTCCACCCCATTTTTCACTTGTTGCACCTTTTGTTGGGTCAATTATGTTGGTGCCCGGGGGGATGTTACAACATGACATGTACATCCTTTGCAATTATGGAATCAGGGATGCCAAGGGACATTTATGGGTGTGGAACAAGAAATTGGTGATGTGGGGGTGCTAGGACATAATGGCACCTTTCCACATTTTGCATAGTAATCACATGCCATCCCTTCGACCTTAGGTGTTGGGGATGTTCCATCATCCCAACCCAAGATATGGGTGACTACATAAACATGGGACCTAATAATTGGCCCAACAGTTATAGGAGATGAGGTGCATGAAGCATGATAGATAATACAAGATTTCACTAGATGTTTTGCTTTTAGTTTGAAAAAATTGGGTCAATTAAGGGGACAAGAGGTCTGAATCATATTGGAAGATGATAATCCAATTTTTAAGCGACCTTACAAGTTTACTGAGGTGGAAAGAGTCTTGGTTTAGGCTCAAATAACGAAGTTGCTAAATGTTGGTTTGGTGGAACTATTTAAGGGTGAATATGCTTCAATAATAGTGATGTTAACCACATTGATGACATCATTATTTTTAGCTTGACTTCAAAAGATCATATGCACCATTTGCAAGAGGTGTTTTGAAGACTTAAGGAACATAACCTTAAGCTTCATCTAGGCAAATGCTAATTCTTTCATACTTAGGTGGAGTACTTGGGTCACATGATTTATTTAGGTGGATTGGAGGATCAAAAGGCCAAGGTTGAATCCATTTCACAAGTTCCCCAACCAATAGATGTTAGTTGATTAAGAATTTTCTTAAGCTTGTATAATTACTATCAGAGGTTTATGAAAGGGTTCAATAGCATAGCCAAAACTTTAACTCAACTAACACAAATTGACCAAAAGTTAATTTGGGATGAAGCACAAGAGCATGCATTTCAAAAATTAAAAGCCAAGTTTTCATCAGCTCCCATTTTGAAACAACCCATTCAAGGTTGATTGTTCTAATTACAAACTAATTGGAGCACTATAGGGTTGGGAGTTGTGTTTATCTAGCTTGATGATGATGGTCAAGAGTTTGTGGTGGCATATGCCAATTAGTCTAATAATAGGATGGAGGCCAAACATAACTCATATGAGGGAGAGTGCCTTGTAGTTGTTTGGGTTGTTTCATCATTCTAATGCTATCTTTATAGTAGCCCATTCACTTTAATTATTGATCACTAACTTTTGAAGTTCCTTATGGAATTAGATTGATTCATAGGAAAGTTGGTTAAATGGGCACTCATCCTATAAATTTATGACTTTGATATAATTCACAAGCCTAGTAGGGTTAATTGACATGCCAATGGGTTGAATCAGAATCCAAGTTCCAACGAAGAGGATACCACTAGGGCTTATTGGCATGGTGATGTGGATTTGGAAGCAATACCAAGATGCCATGCTTCTACATACCTTTGTACCTTATTGGGGTGTTCTGGGGATGTACCTCAAACTAGTGTGGATGATGGGGATCCCCATGATGTGGACATGGAATCAAAGGGCAATGGTGTTTTGGATATTTATGATGATGCACTTGTCATTGCATATTTACAAGCAGGTGAAGTTCCGATTGGATTAACACCCAAGGAAAAGGATTGTGTTGTGCATAAGGCCAAGCGGTTCAAATGGGAAGGTAATTCTTTCCTACGGATGAGGGCAAATGGACAAGTGAAGGTTGTGTCTCGCCCAACACAACGTGAGAGCCTTGTGAAACATGCTCATGAAGAGTTGGGCCATTTTGGGGTGTGAAGGACATACAATTTGATCTAAACACAATACTGGTGGCAAATGATGCAATTAATGGTTTAACAATTTGTTTTTAGGTGTATGGTGTGTGATCAAGTTTGGGCATCTTTTAATGCACCTATACCTCACCTACAACCTTTACCAATTATGGGGCTTGGGTATCGATGGAGTTTGGATTTTGTTGGCCCATTGAATTTGACACAATGACATAATTGATATGTTTTGGTTATGATTGAACATGTCTCCAAGTGGTTGGAGTTGGTTTTGTTGCTAGATTGTAGTAGTGAAAGGGCAACATATGCATTTTTGGATAGGGTACTTAATAGGTTTGGGGTTCCTATTGAATTTTTCGCTGACCAAGGTACACAATTCCACAGGGAATTCCAAGAGTTGTGTGAGTAAGCATTGATTGATCATTGCAACTTCATGGGACCATCCTGAAGCAGATGGGTTAATTGAATATATGGCGCAAATGGTAAAATGAGGTTTGCGGAAATATGGTCTCCATAAGGGCCATACTCAAAATTGGGATTCATAACTACCATGGTTAGTTATGGGGTATAATTTTTCCTTCATTTTTTTCACCATACGTTTTATTGTTTGGTTGTGAGTTTAAATTACCAGCCTAAATCCGACAAGATGTGATGGTAGTAATCAACATGGATGATCTTAATGTGTGGATTTAGGCATGTGAACAATGAGCCACCTTGTTTTGACATGTTGTGCCCATGGTTATGAAAAATTTGGTAAATATCCAACATCGAAATACATTGTGTTATGCCACTATACATGGAGGCGGTTATTGACCTTGGATTCAAAGGTTTGAGGAAGGAAATTATGTTTATTTGTAACAAACAACACGAACTATTTTGGATGTGACTACAGGACATGTTATTTTACATGTGCAAAAGGTTCTACCTTAAGGAGTGTTGTTATTGGAAGGTTGAGATGGTCAAACATGGAAGGACCATGTGTGCAATTGTGCACCATGTCATCTTCCCAATGTGGATAGCCAAATTGACCCATCTTTAGTTGTGCTTATTACTGGCCTATGATGTTTATTGTGCGGGCAATCTTCAAGAGCTACCACTATGTTGATTTGTGATTAGTGTTCTTAAGGTTAACATATGGGATGTCTCATGCCACTAATGGAAGAAATGTTAGTTGGCAAATGGTGTTGCCCTTAGTGCACCCAATAGACCTAGGTTCCTAGGGTCACATAATAGAACTAGTTTAAGGTTTTCTTCCATGGTATTTCACAGTTGGCTAAGGACTTGAAGGATTACAACTAGGCAACTAACGATGGGGCTCACATTTGGACCCAGTTTAATGGTCTTTTTACCTTGGAACCAAAGTGTTCATCCATGGTGGATTTCCAACAAATAATTCTGTAATGTTATTTGGTTTAGGGGGACTTTAGCCCCAAATAGGAGGATGGTTTTGCTATTACAAAATGTGGGTGTAGTTTGTTAGTCCCTATTCACTAGACCAATGAATTCTTTACTTCCCCACTAAATCCTGTTCATTGCGACTAGTGAATTCATTGAAAAATCCAATGAATTCATTTGGCGTATAGGGACACCTTTTGTTGTAGTGTTTGGATGTGGTATACCATTTATAATATTTTTATATTATGTGTTGTGAGTGTGGTGACAATGATGGTTATAAATGTCAACATAGGAACACACCATAGTTGTTGAGTGTGTCAATTTAACTGCTTAATTAGATCCTAGTTAATTAGGGATAAATTGGGTTAGTTAAGTTAATTAGTTCATCTCGAACCAGTTTAAGTGTGAATGGGGTTTGGGATATTTGTCATGGGATATAATCTTGTGTGATTTCAAAGCACTTTTGGTGATTTGAGATTTCAAAGCATAGTTTTTGCTTTGCAGTTTTCGTGGTTATGCAAATGTTTTGATTTTTTATGTTTAGGTTTGGAATCTTGCATTGTTACAGTTGAGTTAATTTTTGGTTCGGATGTGGTGAACCATTCAAGGTATTTTTATATTATGTGTTGTGAGTGTGGTGATAGCGATGGTTATAGATATTGACATAGGACTGCACGACATCTTTGCAAATTTTAAGATTATTTAATTTTAAAAATTCAAAAAAGAGTATGAATTAGGGTAATTTGTGTCATGATGAAAGATTTTCTTAATATGAGAGAAAAAATGATAATTTTTTTGTTGAGTATCAATTGTTTTATATTTGGACGAAATGCCTAAGGTTTTTCAAACACGTTCTTACACATTTTGGCAGGCCCCAAAACCAAAGTTTTTCAATTGGTCATGTCCCAAGCACTTGGATTTTTTGAGCACATGTCCAAAAACCAATGTAAGTGCTTGTGTAAAAACAACATGACACTAGAGTCTAGAAATGAGTGTGTGGGACATGTCTGAAGAAGATGTATTTTTTATCAAAGCAAAATTCTAAATGACATCTTAATAATAATTGCAGCACAGGACAAAATTCTTTTAAAACCACAGAGCAGGATACATTATATGAAGTCTGTCTGTTAGGCTGGTGGTCTTGTGGTTAGTGCAGTTTTCTTGTTCAGCCTTTCAGTATTCTCTAGAATCAGAGTTGGATGTTTAATTTTGTCACATTCTCTACAATCAGAATTAGCTGCTATGGGAAGAGCCATTATTGTTTGCAACTTCCTGCACACCATCAAAGTCCCTCATTCTAGAGTATATTTAGGCAACCTTCCTTTCCTTTTTTTCTCTTAGGAAGAAGGAAAAAACCAAATGTAAACAGATATTTTCCTCTAAGCAAAGCACCAGCAGATTTTTTCCAGTCTATGGGAACACCAGGGCACTTTGAAAAATGAAATGCCCTGCATATTGTTTCCATTCCAGCCCCCCCTTGGTGATACTCAGTGGCTCTAAAATATGAAATTCTGCAGGTGCTTTATGTAGAGTAATGCCCGAGCAGTGAGGCGTACCCAGAAAAAAGCAGCCCTCTGCCTCGATAAAAGCATGCACTTGTTTCCAGAACACCCCACTCCTCGCACCTTATCGTACACAGCCGGTGATCTGATCACTTCTGGAAGCAGATCCAAAACTTCTCTTCTGGCTGCATTCTGACCTCATGACCAAATTACAAAAAGCTGAACAGATTCATATGTTGCCCTGAAAGACCAGTGGCACTCTGAGTCCAGTGACGATGTTGATTCCAGTCATAACAAAACATTAAACAAAGTTTGGGGAATGGGGAGTTTGTTACTTACTCTAAAGCGACAAACTTTGCCACAAACTGCAAATATTTAAAGTGGCTTGGCTCAGAATCTATCAGCTTGGACCAAACTGAAAAGGAACTCTTTTTTTAGCTGTGATAAAGCTATGTAGTTCTGGGCTTCCATACTCTGATGGCCAAACATTGAGCTTTTCCCAGTCAAATCTTGTTCCATGTAGCTGATCATAAGCCTCCAATTTCTTCCTCCATTGAAGTCAATTGCTACCACAAGTTGAGATATTTTGGGCAGATCTCTCAATTGGTTGCATGCTTATCTCCATTCACTTCTTGTATTCCTACATTCACCTCTGGTTGCATACTCTAACTTAAGTTTGTCATTCCTCATAGAGTACCTCTGATTTCTTTTGAACACCATCCTCAATGGGCGTGCTATTATGCCACAAATTATCACACAGGACAACAATCTTGTTCCAGAGGACACATCCAACAGCCTCGTGGTCATCTAAGGCCCACCCAACAGCTGTAAGATCCTGTAGTACAGGTCTGCTTTTGCTTTTGTGCTTTATTTCAGGGGAGGAGTAGGCCAACCCAATCTGGGAAACCTAAATTTCAAAACTTTACCCATAATGCTAAAAAGAATCTGCACCAACAGAGACCATGTCCCCTGCCAGAAACTATCCAATGTGTACAACCCCTTAGGGCTGGAACCATGTCCCCTGCCAGAAGCCATCCAATGGGCACAACCCTTAGGCCTGGCACCATGTCCATGTCAGAAACCATCCAATGGTTTGTCTGTTGTATCCAATGTGCCCAACCGTTAGGGCTAGATTCTGATAACTGATTGGGTGGGAAGATTTGGATTGCGATAATGTAACAATATGATACATTACACTTTGGAGAATGAAATTGTAAACCAGGTTAGATTGGCAAGTCTTTGAACCTTATATACTTGTGAGTAGATGCCAGTCTTGTGTGTAAGTGCAAATGGCTGATTTACATGCCATGTAGAACCACATGAATGTATCATTTACACTTACATGCCCAAGTTTTACACTTGCACAATGCACTTGCATATATCTATGAAATACACTTACATGCTATCATGTATATTTTTTTCATTTTGTAAATGTAAATAACAATACAATACCCTCATTTTGTTACGAACTCTAATTTTTTGTGAGAGAATGAATGGATGAACACAAAGCATTGCACATTGCATAGTTTTTTCTTCTTCTTTTTCCAAGATTCAAAACGATGGTTGTGAAAGTGAAGTTAATTCAACAAAGAAAAAAGGAAAAAATTGGGGAAAGGGGCAAATGGTATGCATGAGGAATAAAAGAGGTAGGTAGGTAATAGAGAAGAAAGAGTTAGGTATAGAGTACGGAAGAATGATATCTTGGAAAGCCCTTTTCATTGTGGTCTTGCGAGCTCCCCATGTTGCTCCCTTTTGTTTAAATTGTTTGCAGATATAATTGATAACCTTGTTGTTATCTTGTAACTTTTTGCACAGTTGGGAGCTCCAATGACATAATTCAATTTGAGCTTCTTTCACCTCATCTTTTTACCTTCTTTATCACTTTGCATTCCCTTTTTTTGTGATTGTTTTACAACTTGTTTCATTGTGATCTTGCATAACAAGGTTTAAGGTTCAAAATGAACTCCTTCATGTCAATCTTTTGCATTTACATTTTTTATAAATGTAAATGATGTTCTTGTGGACATCTTACAATTCCTAGCATTGTTGCAAGTTTCATGATTGCATTGTTTTAGGTGAATTTCGCTTTTAATCATTTTGCACATGCTTTTGTCATGATTTAACCTTGTTTATTGAACCATAGTCATCAATGATGAGTGGGAGGTGCAATACTTCCATTTTTTGCAAACCATAATTTCCAAAGATAATTTTTTGTGACAAAATGACCATAGTATTGGAATACCTTTTGAAACCTTTCAGAACTTTATTGCCATATGCAGTATAGAAATTACTAGTGTTAGGTGGGTAAATCTATGATCCTAACATACCCAAAGATATATAACAAACTAAATACATACCCTACATGGCTAGTAAATGCTTTTGTTCACCCTTTCAACCTACCTAGTTGGTAAATATTTCAGATTTATCTCTTTTTATTTTACTCAGCTAATATATAGTTGAGGTTAATCCTTATCCAAGGGAGAGTAATTTTTTGAAGAGGGTAAATAAAGGGTATATGCCAAAAAATTATATAACATATATGCATTTTCATATGTTGCAATGCATTTGGTTATAATGTATTTTCTTGAATTATGGCGACTGACTATTGAATATATTTTATTTTAACACTTTGTAATCATTACAGTAATTACCATGGAAAAAACTATTATTTTCCATTATAAAAATGCTTTGAATATTATTTTAACAATATTGATAAATTTGATTATATATTTTTAAAATTAATAGGATGTTTGAAATTTCATTGTGTTCATGTTTGTAATGCCAATTGCATACTTGTGTTTCTTCACTTCAAAAGGTGCCATACTTTCTGTAACCACTTCTTTACCTTAAGTGTACCCACTTATACCTGCATGGTATGTATAGGATAAATGATGAAATATTTATCCCCATCCTTACCTTGGTAAATGTTCATCATTTACCTTCACCTGGATTCATACTTTTGCATACCCTTATTTAAATTGATACTTTTGCAAGACTTTTATACCTTTAACTAATTTGAAAATTTTTGATGCCTATCTACCTTTGCTTGACTGATATATTTTTCCAAAATTTTATTTACCCTTATCTAGCTGATATATTAAAATGGATACACTTGCCGAACATTAGAAATTACTTTAATTCATTATTACTAGTTTTTTTTATAAAAAAATTATGCTGATGAATTTTCGCATGTGATGTCAACAACAACAAACCCAACCCAAAAAAATAAAACTGGAATATTTCCTCAGAAATGCCTATTTTACACCCAAACAAATCGCCAAAAGAATCAGGCAATTTGGTTTTTGAAGAAATGTTGCCACTTTCCAATTTGCCCCCAGAAGTGTGTTATGATTTTGCTACTAGCCTCTCTGGAGAAAACTGTGGACAGTTTTCTAAACAAATGTCATCAATAAACACTAAGCTACCCTGGGATACTCATCACCTACTCCTACTTCAGATAATTGAAAAAAGAAAAAACAATGAGGAGTACTACATGTGTGGCTTCTTTCTATTTCTTTTCATTTGTACCTTTTCATTGATCTTTTCCCCTTAGGATGTTTGTGAGGTCATTTGTTCATGTTCACAATGCCTTAAGCACAACTAATTCTCTACCCTGATTGCCAACGTGACCTATGTGTACACATATTATACATATTCCATTTCACCGTGCATTTGCCCTCATATATCCATAAGGTGAATTTAAGATGAATGATAAATTATTGAACTCTAAGTTTACCTTGCAATAAGAGTAAATGTTAAGTCATCATTTACCTTTACACTTTCTCGGATTGATAACTTTGCAAAGCCTATATACCTTTACCCAGCTGATTTCCTTTTCTTTAAAATTCTTGTTTATCCTCAACTGTTTGATGATAAAATTTGATATACTTGCCCAACATTGCTTGCAACCAGTGCAATCTGCACGGCTGAAAATGTAAGCATGTACATCAGTTCCTCAACAAAAATATACATTTGTCAGATCAGAAAGTGGAGCTCTGAGGTTTGTTGGCTCATGATGTGGATGGGGTCGATGAGAACTGGCAACACTTAGGAATCAGTATATGGGCTTGCACCTGATATCAACACTTGTAGCAAGGACCCTACCAGTCTGGTATGAGTTGAGGTAATATCAGCCTTATACAAGTACCAGCTTCGTAGAGATTTGAAGTAATACCTTATACCAGTTTATACAAGCTCCATATCAGGTATATACCTGCCTCATACGTGCCAAAAACCGGTCTTGGAGCCAATACCTGGACCAGACAGACTATGTAGTGTAATTTTTATAAAGAAAAAACCCCATGCAACGACCAGCTGGTATCTTCAAAAGTTGATACTAGACCCAGTTTTGAGCAGTTCTTTATTATAACCTCCAGTTCCAGGTTTTTGAAAAATCTAGAAGAACTGTAGGGGGCTGCTCTTCAAGGAGTTGGCAATTGTTCTTTCTTTACCAGTTCCTTGCTTTTATTGAGAACCATGGTTCTGGGTCAAAAGTGGTTCTTTGTTTTTCTGAGAAGTGTTGGTAAAGGGTCCACGATACCTTCTTACCTTTACCTGTTGGTTCTTTTTTTTCAAAAAACAGTGAACCACACTGCACTGGTGTTAACCAACACCAGTATTGCGCAGCAGTTATTTGAATTTACAAGGAACCACCAGTTCTGGTTTTAAAATTATTTTAGAATGAGAGAACCATGGATTCCAGTTTTTTGAAAAAAAATCAGGATCAAAGAACCATCGGTCCCACTCATTTCAAAAACCTTAAAGAACAGTCAGTTTTCACGAAAGAACCAGCATTGAGCCTGCAGTTTTCTGGCCGGTTATTTTAAAATTTTCAAAATCTTGAGGACAACGATTATATACCAGAACTGGATCTATGATTATTTGGCAACCCATGGTTATGAATCCTACAAGCGGTCTGATAACCAGTGAGGGTCTGTTCCTGTTTTTAATAACCGCCCAACACTGGTGTTAACTGTTGGTCTACAGTAAGAGGGAAGAACTGCTGCTTGAGCACTCCTAAAGAACTGGCATCTGGTCGAGAGTCGAGACTAAGTTATGTCCCTTCTATCATACGATGGCTTTTTATAGAAAAAATCATGTACCCATGAGGTGCACGGGGTTTCTTTCCCACGGTATCTGCTGCACATTCCTGCCAAAGGCACAAGAAAGAAGCTAACCCAGTGTGAGTTTCAGTGCACTTCTCAGCAGCGTCTTTAAGTACCTGCGTGTCAGTGCAAGTAGGTTGATCAGCCTAATTAGCTGATCAGCCTCTGAAAATGGCCAGCCAACTGCAAAAGAATCTGGATTCAAACTTCAGAGTCCAGACATCTGAAAGCTTGTCAAAAGAGTTAAAAAGGTCGTCTGCTGGGACTCTAACAACACCAGGGCTATGGAGTCTGCATTTGCAGAGGAAGAATTGTAACAAACAATGCAAATGGATCAGTAGTAGTCTAATAGAAAGGAGTACTTGTGACTGTAAGGTATATAAATCCTGAGCTGCAGAGGAAGAGGCCAGAGGAGTGGATATCAGAGAACCCCCAGCTGTTTGCACTGTAAAAGCAATAAAAAGATTTGAGTTCTATGCAACCTTGCAGCACTTTACTTACTAAAGAATGATGACAAAGTTGTGGTACCCTTTTTTTGTCTGCCTGCTACAGTTTGGCAATGCCCCCTTGTTTATGCAAAAGCTTAGCAATTGTTTACAAGGTGGTTTCATTAGAGACACTTCTGCCAAACCCTAAACCCCAAGATGCCTGTAATGAAAACAATCCCAAACAACCTCCAGGGTGATGGCTCAGTGGTAGACCCCCCGTTTTCAATTATTTCTTGGAGATGGCAGACTAAAGAAGAGCAACAGATTAAATGCAGCTTTTTTTCCAATGCAAGTTTGGGTATGCCCACTAGTGATGCATGTTGCCTGTAGTTCTTTTGTGTGTTTCTGGATTTTTGGATTCATCTTCCTTGGCCTCACACTCATTCAATGTCTTTCCTGGACATTGCATCTTTCTTGACCTGAATTTCTATCATTTTTGGGTATGTCAACTATCTTAAATTCTGATCTTTCCATTCCTTTCCTTCATTTCATGTCAACATTCTCAACTTTCTCCAATCCACCTATCATTCCAAATGGACCTTGCATTGCCCTTAATAAGGAAGCTGAAATAACCATACAGAAATAAATCTCAAATTAACCTTAGAATTTTGTTACTTTACTCTTTCATTTTAAAGCAATGTTAGGTCTTTCCTAAGTTGTAAATGTTAACATGAAATGGAGGAAAGGAAAGATCAAAAATTTAAGAAAGTTGACATCCAAAAAATGATAGAAATTCAGGTCAAGAAAGATGCAAAGTCCACAAATGATAAAACAAATCCAACTTTAAGTTCTTTTCACAAATTCAACTAATTCCTTTTTTATCCATTATTCAATGTTCTCACGTTTCTGATATCATCCACTAGACCTATCATTGCTTTAAGATGAAGTGTAGAATAACATAACCAATTTAAGGCTAAATGTTTCAGAATGATTATTTTCAGTCTAAATTAAATAAGATTATAAGGCAATGATAGGTTCACTAGCCAAATATGTGGGTTAAGAACGCTAGAAAAGGTGGAGAATGGCCAAAAATAAACTAGTTAGGAAAGTTGAATCTAAGAAAAATGTATCATTGCCTCCAGATGGAAAATAGAGTAACAAAAAAAAACCACTTTAGCTTTGGAATTTATTGTTTTTCCATCTTAAAGTGATATAGGTTCATGCCATGATAACTTGCCAAGTTGAACTTTTCATGAACTTTTCTTTACATATTGAAAAACTTTGTATTAGAATCAACAAATATAGGCAAACTCAATTGTCTGAAAGTTTGCATTACTCATAAGTTTAGAATATACCAGATGTGTTCCATTCATATTTTGACAACTAAAGACCTAAGTACAACAGTGATTATGTTGAGACATGAAAGGTTTTTATTAAGAATGCAAGATGCAACAAAAAGGCTTGTTGTCCACAAATCCAAGAAAAGGTTATTCGTCATGGTAGCTTTGGTTGGCATATTATTGTAAAATGAAGCTCTATATATGCATAGATTGTTGAACTTTGCTAAATCAATGGAATACATCACGAAATTAACCCAATCTTGGTATTATAATTATAAAATTACAATGGTTTTAGGGTTTAGAACATCTTGTAAAATTGGTTCAACAAACACACTCAAGATGCATGAAATAACAATAGAACTAAACTTTAAAACTAATAGCAGACTAAAGATGAGGTGTACGGTGTGTTTCTTTTCTTTTTTGGGGTCTATATGCAAATTTTCAATAGAACATTAATTACAAGCACCCTATATGTGATGGACACATTAAATCCAACAATACAAGCTCCAAAGTTAAGCATCCAAGGTTGAAAATAGACTTGGCATAGATATTAATGCCACAAAGATTATGAATCCAACCTTCAAAATCATCAATTTTATATTTGAATATTTGGATAAATTTCAGACACATCATTTGAAAAACAAATTTGTATACACATTGTTCCAATACATATGTGGGAAAATCTGAGATGTTTCCAAAAACAAGAAAGTTCAAATTGTTAACTGCAAAACATCATACCAATGTTTGTGTTTTTTTTTCAAATCATCTATAAGCTGATTTAGCCAAATTTGGCTATTAGAAAATTATGAAAGGAAAAACCTAAAACATCTTTTTTTTTTTGTGGTTACACACTTGAAACATGTATAGAAATTTGGCTATTTTTAACAGTTTTTTTGAATTTTGGTGATTTTTTTTCAGAAAATCATTGAATTTGCAACAAAAAGTTTCAAAAAGTTTGCAATTTTGCAAAATTTTGCAACCACAAAAAGGGTGGCACCATACATGCATTTAGACATATGGATTGCACATTTTTGCAAGAATTTTAAATTTTTTATACATTTGAAATACATATTACTTGCGTCTTCTTGAAATTATACCATGGTTTTTCTATCATCTTATGAGATGTTACAAATAAATGTTTTTGTATGCATTATCAACTTTTGGTTGTTTCTTTGTTGTAATTTGCAGTCAATCACAAGTAGCAAGTGGTTGAATGTTAATTCCAATGACAATTATTCATCATTCATCAAAGTTGGTTTAGGTACAATAGTTTTAGATTCCATAAGTTATTCATCATCATTGTCACTTAGACAATTCCAAACTTGAATGTATTTAGCCCATTCCCAAGTAAAGAAGCATGTGGAAAAGGTGTCTTTTCAAATCCAGGTCTTCAAATTATATTTTCCGACACCATGTTCATGAAAAGATTTTTATACCTTCTCCACCAATTTGCATGTCAATTCTTTTCAATTGAAAGAAGGAAAAATAAAATAAAGGTGGCCAAAAAAAAGAAAAGAAAATTCATGATCAATACATTAATGTTTACAAATTGAGTGCAAATTGAATGGGCAGCTCTAAAAATCATATGAGTTCATCACAAATTTTTATTTTTTATGTAGTTGAAACATGTTCAAAGTTTTGCTTTTCGTTTCAAATTTTACATTCCTCAAAGATTTAATATATTGGTTAAATCAATTGAATCTTAACCATAGGTCATGTTTTTTCAACCTACTATCATTGTGTCACACCAAAGTCATGCACAATGGTTGAAGAGGCATACTTGCAAAACCTTGAGTCCCTTTATGCATTTTAATATTTAAAAATGCTTTATTCACATTCAAGTGTATTTGTGTTTCACATTTTTATTCAACAACTACATTTTTTGGCTAAAATTATGTTTTGACCTAAACATCATGATTGCAATTTGTAAAAATTCTACACAAAACTTTATATCCATACATTTTTAAATGAATTTGATTTTGTTTTAATTTTCAATTCTAACAATCAATAACACTAGACTGTTTAACATGATGGTAACTTTTGGTTTGTATATATGAAAATCAAAATTAAAAATAACTAATATGAAAATTAATTATTTTTAATTAATTAATTAATTAATTAAAAATAACTAATATATATTTATTATTTTCAATTTAATGATGACAGTAATAGTAAAAATTAAAAATAGTATTTAAAATTTTATATTAATATTTTTATTTTAAAAATAAAATTTAAGGTTATAAAATTTAGTCTTATTCCAATAAATTTCAACTTAATGTTTTTAATATTTTAATGAACACCTTTTAATCCAAATTCAAATCATACTTATTCAAGCCAACATTGAAAATTAAATATCTATTAAATTTTTTAATCAAAGTCTACATTTTTCTTATTGATCTTATTTTATAAAATTAATTAGATTTAATAAAATCATTTTAAACATCAAATACATTAATATAATGAGAAGTGACACCTAACAACCTTTTATTATTATCTCCACACATCACTTAGGGTGAACATTTTATCTTGCCACTTCTAACCACCCTCTCTTTGGAATGGGTAAACATTTGTTTCATTTCAATTATTTTTTCTTTTCAAATCAATAGAAAATATTTTCCCCTTCAATTTTGATCCCTTTTAGAACTAATGAAGATTCAGCCCTTCCCCCACCCTTGCCAACACCAAATCTTGTTTGAAGAGTTAAATAAAACATGTTAATTAATGTTAACCTAAGGTAATCTCATTTGAATTTTTCTCATCATTCAACTTTGAAATGTGTGTTTAACATCTCACAACCATGAAATCACAAGCATTTCAACCATTACATTAAAAATGTGTTTATTAACTATGACTAATGATTCATGTAAAATCTATAATGTGTGGAAGTTTACACAACTTGCCCCAAAAAAAAAATTATTTAAAAAAATTTGTGTTGATTAAATAAAGTTTACTTTGAAGACACATTTAAACTCAAGCTTCAACACATGTCAACCTATCATGTTTATCCAAGTGTGTGCCTTTCAAATAAACTTAGTTCAATGGTAATTCAAAAGTGTATATGTAGTATGTAACAGCCATCTTGAAAAGGTTGAGTTTCTAGTCATGAAGTTGTGTATATTTACAAATGAGATTAAATAAATTAAAAAATTCACATTTTTAAAATTTTGAAATAAACTTAATTTTCATTGCAAACGTTATTTTGAAACCAAACAAGTTTAACATTTCCAAAGTTTCTTGAGCATTTAAATTAATGTGATTGTTCAAGAGTAAAGTTGTTTGGTCAACATCTTCAAAAAATATTCCAAGATGAGACATTGACCTACCAAATGTTTCAAATCTAAATGTCACTAGTAGAAATTTGAATTGGTGGCATGTTTTGATTTGGGGACAACTTAAGCTTGGTCAACATAAAAACACACCTGCACAAGAGCAAAGACTCAATGTATTTGAATTCAATTCAATGAAAGTTACATGTAATGTGATTCAATATTTTCATTTGTATGGAATTTAATTTTCACAAAATCAATTAATCATCATTGATAATGTGTAGCAACACAAAGCCCAAGTTGATACACTAAAAGAACATGAAAGATGATGCACACAACAAACATGTTATAATAGGGTCATACGACCATGTGGTTGTCTTTTTGTTTTGGCTTTAATTTTGTAGTATAGATATTAATCTTTTGTTTGTAGAAATCCACTTCCAATTTCCATACATAGAATTGAATTCGGTATGGGGATGGAACAACCCGCATTCAAGAATAATCTTGGAACATCATTTGAAGCCTTGGACAGCCATGCAAAAAATTCCAGATTATGATCAACTACTTTCTCTTAAATTTTCTGATTATGTTGCAATCATGGTGTAGTTTGAACCAGGGTAGGGCGGTAGTTTGAACCAGGGTAGGGCGGTAGTTTGAACCAGTGTTGGGAGGTTCTCTCTTTTCCAAAGGAAGAACCAATGGGTAAGGGTTTAGGTACATATGTTGTCAAAAAACATAGAATTGGTTTTTGACCCTTTAATAACCTCAAAGAACTGGGTCAAAGAACCTACCCTAAACCAAAAGTTTTTCTGTCTGTTCTTTCATAAAAACTGCCAGTTCTTTGAAAAATTTCAAAACTGGAACCATTCTTCTGATTCTGAAAACTAGGGAGGGTGGTTGGGAACCAGCACCAGAACCAGAGGTTCATTGATTTCTAAATTTTAAAATAAAAAATTTGGAACAAGTGGTTATTAACAAAATCAAAGAATCACACAACACACCTTTGAAGACCTTTCTCAGAGAATTTTTGGTTTGATTGTACATTTTCAGGTAGGTTGGGTGAACAAGATTGTCAAACAATTTAGGGCCCATATCTTGGCAAGGTTTGTGACTACATCTTTCTGTCAGAGACAAACATTGAGTAGCTTGTGAGTCCCACAGGGTGTTGCAGAAAACTAGATCTTTACCCACAGCAGCCAGCCTAACAAATTATTCTCAATCACAGTACCTACCAACCAAGTTAGGCAGACCCTCTGGAATTTTGTGCATGAATGTGCTCAGGCATTCCTAAATTGACCAGTATGGGCCTCAGTTCAAGATTCAGTCAAATGGGTTTCTCTTGAGATTGGAAAATTCCCTCAGTTGGTAGATCCAGACTTATTTCAAGGAACAACCCATGTCACGTGAAAATCTTTTGATTCCCATGTTTCCCTACTTTTCCAAAAAATTCTCATCGCTTCAATGCACAAGGTGATGATGCTTATACTGTTGCAAAGACCACATCTACATCGTTATACATTGGGTCTAATACTCATCATCAAAAATCCACTGATCATTCAAAGATGAAGGTGACATCATAGTCATCAAGATGTGGAGAAAAAGTATCTAGCTCTGTGAAAAACTCAAGGCAAAGAAATGACAATTGTTTCTTAGTTGCCTTCAGTATGCTCAAAAGAAATACCCCTTGGAGACCTTGTTCCATGCACAGCCCCTTTCAACAATGTTCCAAATGCACAGGGGCTTGTGGCATATGACTTCCCTTGTGGAAATGATTTTAAAAAGCACAACTTACATGCCACAACTTAAACAGCAGGAAACACCTTTGTGACTACCTTTGAGATTGGGCACAAATCACACTCTTCAGGACTTGTGGCAATTGCCCATATGAATTTCAATGATGCCATACTCAAGAGAGGTTTTGCTATGGTTTTCTGTTTATCAGCCTTACAAAACTTCAGATTAAAGTTGATGGGTGGTGATCTTTATGGCACTTTCTGGAGTGTATGCATTTGTCCAGGTCTGAACTTCACATTCTATTGCTAGTTTTCTTTCGCACATCAGTTTGGGAATCTGTAAATTGCAATTGTGTGCATGGTGTGTTAGCCCACAATAGTTAACCCTCTTTATAGTGGTGGTTAGCACATGACCAGTTATTGTCTTCTGATGGTAACCCAATTGCCATGGTTGCAGTAACTTCAACTTGTAAGTGTTTAACAAAGAGAATCACTAGCCTCAAAGGGGTGAAGAGAGACAATACTCTTGCCACCAGGCTTTGCATCCTTCCCTTTAATCTCCTCCTCTTCTTGGTGCCTCTGTAAATATGCCTGTCTTCACATAGAACCTTGGGGAATTCAAAGCCTAGCATGCTTCTTTGTCACAATAGCAAGCAGGAAAGTTGTACAATCCCTTGTTGGGATAGTGAATAACATAATTTCATCAAAATTTCAACAGAGTGCCAATTTTGCATGTGGCCAAAAAACTATTGAAGTCTCTCTTATGAAGAACCTTTACATTGAACTTTCGTATAACTCCCTGTCTGCAATGTGAGAAAGCTCTCAGTTATCCCTATTAGAAATCCCTCTTAGAACCAATGTCAAAGGGAAAATTATTGGTACCTAGGAATCAAAAAATCAAAATGCCCCATTCTGATATGTAACCATGTTCATCATAAAAATCAAATACGTTTCTGATATATTACTACAGTTCTCTCATTTTTCATGAAAAAGTCAAATAACCGCCCAGAAAACTTCCAGTTCTTTCATGAAACCTGGAGGTTCTTTGAGGCTGTTGAAGTAACTGGAACTGGCAGTTCTTGGATTCTGATTTTCTTCAAATACTCAAAACTGGCAGTTCTTTGATTCTGATTGTTTTTCAACTACCTGAAATGGCAGTTATTTAAAAAATCAAAGAACCACTCCACAGGTCTGAACCTGCTTATTGACATAAAGCAATAGGTCTTCGTGGTAGTACAGCTCTGGAATCTCATGGTACATGGAGTACAAAAGTTTGACTTGAGAGAGATTAGTTTTTTTCTCTGTGAACTCAATTCATTCCATGATCTTCTGTTTGATTACTGCAGTGTGATTAAAGCTGTGATTTGATGCCCATGGCAAGGTCTTGTAACAAGATCCAAATTTATGTCCTATCCTACCTGATTACTTCAAATGCAGTCCATGATCATTGCCAACGCTGCATCACTTTACATTTCCTTGGCTTGAATAACTTGATCCATCTTTTTGTGAACCAGAAAATGGAGAGATGAATATGCCAGTTGGAACACATGAGACAAATGAAATGCAGGCAGTGCCAGTTGAAGGACATGGAGACAAAGACGATCCATCTGAAACTGTTGAAAAACATTTTAGTGCAAACTATGCAAAAGGCAGGAGAGCTTTTAGTTGAGCCCATGTACAAGGCTATTAGGGAGAGGTGATATGACTGTCTTCACATACCTCGTGGGTGCCATGACTGAAAAAGTTTGCAGGATGCAATCTATCAATCTGAGTAGCTCACTTTCATGTAGACATATTTATCTGTCACAAAGATGAAAACACAAATTTAGGTGACCATGCATCCCTTACATGCTCTCTGGTGTTTTTCTTCAAAACTCAAACTGATGCCAACTTTCAAGTTTCAAAGACCTGCAAACAGCAAGAAGACCTACATCCTTGCTATTAAGATTCAACCATGCTGTCCATCTTACAGAGACACTTGTCTTCTGGAAATTAGGTCAAGGGGGCACTGCTCACAATTCCTTCAATTAGCAATGTACATATATTAGTACACATAAGAAAATTGCATAATCACTAACATCAAGCAAAAGGAAGGTTCTGTGCTAATTAGGATTGCCATCTTCTGGAGATCAATGTCCAGGTTTGGGCAACATAACAAAGCTTTTGCACATCAGGTCTCATGTTGTGAATTGTTGATGATTTCATGAAGTGTATTGGCAGAGAAGGTTTTGAGAGCAAACAGTCTTATTTTAAACATAGGTGTGAAAAGCAGATGAACACAACAAAGTGTGCAAATGTGGTTATTGAAAACTTCCATGGAACCATTAATACTTACACCCAATGCTTACAAGTTCCCTTCACATTACTCACTTACCACCTCTTCACATGTCATGCACTTTTGATTTACTACATTGAAGAACAAGTAAGCATTGTTGGAGTACATTTAGAATATTTTCAAATGTTTTTGCTACTTTTGATTCTCCAAACACTTAAACCTCGTGAACCTTCTTAAAATGAAAACAAATTTGCAAGAATACACTTTGAAGTTTGTTACAAGATCAAAATAATACAATAGCTGACAAAAACCTACCTTCATTCCTAATTATATATTCCAGCTAAACCCCATGCCTTTTTACTTTAGTGTCCTTCAATTAAGCCACAAGTCAAAAATACCTAACTAGAAGTATCTTATGGCATTAGATGTGTATTTATGTTGTTAACACTTCTTGCATATGGTTCATCCAATACATACAAAGTGACAAGAATTGAGAGTTTGCTTGCTTGGAGGTAGTGGTCTTTTTCACAAATTTATGATTATAGTCAAAGTGGTGATGATCCATAAGAAGATTTAACAAATTTTAGTTACAAAATATATACATGATTTTAGCCTTAATAAAAAAACATCCTTCTACACTGTTGGTTATGTCATAACCCTAATCTCCTCTCCCACCAATTGTTGTGTTCCTTTCTATGGAAGTCACTCTTTGATCACAATTCTTCTACATTTTTGCACAATGATCCAAATACTCTTCTACTTCACCACACTTATTAGATTATCCAACCTTGTAATACACTATAACCCTTATACAATGTTGGACAGTGTTGTAACCCACCTTTTAACGTATACTACCAAACATCATATGTGGCACACATACAATCGTATTTTCTATACCACATTCATATAGATTTAGTACCTCACCTTTCTTCCTTGCAATGGGTCATCATATGCACACAATGTAGAATCTCTCCTAGCAGCATCTTGCAGTAGTGCTTCCTTGATACAACTCGAAGAGATGAGTACTATTGGTAATAAGCATTATCCAGCCACTAGCAATCATGTCTCATCCATGTTCCTGCACTACAAAAAAATTCCTGAGTTCATAGCAAATGAGTAGCAACAAGACATGTTTTTATGCTTCTAATATATTGTTGCTGCTTGCTGAAAATCTCCATGACTTGCATATGACTCCACATACATAGGTGATGTAAGCAAATTTTGTGTCATTGGAGTATGCATCCCTTCTACAAACATAGCTACAGCCATGCAATGGTACTAAAAGTCAAAATTTAACAAATATTTCTCCTATGATTAGAAAAACCTGCCCTAATTTTTGTAGAGTATTTAGACGACCATTGTCAGATGCAAGAACTCAGCAAGGATGTTCCAAAATGGAAGAAATCTTCTGCGGTGGAAGCTTGTGCCCTTTGAAAATTAGGGCAGGTTTTTACACCAGAGAAGGGAAGGACCCTCAACCCTTCCTTGTTTTTCGGTGCTCGTGCTTGTCACTCAACATCCCAATCAAAAAGCCACAGAAATTTGGGACAACCTACCAAAAGCTCAACATATTATAGAGATCAAAACTGTGTCACCACCCACCTTGATGTGCAGAAATAAATGGTTGGAATTTAGGCATAGTAGCAGCTCATACGAGCAAGCAGCAACTTGAGCAATGCTGTTAGAATGTAAAGCTCATTCTTGGCCTGCTGGAAATAGAGAGCAGCTTGAGGACCCATTGTCCACTTTTTCCAACACAGAAATACCCGGCACAAAATTCCACTTTGTTCATCATTATGAGCTCCTAGGGGGGTGGGGGTGGGGGGCATGCCTATCAAGGTTTCAATGGCATGCAAGTCTCAGGGGATCAAATCAAGAGGCAGCATTTTTTTTGGGGAGGGGAATGTGGCCACCATCTCCAACTTGGGTGGGCAAAAGAATCCAAACACTTCCATTCTATTGTTCCTATACAAAGTTTTATACTACAATATCACATAAAACTGCCTGGAAAGAAAGCACACAGAGTTTGCAGAATCTCACCTCATAAAGTCAGGGGAGAGCCAGGGGGCCCCAAAGAAAGAGGGTTGAGTATAACACCATGCTGAGTGAGGAGCAGACCCATAACCTTGGGTACAAACAGAAAGCAATTGGCATGAGTTTCCAATTTGTACAGATCAACATGATCGCAAAACACCTCAACATGTTGGATACATGCTCAGTAAACCTCCCTCCCCAAATCAATCACCATTGGCCTGCCACTTTGAATAGGTCTGAAGAAGACTCTTTTCCAATGCGCATTCCTGGTAGTGTCTGATAGTCCTCCTATATCATCATGCTCAAGTAACAACACTTACAAGGTTAAGTTCTAGCCAAACTTGCGTACTTTTATCCAGAGATTTCCATTGCATAGTGACTAGCTATAACATGATTTTAGTCGTGACATGTCTGATTCCTGCAAGAAGTTCTGTTGACTCTGATGCAAGTCTGGGAGAGAAGAGTGCAACAAGACACAAATGCGGACATGAGAGGAGCCGGCGACTGTTAGGGCTTGCGTGTTGCGTGTGTTTGCGTAGTAGGTGCTGTTGTCGTCTTGCTTTTCTTCCTCCCTCCTCGTCCTCAGTAAGGGTTTGCGTCTGTCGCCAATTTGTGTTGGTCAAATCCTTTTGTTTTGTTTGTAATAGTTGCTCTTATTGTTGTTGTTGTTGTTGTGGTGAGACACTCACTCACTCACTCTGGCGGCTCGTTTCTGATACCGGGGCCGCAACAAGACGCGTCCGGGGAACAGCGGCAGTAGTAGGCGTTTCTTGCTATCTGGAGAGTGGAAGCAGGAAGAGGGAGAAAGAACAAGATCATCATCGTTTCTTTGGAGATCCTGCCTTTCATCAGGTCTGCTTTACTCTCTTTTCTTCTCTTACCATGGATGCTCTTTTTTCTTTCTTCCTGCTTCCTGGCTCTCACAAGTGCTGATTCTTATGTGCCGTCGGTCGGTTCTTCTCTCACGTATTTCTTCCGTGTCCGTTTCATGGATGCTTTCTCTCTGTTGTAGGGTTTGATGTTTCGGCTAGGTGTGGCGGCCTTTCATCTTCAAAGTCTTTGAGGGTTTGATCCTCTTCTTGGTGGTGTTCAGGTGTGTTCCTTTCTGAAGATCTAGTGGTTAGCAAATTACTTGTCTCAGAAGGGTTGATGTTACTGCAGATGTGGAGTATGAGCCACTCCAGTTTCTGGAGGGATTTTGTTGCTGTCAAATTTCATTTCTTGTCTTTTTCTTGTTCTTCAGGGTTTGCATAATCCCTTTGACATTCTATACGCAGTGAAGAATTGCAGTCAAGAATTCAGAGGCACAGGCCTCCCCTTCACTCCTCTTTTCTTGTTGTGGTTTCTGTGTATGGTTGTTGCCAAGGAGGCAAAACCCTAGTGACACATCTTCTTAGACCATCGGGATCTGAACTCTTGCTATTGTTATTATTATCCCTTCTGGTCACGTTCTCTTGCAATCAAGGCTGCCAGATTCACTTCTTATTTCAGCAACTCCGTATTAAAAGGTTTTCATTTTGGTCTGTCAATTGGTACCTATATCATCTTGTATTACTATTGGTGAATTCTGTTTGGCACTGGTGCTGTTATCTTCAGAGTTTTCTCTCAGGTTTCCTCTGTAACATTTTCCATCATGTGTAAGCATTTCATCCTATCAACATATCGACAATGCTGAGGACATGATCTTAATTAGAACTCTCACAAAGCATTTGCATGCCTCCATTCAGCATAAGCATTATGTTTTTGTCCTTTTGTGAGACTTCAGCTGAGGTTTCCAGAAATCATGCACAAAAGGATTTTAGCCAGAGGGTGATGACTCCCATCTTCTTGAAATGCTGAAGAAGTTTGATTTGGAAGAAGTAGTATATTTGTCACTGGATCAATTGATAACAGACTGATTTCCATTGGTGTTTCTCATTAAATGGCTCATTTCCAGTTGTGGACCAATCTTAGGTGTTGTTTGAAGTTCACAGATGTGATGATTGATGCAAGTGTATTATAGATCTGTGTTCAGTGGATGGAATTTGAAGCACAAATCTTATGCCATGATGAATGTCCTTTGAGTTCCATACTCTTTTTTTGTCGGATTGATGTTAACTGTATTGATCCTTCATGCATTGACCACCCTCGGCACAATGTATGCAGTAGTTGATTATGAGTCAACTTTGTGGTTTAAGAGATCACTCACCATATGTTGAGTGTTGGTAGACTTGCAGTTTGTCGTAATCTGAGTTTCTGTTAAGCTTTGATTTTAGTGCATAAAGTGATGATATCCTAACAAGTTTGTATGTTGGTATTGTTTGATGCAAACTCCTCTATGTTTTCAGGTGTGTCTGATGCAAGCTGCAAATCATTGGAAGGCTGCCTGAAAGCTTTCAGAATCTGGATGTTTACTGGTGGAAGCTCTATGGGCTAGCCATAGGGTGGAGGCCTGTTCATGGGAGGTGATAATGGTGTTGGGCCTCCCCCTTTGAAGCGTTTAAAGCTCTCAATCCCGACCCCGAAAGCTGTTCCGGGGAGCTCTTTGCTGGCAATTCTGGCACCGTCAATGGCCAAAGAAATTCCAGTCGATGATGCTATAACCATTGGGTCCCGTGGCCAAATCCGCAAGTTGGAGTTTGTAAGAATCATCACACAAGCACTTTCTTCTCTGGGCTACAAACAGGCAGCAATGGCACTCGAAGAAGAATCAGGAGTTCCTTTACAGTTGCCTCTGGTGTCTGACTTCCGGCATGAGATTCTGGCTGGACTTTGGGATGAAAGCATTACGACCTTGCACAAAATCAGTCAGCTAGAAGAGGAAACTGTAAAGTTGGCCTCATTTCTTATACTTCAGCAAAAGTTCCTGGAGTTTTTGGATTGTGGAGACACAAGCAGTGCACTGAAAACACTTCGTACAGAGATCTCACCACTGGGGATAAACACACACCGGGTACATGAATTGGCCACCTTTGTCATGTGTCCCTCCCGGGAGGCTTTATCAGAGAGAGCTGATTGGAAGGGAGGCAGTCCAGATTCTCACATCTGTTTGCTCAAGGAGTTGCAGAGCTTACTTCCACCTGCACTTATGATTCCAGAAAATCGGCTTGAGTATTTGGTGGAGCAGGCTCTTGAGGTGCAACGCAACAGTTGTCTTTTCCATAACTCTGCAGACCACTCACTTTCTCTTTACTCAGACCATCACTGCAGTCGTGACCAAATTCCAACCCACACTCTTCAGGTAAGTGTCCATTAACGAGACTCCTAATAAGGCTTATGGTCCATGGTTGTGTGAATGTGTATCTTCAACCTGTAGAGCTACATGATGGTTGTTTTGCAATTTTGAGGTGTAATACACAGTAGGTGTTTCCTTGGATATTAGGCAACCTCAGGCACTTAGGATATGGAAGTGACACCAGTAGAGTGGTATAAGGACCCCTGATCCTGAGTTTGGGTGGCAATTGGAAGATGAAAATAAGGCCAAGCAGTGTTTGGGTGTTGGTCGAATGGTTGCATCAAAATTCACAGGTGCTGGAAGCGCATGACAATGAAGTTTGGTTTCTGCAATTTTCACACAATGGTCGCTACTTAGCTTCAGCATCCAAAGACTTTACAGCCATCCTCTGGGAGGTGAGGATTATGTGCCCCTATCTGTTTAGGTTCTGCTACACAACCTTGGTGCCAGATTAGATTTAATGTCATGTGTGAACAGCTAGTTGCTGTTGCATCACAAACTTCATAAGTCTTGTGCTTCTTTGTTCTGCAGGTGGTTGATGATGGGCTTGTGAAATTAAAGCACACGCTAACAGGCCACCAAAAGCCAGTGTCATTTGTTGCCTGGAGCCCTGATGACTCCATGCTTCTGACATGTGGGAATGAGGAGAGTGTGAAACTGTGGGACACTTCCACTGGCGAGTGCAAACATACTTTCAGTAAACCCAACAGCTGCTTCACTTCATGTGCTTGGTTCCCTGATGGCAATCGTTTTGTTTCTGGTGGTGGTGACAAAAGTATTTACATGTGGAATCTAGAGGTACAAAGCTTTGGTGTCATATTGTCTTTGATGGCTTTTCCCATTGTATTAGAAGGTGGTCATGTTGCAAGAAAGCCATGTCTCAGTTCAATCAAGTTTTGCAGTACTGGTGGTTCTTTCTTGAGCTTGCGTCTTTGTATTTGTTGCCTCCAGGGGCAGGAGTTGGAATCATGGAAAGGTGCCCGAATGCCCCGCATCAATGATCTTGCTATCACTCTTGATGGCAGCCATATGGTAATCAGAGTCTGGTTCTTTATTTCACAGTATGCGCCCATCATATATGCTGGTGTAGCACAAAAATTATGATTGCACCTTGCATTTTATTCACATCAAAAGCAGTAATTGGGTTTTGCAAACCTGAAATCTAATGGGTGAGTTTTACCAGGTGAGCATTTGTGCAGATAAGGATATCCGTATATACAATCTGGAGGAGAAATCAGAGCGTGTGATTGAAGAGGAGAAGCCCATTACTTCCCTTTCAGTAAGCAAGGATGGAAGATATTTGCTTGTCAATTTGGTGAGCCAAGAAATCCATTTGTGGGATATAGCGGCCAGCTCAAAACTCCTCTTCAAGTACCGAGGCCACCGGCAAGGCCGATATGTAATTCGCTCATGTTTTGGAGGCTCAGATCATGCCTTTATTGTGAGCGGAAGTGAGGATTCTCAGGTCTGTTGCAATTTATTGCATGTTTTTGGAGGATACACTGCCATAAATCTTTCCATTGCTTCTGCATTTGTGTTCTACTGGAGATTCTCTAGCAGAAGATTTTCCTATCATTACTTAAATATCCAGTGCAGTTTCATCCATAGTAAGTGGCAATCAAAGGCACAATAACCATTTAAAGTCAAGCCTTCTTGCACCATAGAATGAGGTACTGCATTACAGTGAGGCATGGATGGTGGATGCCTTAACATAATTCAGTACCTCTTTCTGTGGTGGGAAAGACAGGAGACAGCCAGCTCTACATAAAAACAGGACCCTTAAATTGTATGTGACACATGTATGGGACAATGTCTAACTGCAAGGAATCCTGGCAGGTGTATATATGGCACAGGCAGAATGGAGAGCTACTGGAGGTTCTACCAGGTCACTCAGGCACTGTTAACAGTGTGAGCTGGAATCCAGTGAACCCACACATGTTTGCTTCTGCTAGTGATGACCACACAATCCGAATATGGGGACTGACCGTGAAGTCAGACCAAAGGAACCCGAATGTGGGCATTGCAAATGGTGTTGACCACCTTGAAAATGGGGAAACTCGAGAGCTTCTTGAAAGTCTCAAACCCTTCTACTAATGTGTCAGATTGTTTCACTGTTTGTTACTCTTTAATTAGAGTTTTCTTTTTGAATTCTTTTTTTGTATATCTGGTCTGGTCACAGTTTGGAGGGTTAGTTTCCTAACTTTTGTATGGGCAGTGCATTTATTGTCTCTGCTGAAGTGAGAGCCTCACTTGATGGCCTCTCCTGGCTCACAGACATCCAACAAAATTCAGGTTCAGATTTTCATGGCTCAAATTTGTAGGGTTGTTGCAGTTTGGGGTGCTTTAATTCAGCTGGTTTAGGATGCAAGGTGATCCTGGGTGCTAGGAATTGTGTTGCACAATTGCTAATAGAGTGGGAATCGGTGCATGTAAACAATTACTTTTTCAAAGACTTACTTTGCAGGCACATTCAAATTTGAGAGTAGTAATCTCTCAGCAGAAGCTTTTAGACAAATTCTGGGAATGAAAAAGGGGGGAAATTTCACTGACCGAACTGTCTTTTTCTCTTGCAGTGGAAACCTGAAACTTAAAGATTAGTCTTTCAACAGGAGGCATTCAGATTTTATGTGGGAACTAGAGTTCTGGAGATTTTACTGACCAAAAGAGTGGTGGTCACTATTGAAAAATATGATATCATCGCGAGAACAGGGGAAAACTGCCATTAGCACAAGTGTGCGATATTACTGTGACTTGGTTCCCCCCATCATGACCTTCAAGACAAGGCTGTTATGAGAGGGGGGTTTGCAATTTCTGGTGCACAGTTTGGCTTGCACAGAAAAAAAAGGGGTGCATGTGAGGGGATTGCTTCACCCCAAACTGTGCACCTGAAATAGTTGACTTAACAGTGCTTGTAAATGTGTAGGAAATCTATGTACTAGAGAGCTAGCCCTGGGAGGCTAATTCTGCTTTATTGAGTCACAAGGCTGAAGGATGTAGGCCAAGCCAGCCTTGTCCTCCGGAGGAACTAATGCTGAATGAATCTCTTAGGGCCTTTGCCCTCGGGTAAAGGTCGATATGTGGGTCTTAAACTAGCAGAGATCAGTCTTTATGTGTAAGACAAAGCTAGGAAATGGCAGTGGCAGCTGATTTTGCCATTTTAAGACACCTTGGAAACCTGCTGAATTGGCAGGTATAGAATTATGGACTTTGTATTTCCTTCCAAAATAATGGCATTTTTAGTGACCAGTTCATCTATGTGGGGCAAATCTGTTCTCAAATCATTTTCCTGATTTTCCTTGTTACCTAGTACCGTACTCTAAAATATTTTGATTGATTCAAAATGTGCACCTGCTTACCAAATGTATCGGTGATCTCCATGAATGCCTAAATGTGACAAATTTTCACAATTTCTCTTCAAAACATGGCGAATTTTGCACAAAAAAATCCCAAAAACCCTTTGTAACATTCACAGTGTGCATGTGACTTTCTTTTATTTTCATTTTATTATTATTTTATTATTTTATTTTTGTCACTGTGGTGGGTAAATTTGCCCAAAAAATTAAACACTGGTGCCAGCAAAGTGCCTAACTTGGTATCCAGGTACAGTAGTATTTCATCTCATTAAAGATATGCATCATTTGTGCCTAATGCTCAAACTTTATGACACATCACCCTGATAACATTTAATAGGTAACCCTTGACTGGTGATCGTATTCTTCAGTAAATCAAGCCTTTATAAGAATAAGATCCTGCAAATCTCCTGCAATTCAGTTTCATGAAATGGTATATCATTTCACGCACTTTACATTTACACTCAAATTGGGGATGAAATAGGGATTAGAGGGTCAAACTAGGGCTCAGGGACATGGTGATTTTACGGATAACTTTATCGGATAAGATGTGTGCATGAACTCTTCTTCCCACACTCAGCAGGGGTTGGTCCCCTTTGAATTGTCAAGCAAAGCTTGTGTTGGGAATAGCATCGAGAGTAGGATAACATTCACGTAACATCAGAGAAGTCGTGCACACAACTAGCTCAGTTAGGATTATTCGTGCATAAAGAATTTGTAGAATTTTCCTAGTGTATGTTGAAGTTTGCCTTACCATAATGCAAAATTTCTGCCTGGACAAAGGAGAGCACCTTACGCATGAGATGCCTCCTCTACTTGGAAACAAATCAGAACAGTCCATTTATGAAAGCAAACAAAGTGCTGTCTGTTTTTTAATTAGGTGAGGACTAAGGACCTCAAATGGGGGCTGTTCTGGGAATATGGGTCCTGTGCTCAGCTCCCTACACAAAAATTGACGAAGTCATAACAGGCTTCTAATGGATGGTTCACTCTGGCCCAGTCAACCAAGGTTAACAACTGCTGACCATGTCCAAAGAGCAAACCTCTCCCCATGCATGATGTATATATAATTCATGGTTTGATTCAGCTAGTCACACTTCTAAGAATTGGGAACTTCCATTAGCTACAACAAAGTATGATTTTTCCTAAGGCAGTAGGCCTTTGCTCATGACACATGTGTGAGATAAACCATGTGGTTCCACTCATTCCAATGTAAAATATATCCAGTACCTTTCAGTGTTATGTGTGCATTTGATTGTGTAAATAAACCCCAGTTCCCGATTTTTGAAAGCTAACTAAAATTATAAAAGAAATCAGTTGTAGCTTTCTGAAGAAAAATTCAGAATGAAAGAACCAGTGTTGGGTGGTTCTCACCCGTTGGCTGAAAACCAGCACCAGTTTTCAGTCCGGTTCTCAGTGAGAACCACCTAGGTTCTCACTGGGCATCAAATCTGAAAATCAAACCAGTTCTCACATTATCGTTTATGAGAATCGACTTATGAGAACCACCCTTTAAAATCAGTGGTTTGAAATTATGTGAGACTTGTTGACCCTGAAAATCGCATCACCAGATTTTTTTTTAATTCTGAGAACCGGGGCAGTTCTCAAAATGGGAAATTAAAAAAGAAGAAGAAGAAGAACCAGGGCGAATCTCAGAACCTGCCCCAAAAACCGGAACCAATGGTTCTCACAAAGAAATGAGAACCACCCAACACTGAAAAGAACGTCCAGTTTCTAGTTATTTCAAAAACTCAAAGAACCTGCGGGTTTGATGAAAGGTTTGACAAATAACCATAGGCTTCTAAATGGGTTTTTGGTTTGTTGAGATTGACAGTTATATATCAGAACCAGTCCTCTGATTCTCTAAGAACAGCAGTTAGGAGATCAAAGAACCTTCCTGATACCCAATAGCAGTTTGATGCCATTTCTGATACCTGCACAACACTGATATATATGTGTGTATGTGTGATAGTTTCATGGTAGTAGAAAAGAGCAAAAACTATATTCTGTTTCAGTGAATCTACTAAAGTGTGGTGGGTGACTAGAATGTGCTTGAACCCATTAAGAATAGTAAAACTGGTTACTTTGTAAACTCTAACATATGAACATATAAATTAGAGGGCTATATCTAAATCAGTGTTGGGTGGTTCTTTGATTTTGTTCATAACCTCTGGTTTTGGGCTTTTAATATTTTTCAAATCAAGGAATCCTGGCTCTGGATTTTCCAAAAAATTCAGAATAAAATGATCACCAATATGGGGTTTTAGAAAAATGTTAAAGAACTGATGGGCTTACTCAAAGAACTGACAGCTCAGGGTAGGTTATCTAGTCAGATCTTTGATTTTTTGAGAACTACAATGCGAGGCCAAAATCTTGGTTTTTACAAGTTGGTTCCTTGCTGAAGCCAAGATTTTATCCTCAAATCATACACAGATGCAAATTCTCTTGACTCCAGGCAGGACAGAGCCACCGAATAAGAACCCTACATGCTTTGGGATTATGTGACCATGCACTCACCAATACACCATCCATTGAGAAAACCCAGTATGACTCGGTTGTGGTTCATCTGAGCTCCAAGGTTCCACCTTGTTAACCTATCATGCAAACCCTCATACTTTCATCCCACATTACCTAAGTAACTATCTATGTAAGTGGGTAAACATAATTAAAGCAGATTAAGGGTTAAAAGAAGTAGGTAAGTAAAGCAATTACTATGTATGTAGTAGGTAAGGCATTTGGTGACTACTAGGTAGGTAGATACATGTGGATGTTTAGTTCATAGCTAACCACCATGGGGAATACTATGAAAGAATGTTTCCTGTCCACGTGTCATCCCCGGTGCACGGTGCTTTAGTGGGTGCTGGTTAACTTTGGCACATTGGAGGGAAGACACCCAAGGCTCCACTAGATCATGCCATCAACCTAATTTTGATGCACTTTTGCGTCATGTTTTGGTGGATCGCCTGCTATGTTCCTTAACAAGACTCGAGGTAATCTATACCTGTTCCGATGAGAACACAAAAGGGCATAATGTAGGAAGCCAAAATCCATAACTAATGTTTGTTTGTCCCTTCCATGATTTCTTTGTTGGTGTGTTGAGCTTGGAGAAAGGGTATTGGGGCATTGTTTGTTCATGTTCTTTGTCTCTTTGAAAATTTGTACCTTAGGATGGACCACCCTAAGGAAAAAAATGAATCTACTGTTTGAAATAAGCTAGAAGATTTCTAGAGAAATGGAAGATCTTGTTAAGAATCTAGAAGTTTCATGTGATATACATGGTAGGGTTAGTCGACCAAATCCCCCAAGGAATACTTCCTAAAAATGAATTTGACCTAAAATTTCAAGATATCGAAAATATGTTTTTTCATCCAAGAATGTGTAAAGTGCCCAAGTAAAGTATATGAGATAAAATTTCCAGATTTGAAAGCAACCAAACCAATGAATCCCACAGCCTATGTCGATTGAAGTCTCAATTAAAGTAAAATTTAGAAAATAGAACTTTATTGAACTTATTTGTTCATTGTTGTTCAGCACCACACAACATTATGTTTCATAAAGTGTCAAATAAAGCTTTTTACATAAAGCTTTGCTACATTTAAAAACCAACCAACAAACAACAAAATAAGTGTGGAATCAAACAATATATTATGTATGTTTTCCAAAATGTTGACAAAAGACTTTTGTAAATACAACCTGCTATTTTTTTTAACCAACCAATAACAAACAAGTGGCTGATAGCCAAATGGATCTAGGCTTTACAGCAAGTTCAAAATCATGAAAGATCCCAAACAAGTGTGACTTCTTACATTGTGAAAGGAATTTTGGGATAATACAAAAGACATATAATTAGCCTCGGAGGTTAATATTTTTCAGACAAATTGTTTAGCCATATGTGATCAATTTATATGCTTTTGGAAGGATATTCTAATTGGGTTTGGAGCGTGTTGTTGGAAGACCTCAACATTAAAGTCACTGAATATAATAACTATGAGGCTAAATTGGAAACAATTCCACATTAGTTTTTCCAAGTGTGAAATAAACTAAAAGCTCTCCAAAAGGAAGATGAGAGCAGATGATATGAATTGCACCATTGGGAAATTAGGGTTTGGGGATGGCAATAAGGGTCATCATCACCTGTCACCGGGTAATGCTATCTTTTCATAGTTTAGCCATCAGGTTGAAAAATACAACCTTGAGAGTGTAGTCCGGTCTCCAGCTTGGCATTCCAGTTGTCACACACAAATTGGTTGCAAGTTCAAACCGAAAGGTCGTCCTTGTCCACACATTCATACACAAGTGGAAGCCCCTTCTCTCCAAACAGATCTAATTTGAAAAACACGCACCACCTTGCCTGATGGATGGCCCTGGACAGACCCTAAACCCTAACACCACCCCCCCCACACCCCCTAACAACCAGGTTCTAGTAATAATTTCACCTGCAAAAAAAAAGAATTTAATTCATTTTTAAATGAAAATGAGTCAGCATAGAAAGTACAGCTAAGATTCCAGCTGGTACCCACACATTGGTTCCAGTCAAAAAAAATCTCCCCAAAATCCTACAGTGAGGCCAAGTCTATTGACTATTGGCAGAGCCAATAAACGAGTGCCACACCACACCATGGGGCTTCTGGTTTTACATCTGGCCGGTGTGAACCAAACCACCAGCACACAATGAAGGATGAATGGTAATTGGTCGGAAAACAGTTTTCTGTTGGGTTCTAGTTGCTTAGCTAACCATGGTGGGTTACCTCAGTTGCTTTTTTCAGTACCTACCTATTAACAACCAACTTAATAGGGTAGGTAGTAAGAATAGCCCTCTACAATGCATAAATCATAAACCATCTAGTTAGATACTACTCACTTTTAAGTGTAGGGTAAAGTCTTTGGGGATGGGCTTTCCTGGAATAAGGGCCCTCTGAGGTGGAGCCGAGTGTGGGCTCAAATCTAGCAAAGCTCGCCCCCAAGGGCTTTACACAGTGTAAAGATTGTCACTCTTTTTCTTTCTTTTTAAATTTTTTTTTTTTTTTTTTTTTTTTTATTTTTTTTTTTTTTGCTCCGTCTACTTCTTCTTGTTCTACTACGAGTACAACCAACAAGACTATATATACAACAATACAACAAGAAACGAAAGAAGACAGTAAATAGTGAAAGTTTATTT
>Ga0116229_10000657_pt1 | contig 48373 bp, 34 predicted proteins | sample S1TSphgellanicum_3_FD_87313 | JGI IMG/M metagenome (GOLD analysis project Ga0116229, IMG submission 87313) | Host-associated microbial communities from peat moss isolated from Minnesota, USA - S1T2_Fc - Sphagnum magellanicum MG | ecosystem: Host-associated > Plants > Peat moss > Unclassified... | reverse complement strand
GCCGGTCAGACTGCGGCCGTCGCTGAATACCTGGCGTGCCGCGAGATTGGCATAGGTGACACGGGTCTGCGCATCCACGAGCACGAGCGCGACCGGCGAATTCTGCATGACCGTGTCCAGCAACAGCTCGCGTTGGACGAGATGGGCGCGCTGAGCTCGCAGCGCCGTCGCCAGGTCGTTGTGCGCGCTCATGAGTTCGCCGAGCTCATCGTTGCGCTCGGCGACCAAGGAGCGGCTGAAATCGCCTTCCCGGTAGCTCGCAACGGTCCCGGCCAGGCCGCGCAAAAGACGCTGAATCGGCTGGAGAATCCGCGCGGCGAGCCACAGAATCGGCAGCAGCAGGACCGCGGCGCTCAGCGTGACGGCAAGCGGCACGCTACGGAGCCAAACCGCGAGCCAGGCACCGAGAGCCGCGGCGAACGTCGCGACGACAAACATCAGGGCTGCGAGTTTGCCTTGCAGGCTGAGTGTCTTGATCCGGGGTGGCGGCATGAATTTTATTATGCGTCGCCGGGCCCGCGGAGATTGAATCGTTGCAGGCGCCGGTAGAGCGCCTGACGGGAGAGCCCCAGGCTTTGCGCGGCCCGACTGATGTTTCCGCCTGCCGCGAGCAGACTCGCTTCGATGGCCGCTGGGCTCGGTTCCTCTGCGTCGCGCTCGGAGCGCTCGCGCGGCGTGCGCGCTGATGAACCATCGACGCCGCGACGATTCGCTGCCGTGTCACCCGCTGCGCGCGGCGCGGCCGGTAAATTCAAGTCCGCCGCAGTCACGGTCTGAGCACGTGCCAATAGCTTGGCGCGCTCGATCGCATTACGCAGTTCCCGCACGTTGCCGGGCCAATCGTGAGCCGCGAGTGCTGTAACGGCGTCCTCGCTCAATTGCAAGTCCGTACCCAAAAAGTGACGCGCCAACGGCAAGATATCCGCCGGCCGCAGGGCGAGTGGCGGCAGTGCGATTTCGATGACATTGAGGCGGTAGTACAGGTCCTCGCGAAAGCGGCCGTCGCGAATCATGGTCGGCAAATCGGCGTTGGTTGCAGCGAGGATACGCGCTCGCGTCGTTTGCGTGCGGCTGGAGCCCAGCATCTCGAATTGTCCCGTCTCGAGCACGCGCAGAAGTTTCATCTGTCCGGCGAGCGGCAGATTGCCGATCTCGTCGAGAAACAGAGTGCCGCCGTCCGCTTGCTCAAAGCGGCCCGTACGCGTTCGCGTTGCGCCGGTATACGCACCGGCTTCGGCGCCGAATAATTCGGCCTCGATCAATTCCGAGGGCATTGCGCCGCAATTGACGGCGACGATGGGTCCACGATTGACCGCAGAATTGGCGTGAATGATCTGCGCAATACGATCCTTGCCGGACCCGTTCGGACCCGTGATCAGAACGGGAACCTGCGCGCGCGCGACTCGGCAGGCCAATTCGACGACGCGTTCCAGCGGGTCGGAAGCGACGATCATGCCGCAAAGATCGAATGTCGCCGCGAGTCTTTCACGCCGTTCTCGTCGCTCGCGCTGCACTCGGGTCCGCTCTCGCGTCGCTTCGCCGAGTTCGAGCAAATTCTCGACGGTCGCGAGCAGCTTGTCGTTGTCCCAGGGCTTGCCGATGTAGTCTGCGGCACCGGCCTTGACGAGCTGTACCGCGGATTCCAGATGCGTCCATGCGGTCAACAAGATCACGGGCAAGTCAGCCTGCCGTTCGCGCAGCGCGCGGAACAGCGCCGCGCCTTCCTCGCCCGAAGTCGTGTCGCCGGAAAAATTCATGTCGGCGATCACGAGATCCACGGGCTGCCGGGCCAAGACCTCGAAGGCCTCTGTAGAACTCTGCGCGGATAGCGTGTGAATTTCGTGCAGGCCGAATAGCAGCGACAGGGCCTGCGCCACGGCAGGATTGTCATCGATGACGAGAACGGTTCGCATGGGCGGATGTTAGCCGCTAGCCGCCGCGCGTGGCCAATGCGGGTGGTACGGAAGCTGCCCGGCGGGCCGGCCAGAGGACAGCGAACTGGGACGCGCCTTCATGCGCTACGCGTCGCGAGTGCCGGCGGCAAGGACGCGGCGCGCATCGCCGGCCAGAGGACGGAGAACTGCCCGAGCAACAGGACAGCCACGGCGCCGATGAGCGTCCAGACGAACTTCAAACGCGGCATTTCGAAGCTCGAGACCATCCACAGGTTGATGCCGATCGCGAGTCCGACGCCGACGATCGCGCCGGCCGAGGCGATCAGGAGATTCTCCGTCTGAAAATAACGCAGGATCGCGCCCCGAGTGGCGCCGAGCGCGCGTCGGATGCCGATCTGGCGCCGCCGCTGCGATACCCAGTAGCTGGTCAGGCCGACGATGCCGAAGCCGGTCACGGCGACCAGGGCTGCGCAGACCACTGCCAAAATGATGGCGAGACCGCGGTGGTCCTGGTAGGCCGTGAACCGTGTGTCGGCCATGGGTTCGATCTTTGTGATCAGCCTGTTTCGATTGATTTCCATCAAGCGCTTTCTTGCCGCCAGCATGACGGTATCGAGCTGACCCGGCTTGGTTCGCACGATGTATGAACTGGCGGAATCGACGAACTGATACGGCTCAATGACCGAGTCCTCGAAGTATTTCTTTTGCCAGCCGGCTGCGCCAGTCCAAGGGATTTGCAGCCTGTCGACGATGCCGACAATTTGCGTTGGGTGCTTGCCGCCCTCGACATAAATCGACTGCCCGAGCGCCTTACCGTCCGGGAATAACCTATTGGCCAGCGAGCGGGTCACGATGATCGTCGCAGGCTGGACTCGGTCGGTGCTGCCCCGATCCGTGATTTCTGAGGGTTCGAAATTGCGACCGGCCACGAGCTTGAGGCCCAAGGTATCGATCAGATGCTCATCGCCGAAGTACAGGGCCATGAACGCGGAGCTGTTCTTTTGGTCCGGTGTCAGATTGACGCCTTCGGTCCAGCCACTGTTGGTGAGAGGATAGTCGTTGCTGTTCGCCGCATCGACGACGCCAGGAAGCGCGCGCAGAGCTGCGATGTCGGTCAGTATTCGGCTCGACACATCGGGTGGATTGCCGATCCACCCGTTGTCGATCGTAAACAAATCGGTTTCGATCATGCCGCTCGGTCGTTGGCTCAGCGCGATACGCTGCTGCACGATGAAAAGCCCATTGCATAGGATCGCGAGCGTCACGGCGATTTGCAGGCCGATGAGTACGGCGCCCACCTTATTGCGGCGCATCGATGAGAGTATCGGACGTATTTCCATGGGATCGCCTATTGCTGGATGATGGGAAGCCTATTGGGCCTTTAGTTGCCATGCCGGCTGGATCTTTGTGGCGCGCCAGGTCGGATAGAGGCCCGCCAGCAAGGTCGCGACGACGGCGACCGCGACCACGATCGCGATGTCGGTCGCATTCATATGCGTGAGTTCCACGGACTTGGCCGATAAGAGCGCGCGCAAGCCCAGCAATCCCAGCCAGGTAAATACGAGTCCGACCGCCGCGCCGCCTAAGCCAACGACTCCGGACTCGATCAGGCATTGCGCGAACACGGCGCGCCGAGTGGCGCCCAGTGCGCGGCGTACGCCGATGTCGCGCGATCTACCCATGGTCTTGGCGAGCATGAGGCCCATCGCATTGAGCAGACAGACAAACAGGAAGCTGAAGGAAACCAAGACCAAAATACGCACTTCATCGGGGATGATCTGTTGATAGACCATCCATTCGCGCACGTTCTGCAACGCGGTGCGCGGCGCCCAATGAAACCGGCCCGCGCTTCTTTGCTCGGCGGCGTAGTTGTCCAAGAATCGCCGGTAGGCGCCTTGCTCCGCGCTCGTCGGCAATTCGGCCCAATACTGCACCCAGATGCATTCTGAGCGCAGACGACCTTGCCAGCCGCTCTCGGCGTTGTCACGGCAATTGACACTTCCCCAGGCCTCCATTTGCTCGTCGATCGCCCGCGTGAACGGTAGGTAGACGTCGGCCCCTTTGCTGAATCGTTCGTCGTTGAGGTCGTAGAACTTCGGTATGGGTGCCCAGGTATCGAGTACGCCGGCGATCCGATATTCATGGCCCTCCAGATTGAGGGTCTTGCCGACGCTATTCGCTCCCGCAAACAGCTTGTCATTGAGAGCACGAGTGATAACCACGACCTGGGCATGCGCCGTATCGTCGGCCGCACTCCACGGTGCACCGTAGAGGAAGGGCACTTCGAACATCGGGAAGAAGTCCGTGAAAGCCGCGCGGATGTGCAATTGGAAGGGCAGAAGATCCGGATTGGCCGGTGTCAGCGACACGCCCGAGGCGTACATTGCGCTTTGCCGCTTGGCTGCATGCGCCTTCATGAGGGCCATGGCATCGGTATAGCTGAGCTGGTCTTGCAGCCGATGGGACTTGGATCCGGGTCCTGATGACTCCGGGTTTGGGCCCCAGTTGTCGATTTGCACGGTAAAGAGTTGATCCGATTTGCCCGGAATCGGATCCGAGCCCATGGCACGAAACACCGTCAGTGTCGTCATCGATGCGCCGATACCGACGCCGATCGCGGCAATGATAAGCACGGTGAGCACCACGTTGCGCTTGAGGCTGCGTATCGCGAGACCGAAGTAGTAGGCGAACATGGGGCGGCGCCTCTCAGGCCTGCGCCTGGACCAGTTGAGCCACGCGCGGCTGGGCGACGAGGTCGACGACCTGACCGTCCACGATATGTACTTCGCGCTGTGCGCGGATCGCGAGTTCCGGATCGTGGGTCACCATGACGATCGTCGCGCCGTCGCGATGCAACTCCTCGAGCAATTCCATGACGCCGCGCGCCATCTGCGTATCCAGGTTGCCGGTCGGTTCGTCCGCGAGCAGCAGCTTCGGGTCACCGGCGAGCGCGCGAGCGATCGCGACGCGTTGTTGCTGACCGCCCGAGAGTTCGGCCGGGAAATGGCGCGCACGTGCCGACAAGCCGACGCGCTCGAGCGCTTGCTGGATACGCTTGCGCCGCTCGGCGCCGTTGAAACCGCGGTATCGCAGCGGTACGTCGACATTGTCGAACACATTGAGGTCGGGAATCAGATTGAACGCCTGGAAGATGAAGCCGATTTTCTCATTGCGCAAACGTGAACGGTGGTTGTCATCCAGGCCGCGCACGTCGACGCCGTCGAGTTGGTATTCCCCGCCCGTGAATTCCTCGAGCAAGCCCGCGATCGTGAGAAAGGTGGTCTTGCCGGACCCGGACGGTCCCGTGACGGCAACGAATTCGCCGGGCCGGACATGAATGGAGAAGTCGCGCAGCGCATAGGTCTCGACGACTTCAGTGCGGTAGGCCTTCGATAGATGAGTCATCTTGAGCATGGTGTGATCTCTTACTGCTGGGTCAATGGGTCAAAATCACGCGGGCGGTGCCGTTGAAGCTATCGCCGCCCGAAATAACGATGTGGTCGCCGACGGCAAGGCCTTCGAGGATTTCGACCTTTGCGATGCTGGAGGCGCCGAGCCGGACCGGACGTCGCTCGGCGACGTTGTCGTGCACGACATAGGCAAAATTGCCGCCGTCTTGGTCGACGAAGGAACCACGATCGACCATGAGCACATTCTCGCGCTTGTCGATCAAAATCCGGACCGAGAGCCGTTGATTCTGGCGTAAGCCGGCCGGCTTCTCCGTGCCGAAGCGCAGCCGGGTCGTGACCTGGCCGCCCACGACTTCAGGCGAGACGCCGCTGACGCTGCCTTGCCAATGATGTCCGTCGCCTTCGAGATCGGCGTCCATGCCCGGGCGCAAATCGCGTGCCAGATTCTCGGCAACCTTGATTTCGACTTCGAGCGCGGACAGATCCACCACCGTCATGAGCGGCGCGTCCTTCGCCACACTCGCGCGATCGGCGACCTGGACCTGACCGATTTGCCCGTCGACCGGCGAACGCAGATTCAGGCCGTCGACCTGACGCTTGAGGTCGGCGACCACGACTTGTTGCCGATCGAGCAGGGCTTTCTTGCTATCGGTGTCGAAGTGGTTTTGGGCGGGTTGGGATTCATAGTTCATCTTGGCCTGATCGAGCGTGAACTGTGCCTTCTCCAGCGCATCTTGCGCCTTCAGCGACTGCAGTTCCGAGTACGCGCCGAGTTCATAGGCCTTGCGGCTGCGTTCGTACTCGCGCTGCGCGGTCTTCTGATCGACCTGCGCCTGCGTGTAAGCGTCTTGCTCATGCATCAGGTTCCGTTGCGCCTCGAGTTTGGCGCGCTCCCAGTCGATGCGCAGCGATTGGAGCGTCGCGTCCTCTTGGGCGAGCTTCGCGATCAGATCTGGACTTTCGATTGTCGCCAGAACCTGTCCCTTGGTGACGCTGTCGCCCGCGTGTACTTTCAGTGACACGGTGCCGGCGACGTTGGCATAGAGCGTCGGGCTCACGGCGGCAACTACCTGGCCATCGGCGACGACATCGCGCACGAAACTGCCGCGCTCGACGGCCGCGATCGTCAAGTGGCTGAGGTCGACGGAGGCGCCGGCACCTGAGAACTTCGTCAGATAGGTGATGAGAAATCCCAGCGCGACGACGCCCGCGGCTAGCCCAAGCAACAGGCCGCGCTGCCGCTTCCAGAGACGAGGTTTTTCGATGACTCGGTCTTGTCCGGCGGTATCGCGCAAGCTCATGGGGTGCTCTCGATCAGCAGATCGTCGATCGCGAGCAGATCGCGCTCGCTCAAGCGACCCGCCTGTTGCTTGAGGGTCAATACATCGGTGAGATAGTCGTAGCGGGCCTGGCTGTAGGCGCGGATGGCTGCGTAATAATTATTCTGGGCGTTCAATAAATCGAACTCGGTGCCGGTGCCGAACTCCACGTTGCGGCGGCTGGCCTCGACGGCCGCGCGGCCCGAATCGACCGCGCGGTGCGCCGCGGCGATGCGCTGCACCCCGGTGACGATGCCGCGATAAGCTGCGCGGGTTTGACGCTCGGTGTCGCGCAGGAGTGCGTCCAGCTCCGCGCCGGCCTGGCGATAGAGCGCGCGCGACTGGCGCACGGCGGAGGCGACCGCGCCCCCTTGGAACAGCGGCCAGCTGAACGCAATGCCGATCGTGTCGAGGCTTTGATTTCCGCCCAAGACGACATCCTGCGAGGTCTTGGAGGCCGACCCCACGAAGGCGAGCGTCGGCAGGCCGCGGCCGCGCTGCGCTGAGATGTCATGGTCGGCAGCCTCGACTTTCAGTTGCGCCGCGCGCACGTCGAAATTTTCCTGGCGCGCGGAGGCAACCCAGGCATCGGCCGAATTCGGATCCGGCGCAGTGAGCGGAATCTCGTCGCGCAACGGAGCGATCGTCTCGCTGCGCGTACCGACGATGGCGGTCATCGCAAGATTGGCGTCGTCGAGCGCATTGGCCGCATCGATGACGTTCTGCTCGGTCGCATCGTAGAATGACTGGGCTTGCTCGACGTCGCTGCGGGGACCGACACCGGTTTGCTCGCGGACTTTGGCCTGATTCAATAAGGTACCGAATGCCTCGCGTTCGCGGCGATTCGTAGTCAATTGATCGCTCGCAGAGAGAATCGCGAAATACGCCTGCGCGACGCGCAGGACGAGGTTTTCTTGAGCGCCGCGGTAGGTGGCTTCGGCGGCGGCGGCCTGTGAGTTGGCTGCCTTGAGTTGGCTGAAGGCCTGAAAGCTCCATAGGGTTTGCGACAGGTTGAGGCCGAGAGTCCGCGCCGTGCCGTAGCAGTGTTGGGCATTGCTCTCAGTGGACAAGTCGCAGTTGGTGGTCGTCGAATTTCCGGGTTGTGAGGTGTCGTACCCGACCCGCTCGCGCGTCGCCGCGGCGGTTCCCGACAGCTGTGGCAGTAATTGCGCGAGCGCCTGGGGGCGGGCCTCGATGCTCGCGTCACGCTGGTAGCCCGCGGCTTGCAGGGTCGCATCGCGCGTCACGGCCAACTCATACAATTGCTTTAGGTCGTTGGCACGAGCCGATACGCTGCCAAACAGAATTGCGAGCAAGTAAATCGATCGACGCAATTTGGTCCCTGCGGAGTCGCCCCTGGAATTCTTGCAAAGAGCAGAGCAAGGGGCGTGCCAACGGGCCGCGAGACGCCAAGTGCTTCATTTTACAGGGGAGGGGCGCGCCTTCGCCGCGGAGCTTATGTTGATGGCCCGCGCTTAAGTGTCCGCGGACAGTGTCCGCGGACAGAGACCTCTAGCGCGCAAACAGAGTTCCGAGCCTTGCTAGATTTCCCGTTGGGCGGTGCTGCAGGCGTGCCGGCCACTGCAAACATCGATTCCGCTTTTCTCACGTGGACTTCCAATTGCGCATACTCGAGGATCTCGGGCCGGCCATTCCGGGCCTGATAGAGATCAATGATACAACCGGAGCTAACCGTGGCTCATTGGCTCCGCTGCTGACGGTTACCCTTCTAGCCGCCTAACGCCACGTACTCAACGCTCGGCTACGCGCATGTTTTCGCCGAAATGTTTGTTCATCTCGGGTGCTCCGGTGTAGTGTCACGGGGGCATGAGCAGTCCCATCGACCCCTTACCCCCGCCGGCCGCACGAGATGCCCATGAGTAGCGCTGTGAGTTACACCCCTCGTCATGCCGACAGGGTGGTCTGGGTCAGCGGCGGCGCATCGGGTCTGGGTCAATGGTCGCATTCTTCGGCTACACGGCGATATGACGCATAGGAAACTCCGCTGGGGTCTCTTGGGCGGCGGTTCTGATTCGTTGATAGGCATCGTTCACCGCGTGGCGGCCGCCATGGGCGATGACTATGCCTTGATCGGCGGAGTATTCAATCAGGATCACGCCCGGGCGCTGCGTTTCGCGGACCAATTGGCGCTCGATCCCGGTCGAACGTATCGCGATATCGAGGCGCTCATCAAGGGAGAGAGTGCGCTGGCGCCCGAGGATCGAATGCAAGTGGTGACGGTGGCGACACCGAACTTCCTGCATTTCGCCATGGCCGAGAAGCTCATCGACGCCGGGTTCAATGTGATCTGCGAGAAGCCGATCACCACCACCGTCGCGGAGGCGCTCGAGCTCGCGCAACTGATCGAAGCTCGCCGCGTAGTATTTGCGGTGGCGCACACCTACACCGGCTATCCGATGGTGCGGCAAATGCGCGCCATGATCGCCGCGGGGCTGATCGGCGCCGTGCAAAAAGTGCATGCACAGTATTATCAAGGGTGGATCAATCCGGTGATCCGCGACCCCGCCCTGCGCCGGTCGGTGTGGCGGCTGAATCCTGCGATGGGCGGCCATAGCTGCTGCATCGGGGATATCGGCGTGCACGCGTTCAATCTGATCGAGTACACGACGGGACTCACCGTGAGCGAGTTACTCGCCGATATCGACATGCTCGAGCCATCCAATGCCTTGGATGTCGACGGCAACGTGCTGTTGCGATTCACGGGCGGTGTCAAGGGCGTGCTGTGCGCCAGCCAAATTGCCACCGCGGAGGAAAACAATTTGCAGATCGCCGTCTATGGGCGGACGGGCGCGCTCAAGTGGTCGCAGGAGAATCCCAACCGGTTGCAGCACCTGCAAGAAGGCAAACCTCTCTCGATCGTCACGCCGGGGCATGCCTTCAATGAACTCGTCGCGCGGCAAGCGTCCAAGCTGCCGCCGGGACATCCGGAAGGCTTCATCGACGCCATGGGGAATATCTATCGAGGGGTTGCCATGGCCGTACGCGGCCAGGCGCATGACGCGCACGATTTCCCGCGCATTGAGGAAGGAGTCCGCGGTATGCAATTCGTCGAGGCGGTGCTGGCGTCCGCTCGGGACGGCAATCGTTGGAAACCGATTCAGGACCGATAAGCCTCGCGTCCGATACCCTGCACCGGGATTCCTCGTGCGGTGAGAACCTCGTGCTGTAATGCGTACATCGCGGCGGCGGCTGCATCGATCGCCTGAGTGAACGCCAGCGAGCCTTTGAGAATGGGTGCGAGCGTAGCCTTGTCCTGCACTCGCGCCTTCGGATATTCGTGCTCGACGACGAGGTAGGTGCGGGCCGGGTCGATGCTCAAGAGTTCCCGCGCGGCCAATTGATGATCCAGCCAATCGACGCTGCGATTCTGCAGGTAGGCGAGCGGATCGTGGCGCGCAGTGCCCGGCAGCTCATGCTCGGCGAGCACCGTCTGCTTCTTCCACGCATGCACCTGATCCGCGGCATCCGGGCTCGGTATTCCCCCGCGCCAGTCGCCGCGCTCTAGGGTTTGTCCGCCGTAGCCCCACGCCGAGACGCCGCGCGAGTCGATGACCTGACCTTTGACATGGAAGCCCGCGATCAAGAAACCGTATCCCGCATCCTTCAGAAATTGAAATACCGAACGCGAGTCCTGACCCATGAGAATCGCGTGCGACGGGTCGTAATGGATTCGAAACTGTTCGCCCACCCCGTGCCTTTCACAGATTCGATGCAGCGCAATCCACGGGCCGGGTGCGTACGCGATATTGTTGTGCCAGGTATCGGTGATGGTCCAGCCGGGCATCGGACACTGTTCGACCCGGTACGTGAGACCGCGCGCCTTCGCGGCGTCGAGCAACGGAATGAACACCTCCTCGAACATCGAGAGATTCTCATCCATCGTCAATTGCGGATTGCGGCCCACGAAGCCGCACACGGCGTCGGTACCCAAGAGCACGGCGGCGTCGAACACACGCAGCATGAAATCGAATTTCCGGTTTCGGATCGCCGCATCGGCTGCCAGCATATTGTCGAAGTAGCCGAGATCCGACAGTCCGACGCCCGTCGAACGCATCGCGGCATGCACTCGCGCCGCGCGCCGCGAATCGAACTTCTCCCGCAGATCGAGAGTGTTGGCGACGGGATCGAGCATGGCCGCGGCCGGCACGTCGCTCTGTGTCGGGTGCAGCGCCGCGGACAGCTGGATATTCGGACACCCGAGCTCGCGCGCGAATTCCAGCCATTCCTCGACCGCGAGGTCGGGATCCGCGTCGCGCCGCGCTCGTGGGGTGAGTTCCTGTAGCGCAGCGGTCAGTACGCTGAGCTTCATGGGTTTCGGCTCGAACGCTCGAATTGGCATGCTGTCCTCGACGAGTAGGTCTTCCAGACCGCCTACTCTACGCAATAATACGTCCTATAATCGCGCACGCGTTTCAATCCGATGCGCGAGCCCGTGTTCAATGGAGGGGTCCTGACGATGATCAATACACCGGCCCGGATGGCGTTGTCGGGTCTGGTTGCGTTCGGCACGTTTCAAGCACTGGCCGCCGACCCCTTTCCGTCCACTTACCGAGTGCCCGATAGCCCGCCCGAGCTGATTCAAGGTGCCACCGTACTGACCGGCACCGGTGAGCGGCTCGATGGCGCCGACGTTTTGCTCGCGAACGGGCGCATCCAGGCGATCGGCAAGAACTTGGCGGTTCCGGACGGTGCACGAATCATCGATGCACGCGGCAAGTGGGTAACTCCAGGAATCATCGATATCCACTCGCATCTCGGCGTGTACGCGGTTCCCGCCGTCAGTGGGTTGGACGATGGCAACGAAGCGACCAACCCGGTAACCTCCAATGTCTGGGCCGAGCATTCCGTTTGGCCGCAGGATCCGGGTTTCGAGACCGCCCTCGAGGGCGGCGTGACCACCCTGCAAATTTTGCCGGGCTCCGCGAATCTGATCGGCGGCCGCTCAGTCGTGCTCAAGAATGTTCAGGCGGTCACCTACCAGGCGATGAAGTTTCCGGGCGCCGCCTATGGTCTGAAGATGGCGTGCGGCGAGAATCCAAAGCGAGTGTACGGCGGCAAGAACCAAGCGCCTTCGACGCGCATGGGTAATGTCGCCGGTTATCGCCAGGCGTTTGCCGATGCACAGGACTACCAGAATGGCTGGGACAAGTACTACCGGGAATTGGCTGAATACGACAAGAAGCAACGCGAGCCCGCGGACGGCAGCGCCAAAAAATCCAAAGACAAGGACGCCGGCGCGGACAAACCGCCTACGCCGCCCACTCCGCCAAAGCGCGATCTGAAGCTCGAGACCCTCGCCGAAGTCATGAAGGGAAATATCCGCGTGCACATGCATTGCTACCGCGCGGATGAGATGGCCACCATGCTCGATGTCGCCGATGAATTCGGCTTCAAGATCGTGGCATTCCATCACGCGGTCGAGGCGTACAAGATCGCGGATCGCCTGGCTGAGAAAGGGGTCTGTGCGGCCATGTGGGCGGATTGGTGGGGATTCAAAATGGAGGCCTTTGACGGAGTCCAGGAAAATCTCGCCATGGTGGACTTCGCGGAGCATAGCTGCGCCATCGTGCACTCGGATTCCGGGGACGGTATCCAGAGGCTCAATCAAGAGGCCGCCAAAGCGATGGCGCACGGGGAACGAGTCGGTTTGCACATTCCACCGGAACGCGCCATTCGCTGGCTGACCGCGAATCCCGCCAAGTCGCTCGGCCTCGAGGCGCGCATTGGATCACTCGAGGTCGGCAAGAGCGCTGACGTCGTGGTCTGGAATCGAAATCCCTTCAGCGTGTACGCCCTGGCGGAGAAGGTATTCATCGACGGCGCCTTGCGCTTCGATCGCGATGCTGCCTCGAATCCGCGCTCCGATTTTCTGCTGGGCAAGCATATCGCCGAGGCGCCTCCATGAAGGCTCTCGCCATACTCGCGCTCAGCTCGATGGGACTCGCCTGCCACGGCGCGCTCGCCGAGGATTTGCTGATTCGCGGCGCGACCGTGCATACCGTATCCGCCAAGGGGACTCTCGAGAACACCGATGTCTGGGTGCACGACGGAATCGTCTCCGCGATCGGACCGCAAGCGACGCTCCCGGCCGGCATCACGGTCGTGGAGGGGAGGGGAAAAGAGCTGACGCCGGGATTGTTCGGCGGTTTGACCGATATCGGATTGCAGGAAATTGAGGAAGAGCCCGCGACCATCGACTCGACTCTCGATACGAAGGCGCCGGCATGGGCACAGCAGTGGCGCCCCGAACTCGATGTCACGCAAGCCTATAATCCCCACTCATTCGTAGTTCCCGTGACGCGGGTCGAGGGCGTGACTTGGACGGTGTTGGCGCCCGGCAGCGGCGACACGATCATCGGCGGCCAGGGCGCCGCGGTGACTCTCGACGGACGCTACGATGCGGTGCTGGCCGGCAGCCGCTCGTTGTTCGTGCAAATGGGCGGTGTTGGTGCCCGGCTGTCGGGAGGCACACGCGCCGCGCAATACATGTTGCTCGACCAAGCCGTGCGCGAAGCCCGGACTGCGGGTCCTGTAGCGCCGGGCGCACTACTGCACCGTGCCGGAAAGGAAGCATTGACTCGCTATTTGGCCGGCGGTCGCGTCGTGTTCCAAGTCGATCGCGCGTCCGACATCCTGGGCGTGTTGAGATTTGCAGAGCGTAGCGGCATCGAACCGGTGATTGCCGGCGGAGACGAGGCTTGGATGGTTGCGAAGGAGCTTGCGAAAGCCAACGTGCCGGTGATCATGAATCCACTGAATGATTTACCGGTCGATTTCGATCATTTGGGAGCCTCACTCGAGAACGCGGCGCGGCTGCAACGGGCAGGTGTGCGCATTGCCTTTTCCAGCGGCGATACCCCGCAAGCTCGGTTGGTGCGCCAATTGGCCGGCAACGCCGTGGCCCATGGCCTACCGTGGGAATCGGGACTCGCCGCGATCACCGCAAACCCGGCCGAAATATTTGGCCTCGGCGCATCGCGTGGCCGAATCGCCGTGGGGCAAGTGGCCGACTTGGTGTTGTGGAACGGAGACCCGCTGGAGGTGTCCACGCTGGCGGAGCAGGTGTGGATTGCAGGGCATGCCATCGACATGCATTCTCGTCAGACTGAGCTGCGGGACCGATATCTGCAGAAAGTGAAAGCCCATCAAGCACGCTAGCCGCTATCCGACGGACGCGGGCGTGTGGGGCCGGCTGTGATGTCAGCCTCGAAGGCTTCGCGAGCGCTCATCGTCGCTGCGTGGTTGCTCATCGCGCTGGCGGCGATTCCGTTCGCCGCTCGCGTCAATGCCGAGCTCGATCCATCGGCGCATTTGCAAGGCAGCGAATCCTCGCGCGTCGAGGCGGCACTGCAGCAACAATTCCATTCACCCTTTACAAAAATCGCGCTCTTGAGGATTGCGGGATCGCCGGCGCCGCGGTCGGCCGCGGGCGAAGCTCTGTTGAAGCAGGTCACCGGCGCGATCGAGCGGACCCCCGGTGTCCAAGGCGTCATGTCCTATCTGGATCGTCGGGACACGCTATTCCTGGGCCAGGACGACAGCCCGATCATCATCGTGGGATTGGAAGTGTCGAAGGGTGCCGAGGACGCGCTGATGAGCGACCTCAAGCGGACCACGGGGGCATTGCGCGAGCAGCTGCGGGGACAATACCCGCAGCTGGCCTTCGGGTGGACGGGAGAGGCGGCCGTCAATGCGGACATGCGCCGCGTGAGCGCCGCTGAAACGCGCACCGCCGAACTGCGTGTGCTGCCGCTGACCCTGGTGCTGCTGCTGATCGCATTTCGCACGCTGATCTGCGCGATCCTGCCGATCGTATGCGGTGCGCTGACGATCGTCGTGTCGCTCGGCATGATCGAAGTGGTGAACCGATTCTGGCCGCTGTCCATCATCGTGATCAGCGTCGTCAGCATGGTCGGGCTCGGGTTGAGCATCGACTATGCGCTGCTCATCGTGAGCCGCTACCGGGATGAACTCGATCTCGGCTTGTCGCGGGCGGAGGCGGTGAAGCGGACGGCCGGCCGCGGTGGCCGAACCGTGATCATATCCGGCCTCACGGTGGCGATTGGATTTGCGGCGATGCTGTTGGTGCCGGTGAGCGAAGTGCGGTCCATTGGAATCGGTGGACTGCTGGTCACCACGGTCGCCGTATTGGTGGCTACCGTGCTGCTGCCCATCGTGATCATGTGGCTTGGCCCCTTCATCGACGCGGGGCCACTCCGATTGGCGCGCAAGCCGGGTAGCGGACGCAACTGGCGGCGCTGGGGGAATTGGGTCTCGCGTCATCCGTGGAGCGTACTCGCGGTGACGGGCATACCGCTCCTGTTCCTCGCCGCCCAAGGGGCACACCTGCGCGTCGATCTGCCGCGCGGCCATTGGTTACCCGACAGCGCCGACTCCGTGCGGGTACTGCATGAAATAGACTCCGTGGCGCGCGGCAACTTTGGCCAGATCGTTGCGGTGATTCTTTATTTCCCGGCGGGAATCACGGTGCGTGACGAGTCCGGCTGGCGCGCCGAATCTCGACTGGTGCGATATTTCGCGCATGATCCGCGAATTCAGCACGTGTGGGCCGTCACCACATTGAGCACGGGGCCGCTCGTTGGGCCGGAGATCCTCGATCGGGTTCCGGAGTCGGTGCGCCGCAGTATGGTGAGCGCCGATGGCGGCGCGGCACTCATCGAATTGCTGCCGCGGCAGGGGTTGGCTTGGACCGACGCGGGGGCCCTGGTGCACGACATCCGCCGGGCCGATGCATCGGCGCTCACTGGGCTTCGCGGTGCGCGTTTAGAAGTGGGCGGTGTGCCCGGCTTCAACGCGGATTACGAAGAGGCCATCAAGAGCAGCCTGAGCAGAATCGTCATCGCGGTCATTTCCACCACGCTGATCGTGTTGTCGCTGGCGTTTCGCAGCGTGCTCATACCCATCAAGGCCGTCGCACTCAACTTGTTGTCGGTGGCCGCGGCATTTGGTGCGGTCGCCGTGGTTTTTCAGCAGGGGATTGGCTTTCATCTGGTGGGCCTGCCTCGCCCAATGGACGGCGGCTTCCCGATATTGCCCGTCCTGGTGTTCTGCATCGTGTTCGGCTTGAGCATGGATTACGAGGTATTCATCGTCGCCCGGATCGCGGACGGTCGCCGCTCGGGGCTTGACGACACCGAGGCGCTGGTGGAGGGACTCGCGGGCACGGGCCGCGTGATCACTTTCGCCGCCGGTATCATGGTTATGATTTTCGCCGGGTTCGTCTTCGGCGACTTCGTGCTGATCAAGATTTTGGGATTCGCGCTCGGGGTGGCCGTGTTCCTGGATGCCACCGTGATCCGACTGGCGGTGGGGCCGGCGCTCGTGCGGCTTGCGGGCCGCTGGAACTGGTGGCCGGGGCGCAGGCCTTGATCCGTTCACTCCTAGTTCGGGGCGACGCCGCGCGCCGTGCCGTCTTCAGCGCTCTGGACGATATTGTCGGCCAGCTTGGCGAGCGTGCGGGCAATCGCTTCAACCCGGCTCGCGTCCGTGGCGGTTGCGGGGCCTCCCGCGTTCAGGCTATCGACGAACGTGGCGCTGCCGGAGGTCACCGGTGTCGTGCTGTCCTGATCGACGATGCTCCAGTTCGCCGCCAGCACGCAGTGTCCATTCGGCCATAGGTCGAGCGCCGTGACGCTGATGCGCAACTGCCGCTGCGGGTTGGTGGCGCCATCCTGCACGATGGTGTACCGCGGCATGCGCGCCGCCAGATCGGCGCTCAATGCGCGCGTCACGCCCAGTGACAGTCGTTCGCCCCAGCGCCCGGTGACGCTCGACTGCACTTCATCGCTGCCGGTGCGCATCTGGATATCGGTGTCATCGAGGTAGTCCGGGACCAGGACGCGACGCACCTCCAGGCGCTGTTTCTGCACCATCGGGTCGCCGGCCGGCGATGCCGTCGTCGGCGCCGCCGAATCGATTGGCGGACTCAGCACGTAGATGCGCCGTGGCGGACTGGAACTGCACGCTGCCGCACATAGCAACAACGGCAACCATGGTCGGACGCGCGGCGTCATCGCGGAGCCTTTCTAAACAGCGTACCGGTAGGATCGCGCTCCAGATCGTGAGTGAATGCACGCAGCGAACCCGCGCTGGCGGCAAGGTCGCGCATCGAGGACTCCAGGTCGTCGCGCATCGGCGAGCGCGGCGCCGTCATGTCGTTGAGCGTGGCTACCAGTTTCTCGGCTTGCGCGGCCGTTGTCTGTGCGGTTCGCAGCAGCTGGTCCAGGTCGCGGCCGTTGGTCGCAATCTGGCCGCGGCCTTCGACGGCCAGCTCATCGATGTTCTCGAGGGTCCGGGCCGAATTGCCCTGCACGGCGACCAGCGTGCTGCGGGTGGTTTCCAGCGTGCTCTGCAGGCTGTCGGCCAGGGGACCGATTCTCGTGCTGGCTTCGTCCATCAGGCGCTGCATGCTGGTCATGGTCACGCGGACCCTGTCGGCGAGATCGCGTAGATTCAGGTCACTGATTTCATCCTTGAGGTTCTGCATACCCGAAGGCATGGTCGGCAGCTCCAACGCCTGGCTCTTGAGGTGAGCCAGTACGATCGGTGTGCCAGGATAAAAATCGATGTCGACCGAGAGCTGACCGGTCACCAGGCTCTCCGAGCGCAACTGCGCCCGCAGGCCCGCTTTGATCGCCGCCGCCAGGCTCGGCGCGTCGCTGCTGAAGGATCCGTTGGTCCACTCGACCTTGTCCGGCTCGATGACCATGTAGACCGGGATCACACCCGTATGTTTCGTCTCGTCGAGTTGCACGAGTATGCGTTCCACCTTGCCGATGGTGACGCCCCGGAACGTTACCGGGGAACCGACCCCGAGGCCGGCGACCGATCCGGAGAAGACGCAGACGAGGCGCGCCGTTCGGCTGAACAGGTGCGCGCCGCCGAACAGCAGAATGGCGAGCACGCCGAGCGCAACACCGCCCAGCACAAAGCCCCCGACCAGCAGCGGTTTGTTGGCTGTCATGGCTTACGCTTGCGCCGGCGCCGCGTCGCCCGCCGGCCGCTCGCGCTGCATGAAGGCGTGCACCGTGGGGTGGTCGGAGGAGTCGCGCAGCATGCTGGGTGCGCCATGCCCGATGGCGGTATGCGTCGCCGCGTCGAGAAACACGCCGTCATCGCAGATGCCGAATAGGCTCGGCAGCTCATGGCTGACCATCACCACGGTGACGCCGAAGCCGTCGCGCAGTTGCACGATCAGATCGTCGAAGCGCTTGGCCGCGATGGGGTCGAGCCCGGCCGAAGGTTCATCGAGAAACAGGATCTGCGGGTCGAGCGCAAGTGCGCGCGCAAGCCCGACGCGCTGGCGCATGCCCCCGCTCAAGTCCGCCGGCATGCTCTCTCTGCCGCTGTCCAAACCGACCAGTGAGAGCTTCAACTGCACCAGTGAGTCGATCGCCGCCACGCCGAGGCGGGTGAACATCTGCAGCGGCAGCGCGACATTTTCCTCCGCGGTCATCGAACTCCACAGCGCGCCGCCCTGGAACAAGACCCCAAGGCCCCGGCCAAAGTCGTCTCGTTGTGCCTGATCCAGCCCCCAGTAATCCTTGGCCCCGAAACGCACCGCACCGGCGCTGGGTCGTAGCAGGCCGATCAGCGCCTTGAGCAGCGTACTCTTGCCGCAGCCGCTCGGCCCCATGATGGCGAAGATCGAACCGCGCTGGACGTCGAACGACACGTCGTGCTGAACGCTCTGATCGCCATAGCCCACGGCAAGACCTTGCACCTGCAGCACCGGCTCTTTGTGTTCGTTGGCCATTGGCTCACATGTCCAACGCGTTGGCGCACACGGCGAACACCGCGTCGAGCATGATGATGCCGATGATGCTGACCACCACCGCGCTGGTCGCGGCGTGGCCGACGTCTGTGGAGCTGCGCCCCGCCTTCAGGCCGATCCGGCAGCTGGCAAGCGCAATGAGGGTGCCAAACGCAACGCTCTTGATAAACCCGAATGCGATCTGGTGCATCGACACCGCGCTGCGCGCTTGTTCGATGAACAGCTCCGAGGAGATATTGAGCATCGAGACCGCGACCGCATAACCGCCCAGAATGCCGATGGCGCTGGCATACAGATAAAGCACCGGGGTCATCAGCGTGAGCGCCAGGACTCGCGGCAGCAATAGGTAGTCCTGGAGCGGGATGCCGAGTACCCGCAGCGCATCCAGCTCGTCGCTGCCTTGCATCGAGGCGATTTCCGCCGCATAGGCACCGCCCGTTCGACCCGACATCACGATCGCGGTCATGACCGGGGCCATCTCACGAACCTGTGCCAGTCCGACGAGATTGGCGATGTAGATATCGGCGCCGAAGCGGCGCAGTTCAATGGCGCCGACGAACGCGAGGATCGCACCGACCAGCACATTCACGAGCGCGACCATGGGCAGCGCGGCGATACCCGCGTCGTACAGACAACCGACGAAATCGACTCGGCGCATCTTGGCGCGGCCGAGCAGGGAAGCACCGGTTTGCAGCAGCTGACCGCCGACCAGCGCGGTCACCTCCATCAGCGCACACCATTGCGCGATGGTCCAACTCCCAAGGCGTTCGACAAACACCGGGCGCTTGGACGGCGCGATGGGCGGCATCGCCGGCGGCAAAGCGTGTTGCTGCTCCTGCAGCAACGCCAGAAGTCGCCTGGCTGCCATTGGGATGCCGCTGTCATCGACCCGGATCGAACGCGGCGCGGCGGCGTTGCGCACCGCCGACAGATAAACCAGGAGCGAGCTGTCCCACCGGCCTAAGCCGGTGCTGTCGAACTCGATCGCCTCGAGTTCCTTGCGATCGAACATTGCTGCGGTCGCGGTCGAGGCGGCCGCACCGCCGTCATCGTCCTGCGAGGTCCAGTCGCCCATGAGGGTGATCAGCGTGTCGCCGCCGTTGACCTGAGTCGTCAGGCGTGGATTGGTGGCTGCTACGTTCAATACGGCTTCGCCTCGAACATTGTATGAGAACCTCTGTCCAATCGTGCGCCAAAACGGCATCTTTCCTCTGTGCGATGGGCCACCTAACGTGCTCGCGAAAAAACTGGCACACGGCAAGGGTGTTATTCTCCGATCTGCATGTGGGTCGAAGAGGGAGGGAACATTCAGTGATTGCGACGTCTTGGACCCACCTGCTTGCCAGGGTCACCGTGCGGCCCCTGTTGGGCACCTGGGTGCGCCCAAATCACCTCACGACCCTGCGCTTGCTCACCGGGGTGGCCGCCTGCCTCCTGTTGGCGCGCGGCACTAAGGCTGGGATGGCGTGGGGCGGCGGCGTATGGCTGCTCTCGGCCTTTTTGGATCGCGCGGACGGTGAGCTGGCCCGGATCGGGAACATGATGAGTCGTGGCGGCCATATCTACGACTATTATGCGGATACCGTGATAAACGCCGGTTTCTTCGTCGCGATCGGAATCGGACTGCGGCAATCCTGGCTCGGACATTGGTCCCTTGGACTGGGGTTGGTGACGGGATCGTCGATGTTCCTGTGCAGCGTCTTTGCCGAATGGTTGGAATTGAGAAGTCCGCCCGGAACGCGCGCCTATTCCGGCAGATGGGGTTTCGATCCGGACGACGCACTTTATCTGATGGGGCCGCTGGCCTGGTTCGGCTGGCTTGGCCCAGTCCTCATCGGCGCCAGCGTCGGGGCGACTGCCATGATGTTGATCACCGGGGTGCGGCTGCTGCGCCTGCGCCGCGAAAATCCCATCGCCGCATGAGCCGCGCTGCTCAATGGCCACCGCGCGACTTCTTGGTGAGCCATATCAACGGTATGAGCGCCACGAGGCACCAGCCGGACGCCCTGAAGAAGTCAATGACGCCGAGAAAAGCCGCTTGGCCCGACACCTGCTGGGAAATGGCGGCGACCGCTTGCTGCGTGCTCATTCCAAACCCGCGAATCGCCGCCACCGCATGAGAAAAGACGGGGTCGGTGGACCCCATGACTTCCGCCATTCGGGTTTGATGCAGAGTGATGGAGCGCTCCCACGCCGTCGTTGTGAGGGCGACGGCGAAGCTGCCGGCCGTGATTCTGGCAAATGTGGCGAGACTCGAGGCCTGCGGTACCGTACGGCTGTCTAGACCGTTGAGCGTCAGCGTGGTCATCGCGATGAAGAACGTCGCCAGCGCCACCCCTTGCACCAACATGGGGATCATCATGGCGCGAAAATCCCCATCGGCCGTGTAGTCCGATCGCATGAAGCAGGAGACGGCGAACGCAGCGATACCGATGGCGGCGATCCAACGGGCGTCGATTTTCCCCATCGAGCGCGCCACGATAGGCGATAAGAAAAAGGCGACCACGCCGCCCGGTGCAAGTACCAGGCCGGCCCAAGTCGCCGTGTATCCCAGTTTGGTTTGCAGCCACAGCGGCTGCAGGAGATTGCCGCCGATGAAGAGCGCGTAGCCCAGGCAGAAAATCACGGTCGCAATCGCGAAATTGCGGGACTTGAACAGGGACAGATCGACGATGGGATGCGGCTCGTTCAACTCCCAGATCAGCCATGCGATGAAGCCGACGACGGCCACCAAGGTTTCGGCGACGATAACCGTCGACTTGAACCAGTCGGCATCCTTGCCGGTGTCGAGCACGACCTGCAGCGCGCCGACCCAAACCACCAACAACAGGAGTCCGCCGCGATCGACGGGCAATTTCGCGGTCGGCGTCTCGCGGCTCTTCATGTTGCGCCAGGCGATCAGTCCGCACGCAATGCCGATCGGTACATTGATGAAGAAGATCCAAGGCCAGGAGATGTTATCGGATATGTATCCACCGAGGATCGGACCACATACGGGCGCTATCATCGCGGTCATCGCCCAAATACCGAGCGCCGCGCCGCGTTTGGCCGGCGGGAATATCATGATCAGCAAGACTTGCGATCCGGGCTGGAGCGGACCCGACGCGGCACCCTGGAAAATTCGGAACAAAATCAGGCTCTCCAAGTTCCACGACATGCCGCAGAGAAACGACGCGAGCGTGAAGAGTGCGACGGCGCCGACGAAAATTTTCACCACGCCATAGCGACGCATCAACCAGGCTGTCAATGGCAACGAAATACCGTTGGCGACCGAGAATGAGGTGACGACCCAAGTCCCCTGGCTGGTGCTCACCCCAAGATCTCCGGCAATCGCCGGAATAGAGACGTTGGCGATGGTGCTGTCGAGCACCTGCATGAACGTGCCCAAGGCCAACGCGACCGCGGTCACCGCCAGCAACGCGCCGGTCATGGGTGCCGGTGAGGCGGGCGCGACCGGAGCCGCTCGTACGGCGGAAGTCGCCTCGGATGCGTGCGTGGACAGGGTCTTACTCCTCGGAACCGGGGCTAGAGGGCGTTCGAGATATCGATCTTGGCCTTCATCGACAGGCCTTCGCGCAACGGATACTGGGCGAGTTCCTTTGGATCGAGTGCGACGCGCACCGGTAACCGCTGCACCACCTTGATCCAATTGCCGGACGCGTTCTGCGCCGGGATCAAGGAGAATGCGGCGCCGGTCCCGCCGGATAGCCCGACCACGTGGCCGTGGAAAGTGACGTCACCGCCGTAGAGATCGGACGTCAACGTTACCGGTTGGCCGATTCGCACGTTCTTCAGCTGTACCTCCTTGAAGTTGGCGTCCACGTAAGCGTTCGTGGTCGGAACGATGAGCATCAGCGGCGTGCCGACGGTCGCCTGCTGGCCCACCTGCACCTCGCGCTTCGAGATCACGCCATCGATCGGTGCTTTGATGACCGTACGCGCTTCGGCAAGATTGGCCGCGTCGAGGCGCGCGCGCGCGGCGGCCACCTCGGGATTTTGGTTGAGATCAGCACCCGAGATCAGGGCAGCATTCGCCAAACGGGCTCCGTCCGCCGCGCGGGCGTTGCCATACGCTTGGGCGAGCGCCGCCTGTGCCCCGTCGAGGGCATTGCGCGCCGCGGTCAACTCGTCTCTCGAAACCGCGCCCGAAGTTGACGCTGCCTGCCGCCGCTCGAGGTCCGTGCGCGCCCGCTCGAGATCCGCCTTCGCGCGCGTAATGTCGGCTGCGCGCGCTTGGACCTGCCCGGACAAAGCGCCGTCGTTCGCGACATAGACGTGTACCTTACGCTCGGCCGCGTCAAGCGCGGCTCTCGCTTGTTCAACCATGATCCGGGTATCGGCGTCTTCGAGCACGACTAAGGGGTCGCCCGCTTTGACTACCTGGGTCTCCTGCACCAGGACTCGGGCCACCGGACCGTTGATCAAGGGACTGACCCAGGCGGTGTCGGCGCCGACGTAGGCGTTGTCGGTCGCGACATAGTGGCGCGCTACCAGAAAGTCATATGCACCGTACAGCAGCGCCGCGATTACCACCGCTCCGGCGAGGTTGATTAGGAGCTTGGTTCGTCGATTGGCGGCCGGCTTGTCGGCGGCGGGAGCGACATCAGATGTAGGGATTGCAGACATGGCGAATCTCGTGTTGCTGGAAAGGGGGGAATGCCGGATGTCTCAGGTGGAAAAGCCACCGCCCAGAGCGCGCACCAACTCGACATCGAGCGCGAAGGCGCGCGCTTTCAGGTCGGCGACGGCACGCCGTCGCAACAGCACACCTTGCTCAACCTGTAACAGCGCGCTGTAGGTGGATAGGCCCGCGCGGTAGCGGACGCCCGCCATCCGATAGGCGTCTTCGCTCCGCTCGAGCGCCGCGCTCGATCGACGCAGTTCCACATCCAAAGATCGAATTGAGGTTGCGACATCGGCGACCTGGCGCAGGGCCTCGACCACGGTGGCGTCGTAGGTCGCGACCGCCTCGTCGCGCGCGGCTTCGGAGGACTTTAAGTTAGCTCGCAGCAGGCCGCCTTCGAATAGCGGCAGCGTGAGGGCGGGGCCTACCGATCCGACTTCAGATCCATTGTTGGTAACATCACGTACGGGGAGCGCCGCCGCGCCGATGAGGCCCACAAGATTGACATTCGGATAGAAAGCCGCCCTATCTTGTTTGAAGCGACTCGCGGCAGCCTCGGCTCGCCAGCGTGCTGCGACGATGTCGGGGCGGCGGCCAATCAACTCCGCAGGAAGGTTGGCCGGTAGTCCGAAAGCCTTCGGCAGGGGATCCGCGGGGCGCACCATCGCCAATCCGCGGTCAGGGCCCTGCCCCAGAAGGGCGGCGATCTCATCCCGTACGAGGGCGATTCGTTCGTCTATCGAGGTCAGTGCGGCTTGCGACTGAAGAGGTTCGGCCTCGGCCTCACGCTGGTCGGCCACGGTTGCGAGTCCGTTGTTCACACGGTCCAACACCTGCGCACTGGTCTGATTTTGCGAGTCGATGGTCCGCACGGCGACATCGCGTTCGCCATAGAGCCGCACCAGATCCGCGTAGGCCGCTGCGACACTGGTGGATAGCATCAGCCGTGCTTCGGCCGCCTCGGCGGCGGCCGCTTGGGCGTCGGAGGTCGCCGCGGCCACCGCAGCCCGATTCTTGCCCCAAAAGTCCAATTCCCAATTGAAGTTGAGGGATACGTTGCCGGTGCCCATGTAGCCTCTCGGTACGAATTGCGGCGGGATACCCTGGTAATAGCTCTGCTTGGCTTCCGCGATTCCGCCGCTCACGCTCAAGGCGGGCAACATCGCGGCGCGCGCGGCGGCGGTGCCGGCCACGGCGCGACGCAGTCGAGCCTGCGCCTCCGCGAGGCTCGGCGCGCCGGTGAGCGCCTCGGTGATCAAGCGGTCGAGTTGCGGATCGCCGTAGGCGTTCCACCAGTCGGTAGCCGGCCAATCGGCGGTCGATGCCGCCAAGCTACGCTCAGCGGCGTAGGCGGTCGCCGGCTTAGGCTCAGGCGCGGACGTCGAGGAGGGAAATGACGCGCAAGCGGTCAGGGTTGATGAGACCAGACCGAAGGAAATCAGTGAGGCGATCTGTCTCATTGTCGCTCTCCCTCGGAGTCGTTGGAGCCGCTGCGTTGTCCTTGCAAGAATGTGTCGATTGCCAATTTCAACGCTTTGTCGTGGTTGTACGTACCGGGGATGCCGATCAACGCACGCAGCTGCGCATCGGTGACGACGAGATCCACGAACTGGCGAGCCAGAAGCATCGGCGGCTGGCGTTTGCGCAGAACGCCCTTCTTTTGCTGATGCGTGATCCATTCGGCCAACACGATCGCGGGCTGCTCATGACCTGAGCGCCAAATCGTCTGCGCCAAATCGGGAAACCGCACCGCCTCGGCAATCATCAGGCGGGTCATGTCCAAGGTGCGCGGCAGCAAGACTCTTTCCAGAACGGCCTTGCCGAACAGCAACAGCGCGGCGGCAGGATCTCCCGACAGGGGGATCTTCAGGGACTTGACGGGGGCGGCGAGTTGTTCACACATGGCGGTGACCGCCGCAATGAACAACCCTTGCTTGCCGCCAAAATGGTCGTAGATATTGCGCCGCGAGCCGCCGACGCGCGCAATCAGGTCATCGAGCGATACGGCCTCGTATCCCTGATGCAGGAACATGTCCAACGCGGTGGTCGTCAACGCCTCGAGGCGTGCAGTACCTCTTGGAGTGCGGGACTCGGCAGATTCCATAATGACATCCATCGATGGTACGGTACCATACCATACCATTTACGGTTCAGCGCTTGCAAGTTTTTAGGTACGCGCCTGCCAGCGGTCGCCTCGCCCATGTGTTCCGTCCATGCGGCCGCCGCAGCCATTGGATGGCAGCCAGTTCCAGACGCCTTGATGGTTTGCGGCAAATTCATTATAATGACCTAATCTCTTACGCGGGTTACCGTCGGTGATGAGCATCCCAACCGTCCAGTCGGATCGTGTCGGCCTCGGCGATGCCATCATCATGGGCCTGTCGAGTTCCGGCCCGTCGCAAACCCTGGCGGTGAGTCTCGCCGCATTGGTGGCGGTGAGCGGTTACGGCGGCGTCGTGCCGATCCTGCTTTGCTTCGTGCCGATGATCGGTATCGCGATCGCTTATCAACGGCTGAACCGCTGGGATCAAAGTTCGGGAGCCACCTACACGTGGGTGGCCAAGGTGATAAATCCCTACCTCGGATTCTTGTCGGGCTGGATGATCTTGCTGTATTACACGCTCGGCACCACCACGCTGACGCTGCCCGCCGGGATTTACACCCTCGAGCTGCTGGCGCCGACACGGGTGGATGATCACTGGGCGATTTTCGCGGTGGGGGCGTCGTGGAATCTGCTGATCAGCGCCTTCGCCATCCTCGGTTTGAGAATGGTCGCGCGCTTCGAGTGGACCATCGTCGTGTTCGAGTACGCGGTACTGTCGATCGTCGCGGCTATCGCCTTCGGCAAACTCGCGCACGGCAACGCCGCGGTGACCTTCTCGTGGCACTGGTTTTCTTGGGCTGGGATGGGTGGCACGAAGGGACTGATGGGAGGAATATTGATCGCTTATTTCATGTACTCGGGCTGGGATGCGGCCATCTACGTCAACGAGGAAACGCGTGACCGCGCGAACAATCCGGGCAAAGCTGCGCTCGCGAGCGTGGTGATGCTGGCACTCGTATATTCGATCAGCATCGTCGCCTTCCAAAGCGTCCTCGAGCCCGCGGAATTGCAGGCCGATGCCGGCAACGCGCTGTCGGCGATCGGCGCTCGATTGCTGCCCAAGCCATGGGATTCCGTGCTGGCGCTGGTCGTGCTGGCCGGCACCTTGGCCTCGCTGCAGGCAGCCGTCGTATCGGCCGCCCGCGTCGGGTTTGCCATGGCGCGCGATCGGGTGATGCCGGGCTATTTCCGCAAGGTACGCGCGTACGGAGCGAACCCGTGGGCGGCGACCTTGACGATGAGCGGCATCAATCTGCTCTTATTGGCGCTGGCCTTGAGCACTGCCAGCGTTGCTGCGGCGCTCACGAATGCTGCCAGCAGCCTCGGACTGATTTCCATCGTCTTCTACGGCCTCACCGCCGCGGCCGCACTTTGGCAGCGGCGCGCAATTAAGGCCTCCAGCGCGAGTGACGTGATCCTCGGCGGCTTGTTGCCGCTGATCGGCTTGTCATTCAGCGTCTGCGTGCTCTTCGCATCCGTGGTCACCGGCGCGGTCAGTCTTCCCGTTATGCTCTACGGCTTAGGGTCGATTTGCTGCGGCGGTGCCGTCGCGGTGTATTTGCACCGTATCAAGGGAGTGCGCTTTTTTGAAGTATCGTAATCCCACCCGCTCCGCGCGAAGTGCCGAACTCTATGCCCGGGCCTGCGAAGCCATTCCCGCCGGGGTCAACAGCACGGCCCGCGCGCGCTGGTCGGGCTGGGATCCGTATCCCTTGTTCGTGGAGCGCGGCGAGGGCGCATATTTGTACGACGTCGACGGCAATGTCTACATCGACTACCTGCTCGGACTCGGGCCGATGATTCTCGGGCATCGACCTCCCAGGGTGACCGCGGCGGTCGTGGAGCAGATCCAAAATCGCGGCACGGTGTTCGCGCTGCCGACGGCCCAAGAAGCGCTGCTCGCGGAAAAAATCATCCGCGCGGTGCCGAGCGTCGATCAGGTACGGCTTTGCAACACCGGCACCGAAGCCGTCATCTACGGCCTGCGTCTGGCGCGGGCTTTCACCGGCCGAGACAAGGTCATTCGCTTTGAAGGCATGTACCACGGCTTCTCCGATGCCGTCTACTGGAGCAAGCATCCACATCTCGAAGACGCCGGCCCCGATCACCGCCCAATCGCGGTCCCGCAAGGGCCCGGCTTGTCGAAGGCGGCCGGGGAATCGCTGATCATTCTGCCGTGGAACGACATCGAGGCGCTGCGCGCCGCCGTGCTGCGCGAAGGCGATTCGATCGCCGCCATCCTCACCGAGCCCGTGATGTGTAACACCGGCTGCATCCTGCCGGAGCCGGGTTACCTCGAGGCCATGCGCGAGATCGCCGATTCGCGCGGCATAGTCTTGATCTTCGATGAGGTCATCACCGGCTTTCGTCTGAGTTTCGGCGGTGCGCAGGGGCTCTATGGCATCAAGCCCGACATGACCGTGTTTGCCAAGGGTTTGGGCGGCGGGTTTCCGGTGGCGGCGCTCGGCGGGCGCCGCGAAATCATGCGCCTCGTCGCCGATGGCACCGTCTCCATGGCGGGCACCTACAGCGCCAACGGCATCGCGGTGGCCGCCGCCAACGCGGCGCTCGATGAACTCGGCGCGCCCGGAAAATACGACGCATTGTTCGAGCGCTGTCGGCGCTTTTATGACGGCTTGGCGTCCATATTCAAACGCCACGGGCTGCCCGCCTATGTGGTGGGCCTGGGTCCGGTGTTGCAGGTGTGGTTCGCCGAGAGACCCATTCGCAATTATCGGGATGCCGCGCGCTACGCCAATCACGAAATTTTCCGGCGCTGGTGGGAAGGCATGCTGGAGCGCAATGTGCTGTTTCATCCCGGGGCGTTCGAAAATTTGTTCGTCTCATTCGCCCATTCCGAGGAGGATATCGAGCGCACCCTGGCGGCCGCCGACCAAGTGGCCGCCGAGCTGCGAGCGCATGTCTGACGCGGCGTCGGGTCACCCGCTCACCTTGGGACTGGACCTCGGGACCTCCGCGCTCAAAGTCGCGGCGCTCGGCGTCGACGGCGAACTCATCGGCGTGGGCGCCGCGGAATTCCCCACCGCGGGCACGCGGCCGCGGCAGGCCGAACAAGATCCGTCCGATTGGCTGCGCGCAGCGAACGCCGCCATGCGAATGCTTCGTGCCGCCCTGGCCGGCACGCCGCATGCCGAGGCGCTGCGGCATACGGCCGCCATCGGTCTCACCGGCCAACTTCCAACGCTGGTATGTCTCTCCGAGGAGGGGCCGGTGGCGCCGGCGATCACCTGGAAGGACGGGCGCGCCGACGCCTGGGCCGCGTCGCGGGTCGACGCGGCGCGCCGCGCGTGCATGTACGCGCGCACCGGCATGCCGATCGATGGCCGTTATCTCGCGCCCATGCTGCAGTTTCATTTTGCAGAGCGCATCGCGAACGTCCGCAGCATGTTGTCCGCCAAAGACTACTTGCTCTTTGCGCTCACCGGACTAGAGGCGACGGAGCCTTCGACCGCCGCCGGCTACGGACTCTACGATGTACACGAACAGCGGTTCAGCGACGAACTCGCCGATTTTTGGGAATTGCCACGCCGCCTGCTGCCGCAGGTGTTGCCCGCCAACTCCCTCGCCGGCCGCTTGAGCGAGGCCGGAGCGGCCCTGCTCGGCCTGCGTGCGGGCATCCCGGTCAGCACCGGCGCCGCCGATTCGGTGTGCGCGGCCTACTGCATGGGCGGCCTGGATGAACGGCTGGTCTCCATCAGTTTCGGGTCGAGCGCGGTCATCATCGGTGCGGTCAACGCACCGCGACTCGATCCGGCGGCACGCTATCTGCTTACGCCGCACGTGCAAGAAGGCTGGTATGGACGCGAAATGGATTTGCTCGCGACCGGCACCGGCTATCGCTGGCTGAGCGCGTTGTTCGGCTGGCCGGAGGGACAAATCGACCGCGCCGCGGCCGACTCCGAGGCGGGAGCGCAGGGACTTTTCTTTCCGCCCTACCTCGCGGGCGGCGAGCAAGGAGCGCTATGGAATCCGCGTCTGCAGGGCGCGCTTCTCGGTCTCAACCTGCGCCATTCGCCGAATGATATCGCGCGCGCCTATCTCGAGGGCGTGTTCTTCGAAGTGCGGCGTTGCGTCGAGGTGCTCGCGGAGACGAGCCCGGTCGATTCGGTGCGGGTGAGCGGCAACATCGTGCATTCGTCCGCGAGTGGGCAAATGCTGGCGGACATTCTCGGCCGCCCCGTAGCGACGGTGCCGTATACATCACCCGCGGCGATCGGTGCCGCGCTGTTGGCGCGGCGCATCGTGGGGCGCGACGACGCCCCAGATCATTCCCCCGTCGAGCGGTCCACGGAACCGCCGTACCGCCAGTTGCCGCCGTTCGCCGCGGCGCGCTCCGCGTGGCAGCCCGATCCCACCGCTGTCCGTGTATACGCGGGGCTCTACAGCGATTATGTGGCGCGAGCCGCGCTGTGCGAATGATCGCGCGATGCGGTTGATCAAGACCCGCACCGCGGACGAATTCGCCGGCGCCGCCGCCGATGTCATCGCGGAACAATTGCGCCGACCGCAATCGGTATTTGCCTTGCCCACCGGCAACACGCCGATCGGCGCGTATGCGGAACTGGTCCGGCGAGCGCGGGCAGGCCTCGTGAGTTTCGCGACGGCGCAGATCTTCAATCTCGATGAATACTGCGGCCTGCCGCTCGCAGACCCGCACAGCTATGCCGCCTTCATGCACATGCACCTCATCGCGCCGCTTGGGCTATCAGAGCGGCAAGCGCGCCTGTGGCGGGGCGACGCCCCCGACCTCGAGGCCGAATGCCGGGACTACGAGACTGCGCTCGGCGCGTGCGGCGGCATCGATCTGTGTGTCCTCGGGCTGGGGACGAATGGCCACATCGCCTTCAACGAGCCGGGGTCCGCTTGGGACGTACGCAGTCACGTCGTCGCATTGTCGCCATCCACCCGGGCGCAATATGAGCGCGAGACCGCGGGCAGCAGGGAGGTGGCCACCCACGGTTTGACGCTCGGTATCCGGAACTTGCTCGAAGCGCGCCGCGTACTTTTGCTGATCGCGGGCGCGCACAAAAGTGCTGCGCGCGATGCACTGTATCGCGGCGCGGAGAACGTCGATTGGCCGGTGACGAGCTTGTTGCGCCACGCCGCCTTGACGGTCATTGAGCTTTGCGAGTCCGCGGATGCTCCATGACCTCCACCGCCTCGACGAAGAACGTCGGTGCCGTCTCGAGACGGAATTCGAACGCTCGGGCCACGAACACCATCGTAAAGGCATCGATGGGTTGATGACGCGCCGAGAAGCTCACTCCCGAGACCTCGACCACCCACTCGAAGCTCATGAGATCGAGCAATTCGCGCTCGCGCGCGAGCGCCGGGCGCGATACCAAGGTTTGCTCCTCGCGCGCTTCCTTGAGCCCGAACACCTCATCGAGCAGATCATAGAGCGACCGCGTGTCCGGCGCGCCCAGATGCCCGGCCAGATCCGGCGCGAGAATCTTCGGGATCACCGACTGCTCCCAGATCATGGCCCGCTTGTTGAGCAGCCGCAGACGCGATATCTCCCACACGAAGGAGCCCATTGAAATGCCGAGCCGCTTGGCCTCCTCGGCGGTGCAGGTGCGCGCGCTGCAATTGAGAACCTTGGTGCGCAATTTCGATCGAGCATCGAGATGCAGGCCGTTGCGCAGGCCGCCGATCTTGGTCGTCTCGGCCTTGACGCGCCGCCGAGCGACGAATGTGCCGCGGCCTTGTTCGCGCCGCACCACGGCCTGCGCAGACAGCTCCGACAAGGCGCGGCGCACCGTCACCAGACTGACGCCGGCGAGAGCCGCTATCTGCGCCTCGGTCGGCAGCTGATCCCCCTCGCGCAGCTTCTGCTCGTCGATGTATTGCAGCACGAACGCGATGGTCTTTTCGTAGAGGGACTTCACGCCCGGCATCCTCGAAGGATGATTGCGGTCGACGCGAACGCCTTGCACCGAAACGGCTGCCTGGAGCGCATAGAGTATGTCATTGCAATGAATTGTAAATCAGACTACATTCTAGCAAGGAAACAACGGGGGGAAGTTGTTGCCGGGTGCGGGGATGACGCACCTTCCGACGAGAATGCGGCTGGCATTCGCGGCGCCTGAAGAATGATGGGAGATTCTCAATGAGCAGACTCATTGTCGCTTGCATTTCCAGCAGTTTCTTGGCCGTGCCCGTGCTCGCCGGCCCCGACATTCAAGGGCCGCCGGTGAGCGGCGCCGGCGATTCCGCGACGCTCGACACCATCGTCGTCACCGGTTCGTACATTCGACGTACCAACACCGAATCTCCTTCTCCGGTGACCACCATCGACGCCGAGCAGATCGAGAAGAGCGGCCTCAACAGCATCGCCGATGTGATCAGAACCGTATCCGCCGACAACTCCGGCACGCTATCGCAGGCCTTCAGCGGTGCCATGGCCGGCGGAGCGGATGGCGTGTCGCTGCGCGGTCTGACCGTCGATGCGACGCTGGTATTGGTCGACGGACATCGCATGGCGTCCTACCCGCTGGCCGATGACGGACAACGCCAGTTCGTCGACATCGATTCACTGCCCATGGCGATCGTCGACCGAGTGGAGGTGTTGAAGGACGGCGCCTCCGCGACCTACGGTTCCGATGCCATCGCAGGGGTGGTGAACGTCATCCTCAAGAAGCAATTCACCGGCCTCGACGTATCGGCTACCGCCGGCTCCACCGACCGCGGCGATGGCCTTTCGCAACGCTTCGCCGCGACCTGGGGCGCCGGCAGTCTCGATGCCGACGGGCACAATTTTTATATCAGCGTGGAAGGCCGTCATCAGCAAGCCATCCCGCAGGAAGCGCGCGGATCCTACATCGCCGCGTCCGATTTGACTCCCTACGGCGGGCCGAATCTCTATGGTGGCGTCATCAACGGCGGCCTGCCGAATCCGCTCACGACCTACACGGTGCCCGGCCAGGTATTGCCGGTGAGCGGCGGGGTGGTGCAGAACCAGACGCCGTACCAGTTACCGGGCTGCAGCGCCGAGGACACGGCCCTCGCCGCGGATGGCGGCGGCGGTTGCGCCTGGGACACGAATGCCTACAAGAAGCTGCAGCCCCGCACGGCTGGGCTCGATGTTTCGACCCGCTGGAGTCAACAACTCTCGGGCGGCTGGTCGAATTCGCTGGCCGTGTCGTATTACCTGACCCAAGCTGAGCAGTACCGGCAGCCGAATGCCTACGATGTGGGTACGAATCTCGTGCCCTTTGCCTGGGCCGGGGCGCTGGGCGGCTCGGTGAACCAGTTCGATCCGACGACCTCGCAAGTGGTGCTGCCGGCCACGAGCCTCGACAACCCATTCAATCCCGCGAGTCCGTACTTTGCCGCCGCGCGCAGCTACTACAATTCCCTGGGCGCGAACTTCAACAGCTACGTCGGCGATCCAGCCCTGTTCTTTGGGGCGCTGACCAACCTTCCCGAAGAGCATACGATCTACGGCACCGACGTCTACCGCGTGGTGGACGAATTGACGAATACCTTGGGCGCGTGGGACTTGAACGCCAGCGTAGGCTACGTGCGCGATGTCACGCGCATCACCTATCAAGGGTTTTTGTACGTGCCGGCCTTCTACGCGGCGCTTGCGAACGGCTATCGCGTGGGCCAGAACGCCTACCTCAACTCGGCGGCGGTGAACGATTCGCTGGTGCCCGAGACCCACGACACCGCGACCTCCGATCTGGCCTTCATCTCCGCGCACGCGACTCGTCGGATTTTCGCCCTACCGGGCGGCGATGCCTCGCTCGCCATCGGCGCCGAATCGCGCATCGTGCATGAGGACAATCCGGGTGAGCCTTATGCGACCACGGGAGACATCTTGATGGATGGCAGCTTCTACGCCCACGGCTCGCAGAGCGTGTCGGCCGCTTTCGCGGAACTCCTCGCACCCGTGCTCGACTCGCTCGAGGTCGACGCCGCCGGCCGCGTCGATCACTACAACACGTCCGCCGGCACGGCGTTCACACCGAAGCTCGGCTTCAAGTGGACGGTGATTCCTCAACTAGCGCTGCGCGGCACATTCGCCGAGGGATTTCGGGCGCCGGGGATCGCCGAGAGCGGTGACGCCGGCTCCGCCTCGAGCGTCGCGCCCGCGCCTGCGGATCCGATCCGCTGTCCCGTGACCGGCTCCGTCGCCGACTGCGGCCTCGCCGGCAGCGCGGTCGCGGTGCTCACCCGCAGCAATCCGGATCTCAAGCCGGAGACCTCGCGCAGCTACACCGTCGGCGTCATTGTCGAGCCTTTCAAGCACAACGCCGTGACCGCGGACTACTTCTACATCCGTCGTGACCGCGAGATCGCGGCGGCACCGTATTCTTTGGACAATGCGATTCGCACGCCCGCGGCGCCGGGCTCGGACTTGCCGGGGCAGATCATCGAATATTTGACGCCCTATGTGAACGCCTCGTATTCGGTGACCGCGGGCATCGACGTCGGCTGGAAGACGCTCATCGATATGGGCGCCTACGGCCGGATCACGACCAGCCTCGATGCGTCGCATCTCATCCAATCGCAGCAGACCTTCGACGGCGTCACGTATCACTATGTCGGCACCGTCGGTCCGACCGCACTCAGCGGCTCCACCGGAACGCCGTCGAACCGCGGCTCCCTCACCGTCGACTGGAGCGGAGGTCCGCTGTCATTGGGCGCCACCTACACGTACCGCGGCGCCATGCAGGGCATCGATCAGTCGCTCGGTTCGCCGATCCAGTGCCTACAACTCACCGATCCGAATCCTCACTGCTACGTCGCGGGCTTCGGCTACGCCAATGTCTACGGCCAATACCGTTTGAACCAGCATGTGCAGGTGATGCTCAATGTGAACAACGTGACCAACCGGCTGCCGCCGCTCGACAATGTCACCTACGGCGGAATGAATTACGACGCTTCCTTCGACCAGGCCGGGGCCATCGGTCGATTCATGGAAGCCTCGTTCCGTTATCGGTACTGAGCGTGCTTAGCAATCACTTTTCGGGACGAGGGGGGCGCGCCTCGCTAGCCACCGGGTTTTCGCTGCTCGCGTTGACCCTGTTGGTGACCGTGGCGGCGGGCGCGGTGCCGGTCGCGCATGGCACGGCGCACATCGACGTTGATGCACGGGAAGCCGCGCGCGGCATCATGTCCGCGCATTTGGTCTTGCCGGTGGGCGAGGGACCCCTGACGCTCGTGTATCCGAAATGGCTGCCCGGACGGCACAGCCCCGCCGGCCCACTGACCTCCCTCGGCGGGCCGCGCTTCACGGCGGGCGGCCGTGTTTTGCCCTGGCGCCGGGATCCGGTCGATCTCAACGCATTCCATCTGGACGTTCCCTCCGGCATCACGGAGCTCGGCGTTGACCTCGAAATCCTGACCTCGCCCGCGCCCGATGGGGTGGTGCAGGGTCTGGAGACGCCGCGCACCGCCACCGAGTCGCTGTTGATCCTGGAATGGAACCAGCTGCTGCTATACCCCGCGGATACGCGCAGCGATGATCTCGAGTTCCAGGCCTCGGTCCGCCTGCCGCCCGGCTGGAAGTTCGCCACCGCCTTGGATACGGCTTCGGCCGGTCCCGACGGCGTGCGGTTCGCGCCCACCTCACTCACCACTCTGGTCGATTCGACCCTTCTGGCCGGCCGCTATTTTCGCGATCTCGCGCTCGGTGGCACGCCGGCCGTCACCTTGCACATGGCCGCCGATACCCCCGTCGCTCTGAACATGAGCGCCGACACACAGACGCACTACCGGCGCCTGGTGCGCGAAGCGGTGGCGCTATTCGGCGCCACTCACTATGCACATTACGAATTCCTCTGGGCACTCACGGACCAGATCATGCCGGATGGCTTGGAGCATCACGAGTCGAGCGATGACCGCTCGCCGCTGCGCGCGTTGCTCGATGACCCCATCCGCCGAGCCGAAGCGAACCTATTGCCGCACGAGTACGTGCATTCGTGGAACGGCAAGTATCGCCGGCCTGCCGGCATTGCGACCGCCAACTATCAAGAGCCCATGCAGGATGAACTGCTTTGGGTCTACGAAGGACTCACCGAGTACTTGGGCGATGTACTTGCGGCGCGCAGCGGTCTCCTCACAGAGGAGGAGTTTCGCAGCGAATTGGCCCACGACGCCGCGGCTATGCAATCCCACAGTGCGCGTGAGTGGCGATCGCTGCAGGAGACCACGGTCGCGGCGCCGCTCCTCTACTATCAATCGCGCAATTGGGCTGCGAGGCTGCGCCGTCAGGAGGATTTCTATCAGGAATCCGCATTGCTCTGGTTGGAGGCGGACACCCTCATCCGGCGCGAGTCGAAGGGGCGCAGAAGCCTCGACGATTTTTGCAAGGCGTTCTATGGCGCGCCGAGCACTGGACCGAAAGTCGTGCCCTACGATTTCGACGCGTTGGTCAAGGCGTTGCAAGGCGTGCAAGCCTACGACTGGTCGGGCTTCTGGAGCGAACGTCTACAGCGCTTGCGCCCGGCTGCGCCGCTCGAGGGGCTGCAAGCAGCCGGTTGGCGCCTCGCGCTCACGGCTTCGCCTTCGGTGATGCAGGAGGCGCACGAGGCGGACGACAAGGATCTGGATCTGCGCTACTCGCTTGGATTCTATGTCGACGATGAGGGAGCGGCCATCGGCGATGTCATCCCGCGCTCACCGGCCGATGCCGCCGGGGCCGCCCCCGGGAGTCACATCATCGCCCTCAATGGCTACAAATGGTCCAAGGAATTATTGCACGACACCCTTGCCGCACCTGCGGACCCGTCCGCCACTCTCACTCTGTTGATCGAAAAGGACGATATGTACAAGACGCTGGAACTGAAGTACGCGGGCGGCGAGCGCTATCCGAATCTGTTGCGCGAGCCGGGCACTCCGGATGTGCTGTCGCAGATCGCGCGCCCGCAGGGCGGCGGTTCCCCGTAATTGCTCGAGTAATGTGAGAAATGCCAATGCCGAACCATCTCCGCAAAGTTAACCGCGACACCTGCCGCAACACGGGCCGCGACATCGACCGCAACACCAGCCGCGATATCGACCGCAATACCAGTGGCGCCATGGACCGCAACAATGGCGTGCGTATTCTGGGCCACGCCCTACTATCGGCAGCGCTGTTGACGGCAATGTCAGCGGCTGCCCAAGAGGCACCCCAGAGCGACGCCGCGGCGGGCGGGCTCGACGAGATCATGGTCACCGCCGAGAAGCACATCGAGAATCTTCAGCAGGTTCCGCTCAGTATAGCAGCCTACACCGAGCAGACGCTCGCGGAGAGCGGCGTGCAGGACTTCGAGTCGCTGGCGGCGCGCATCCCGGGAGTGACATTGAATTCCGCCGGACCCGGACAAAGCAGCTACTCGATCCGCGGCATTGCCTCGGTCGGAGGCAACGCACCCACTACCGGACTGTATATCGATGAGACTCCGATCCTGCCTTCGGGCGGCGACGGAGCGACTGCGACCATCGATCCGGACCTGTTCGACCTGGCGCGCATCGAAGTGCTGCGCGGACCTCAGGGGACTTTGTATGGCGCGAGTTCCATGGGCGGTACGGTCCGCTTCATAACCAACCAGCCGAACCTCGCCAAGGAGGAGGGCGCGGTCAAGATCGAGGGTTCGGACACAGAGCACGGTGGCGGCAATGTGCGGCTCGATGCCATTTACAACATTCCGGTGATCGAGGATCACGCGGCGCTTCGGCTGGTGGGGACCTACAAGGATTTCAGCGGCTTCATCGATCGTGAAATCGGCGTGTGGGCCCCGAATCCCGATGTACCCGCCGGTTTCCCCGCGTATCCCGTGTCGCCCGCGCATCCGAGCTCCATCGTCCACGACGTCAACACGGAAAAGCTCTACAGCCTGCGCACGGTGCTCAAGGTGGCCGTCAACGATGCCTTTACGATCACACCGTCAGTCTGGCTGCAGGACCTGCAGATGGGTGGTCCGCCGGATTACGACATTCCCACCGGCGACTCCGGCGGCCCACTCATTCAAGCCCGGCCGTTCAATATTTCAGAGGCTTACTCCGACCGCTTCGTACTCAGCAATCTGACCATGAATTACGATCTGGGCTGGGGCAGCGTGCTATCCACGACCTCGTACATGCAGCGCCGCGAAACCACTCCGGATGATGAGACCGAAGCCCTGGAGGATGTTTTTCCGCAGGGGCAATTCGTACCCAATGTCTACTCGCCCATTCTCACCACCCGGGAAATCACCGAGGAGCTGCGGCTCGCGTTCGACCCCGAAGGCGGGCCCTTGAGCGGAGTCGCCGGTGCCTACGTCAACAACGCCGACCGTCATTACTACGTCAACTACCTCACCCCGAACTACGCCCAGCTCTTCGCCAATTCGTACACCACGAGCGTGCTGCTGGCCGGCGTGCCGCTGAGCGACCTCAATTACTCTCAGCACGGCGACTATGCACCCAAACAGTCGGCGCTTTTCACCGAACTCAACTACGCGATCACCAACCGCTGGAAGGCAACCGCCGGCGTTCGTTGGTACGACCTGGAATACACGGCAGTGCGCTACGAGGATGGGTGGAGCAATGGGGGTCCGACGCTGTCGGCCGGGTCTGCCAAGAACACCGGGTTCAATCCAAAAGCCGAATTGTCCTACCAGGCGACCGATGATCAGCTGTACTACGTGAGCGCATCGAAGGGGGTGCGCCCGGGCGGCGTGAATACCAGCAACTTGGCCGAAAAGGGCTGCGGTCAGGATTACGGCCCTTACCAGCCCGATAGCTTGTGGAACTATGAAGTCGGTGCCAAGACCGGTTGGTTCAGCGGCGCACTCACCGTGGATGCGGCGGCCTACTACATCAAGTGGAGCGACGTCCAACAGGGCGAAACCCTGCCGTGCTCCTATCAGATCACGGAGAACGCCGGGTCGGCGGTGGTGCATGGCGGCGAACTCGAGCTCGAAAGCCTGATCGGCGGGCACTGGCAATTGGGCGGCGGTGTCGGATACACGAAGGCGGTCCTCGGCGCGGATGCGCCCAATCTCGGCGGCACGAAGGGCGAGCAACTCGAGAACGTGCCGCTCTGGAACGCCAATGCTCACGCCAAGTACAGCTTCATTCCGATGGCGGGCTTTGAGGGCTTCGCGCGCGCCGATGGACAGTACGTCGGCGAGTCATACCCGGATTTCGATCGCAGCGACCCCGCAACGTTTCAGCGTGCGTATGCGCTGCTCGACCTGCGTGGCGGCTTGACGCACGGCGCCTGGGAGACCGATTTGTTCGTGAGCAATGTACTCGACAAACAGGCGGCGCTCTCGGACTTCATCTCGGGAAACTATTCGGCATCGACGCGAACTCGTATGTACACAAATCAGCCGCGCACGGCCGGCGTGTCGTTGCACTGGAGGTTCTGAGCGATAGCGCCTCGCCTAACCGATGTGTTCCTCGAATTGACCGCTGAGCTTGCGATACAGGGTCTTGGCAAGTGGGTCGTAGCCAAAGAAGGCGACCGCCGCATCCATCCACGTCAGCGGCTTCGATCGAGTGAGATCGCGCGCACTTCTCAAGAGTTGCGAGGGTACCGAAGAGGGAGAAGGGTCGAATACATCCGCCTCTTGAGCATCCTTCTCGTCCGCGAACACGCTGCGCGTCACCTTCGAGAACACATGCTTGCCGCCGGTCGTCGCATAGATCCGGTACTCTTGCCAGTGGCCGACGGGTGTCGAAGACTGCGCCGCCGAAGCGAGTAGCGTTCCGGTAAATGCTAGATCGGCTTTCCCGTCCCTGACGACGATTTGCTCTTTCGGGACGCCGACGTCGGCATCGTCATCGAGGGTCGGCAGCCGACTCTGCATTTTGACTTTGGCCTCCAAGACTTCCTTGCGCGGCGATTTGTCCGCATCTTTGGATGCCGCATCCTTGGGCGATACATCCTTGGGCGCGGCATCCGTGGGCGCCGACTGTGCCGCTTGATCGCGAACGGTCTCACCACGCACCAATACGGTGATGGGCTGGGCTTCAGCATCGTGGGACGGCGCCGAGTCGCCGGCCGTTGCGCCGCCCGGCTTGGCTTCCGACGTTTGCCGGTCCTTGGTTACCGGCGGGGCGGACAATTCCTCGGTACGTTCAGCGCTCATGGTAATGGCCTCCTGCTGTAGATCACCTGATCTTGGGCCTTGGTCGTACCAGGATCAGCCGGATAGTAGCGCGCATGGGCGTAAGCGCGCGCTGACACCCGTCCCGGCCGTCGGGTTTTGCGGATTGCGGCACAGTTCCCCGCGGGCCGCTTTGCGATATTGCCATCCGGTACCACCATAGGAATAACTAATCAGCATGCGCGGGTTCGCTGCCGCGGGCACGCACTGGATTCGCCTCCTGGTGCTCGGCTGCTGGTTGCTTGCCTCGGCGCCGGCGAGAGCCTCACCTATCGACGAAACTGCGGCGGCGCGCCGGTGGATCGGGCAGGCCGATACGTTATTCCGGCGCATGACGTCGATCGACATGCGATATGCCCTTGCCATGACACAGGACGCCGAAGGCTTCATGTGGCTGGGAACTCAGGACGGGGTGGTGCGCTGGGACGGCTATCGCACCAAGCTCTATCACACCGATCCGCAGGACGTGACGGCGCCGCTGCCGGGCAATTATGTTCTGTCCCTGCACACCGACTTGCAAGGGCGCATGTGGGTGGGCGCCGCCGTCGGCGGCCTGGCGCGCTACGACCCGGAGCACGACGCATTCGTAGTGTTGGGCGGCCGTGCGGGTGTTCTCAGCCATTCGAGCGTTTCGGTAATTGCCGACGCCGGCAAATCGGGACTCTGGATCGGAACCAACGACGGACTTCATCATATCGACCTCGCATCGAACGCCGTGGTCCACGTGCCGGTGGGTGCCGACCACAATGGCGTGGTCAAGTCGGTCTTACAGGATGCGGACGGCAGTTTGTGGGTGGGTACCGAAAAGGGGCTCATGGTCAGACGCCCGGGCAACGAACAATTTCTCGCCGTACCGCTCGACGCAGCCGGCCGCGCGGCACCCATGATCGAGACATTGTTGCGTGACAGCCGCGGAAACCTCTGGATAGGCACTCGCCCCTACGGTGCCTTCGTGATCGAGCCTGGGCAAAGCACGGCGCGCCCCGTACACGACGCCGGTGACGTATCGCACATCGACGGTGCAATCGTCACCAGCATCGTCGAAGCGAAGCCGGGCGAGATTTGGATCGGCACCAGTGGTGACGGCGTCGTCGTCGTCGATACCGGGGCTGGCTGGTCCACGCGACACCTTCACTATGAGGCCGCGGTCGACACCAGCCTGCAAGATGACGACATCCACGCGATGTATCGTGATCGCAGCGGCTTGCTGTGGGTGGCGAGCACCATGGCGATGAACATCAACGATCCGCGGCAAGGCGGCATTTCGACGTTGTTCGGTGCCGCGTCGGGCGCCCGGCCGATCACGGCGGTTCAAGTGCCATTCGTGCTTGCGACCCCCGACGGTCGGGTCTGGTTGAGCGCGGGTGATGGTGGCGGCGTCGATATCTTGGACCCTCTGACCGGTCGAGTCGGAGAGTTGCGTCCCAATCCCGCGCACCCCCGCAGCAAGTTGCCCACCGGCCGCGTGCTGTCGATGGCCGTGGCGCCCGGCGGCGAAGTGTATATCGGAACTCGGCAAGGGCTGTATCAGGCCGATGCGCAGGGGCGGCACTTGGTACGAGTCGAGATCTCGCAACGCGCGGCCGATGCGGCCGTTTACTCGCTGTGCTTCGATGATGGCTTGTTGTGGATGGGGGGCACGGACGGCTTGTGGGCATTGCGCGTGAAACCTCCGCGCGCGCCCTCGGTTCTGCGGCACGAGACCGCAGAGCGTCTGGGTGGTGGGCGTGTAACCGTCATCCTGCGAGGGGCGGGTAGCACGCTGTGGGTAGGTACGGCGACGGGTCTGAATCGTCTCGACATCGGGTCCGGTACCGTGGAGGCGTTGTCGGCGGACCCCACGGATCCCGCGGGACTTCTCGGTGGTTACGTGGCAACGCTGCTGCTCGATGCGCAGGATCGTCTCTGGGTTGCGTCGATCGGCAGCGGCATCCAGGTGCTCGAACGGCACGACACCAATGGCCGACCGCGTTTTCGCCGGCTCGGCGTTCGCGAAGGGCTGCCGCATGACGTCATCGACAAACTTCTCGAGGACGAACACGGAAACATCTGGGCGAGCACCGATCGTGGCCTCGCCGTAATCGATCCGTCGACGTTCGCCATTCGGGCTCTGGGGGAAGCGCAGGGCGTCGCCATCACGGAATACTGGTCGAATTCGGGTGCGCGGACCTCCGCCGGGGAACTCCTGTTCGGCGGCCAAGGCGGCCTCACCGTGGTGCGGCCGGCACGAACGACGGTTACACATACCTTCGTGCCGGTGGTCGTGACCGAAGCACACGCCGGCGGCAAGAACGTCATTGCCAGCAGCCTCAACGGCGCGGGCACGGCGCCTCGCTTGGACGTCCCCGCCGACGACCACAGCCTCATGGTCGAATTCTCGGCACTCGACTATACCGCGCCGGAGCAAAATCACTATAGCTACCGGCTCGTCGGCTTCGACGAAGACTGGATCGCGAGTCAGCCGACACGCAGACTCGCGACCTATACGAACTTGCCGCCCGGCGACTACAGGCTGCAACTACGCGGCTCCGATCATGAGGCACCGTGGACGCCGGTGATGCGCGACGTGCCTGTCAGAGTGCTCCCCTCCTGGTACCAAACGGTATGGTTCAGGCTTGCGGCGGCGGCGCTCGTGGTATTGGCACTGATTGCATTGCTGCAGCTACGCACGGCGTTCTTGCGGCAGCGACAACGTGAACTCCGAGGCCTGGTCGCGCAACGGACCATGGAGTTGGAGCGCCGCAGCGCCGAATTGCAGCAGCTGAGTGTCGAGCTGCGCGAGAGCAAGCGACAATTGGAGAGAATCGCCTATGTCGATCCGCTCACGGGCATTTCCAACCGGCGACTCTTCGATATGGATATGACTCATCTGACGGCGCTCGCACGACGCGGCGGTGGTGATTTCACGCTGCTGCTGATCGATCTCGACCGTTTCAAAGACATCAACGACACGCTCGGCCACGATGCGGGGGATGCATTGTTGATCGAAGCGACGCGGCGGCTCGGCATGGAGTTGCGCGAGAGTGACCGAATATTCCGTCTCGGGGGGGATGAGTTCGCTGCGCTGCTGATGGCCACCAGCGACACCGCCGGCATCGAAGTGGTCTGCCAACGACTGCTGCAGAACCTCGCCAGGCCGTTCGCCTATCGCGACCGTACCGTGCGGCCGAGCGCCAGTATCGGCGCGGCGCAATGGTCCGCGGACACTCCGGGCCCTGATGCGCTGTACAAATGCGCCGACCTTGCCCTGTACGAGGCCAAGAACGCCGGGCGCAACACCTGGCGTTGGCATGCTGTGCCGGCCCCGACCGAACCCATTGCCAATTCTTGATCATCGCGTGTCTTCCCGACCGCGTGGGGTACCGAACAGACGCACTCGCCACGAGCGCGCACTGTGCCCTCACTTGCACAGCACCCCCGAGGTTTACCATGTTACACAGCATCAAAGAGATGGAGAATTACTCCATCGGCGCCACCGACGGCGTGATTGGTCGCGTCAAGGACTTCTACTTCGATGACGAGTCGTGGGTCATTCGCTACTTCGTCGTCCAGACGGGCCCGTGGCTTTCGAATCGCAAGGTCCTCATTTCCCCTTTCTCCATCAATCAGCCGAATTGGCAGGAGAAAATATTCCCCGCCGCCCTCACGCAGGCTCAAGTCAAGAACAGCCCCGACATCGACACCGATAAACCGGTTTCGCGGCAGCATGAAATGGGCTATCTCGGCTACTACGGTTATCCGAGCTACTGGGGTGGCGGTGGACTTTGGGGAGGAGGACTATATCCCGACATGCTGCAAGCGGGCGCGGAGAACTTTGCCGCCGAATCGTCGCGACCGGGACACGAACATGACGATCCGCATTTGCGTAGCGCCAATGGGGTGATGCGATATTACGTCCACGCGACCGATGGCGACATCGGGCACGTGCAGGGTCTGCTGGTCGAGGAGCGGACCTGGGCGATCCGCTACATCGTCGTGAATACCAGCAACTGGTGGCTCGGCCACGAAGTGCTCATCGCGCCTGAATGGATCGATGACGTCTACTGGGCCGAGTCCAAGCTCGAGGTCGCGCTGTCACGCGATGCGGTGAAACGCTCGCCGCCCTACGACTCGACCGTGCCGCTCGAGCGCGACCAGGAAGTCGTCATCCACAAACACTACGGTCGCGAAATGCATTCGCACCGGGCGGCGTAGTACATCATGACCACTCTGACACTCCGCCCAAACGTCACTCGCCGCGATCCGCGTGGCGTGCCGGCCGGGCAGACCCCAGCCAAGGACCGGAGATCGCGAAGGCCGCCGTCGGACGCCCGTGTCGAAATCTTTCTAACGACGAACGTCAGTCCCTCGTACGTGTCCGATCGCGGCCACGACGCCCGTTGGACCGAGTGATTCCCGTGACTCCATCGAAGGATCTCTCCATGAACTCCATTACCGCCTTTCTGGTACTGGTATTTTTCGGAGCCGGCGCGGCGACGGCAGTCTGGGGTAATCCGTATCTCGCCTTCCTCTGCTTCGCGGCCGGTGTGGTCATCGCGCTGTCTCTCAAGATGGCCAACGTCTGGCAGAAATTCGTCATACTGCGCATGGGGAAGTTGCAAAGCGTCAAGGGAGCCGGCTTGTTCGTGATCATTCCTCTCTTGGATCACGTCGTCGCCGTGATCGACGGCCGGATACAGACGACCGCCTTCAACGCGGAGCAGGCGCTGACCAAAGATACCGTGCCGGTCAATGTCGACGCCATTATTTTCTGGCACGTGCACGACGCCGAGAAGGCCGCCCTCGCCATCACCAATTACCGCGAAGCCATCGATCGCGTCGCACAGACATCCCTGCGGGAAATGATCGGCTCATCGATGCTGGCCGCGCTGCTGTCGGATCGCAAGGAGGCCGACGAACAACTGAAGGTGGAGATCGGTCAAAAGACCGCTCCCTGGGGAATTTCGGTAACCTCGGTCGAGATCCGCGACGTGGCCATCCCCGTCGCTCTGCAGGATGCCATGTCGCGCCAGGCCCAGGCCGAACGCGAGAAGCAAGCGCGAGTCATTCTCGGATCGGCTGAAGCCGCCATTGCCGGCAAGTTCGTCGAAGCCGCGTCTATTTATGCGGGTCACCCCATCGCCCTGCAACTGCGCGCCATGAACATCATCTATGAGACGACCAAGGAGCGTGGCGCCACCATCCTCATGCCAAGCTCCATGGTCGACAGCTTGAACCCCTCCGTGGGCGTCCTCGCGGCCGCGCTGGCGCTCAAGGGCGCCAATGGACAAGACCCGGTCCGATCAACCACAGCGGCGGCGCAGATCGTGATTCCTCCAGCCGCCGCGTGAGCCACGCCGCTGCCGTGTGCGCCGACTCGCTTGCCGGGTCAGTTGAACACCGGGGCTATAGTCCACGCTGCGTCCACCGTACTCGCTCGCCTCGTTCGTTAACCCCTTGTAACCCGCGGCCAGTCAACCCGCTTAGTGATGCGCCGTTTCCTGTGCATGCCCGCGGCCCTAAAGACAGCGCTCGCACTGCTGCCCACCTGCTTGGCCGTCGCCTGCGTAGGCGGCACGCAACGCGGCGCCGGCAGACCTCCCGACTCCGATCGCCAGATGGCACTACCGGTCCTGCATCGCGAGGATGCGCTCTGGCTGGAGCGGGTCACATTTGGTATCGACAGTGCAGCCGTCGCCGACTACCGCCGCCTTGGGCGGGCACGATATCTCGATGAACAATTGTCCCCGCGCGATTTCGCATTGCCGGCGCCCATTGCCGCGCAGATGGCGGCAATGGACGTTTCGTTCTCGGATCCGGAAAAACTACTGTCGGATTTGAACGCCACCAACAAGACCATCAACGCGATGGCCGACGGACCCGACAAGGAAACGGCGCGCAAGACCTTGAACGATGACGGCAATAAACTCGCTTACGATGCCATTCGCGGCGAACTGCTGCGTGCGGTATATTCCCATGCCCAATTGCAGCAACAGATGGAATGGTTCTGGCTCAATCATTTCAGCGTGCATCAGAATAAGGCCAACCTGCGCTGGTTGGTCGGCGACTACGCGGCGCATGCGATTCGCCCACATGTGTTCGGGCATTTCAAGGATCTGGTGCTCGCCACGCTCGAGCATCCGGCGATGCTGCAGTACTTGGACAACAACCAGAACGCGGCCGGCCACATCAATGAGAACTACGCACGCGAACTCATGGAACTGCACACGCTCGGTGTCGGCGCGGGTTACACGCAGGACGATGTCCAGCAGCTCGCCCGTGTACTAACGGGCGTCGGCATCAACACGGCCGCGCCGCCCAAGCTCAAGCCGGAATGGCAGCGATTGTATGTGCGGCGCGGCGCCTTTGAATTCAATCCCGCGCGGCACGACTTCGGTGCCAAGACGCTGCTCGGCAAGCCCATCGAAGGTGGAGGCTTTGGCGAAGTCGAGCAAGCGGTGACGCTCATCGTGCGCCAGCCCGCCTGCGCGCATTTCATCTCACGCGAACTCGCGAGCTACTTTGTCGCCGACGAGCCGCCGCCGCGGCTGGTCGAGCACATGGCGCAGACGTTCATGCACACCGACGGCGACATCGCCGCCGTGTTGCGCACGATGTTCCTCGCGCCGGAATTCAATGCCGCGCTCGGCGGTAAGTTCAAGGACCCGATGCGCTTCGTCGTGTCGGCCGTGCGCTTCGCGTACGACGGCCGGCCGATCAGCAACACACGGCCGCTCTTCAACTGGCTGAACAGCCTGGGCGAAGCCCCGTTCGGACGCCAGACCCCGGACGGCTATCCGCTGACCGAACTCAATTGGGCCAGTTCCGGGCAAATGAGCCGCCGCTTCGAGATCGCCCGTGCCATCGGTGCCGGCAACGGCGGCCTGTTCGATCCGGAAGACGGCAGCGTCGCCACCTCGACCGGGTTTCCGCAGCTGTCGAACCGCCTGTATTTCGAAGCCGTCGAACCGTTCCTTGCCGAGCGCACGCGCGACGCGCTTAAGTCAGCGAACTCTCAGCTCGAGTGGAACACTTTTTTGTTGTCGTCGCCGGATTTCAGCTATGAATAACCGTCAGGAGCCATCATGAACCGTCGCCACCTGCTGCAATTCGGCGGTGCCGCCCTCGTGAGCCTCGGCGTCTCCGGCCGCCTGTTCGCGGCGCCCACCACCGGACCGCGATTCCTGATGGTGTTTCTGCGCGGCGGTTACGATTCCACCAATTTGCTGATTCCCTATTCGAGCAGCTACTACTACGAGGCGAGACCGAATATCGCGATTCCGAAGCCGGATCCCGCGTCCAACACGAGCGCGCTCGCTCTCAATGCCGACTGGGCGCTCGCACCGGCGGTGCGCGACACGCTGGGCAGCATGTACGCTCGAGGCCAAGTGGCCTTCGTTCCCTTCGCCGGCACAGACGATCTGTCGCGCAGTCACTTCGAAACCCAAGACAGCATCGAACTCGGTCAGCCGTCGAACGGCACGCACAACTACCGCTCGGGTTTTCTAGGGCGCCTGTCCGACACCCTGGCCGGCGGCTCGAACATCATGGCGCCCATCTCCTTCACCGACGCACTGCCGCTCGCCTTCGAGGGCGGCAGCACCGTGCCGAATCTGTCCCTCAAGAGCGTCGGCAAACCGCCCTTCGATGAGCGTCAATCTCGCATCCTGAGCCAGATGTACACGGGACATCACCTGCAAGGCGCGGTCAGCAATGGCCTGGAGCTACGTCAAGAAGTGGCGCAGGAAATGGCCGATGAAATGAACGCCGCCAATCGCAATGCAATCAACACCAAAGGCTTCGAACTCGAGGCGGAACGCATGGGAAAGCTCATGCGCGACAAATATCGCTTGGGCTTCATCGACATCGGCGGTTGGGACACACACGTGGGCGAGGGCGCCGCGCAAGGAACGCTCGCCTCCAATTTAGCCAGCCTCGCCAAGGGGCTGCAAGTCTTCTCACAATCGCTCGGCACCGAATGGAACAATACGGTGGTGGTCGTGGTCTCGGAGTTCGGCCGCACCTTCCGCGAGAACGGCAACCGCGGCACGGACCACGGCCATGGCACGGTGTACTGGGTGCTCGGCGGCGCGGTGAGCGGTGGACGCATCGTCGGCGAGCAGCAGCGCGTCGATCGCAGCACCTTGTTTCAAGATCGAGATTTCCCGGTGCTCAACGACTATCGCGCGGTATTGGGCGGCTTGTTTCGCTCCCTCTGGGGCCTGTCCGCGCAGCAGAGCGCCAAGGTGTTTCAGCAAGTAGGACCGGTTGACCTCAAACTCGTTTGAGGTTGCGCGCCCGGCCGTTTCGCACGGTCGATATATGCGGCGGCGCCAGCGGCTTGGAGCATTCGCTGCACCTCACCACGGGCCGCAATTCCTGCGCGCATTTGCGGTGAAAGATCCGGTACGAGGATCCGGCCGGCGTGGCGAGCCATCGGTCGGCCCAGGCATTTTTCAACAGCGCATAACCAAACAAGTCGCGGCCTTTGTCCGTGAGGCGATACTCGTGACGCGGCGGGCGGCGCTGGTAGAGTTCGCGCTTGAAAATACGCTGCCGAACCAACAGGTCGAGGCGGTCGGCCAGAATGTTGCTGGCGATTCCGAGTTCGCGCTGCATGTCGTCGAAACGCCGCATGCCGAAAAAGGCGGTGCCGATGACCATCGGTGTCCATGGGTCGCCGACGATGTCGGCGATATGAATGAGTTCGCGGCCCGTTCCGCTATGGCTGGCGGCGGTAACCGCCGACATGCGCCGATATTGCCGCGGCGCGGCAACCCGCGCGCCGCTGCCTCGTCCCGGCAGCAGGTAAGCATCGCGGATGTCGACGGTATCGGCGCAATGACCGCAGGCAAGCACGGGCAGCGTGGCGCGTCCGCATTCGGTGTGCACCAATTCCAACGGAATGCCCGCGCCGCGCGGCGCCCATTGCCGCTCCCAGCGCCAGGCGATGAGGCTCAAAGGCAAGAGGTCGCGGCCCTTGACGGTGAGCCGGTACTCGTAGCGGGGCGGAGCGCTCGTATAGCGCTTGCGGGTGAAAATTCCGTCGACGACGAGCGAACGAAGTCGATTGGTCAAGGTTGCGCGCGAGGTGCCGGTGCGGGCGAGAAAATCCTGAAATC
>Ga0116229_10000654_pt1 | contig 48395 bp, 35 predicted proteins | sample S1TSphgellanicum_3_FD_87313 | JGI IMG/M metagenome (GOLD analysis project Ga0116229, IMG submission 87313) | Host-associated microbial communities from peat moss isolated from Minnesota, USA - S1T2_Fc - Sphagnum magellanicum MG | ecosystem: Host-associated > Plants > Peat moss > Unclassified... | reverse complement strand
TAGTTGTATGTAGTTGCAAGGAAAGTTGCACATAAGGTGCAACTACATTGGATTGGTATGTATGTATGAACATGTATACTAACACCGTATATACATGTTGCATACATACTGTCGCATGCAACTACATGTCCCATGCAACTTGTCTTATGCAACTACAGAAATTTGCAGTTGCATGTGTCGCATGCAACTGAATTTTAGTTGCATGCGACAATTGCAAAACCCAAAATTTCTAATAGTGATATAAGTAAAAAAAGTAATTCAACCTTGTGAAAGTAACTTAATTACTTTCCTATTCCAATAACAAATGAAACCTAACTAGTTAAGCTTGAATCCTCAACATTAATCACATTTTTTGCACTCATGCTTCTATGCAATCTAAAACTTCAAAAAGACACACAACTTTTGACGATAAATAAAATCAAACTTTAACAGTTACTCCATTTTTTTGTCCTTGAACTTCCCATTCATCACATTCATTTTTTTACTTGTTTGCCATCTTTTAATTAATGGCTCATCCTTGAAATTATGATGATTCATCACCACCACTTTTTGTGTCCTTTGTACAACCATGTGGAAGCATGTCATGTCTTCATTTTAAATAAACATTTCACATCTCATCTTCCAACTATTCTGCATCCTTAATCTTCCTAAATTAATTATATTGATTCTACATCATTCTCCCTATACACCTTTTGTTGACTTTATTAATACATTTGTTGATTATGCGAATACATTTGTTTACTATGTGAACACATTTGCTGATTTGGTTAATGCCCTTGATACACTAGCTTAAGATTTTTATATCCCAAATTCCTCCCATCTGTAATAATTACTCAACGATTGTTTTGTCATCTAATGTTTTAAAATCAATATTGTTTTGACTTCAAAATCTTCCATTTGTTCTTCTTTTTCATTGCCTCATATTTGTGGTTGTTATTTTACACAATTTTCATATTCCATGTCTATATCATAATCGTCCTTTTGAAGTTCACTTGCACGTTGCTCCTAATACACTTAGCATTTGTTGTTCTTGTTTTTGAACTTCAAATTCCATGTATTTGTATGGTTTGAGTTTATTCACATTAACCAACACATGATTAACTTCAAACTTCTCAATTGTCACCAATAACACATATTGTATTTTATATGGTCTAAACCATTTCCTAATGAACTTTGTTACGTGTGACTTATTTCCCTTTGGAAACCACAAAACATAATCACCAAAATTGAATTACTTTTTTGGATTCTTTTGCTGACTCCATAATGCTCTATTCCATTGTTGAATACCATTGGTTTTTGTAGCTTGCATCCTAGCCTCCTGCAACTTTTCCAATTATAAAACCTTGTTAGTTAAAACTCTTATTGGAATATTATTTTTCTATTCTCCACCAATAATTGGCATTATGTATTCAATGGGCATTAATGGATGTAATCCATACACTAATTGATATGGTGTATACCCTATTGCTACTTTATATGTAGTTTTGTATGAAAATAGCATTGTAGATAGATGTTCATCCCAATTTGTTTTATTATCATTAATTAATTTGGTCAATAGTGTCCTAGGTACCTTGTTAATAGACTTAGCCTACCCATTCCCTTGAGGATAAAGTTGTAGAACTCACATGTTTCAACAGAAAATGATTTGTCAAATACTTGACGACATCATTAATGAAATGAATTCCCTGATTTATGACTATAGTCAAAGGACATCCAAACCTGATTAATATGCATTCATATAAAAAATTTGTTGTTATTATTGCAGTATTGGTTCTGAATGCTCTTGCTTCCACCCACTTGGTAGCATAATCTACGGTTATAAAAATGTATTTGTTTCCTGTATCCCTGTCGGTTGGTTTAATTAGCCCCACAAAATCAAGTCCCCATTTCATAAATGGTTCTTCTAGAAGATTTATGACTAGCTTTACAAGACTTTGAGTCGCCAATTCGCCTATTCTTTAGCATGCATCATAGGATTTACAATAATCATGCACATCTCTATACAAAGTTGGCCATCGAAATCCCACATCCAATATCTTCCTTTGCTTAATTTCTATTGCAAAATGACCTCCTAATGGTCCTTCATGTAGTCCTCTCATCACCATATGTGCTTCTATAGTTGTCAAACATCTTTGCAATTTGTTATCTTGACCCATTTTGTACAATTCACCATTCTTTAGTGTGAAAGGTTTTAATCTCTTGACAAGTCTTTGCTTTTGTTGTATAGATAATGTACCTTCAATCTAGCTTGTTCTCAAAAAATCTTTTACATCATTCAACCATTCAAGTTTTATATAAAATAAATTTGCATATGTGGTTTGATTAAGCGCACTTGTGGGCTTTACAATATTTGGTAATCATGACAATGTATTTGTAACTCCATGAGTTTTGCTTGGCTTATATACTATTGTGAAATCATACTTTAGAAATAATAACCATCTAGCTATTCTCCTTGAAGCCTGGGGTTTGTTGACCAAATAGACCAATGCCATATGATCTACATTAAAAAAAAAATTATTACCTAGTAAATAATGTTTGAACTTGTGCAAAGCAAAAACCATTACTAAAGCCTTTTTTTCTATTGTGCTATAATTTTGTTTTGTTTTGTTTATAAGTCTAGAAGCATACATTATTGGATGATCACTCTTCCCTAGCAAATTTTGAAATAGCATAACTCCTATAACTAATAATGATGCATATGTATGAACATGAAATTCCACCTACTAGTTTGGTGATATTAATATCAATGCTTTAATATACTTCCGTTTGATCAATTCCCAATCCTATTAACATTCTTCTATCCAAAGAAAAGTTTCTATTTTTTCCTAATCAGTTTAGTGATATGTGCCATAATAGTAGCAAAGTTTTTATGAAACAATTGTAAAACTATGCCATCCTATTTAATACTTGAATCTACTATGGATTTTTAGGTGGTGGCTGTGAGCGATATTGACACAACCATGTGCAATAGTCTAAGTTTTAAGAATTGCATCAAGGATATTCAAGTGTGGTAAGGTTATTAGGGGTTTTTAGCAACTTCATAGAATAAGGAATGATGAATGCACATGGTAGCGTGGGAGGGTTGTTTTCTTTTTCGAATTACGATGTTGGTGAGTAAGGTGTTGGGTTAATTCCTTTCTTCAACAAAAAAAAACTGATGACCATAGTTTTAAGACTTTGGTGCATAATTAGGGGTGAGAGATCTTTAGAGGGTTGGGGGTCAAAACAGACACCAAATTCATGGTGCTCAGCAAAACATTGGTTTTTTTCTAGTATTTAGTGAATAACAAGGATGTTGAGATTCATGAAGTAGTTGAAAAGGTGTCAATGGAAAGTCTAATAGAGATAGAACAATCTTCAAGCCCATGGTTAGCACTAACATTTCACCATGATAATATTGAATTAATTTTCTAGAATAATCTTCAAGCACTAATGATGTGCTTGTAAGATTTTTATGATGTAGTTTTAGTTCATCCTTACTTAATCTTCATTTCTATTAGGCCTTAAATAGAATTGAAATCAAATTTAGATCCTCACATTTCCACTTGAGTAGTGTTAAGTGAATTACAATTTAGTATACTAGTTAAAAGGGATAAATTACAACTGCAAAAAATCCAAAATGCGACGGAAGGTGCAAGCGTTGTATTCGGCTTGATGCTCCATGAAAAGGGGATTGATTGGGCCTTGTAGCCAATGGTAATGACCATCACCGTGAACCCAAGTTTGACAATGAAGATGAACATCGTCATTTTCACATTGACATTCTTTAAACCTTTCGAGCGCAGCTCCACGAACGGGAACAAACTCTAAGTAGATCGTTAAAGCATGTGGGTTAGGAGATGATTGATGATCCCACATCGAATGACTGATTCAAGTGCGCACCACTTTTTAGAATAGTTTTTCGTCACGTGGCCGTTGGGAAACATTCATGTCAAGCAGTGGTTCTTCAAGTTCTTCCTTTTCTATTGGCGTAATTAGAAGATTCGAAGGCGTAACAACATCATCCGCCATGACTAAATCTTCACTTGCGTCAACAAAAACCAAAGAAATAGTTGGAACAATTTGGTACTTACATTTAGAGGGGGTCGATGCCTTTTATTTAACAAATTAGGGTAGGCGTAACATGTGGCAGTGGTGGCGGAACCTCATAGAAACCGGGAAATCCTAGTGTTAATGGATTCGTCAAAGCCCTAATTTTGACGATGGATGTAGAAATATGTGGGGGTTCTTAGGATGGAAATTTTAATTCCAATTTATTATGTACTACAAAGTTAATTAGTACATGGTAAATAATAACTAAGGGATATCAAAAAAGTAAATGGTACATCGGAATGTTACTACTACCATTGAGTTGATTTAATCAAGTAAGAATTCAAAAATGTTTACTTGTTATTATCGATAAATTATCTTACTAATTAGTTACTTGAGATAATTAGGATGAAGAAGTAAGATGTGAAAGTCAAATGGATGGAATGGATTAAGATTGAGCTCAAGAACCTCATCAAGATATCCAAGATAAGGAAAGGGACGAGTTCTTCAATTCCATTGGTCATAAGGATTATCATCCTACTTAATTGGAGGATGGAACCTTCTTAGAATTTCATTGGACACAAGAATTCTCATCCTAAAATCCATTGGAGGGTAAATCACTTTCAATTCTCATTGGTTTTTCAAGGATGAGGAGGCTATGGATTAGAGGGAAGGATTTCCTCAACTTCCATTGGATAAAGAAAACAAGCTTAAGGAGGGGTCATGAAAAGCTTGGGAAAGGATGAGTTCGGGAGGTCTTTTTCTTATGTGATTTTTCTTGGGAAGGGGAGGAGAAGGAGGATGAGTCTTGGAAGATGGTGCAAAGAGGGAGAGTGGATTGGAGGTTGGTAGTACTTCAAAAGAATGGAAGTGAGTAGGATAGTGTTGGGAGCTTGAAATTTTTGAGGAATTTCACAAACCCTTTTGAGTTTGGTAACATAACTTCTTACTAGTTTGGCTGTAAAGCCTATAATTTGGTGAGGAAATGTGCCTTGTAGTTAGCTTTCTAATGAGCTAAAATAATTTTGATATGGGTAACATATGCGATAGGAGTGATATTTTAAGTGACTAGTGGTTTGTAACCAAGTTGAACCTTTTGCCTTTGTAAAACCCTCTCAGGTTTGGTATCATAACTTCTTATTAGTTTGGTTGTAGAGGCTACAATTTGGTAAGCAAATGTGCCTTGTAGTTAATTTTCTAATGAGCTAATTTGGATAACATATGCGATATGAGTGATATTTTAAGTGACGGGTAGTTTGCAACCAAGTTGAACTTGGTGTTGAATCCTTAGGAGTTGGTTTGAATGGGTGACAATTTAACATAAAATCCTAGGATTTGGAGTGTTCGAGCTTGGAAGATAAATCTATCAATTCTCAATTGTAAATCATGCATGAAAAACAAGCTATTTGGTTTCAACTATAAACGCAACATAACATCTAGAAATACACTTGTACTTTTTTCTTTCATTGATAGTGCATGTACTTTCAAGTATGGTCACTTCATAGAAATGGGAGTAGAAGGATAGAAAGTCACCTCATAGTGGCATATTTACTATTATTTATATCTTCTTTGGATTTGGTAGTTTTCCTTCTTTGGAAACAATACAACCCAAGATTATCCTTGAAAATACCATAAATGCACATTTGTCTAAATTTAGATTAATGCCATATTTTTTACATTTTTGAAAACATAATATGAACTTCTCCAAATGAATGTTCATGTCACTATACATTATAAAGTCATCCAAAATATCTTCATAAAACTATCCAAATATTTTCTGAATGCTTTGGCAACAACTTTTTGATATGTTGAAGGTCCATTTTTAATTCCAAACGACATCACCTTCCATATAAAAGCCTTCGAGTCTGTAACAAATGCAATTTTGTATTTGTCCTTTGGAGCTATATAAATTTGATGATATCTCGAATATTGATGTAAGAAAGAATATGCCTCATACCCTATTAGTATGTTCAAAACTTTAGCTATAAAAGGTAATGGGTATGGATCCTTTTTTGTGGCTAATTTAATTTTTTGAAATCTATACAAAATTTCAGTTTACTATTTTTCTTGGGTATTACCACTATGGGTGACAACCATGTAGCCTTTTCTAGAGATTGGATGAATCCAACTATTAACAATTTATCAATATCTTATTTGATTATTAGCATAATTTGGATTTAATTTGTAGCTGGCCTTATCTGAAATAATATAATAATATCCATCTCAATTTTGTGTTGTGTTAGTTTTGGTGGAATCCTTTTCAAATCATTGTATGTCCATGCAAAAACGTCTTTGAATTCCTTCAACACTTGTTCTACTTCTAACATTTTGCCTATCTCTAGTTGTGCATTAATCTTTTTTAGTTGTGGTTTTGCATCAGTTCTTAGGTTGAGCTTCATCAATTGTTGATCTTTAATTAACATCTATCTAATTATTTACAATTCTTATGCTTTGATTTTTGCCAAAGTTTCATCCACCACAACACTCCTTGGCTTATGACTATGGTACATCTCAAGATACACCTTATCCTCTAGAACTACTTTTGGCTCATATTTGTTGACATGTGTCTTTTGCTTTGTGATTTGTACTCCTGATTTTAATTTTGAATTACTAGTCTTCACACTAGCATCCATGACCTTCACATATGTGGTTTTCACACATTGAATTGTGTCAAGTAAACCGATTATTCCTATTGATAACAATTTTGGCTCTATAGCAAAGATGATATTTTCTTCTTCATTTGTGATACCATTTTGATAGTCGTAACACAATAACACTTATAGTTTTCTTACTTCTCCTCTCAAATGCTTGGTGATTATAATTGTTCTGACTGTCCCATTCCCTTGTATGGTAATAATGTTACTTCCCCAATCATGTGCCACTTTAACATCCTTCAACCATGGTTTCCCCAACATGGAATAACTAGAATCTACCACATTATTTTGAAACACAATAAACATAATTATGTAAAGAATATTTTGAACATATATCTTTAGATTTCTAATCAAACCCATTGGTTTTGTGGTTGTTTGATTTGCCATCCTCAAATTAGTGTAGGTTTAGGCTTTGGAAGCCCCAACCTCAACCTCAACCTCAATTGTTTTGTGATAATATTAATTCCAAAACCTCCATCTAGTAACACATCCTCAATTGTATTCTTCCCAATTTGTACTTGGATAACTACCATGTGATTATCTATTATTACAAAAATTGTTCCTACCTTTGGTACTAAAAAACTAACTTGTTTTTCTTTAGTTGCTCTCTCAGATTCTGAGTTTTCTCAGATTTTTCATTTTTGCCAAAAATACCTCTTTAACTCAGGAGTTATTTTAAGTAATTGTTCCAAGTTTAAAGTATAATTTGTTTCTAACATCTACTTACTAATATTTAGAAAAATCTCTTCTAATGTAATCAATTTTTCTTGTGAATTCATTACCTCTTGAAATTTCCGTGTTTTTATAGGAGTAATATTTGGCATACCCAACCAAGTTGTGTTCCATCCTTCCATGGATGTGGATGGCCCTTTTATCTAGGTTTGTGTTTTTTGAATCTATTGAATTGTCTCCACCATTGACTTCTTGAACCATTCTTCTTTCTCCTAATCAACAACATTCTTTGCTTTCCTTAGCTCTCTATCTTTGAACACATGTTCTTCAATCGCCTTACTTCTTGTTGTAACATTAACATCCACCACATTCACATCTATAGTGACTATTTATATCTTAGCAACATATTGAACTTTTGCTATTGTCATAGATTTCCCATGAAACATCTTTTGCATCTCAGTAAACTTTGGACAACCTATCATTTTATGTCCATTCAAACCACAAATGTGAAATGCATATGAAAATGTCTTTTGTGGTTTTTGACTTGGTTGTGCTGCCTCTATAATTGTCATTATGGTCTACTTTTTTTTCTTTTTGCATGTCTCCACATTATAATTAATCATACCATAATTTGTGCAATATTTATTAATTTTCCCTATATTACTCTATGTTTTTGCTAATGTTACCTGTTTAGTGTTTTATGGTACTAAAGTGCAGTCCTTGCTTTTGCAATAGTCATATCTTCACACAACATTGCCACCTCCTTATGTTGTTGTAGTGTCGACCACTTCATCCCTATAGTTGCAATTCTAAGGTATGATTATAAACCCACTCTAAACATAGTAGTTGGAAAAATGTATGTGGTTGGTATTTATAAACCATGAGCTAACTTTTGAATTCACTCATAATAAACCCTTTCAATCTCCTTCTGCTTCGTATTTTCGAGCTCCATGTATATTTTATCGTCATTCTAAATCTTTTAATGACATTTGCAAAATGCATGTGTAAGTCCAAAAAAAATATAGTTAAGGAATTTTGACATGTAATTATGACACCAATCTAATGCTATATTAGCGTATAACTAAATGCATTGATAATATATTCTTTAGAAGTCTTTACATTTTCTTTTATTATAAAATTGAACACTTTGACATGAACATCTAGATCAACATCTTTTTTGAAATAAGGATACTTAAGAGCTACCCTATTTAGCCTAACATAATGACCATCTCTGTGATCAAGAATTGGTACAGTTACAACAAATGGTTTTTGATATCCTCCTTTTGGATTCACTACATCTGCACTTTTGTACCCTCCAGCAACCATTGAGTTCATTGGTGGTTGATTTGTAGTCCTATTCACATGAGTAGTCATTATCGAATTGGTAAACACCATTTAAAGTGTCATAATAACTCTAGTAGTTGTTGTTGGTAATGCTATACTCCGACTCAGTTTCCATCCTGCCAAGACTACATCCGATCCACTACCCAATTTTGTTGCAGATCCAATTAGTATTCCCCTTTTGACAATATCTATGTTGGGCACAACAATTGTTTCAATTCCTATAGTTGTTATATCCGTATCAAGTGATTGTAATCACTATTCCAATAAGTTATTTCCGGGTTTCAATAACTCCCACTTCTGACACGATTAGTGAAGCTGTGTTCACTTAAAGACAATGATGTTCCATTCTATGGTTACCCATTGGTATCCTTTGTGGTGTAGAATGTGGATGTAGATACACTTTTGTTTCTCTACTCCTGGTTTGAATAGATGAATGAATTTATCAATTCTATGGTCCCAATTAACATCCTAACTCCATGCCTCACAATCTATTCTAAATTATAAGAATGATTGGTTCTTGTTTTTATGGTTGATACATTAATGTTCTTGCCACATTCTGTAACTCCACATGTCTAACAATACTTGTTCTAATGTGAAAAGGCATAAAAGGACAATCCATGTTTACATGGCCTTCTTCCTCATAGAATGCATAAACCTTTGAAAGTAATATGACCATCTCCAAATCCACAAATTCATGATCTTGAGTTTCGATTATATACCTTGTTTGATCCAACTCTGGATTCCTTTGATGTGAGTATGACTATGGTACTTCATCCAACACATTCACATGTGCTTATGCATACTCATATGATCATAGGTAATTTTCCTTAGTTTCCTCAACCACAGTGATATTGGTGTTTTCTTCCACCTCTTAGTTTTCCACTAATTTATAATAATCTGGAAATGCAGATTGATACACAAACTTGGGTTGTATACCTCCTTTAACATCCTTTCCTTGGCTATTCACCAACTTTGGACTTGAGATTTCTTACAATTGATTAGGTATTGTAAAAGTCCTTACTCCATCTTGATCTCTTCGACTTTGAACCATAGATTGTGGTTGAGAAGCATATTGCACCCATTCATATGGGTGAGTATTTAATTGCATCTCTTTGTGTGGAGATCATCGTTTGTAAATGTGCCTTCTTTGAAAACCCCTAATCCATACTTCACGCTGTACCACGTCTTATGGTAGAAATGACATGTGCCCCATAATCCTTTCTTCTATTTTTGGAACTCATTTATTAGATTCTAATGTGGGGTTTCTATAAGCTTGCATACTCCTCTCCATTTTCAAGATTGTTTTATGTTTGTTTTTCAATAACTTATCGATTTACCTTCAGGTTCAATTACCATTGTAGATTTCGGGTCACCATCCAATTCATTTTGTTTCACAATTCTTCATTTTCAAAGTCTATAGATTACTTTGCAATCCTTATTGTGTCAATTAACTGACCTCTGATACTTTCTAACATACCCCTTTAAATTTTGAATTGAAAAAAAAAAACAAAACTATTTGTTTGAATCCTCTCATCTATAATATACAACAAAATTTGTAGAAACCCTTCCCATTATTGAAAGAAAAAGAAATAGGAAAATAAATCCCCATAAGATGGTCGCCAAATGATAGACGTGAAATTTAATTCCTACAAAATATTTTACATTATTGTAACAATAGATTTGCATTTCACATGCATACATTCATTATTCCTACCTTAATTATCAATAATCTTAACACTGCCATTCATTAAAACACCATATTCATGGTTATTTCATATAATTAGAATTTGCTCTTTAGAATACATTGTAAAAAACTCCAGAAACAAGATTATATTTCATTTCATCATATTCTCATACTAAAACAATTCACACAACAATACAAACATAAAATTTAATATAGAAGTCTATGCTTCTTTGTATTACTATAAACATGAATCAAAATTATAGCAAAATTCCATGTTTTGTTGAAAAAAATTCCAAATCAACAATTCAAATATGTAGTTTTTACTCTAAGTACTTAGAGCTCCTTTTACTTTTCCCAAAACTCTGTGTCTTAGAATCTCCCTATTTAAAAAAAGTTTCCCCTTTTGAATTATCCCAAGTCACATCACCATGATCAAAACTAACAAAAATTCAAAATTCGAACTAACAAAGTTCCTTGATAAGTCTTTATCCTAAATGCCTTGTTCATCCAAAATCATGTACTCATCCTACCCCCTTAACATATGGTTTCCACCAAGGTTCTTTTACACAATGACCCATTTGATTATCCATCTTGTAGATGAATTAAAAAATATGGGCTAGTAGGTGCCAGGAGGTGTTACCCAATGGAGAGATATCTATTAGTCCTAAGAAGATATGTGAGGAATAGGGCTAGGTTAGAAGCTTGCATGGCATCTAGCTACATGTATGATGAAACTTTAGGGTTTCGTTCATAATATTTTGCATTGTATCTGCACATGTGTTGTCGCAACCCTAGCATTGGGCTTGTGACCAAGGCAAGGGCTTGCAAAGGTGTGAGCCATGAGTGAAGCCCGAGAGTCACCTTTCATTTTCTTAGGAATGTAGGAAAGTGTGAGGGAATGAACCCTCACACTCCCAAATGAACTCCCACTTTGGGAGTTGAAGTTTCGATGGACTCTCGAACCTTCAGAGGACAAATGTAAGGGTCAAAACTCATTGGATTAAAGATTTCCTTATACCATTGAAAAGCTCTTGGAAGTTAAATGTCTAAAATGAGCTTGCATGACCCATTTGGGTACTTAAAACATAAGTTATGACCAAAAGAAAGGGCCGGGAGTCAAATTGTCAATTTGACTCCCAACCACTAAAAGTTGGGAATCGCCCTGATTTACTTGCGTGCAAGTGCCTTGCCACATATAATTAGAAAGCTCTCGACAAGGGTTACAATTTTTTTTCAGATCTCATCTCAATCGGAGGTCTTCACAAAAAATTATGGGCCTCTAAAAATATAGGAGTCCCAACTTGGGAGTCTCGGGACAAAATGGCATTTGGGTGTTGGCCCCGTGGCTAGGCACAAAGAATACTATGAGGGGGAAGGTGGTGGCTTCCCCCAAGTCCGAGCCATGGTGAGTTTTGTGAGTCCATGTTTGCCTATGGTTCGTCTGTGCACGAAACGTGTTCCAACTATGCATTAACCAACTTATTGTTTGGTTTGTGCAAGTTCGTGTGAGTAATTGAGTTACTTGTCACTTGTTCTAGTCCCCATCTTGGAGCTCCATCATGCCCCTTTACCCCCAAAGTGCTGTGAGCTAGGGAGTGTGCCCCAACTCCTTATCCTTCCGTTGTTTTCACCTTAGACTCACATTTGAGTCTATCAAGGAGCTTGGGAGTGTGTTAGTGATTGTTTAATGGAATGTGCTAGTGGTGGGAGTGATTGTTTAGTGGAATGTGCTAGTGGTGGGAGTGATTGTTTAGTGGAATGTGCTAGTGGTGGGAGTGATTGTTTAGTGGAATGTGCCAATTGTGGGAATGATTATTTAGTGGAATGTGTTAGTGGTGGAAGTGATTGTTTAGTGGAATGTGCTAGTGGTGGGAGTGATTATTCAGTGGAATGTGCCAATTATGGGAATGATTATTTAGTGGAATGTGTTAGTGGTGGAATGATTGTTTAGTGGAATGTGCTAGTGGTGGGAGTGATTATTCAGTGGAATGTGCCAATTGTGGGAATGATTATTTAGTGGAATGTGTTAGTGGTGGAAATGATTGTTTAGTGGAATGTGCTAGTGGTGGGAGTGAATGTTTAGTGGAATGTGCCAATTGTGGGAATGATTATTTAGTGGAATGTGTTAGTGGTGGAAATGATTGTTTAGTGGAATGTGCTAGTGATGGGAGTGATTATTCAGTGGAATGTGCCAATTGTGGGAATGATTATTTAGTGGAATGTGTTAGTGGTGGAAATGATTGTTTAGTGGAATGTGCTAGTGGTGGGAGTGATTATTCAATGGAATGTCCTAGTGGAATGAGGTATTCAATGTGTGGTGGAACACCTTGGGCTATGTGTGTAGAGTGTGGCATGAAGCAAGGTCCCAATTGCAAGAGGACTGAAAAGAATTCAAGGTGTTGGAAATGCCTAGGTGGCATGGGCATGGGCCATTGTGTGGCCACTTCATTTGGCACAAGAAATCCCAATGTTTGCAAGGTGGTTGTTGGATCATGTTAAGACACAAATGGCAAATGGAATGGCAGTAGACCTTGATGTGGTGGTTTATTTTTGCCCACCATCAACATCAGCCTATACATATAATAGTATGTGGGCATATGGAAACCACTATAGGGTTGAATTCAGATAGGGCCCACACATGCCATGTATGATAGTGGTGTTGTGTGCATATTTAGGTAAGGTAGCCATAGTTCTGCATGAGACAAGAACATTGTAATGGTTAATTTGCATTATGTGGGCATGTTAAACGAAATAATTGTAATGTCTTACATGGGCCAACATGTAACATTGATGAAATGTTAATGGATACCTGTGCACACACAAGGGAATGTAGTAACCATGTGACAAGATGAACATGGATTTTGGGTAATGAACCACGGGCGACAGGTGAATGCAAACCTAGAGCCTTATGTGATCCCAATAGTGGTTTCACAAGTACGGTTCAACCATAACCACAATGCATGTAAAACAATATAGCAAACATCTAGTGGACAAGAAATATCCTAGGTTGTGTATATATGAAGGTCAGCCCCACTTGGTGTAATGATGATGTAAACAATACAAGGGTCTTAAATGGGGGCAAATCAATATTTTTAACATGCACACATCTTCCATTGTCTACCCCATTAATTAATTGTTTTATCATTGTAATTTGTAGGTGTTTTTTCTAGAAGACAAGGTGAGTGGTGGAGACTGGCGGGTAGTTCAAGTGCAAAAAGAACCTTGTGTTCGACATGTAGTGGCTATGGTGGAGGACATGACATTTGGGGCAAACATAGATGGGCGAGGCATTATGGCATTTGCAAACCTTCAAGCTAATGCCGAAAATCATGATCTAAGTAATATAAATGAAAAGGAAAAGGTTGTTGCAACAGAGGTGGAACATGTGGAGGCTTTAATTAAGGAGGGGGGCCTTAGTTCTGACTCAGATGATGTTACCCTAGTCAGTGATCCTAGTAGTTAGGGTGCGAGTTGGCCATTTGTATGCAAGGTTCTTTGTTTTTTGAGGTTTGCAACATGGGGAAATTTAAGTTATGACTTAGCTATATGATGCACATAGTTCCACTAGGCAAGGTGGGAAAGTCAAACAATGATTAATCCACATATGGATCGATTAATGTGTATGTGCATCTTTGGGGGGTAAATGATACACATATTTATCTGTTCATTTTGTACCAATTGTCATTGCTGCAAATGACCCTTGAGTTGTCATCTATTGCATGGATGACCCAATAATAAATACTTGAATATTGGCAATGAGGCTACCTAGCACATGGTGACATGTCCTTGTTGGTTGTTATAAATAAATGGGGTTGGATATATACATGTAAATGACCACATTTAAATGACCATATGGCTACCTACATGGGGAACCATATTTGGAACATGATGTAAATGGATAAATGTAGATGAACATGCATGATCATGCATGTTCCATCACAATGCATATGCATGTAAATGGATAGGTCATGTATGAGTGGAATATTCCATTAAGCTCATATGTATGTACATGCAAATGAAACAATTAGTGGTCTTTTCATAGGCATGCAGTACCCAAAGGAAAAAATAAAAATTAGTGTAGATAAACAATCCCAATAAATTGGAACATCTAAAATATATATGCATGTAAATACATGAAGAAATTGAACTGAGTGGCAAAGTCCATCGGGATCCTAGTAAAATCCAACAATGGTGGGATCAAACTTAAAGGCATGGTCATGTCTATACGGAATGTAGTGAAAAAATGGGACCTAGTGGTAAGATCCATTAGGATCCCACTAAAATCCAACAGTAAGTGGGATAAAAGTGGAAGGTGGTCATTTTTGTTGAAGTGTAGTGATATGTGATCCATTAAAATTCAATTTGAGAAACTTGTAGTGGTTTTGACCACAATTTGTTGTAATGTGAACATGCCCACTCACCCTTTAGGAAAAAAATCTAGGATTTTGTCTCCTAATAAAGAAAAAGTTCAAGGATTCGTAAGGAATGTGTAAACAAATTTTTTTGGCCCAAGATTTTTACCACAAACACCTTAGGTATTAATGTACGTAAAATGTATGAATGTGACAAAAACTAAGTGCCCTATTGCAATGTAAAAAAAATTTAAAAATGAAAATTTTGGGAATTTTGGGCCATTGATAAAATATGGCCCTCATTGGATGAATTTACTATTCTTACTTTCATAGGTGAAAACAATAGATGTTGTGGATGCCTAAATAAAATTTGGAACAAAATTATTTCATTTGACATGAAAAAAAGGGGAAATTTAAGATATGTTATAAAAAAAGTGAAGAAAAAAATGAATTTGAGTCCTTAGGAGTGAGTCCTTAGTGTTCTTAAGGGGGTACCCCAATCATGTTTTAACCCTAGTGTTTTAGTCACACTGGTCATATCAATCACATAAGACATGCTAGGTGGCACATAATTATAGGTTAATGTTTTAGTCACATTACTCATATTAGTCACATTAGACATGCCATGTGGCATATAATTATAAGCTATTGTTCTAGTCACTTTAGTCACATCAGACATGCCATGTGGCACATAATTATAGGTTAGTTTTTTACTCACATTAATAACTTTGGTCACATTAAACATGCCATGTGGCACATAGATATTGGTTAAAACATTAGTTGCCTCAATCAAAATAAACATTTCACTTGGCACCCATGTTAGTTAGGCATTTAGTTAGGTTAATCAAACTAGACACTACGCACTTTAGTAAAAATAGACAAGAAAATATGTACTCAGTCACATAGAGGTTAGTCAATTTTTTGGGCAAAAATGATTAGTTTGATATGATTGAGGACAAATATGTCCCTTGTCTTTTTGACTGAAATTTTAGCCATAAAAACTAGCTTAAAAACACACAGCTATCGTAATGAATTTTCTTTTTTTTTCAATCTTCCTCCTTTTGCCTGTTTTCTTTTCAATTCATGACTTTTCAAAGTCTCCATTACATCAAACTAGAAGTTTGCTAACAAAGAAAAGATTTTTGTTTTGTGTTTTTGTCTTTGGAATCATCAAAACTATTCTTACAGTGGCACCTTTCCAAGTGGGTACCATTTCAAACCCTTTTTGTCCTCAAAATGTTATAAATTTTGTTTATTTCCCTTTTTCTCTCTATGTTTTCTTCTTTGGGTTTTTTTTTTGGGTGCTCCTTGTTCTTCTTGAAGTTTTTGAGATCTTCTTTGTCTCTTTTAAGTCTCATTAACTGAGTTGTCCCAATACTGTGGGCCTTGAGATAGAAACTCAACACATTGATTAATGTGACATTGACCCACTATTGGAGTTAGAGAAGTTAGTGTGGATGTTATGGTAGATGGCACTACTAGGGATCTTGCATTTGAATGCCTTTGAATGTGTGTATGTTTTTCATGGTTGTGCAAATTGCTCCCAAGTTGTGTTTTGTCTTTTTTTCAAGGGGTTTGGTTTTGTGTTTTTTCTTTTTGCTGATATTTTGTCCAACTAAAGTCTCTACAACTATGATTGGGTCATTTCTTAATTTCATTTATTTAGACATAATTGTAATTGTAAAGAAATGCTCAATATTTATGAAGATGTATTCTTTATGGCTTGTGTTCCTTTGCCTATGTGTTGTGGTTGCCTATTGATGTGTTATCCTGGGTTTTTTTAAAGTATATGTGTATTATTCTATTAAATGCACTCACATTCTTCGTTGATTTTTTGACAATCAGGTTGTTAAAATAACATTTATGCTCACTCCAAATAAATTTGAAGCAAAACATCTTATTAATTGTTGGTGTGATAATTGTCCTTTAAGCAACAAATTTGGCCTTTTCTTTCAACGACAAATTGTTTTTGCTAATTTATGTTCACATTTACTCACCCTAATAGATTATCCTGCATATCCTACCTCTACCTCACATTGTTTGTTATATTGCTCTGATCCTTCCAAGAGGTCATAGATTAGCTGGTCTTTGTCAATAAATATTGCAATCATGATACCAAAGAAAGTAATGGGACAAGTTGGCAATATTCAAATAGAGGCGCAGGCATTGGAGGCTTGTTGTGACATTCATGCTGCAGGCCCTACAAAAGTAAGATTCTATTTTTTTCCTTTGCATCCACTGCACTGTATATGTTACATATGCATCTCAATAAATCAAATTGTTAGTCTTTGTTGCTTGTGCTGTCTCTTTTTGTCTACATGAGTCCTTTTGGTTCATGCTAATTTGTCAATATACTAAATTTTTCTGCTAGCCAACATCTCATTGAGGGATCATTTGGAACATCTTCATCTGTACTTCATAACTTTAAGGGTTGAAAAGACTTGTATGTTATGGAACCAATGGTGTTTTTCTTCACTTGGTTTCTTTATATTCGGGTGGTAATTACCACTCTAGATATTGATGACAAATTATTGATAATAGGCAACCATGCATAAGATCTCAAATTCTCTGTCTAGTTTATCAATTGAAATGTTTCTTTAGTTTTATATAAATCAAAGATTTAGTCTTCAGTATTTTGCTGGAGTGTGAGCATACCTCCAGATTGCTTTATGGAATTTTTCATTAGCAGAGTTAGAGAGACTTGGTATTATGATATAGTGTTTGCAACATGCGGCTCATCTGGCATTGTAATTTCTCCATATGTGAGCTTGCAGTTGTTATGTTCATACTCTAATCTTTTAATTTCTAAAGCAGGGGAAGGCACCCAAGCAGTTCAAAATAACAGTGCCAAAGCTTCATTCTTCTTTCAGTGTATTTTGCCCATCTCTGTCTCATTTTCTAATTTATTCATTTTTAGTTTGTTGTAGGGGTGTTATCTATTGTACTTGTCCATTGTCTCAGTTGTTGTGGTTGGCTTGTCCTTTCCAAGCTATGATAATTGTCTTGATCTCCTTGGATATTAGTAGAATTTCATCATGTGTTCCAAGGGGGCAAATCTGCTTAGCAACATCTTACACATACTCTTCTCCTTACCAACATGGTACTGGAGATCTGATGACAGCACTTCTTCTGGGATGGAACCATATGAGTATTTGTCCGAGCTCAGGGTTGTTCTCACTGTGTTGACATCCTTGATTAAGTGATTCTGCCCATTTTTTTCTGGTGTTCATCTATTGAACTGATGTTATATAGTTTCAGTAGGATGCAGCTGGGAGAGCATTCTGCACATCAACAATTGTATTCATATGGACTTGTAATTGTGTATGTTTTCTGACAGCAATTTGTCAACTGTTTGGATGAAATCTTACAGAAGTATCCAGATGACCTGGACAAAGCAGCAGAGCTGGCAGTGTCAAGTCTTCAGGTCTGATACTTCATGATTATGGTTTTGCACTCAATTTTGGCATTAGACAAAAGAAGACAGGTGCGAAATGACTATGTGTACAAATGCATATCTCAACATGCAACAAGATATACATTTCATGTATCTTGAGGTCATCTAGCTCGTCTTCATTTCAATCCACCTTTCTCTTGTAGGGGGTGCTAAAGCAGACAATGGGAACCTATGAGAAGCTGGGTTTGCCTCTAGTTGGTGAATTGAAACCCCTCGGGCTTTCCCTTATTAGAAGCCATGATGAGATTCGGTCACCAAAAAGTTATGTTCTTTGCCAAGTGGTTGCAGTTATCATGATCTCGATTTATTATTTGTGCCCACTATCCTTTATATTCATCACAATTGATACCCCAATTCTTTTCAGGTGGCATTCCAGGAGGGTGATCACTGATATTCCCAATTGTGTTTTCCAGTGCGAATTAGTGAGCACTGACTTTTGTGCCTCTTTTTTGTATTTGCTGTACTAACTGATTTGTGCATGAGAGGCCTCCCTTATGATGTTTATGACATGAGCATCTGCATGGAGGTATGATAACCCCTTGTATTCTTATAAAGGGAGTCCTTCTGTCAGTCCTCAACATTTGACTACTTACTCTGGATCCCATCTCCTGACTTATAATACAGCACAACTCATTTTATTCAATACTATGCCGAGGACAAATAGCATTGGAGATCCAGGTTGCATCAGAGGACTCTGAGACTCTGCCTTTTGTGATTCTTTGAAGATAGTTAGTTTTTGGGAACTCAGGTCCTGAAAGAAATCTACTAATATGCATTGGCTTATCATTGTGCGCAATCCTACCAGGAAGCAGGACACCTTTGATCCAGTTTCTGGAATCCATCTGATCCACCCAAAGCCTTGGGATGCAGAAGAAATCCTTTCTTACACAAATTGTATACTTAGTAATGGGAGTCCTTGTGAATTCAAGCAAGCACTTGGCAATTGAAGCTCTCGAGTTGATTAGTTTGCTGTGAACTTCAGATGAAGAATTGGTCTTCAATGTTTTGAACTGTCTGGGCATAAAATTTGCCAGTTATGGGGAGGAGTTGTGAAATTGACTGCTGAATGGCTCTGGAATGACATAAGGAGGGACACGAAGTCTGCATCTGGTTGTGTTGTATTGTAGTAGCGCAGTAGAGGATACTCACGGTAAAATACAGGAGACAAAGTACATCACAATCAAAGCAATGTTGTCTGGTTTTTGGTTTTGAGGAGAACTTCTGGTTGGAACCGGTTTCTGGCTCTAGCTCGCTGGATGGAACCTTGGTGAGTTCAGTTCACATTCTTGAACTTCTGGTTCTGTTTTCAGCTTTGTATTAGAAACAAAAAGTCCAAACTGGGTTTGGTTCCACCTGCACCAGATAGCTTGAGATTGATGATTGCCTGGGTACCAGTGTTGTACAACTGATGAAAAGGTGGGCCATCTGATTAGAAGGTACAACTTTCTTGAAAACGAATTATCAGCCTTCTAAAATACCCCAACCTGAACAAAATGAAAAGGACTGGAATAAGAAGATTTTACTTTTGGTCCCAGAAGCCCTGGTTTCACAGTTTGATTCTGCCTAATGGCTTTCAAGATTTTTGATAGAACTTGTGGTCCAGGCTCTTGAAACCAGGCTGGAACCAGCAGCAGAACTAGCTCAGGGCCCAGCCAACAGTGACAAAACAGGTCATATAAACATATGGGAAGTACTGTTGGGGTGGGACTACTAAACACAACACCTGAGAGGTGAAGCAGGTAGGCCAGCTCAAGTGCATCTCCAATGGTACAACGCCAACAACAGCTGTTAGAAAGTGTTCACCTCCCCCTCTAAACCAAGTTCTTTCCTTTTGTAAGGCTTGTTTTTGCCTTTTTTGTGGTAGCCCTAAAATACAAAGGAAGGTGTGGGGCAAGAGATGTCACTCAGTCACGCTGCGTAATTGGCAAACTTCGCACCTCTCTTTTTCTTACATATTACTCCTCCATGTTGTTTCAAACGACAATTGAAAAAAGCAAGCCAATGGATATCTCAGTTCCACCATTAAACAATATAAACCTTGCATGGATGATGGTCAAGTGAGGTAGGCCAATTGAATCCACATAAGTAGAAGCTGTAGTAGTACCTGTTCTTTTTTTTTGCATTGCTGGAGCGAAGCATGTCTTGCCCCTTTACACCCTACACTACAATTTACTAGTACGATCATCCCTATTTCCAACCTGCTGTTCCAATCACTACAGCCCACCTTGCCTACAACAAATAAAGTTTTATGTTCTCTTTGCAACTAAAGTTTCCTAACTGTGGTCCAGGAGTTCAGAATGTTTGCTGATATGGCATTCATTTATTGGTTCCGAGCAGGAGCCAGTTACAAGCCCAGGCCCCCCCCCCATAGCCTGGCTGTCCTTTCAACCAAGTAAAAAATAAACTAAGTTAGCAACTAGAAATAGGTAAGAGTAGGTAACAACGTAACAACTAACAACCTGGACTACATGCATAATTTGTTAACTTTTTGGCCAGGCTGTAGCAAGCCATACCTCCTAGTCTCAGCACACTCTTGTGTTTCTACTAGGTAGGTTGATGGTATGTGACAGCCTTTTTTTGCTGGCTATATGTATAGCCAAAAAGCTATATTTAAAATCCAAAGTGCTAAACTTATTTACTTTTTGAGATTTTCAATAGCCAGAATTAGAATTAAAAAAAAATTCCAGATTTTATAACATGGTTCAAGTAGGTAGCCCAAAATATAGAAGGATTTAAAATTAAATTTCATATTTAACTTGTAGCCAATAAATATTCATGTGGTTCATCATCACTTTGGCTATAACACAAAATTGCCAAAAAAAAACATTGGTATGTGACAGCCTGTCGCCAAGCTCAAGGTAATGACTATCCCGATTCCCCACTACTTAGATGGCATGCCATAGGCCTGTAGCCAAGCTCAAGGTACAATCAATACCTAAGGGAGAACAGATCTTGTAAAGGTAGATTCCTGTTCTATAGAGAGAAATCTAGTTCCGATCAGATTAGATTTACATGGGCAGAAATACTTCTCCTACTAGGCACCTACTACGCTAGTACCTTTTCCTACATAACTGTAATCATCGACCCATCATCAATTCTTGGCTCTCGTGTCTCTCTTCTTTATTGTTCCTTACAAATTCTCCCTTTTTGTATGTATGTGGCATATATATATATATATATAAATGTGTGGAGTTTCTTTCTTGCATTAAAGTTCCATTTCTGTTGCAATTTTGTTTTCTTCCAGGTTCTAGGCTCTCTCATGATGATCAGGCATGGAAAGAAATATGTAATTCGTTATTAGATTATTCTTTCCGTTTAAAAAAATTTCGTAGGAGAAATTTGGGAAGTGGAGAAATATCATGCCGTATACCAATGGAAAATTCTAATATATCTTACATACAATGAAATGAATGAAACCACAAAATTTAACTCACACACGTGTCATGATTAAAAAAAAACACACCACATATGTATTTTATATTCAAAAGGATGAAACCACAAATTTTACCTCACACATGTCATGATTCAGGATAAAACACATCTGTATTTTACATTGAAAATGGATGAAAACATAAAAGTTTACCTCACACCAGTCATGAGCGAAGACATATATGGCGGGAAAACCATGTTCTGGTGTCTGAAGAGAACTGTGGTGGGAAGTCAGGGAAGAAGAATTGTAATCCAATAAAATCCAATAAATCCAATCACTCTTTTTTTTGCCCCTCATAGAGAGAGATATAGAAAGAGAATTCGACATTGTACATATGTAAAAACAGAAAATTTCACACACACCCTCTCCTTCTCTTTCTTGTCTCTAAGAGTCCTACTTTGTAAGTGGGTTTACTTTGCTTTCCCCCCCAACCCAGACAGGTGCAAAATGAAATGGTAATTTTTTCACCATGGGTTCCTCCTATTTTTAGCAAAATCAATGATTAAAACAAAAAAAACCAATAGCTGGAAAAAGGGTTGTTCTCTAACCAACCTTTTCCTCAATTTCTAGCACCCACAAGAAAGTTTTATCATACAATTGTTTACAAAAATGCTACAATTCAAAACCTAATTCCATATCTCCTCTCTCAAACTTTTCTAAGACTTTTATACAATAATGCAAACGAAAACTTTTGTACAATACACCAAACTTGTATAACAAATGTAATTAGTTTCTTCAAATTTACTTTTGGAAGTAAACTGGGTTTTGTTGACAGTGTTCACTCCTCGAGTTGGTTTGAGTCCCTATTTTCCTGAACTGGGGTTTGGTTGATAGTGTCCCAGTCCTCATGTCAGCTCGAGTCCCCTTCTCTTCTTGAATTGGGTTTGGGTTTCGATATCAGTCCTTCTGTCGGCTTGAGTCTCCTTTTCCTGGATTGGGTTTTGTTGAAAATGTTCAGCACTCACTGACGTTGGCTTCAGTCCCCTTGTCACACATTGATGCCTTGAGAAATAATGCGAATCTGTTGTTAACTGGCCGGATTCACATTGTAATGTGGGGGACGCCAAGAGGAAGGGATTGACCCCGTTTGTGAATCCGAATTCATATTGATTTGCATTGCTAACGTGGATGTTGGAAGGAGTGACATCTCCAATGGCCTTGTGAGTGAAGAAGCCGTAATTGGAGGAGGAGGTTGCTGGAATTGGAACAATGGATTTAAAGCAGCTGTAATAGACTCGAATCCTTCGTTTTGGTGACTGCTGGAAAACCTTGGTGGTGGTGGTGAAGAAAAATTGTTCTGAACTTCTTCTTCCTCCAATAGTGAGCTGTCCCTGAGTGGAATTGATAAGTTGGCTGCCCGTGCCATGATACTTGAAGGATGATGCATATTATGATCTGCCGGGTGGCAGTACTGCAAGGAAAGAGATGTGGGTAGAGATGTAGGTACCATCTGGAGAGGTGCAAGTTGTCTATTGTATTTATTGAATTGCTGGTTGAAGTTAGCAATTGCACCAAATCCGGGTACCTTCTTCCATCCAGGATTGATTTCACAATGTGCTAACGAATCCCTCCCTTGAAAATTTGCTGGATGTCTCACTCGCCCCCCCCCTTGCAGATTTTCCACCAATGTGTTTGATGATGCTATTGCAGTGGATTTCTTGTTGCTTTGCTGAGGAGATGATGATGATTCAACTTCTGCAGATGGACTCCTGTTGCTTTCGGATGTGTTTTCACATTTCAGCAAACTCTCCATGAACTGGTCTTCTGTGGTTTCCATCAGTCCACCAAACGATCCCAGTTGAGATAACACCAATTTCGGGTCTTCTATTTCAGGTAAAGATGCCAACACCTGGTCCACCCCACCAACCATAGAATAATGGATTCTTTTCTTCAATTTTGCAAAAGACCCAAAAAAAAAAAAAACCAATACTAGAGCCAACTCTGGCAATTAAAGAAACTATTTCTCTTACTTCTTTTCAGTCTCCAGATTGGTTCTAAATTCAATTCATGCCTACAACACAGCAATTTACTTCAGTAATCACAGAATAATGAGGATGGTGGAGATTTGATGATTTCCAAAAATTGCTGGGTTGCATGAAACACAATACTTACCTCTTCAACACATGAGTTGTCTCGTTCCTTAACTGCACGTGGAGAGTTGGTACTCTTCTTATAAATCCGACACAGAACCCAATCATCCAGCTGCAGAACTCCAGCACCAGTTCCATTTTAGCAAAATACCTTCACTTATACTCTTGTCGTAGGTAAAGTCCACTACTAATGGGTCAATTTCAAGTAAGTTCTAAGATCCAAATAGATTTTGTCAGTGCCTTGATACTGAACTTGATACTACTCAATTTCTAAGCAAAACATAACACAATACCAAAAGCTACTTGTACTTGCATATATTATACCAAAGGGTTTGGGGGACCTGGGAGAAAGTGGAGAACTACATACTCTTAAGGAACCCTTTCTGTGAGGTTGTTGTGATGATGATGTGCAAACACCTTCTGCCAATCGATACTCATGCATTATCCAATTGGTTTTCACACCTTTTGGTGCTCGGCCTTTGTAGAAAACCAGAGCTTTCTTGACCCCAATCTTGCGAACTCCACCCACAGCTGTATAAATTGGCTTGTCTGTTCCTGTAGCTTTCCAGTACCCAGAAGCTGCAGCTCTATTTGGCCTTGCACCATTGGGATATTTCCTGTCTCGTGGACTGAAAAAATACCACTCTCGTTCTCCGAAAATTGCTTTCCCTGTTGCAATATTGCATATTATGGACAGTTTACACAGACAAAAACCATCCCCCCATACACAAATAAAGCAAAATTGGAGGTGAATTCAGACAAAAAAAAGAAGGAAAAATCAGAGATCAAAACCTACAAGGAACCCATTCTGAGATTTGTTCTAACTCCCAATCTCAAAATCAAAGTCATATCAAAATCTCAAATCTTTAAATATGCAAAACTTTGTCAATCTTCAAAAAGCATAAGCTTAGATCTAATCTTTGGTCTCTCTATTCCTCAAAATCATCATAGGACTCATCAATTTCTCCTGCAACGTTCAACAGATTATAGATCAAAACCTACAAGAAAGGAGAGATCAGAGATCACAAGCTTTTAAAATTTTTAGAAAAAAACCCCATCATTTTGAGATTTGTTTTCTGCAAATCTCAAACTCAAAATCTCAAATCTTTTGTATGCAAAACTTTTGTATATATCATCAAAAACTGTTAGTTAGCTTGTATATAATCTTTTGTCTCTCTGGAGATTGATTCTTCAAAGATCAGATCACACTAGTACTGCTGCTCAATTTCTCCTGCAACAGATTTCTAGAAGTCAGGAACTATTAAGTCTGTCACTGATCATAATTTGCAATTGGGTTGTGTTGTGCAGTGCACACACTGATCTTCTCATGTCTTGATTCTTCATCAAGATCATGCTAACACAGTACTGATCAGTTTCTCTGGCAACAGATGGAATTCTAGACAGCTCTTAAGACTTCTCTCAGGGCTGATTTATAATGTTGTAATCAAGGTTGTGTTGTGTCATGCTGCACACTGATCATCCATCTCTTGGTTCTTGTCAAAGATCATGTCACACTTAATACTGATCATCAATTTCTTCTTTGAATAACAGAAATTCTAGACTAGATTAACTCTCTCACTGATTTTTGTTTCTAAATTTGTTGTGTAACTTGTGTGCACACATGAGCAGCTGATCATCTCCCCTTCATTTTCTTCAACATATCATCTAACACACATGACTTAGACTGATCAATTTAGACTCCTGTGCATGTAACAGATTTCTAGTGTGATCACACCGATCTCATCTTTCTTATTAGCAACAACTGTAATGGAAATATCAACGACCACACAGGCTTCTGTCAGTAGAATTAAGCTTTTGTAATTGCAGCAAGCAGAGAATTCCCTGTTCCTTGGAAGATCAAGCATTCTAGTTTCAAGAGCTGGAAAATTGTCTGGAAATTTGTCTAGAAAGTTCTTGCTTGAACAGTGCATGCGCTAAGGAGGAGAGGGGGGAAGGTGGGGAATAAATATGCGAGCGTGGGTTTTCTTTCTCGTACCAGGAAGATCCCAAGGATCGAATTTGTAGAGATCGATTTCAGCGATGACAGGAATGGTGAGCAATTGTGAGTCGGCCTTGCGACACAAGTAGTGAAGCACCAATTCCTCGTCTGTAGGATGGAAGCGAAATCCGGGAGGTAAGTGCAGTTGTTGCTCTACTGCAGATCGTCCTACTGTAACTCCTCCTGAAGAAGCCATTAGCACCATTTTTCCTAGACTCCCAGGTAGCTAGTAGCTGCTTACCGAGCTCGCTCTCTCTCTCGTATTTTGAGACCGAGTCCTGGAGTCCTCGCCCCCCTCCACACGTTTGCAATTCTCTACCAAGGCTCTGTTGTAACTGCCCTGCCGAGCTCGCCGATCTCTTGACTCTTCTACTAGGCTAGTCTCGACTAGTCTGGAAAAAAGAAAGTCTTCTGGTGTTTTATTTTTTTCTTCCAAGCTGCAGACAGAGTCCTATACGATCTGCTACAAAGCTCTACAAAGTGTGAATTTGTATTGAAGTTGGTACTGATGAAAGCATTTCGAGATTTTTTGCTAGATTGGGTGGTTTTGGCAACACCTAGTTTGATTGGAAGATGATGTACTACGCAAGAGTAGTGAAAAAGAAAACATAGAATATTCTGAACACGGCGCGAGTGATCCAACAACAGCAACTGAGATGATCAATACTTGACGATTGCAGCGGGACGACAACGTAGACTTGAGCATTGATTTGTGAAGTTTCAGATGCATATTACTCTTTGTCCTTTCTACACAAGAAGATGAGCAGGACCGCGTCCTCGAGCGGCACTAGTAGTCTAGAGTAGTCTAGTAGGAGTATTGTCTGTTTACTCATGTGATAAGTCTGATGATTCCAAAGAGTCGCGGTAGTACTCTCGGGCATCTGCTGCTGCATATGATCAGTCACTGATCAGCTGCCAAAGCTACAGTCCATGGATAGATTGACTGGGTCTTGTTCAAGGGCTTCATCTAGCTAGGAATCTGCTGCAACCCCAGCAGCACTTAGAGAATTCCAATCGGGAATTCTGCAGGTAGTGATTAAGGATCCGACTGAATAAGGATTCAGGCCGGAGGACGGGTCCTCTCAGCTTTATTCGCCTGCAAACTACCAGCTCGTAAAGTTACGATTACCTGCTGCAAGCGCCCTAGAGAACCGACCAACGGTAAGTCCTCGAATATGACGAACGGAAAACTGATGATCTGAGCAACAGTTTCCGAGATCAAATTCAAGCGCCCACTTCAGAAACGAGAACTTTCCCGACACCCCGGGAGGCAAGATTCAGATAATTGGTGGACCTCAGAAATTTCAACTCGGAAGTTCTAAACTGCAAGCGCAGGATTTGATCACGATGCAAAAACGTCGTTGACTGGGCAGGAAAATCATGGCCGGTTCAAGCTCATGAGGCGAAGAATTTGGAAGCGAAATTTTCAGAAAAATCTAACGAAATTAGAACTCAAGAAACCTTACCATCTCCAAGTTGATCCTATATGATGAATTCTTCCTTCTCTGAAAAACTCCGATATAACGAGAACTTCCCTGGCAGCCGTTTCTCAACCCACAAAAAGACACCCCTAGTGCAAACTGCGACTGTACAACGTGAGCTTAAAGAGGGCAAAAAACAACCAAACAAAAAAAATCCGACAGAGAAAGATTATGGCAGATCATTCGGGCTCAAGTATACTAAAGCGGATGATGCGCCGGAGAGAGAAAAAACCACGAGAAAAATTCCCCCATCGGAGCAGGCGCGACAGCGGGCAGAGCAGCAGCGACGACGAAGAAGAAGACGACACCAGCGACAACGCCAACGCCAAAGGAGAGAGAAATACGGTCTCTATGGTATATACGATACAAAACTACATACGGAAAAGTACTCTACATAAAACAAAGTAGGTATAATACTTGTAAAACTACGCATACGTCACCGCTTCCTTCTTACGAAGCATCCAGGTCACCTTCCTACGGTGTCACGTCACCGTATTTTAATCTACCATTTTTTAACCTGGGTGTAAACTTTAAACCCCCCCACCTTACCTACTACAAGATAAATTTAGTTTTTTCTCTCAAAGTGAAAGTATTTATTTTATTTTCACCAGGCATCCACATGATTCCTTATTTAACTAAATTTCCTCTTGTAAATTTTTTCCCTAATTTTTACATCTTTATTGAAGAATGAATTTTCTTCCCCTGTTTGATTTTGATTGCCGTTTTTCAAATTTGCTAGATTTAACTTTTTTTTTACTGTGATTCATTTTTTCATTTAGAGACACGTTTAAAACTTTTTTTCTGTTGTTGAAATCTTTTCTTCGAAATTTCTTTGTAATCTTATTGTATTGAGTCATCTCTGAATTCTATTCTATATAATTTTTATTATTGGGTCATCTCTTTTAATTGGAGTTCAGATTGCATTCAATATCATTATGCATCAAAGATTCATTTTGAATAGTTATTCAAACATAGGAGTATGAAGCACATATTATCAGTGTTTTGTACAACAACTTTTGTCATTTTTTTGATAATCAATTTCAGAAAATTTTGTTTTTCTGTGTAAAGTTGACCAAATTTCCTAATGTTTTGGGAAAATATCCTGTTTTTTAATTGCAAAATTGACCCCCCAAAAAAAACCTTTTACATGATGTGCACCCCCAAAAAATCCAAATTGCCAAGCAACTGGGAATCTATCTATGAAGGAAGGTAGTTTGTTTGTTTTGTTTTGTACCGATGAGATCCGCCAACCAGGAACCAGGATGCTTCAGATCACATTCTTGGTCTCTTTGGAAAGCTCTTGAGGAGGAGGGGTGCATCGGCTTGGTTTCATGGTGTTTGGGCTTGTGGTGCAAAAGTTCTTAAATATTGAATGATTTCTTCACTAAAAATAATTAAATCATAGCTGAATTTTTTGGAAGAATTGGAATGTGCCTTTGGTGTTGTTGGAAAGATCTTGATGAACAGGATTTAATGGAATTTATTTGGTAAGATTTGCATTCAGAATGTGGGAGATATTGATTTTAAAGTGAATTCTGCTGCTAAAAATTCAAATAAATTCCAAAAAACCAGGTTTTGAAAGGAAAGATCAGTTGAAGTCGTGGTAACACTTGAAAGTTTACCATTCAATTCAAGCATGACTCCCTTTCATATTTGCCTGTTCAAAAAATCCATACATACATTGCAAAACAATGTTCACATGTTGAGTTTCCATATTTTGGGGTTCACACTTGGGCCAATGGCACAGGCCATACTTGTACTCATGGTTTGTGCATTTGAGAGCCCATCTTGGGGGGCGGAAAGGGGGGGGGGAACGCAAGCTGGACCTATGTCTTCAGCTGGACCTATGTCTTCATCAAAATCAAATCAACCTTGCTTCCATTTGGGGAGACTAAATAAATCTATTGATGGGAACTAAATTCATATGCAATTGTGAAAAACGAATTTTGAATTTTCATAGCTTTAAATTTTGCAGACGTAAGTTTGTACAAAGGAGAAAATGTAAGTATGTAAGCGTGCTTTGTAAGGAAAGTAGGGACTACTTTCAAGCAAGGAGGTAGGTTAGTAAAAGGGGAAAATGTAGGTATGTCGGCCTACATGGTAAGGATGGGGGGCAAGTAATACATATGTGCCCCCACACAAACACAAATGGTCAGGTATTATTAAATTTTTATGTTTTAGATTCATTTAAAGAGTATATTCTTTGCATGTGTTGAACTTTTCAACTTTTGAGAATCTTGTTATTTTTAAATTTTGACTAATATTAGCCTATTGAATTTCTGAGTATTGAATTATGTACAGCTTTCAAGCAAGGAAATATGTTTGTAATGGTGAAAGATGTAGGTATGTAGGCCACCCACTTGGTAAGGAAGGTGGGTGGGGATGGGAGTAGATATGTAAGCCCCACGCACACAAATAGTCAAGTATATTAACTATTTAACAATATTCATTTACATAATTATTTTCAAGTGTGTTGAATTTTTCAACTTTGAGAAAAAAATTTCACCTTATAGCTTATCACATAGGTGAGTAGGTAGGCACCCTTGCATGATGTCACTTCTCTAGACTTATTGCATGTAAACAAAACACACTCCATGTGTGCGACCAAGTCTAGCAAATCAATTCCTCCCTCTTTATTCTCCTATAGCTGATTATACAGGCCCTAATGAATTTTACTACCTATGCACATCATGTGGAGCACAAAAATAAAATTTCTTTAAAACAAAAACTTCAATAGATTTTTAAATTAAACAATTTTCATCCCCATGTGGAAATTAAACCATGGATCAAGGATATATGTGAGGGTTTCTTTTTTTAAGTAAGTTAAAATATTAATTAAAAAGTTCTCCTTTTTCATTCTCCTTTTTTTTTCCAATGGACTAGAAGGAAGGAACCATCCTTCACTCAAAAGCACGGGGTTTGACTAGTAGTGTTTGTGTGTGGATGAAGAAACAATGAATAAAACAAAATTATTCTCCAGGTGCTCCTCCTCCTCCACCAAGGAACTGAAAACCAACCACAAACCTCTCAAGATTGTTCCAGTAATTTGTGATTTGAAGGAAGCTTGATGAGTCACGATAAGAATAATAAAAATGATAATATTAGTACTAATAATGGTACTTAGTGGTTACTAGCAGTAGTAATTATTGTTGTTTCCTATGGGTTTAAATTACATATGATTTTGCAACAAATCACAAGAGCCATTTATAGATGTTGGTAGATGGAATGGAAAGCCACCAACATAAGCTAGGGAAGTGAGGTGTGGAAAGCTTGTCGGTAGCACATTTGTCCAATCCTGCACACATTTTGAACGACTTTTGGAGCTCGATGATAACAGCCCTTGACCTTAAAATAGAGCATGATGCTTCCCAACTCCTGCAATAAGAAAAGTAGTATAACAACAACAATAAAATTTATTACTATATTTATATATAAGAATAACCCAATGCACACTCATGCCTGCGACCTGCTGCTATTGGGCAAAAAGGGGCGATCATATATGTAAAGTATTCTACCTAAATACATCTATAGGTAAATATCAGGGCAAATATACACCTTACTTGGATGTTGGGCTGCCTTTTTAATTCCCTTCCTAGCTTTTGCTAAAATTTGAGGTTCAGTACTTTTACTCATGGCCCAAGTATCTAAGCAATTGTTTTGAGCCAGGTAAAAATGTGGTGAAAACTATGAATCAGTGTTGGCCAATTCAGGGTATTGGGCCCAATTTCTGGCCAGTTCCCAGTCTGGTTCTTGAGAAACCTGACGGGAGGTCTAGAATCCTGCTGGGAGTGAAACATATTCCATTGTGGATTTTTATTTTATATATTTTTCTCAATGTACCTAGGAACCCCCTCGTATCAAGAAAGAAGGTGCCCTATCAACAAATGGTATATGTGCCATTTTCCATTACCTAGATTTGGGGGGACACTTTGAAAACACGATACTTGTTGAGAGTGAAAGAGAAAGAAAGAATATCAGGGGCAAATAGATTGGGGCAAACTTGGTCTATAACAAATGTTATTCTTTTCATTGCAGTAATAATAACAACAGAGGTGATGGAATTTCTCCTCATGATATTCCCATGTATGAAAGAAAAGTGGTGGGGTATACATACATAGATGTGTGCATGTGCAGACGTGTGTGTATGTCTAATGCACACTTGATTTGGCGGGCCCGGAGTACAAACCTTTTATTACCTCTTCTTGATGATGATGATGATGATGCATGGAAATCCAGCATTGTTGAGTGCAACAATGTGTGATATGGTGCATTTGGCCCTTGCATCTGCCCTTCAATCCTCCAAGTAGTCTTCTGTTGTCAACCCGAGTGTTGAATGCATGACCAATTCAAAGAATATTATGTGTTGTACAATTAGTACCTGACTCATGTGATAGATGTGGAGGAGCAGGAAGGAAATAAATTTGAATCTATGATCAAAAGTTTCAGGCACTTTATGAATTCAAACTTTGCACAAAAGAAACAAAAAAAAAAGAACCAAAACAACAAGGTCTGAAAGGAGGATGGTGATCCCTACAATTTCAAATTAGGCCATAAACACCAAAATCCACCTGGAGACAGATCATGATAACTTACTCAAAGCTTTACAATCCAAAAGAAGATGTATCGAAACACAAAGCACAAGACAAGGATAAAAACAAAAGTCTGTGATGGCAGAAATGATTGCATGGTTTGCAAGGAAGTCTTTCAAGTACGTACCCATCTTGATGTTGTGTTTCTAGTCATGTGGATGTTTCCCTCAAGCCCTCACAACAAACCATGACTTTGAGCACCACCCTTCAAGGAGCTCAAACATGTATCACAACTTGTATTTGCCTCTTCTTCAACCTCAATGGAAAAATCTCACAACTGCCTGAGACTCCCAGCTGTCTGAGATGGTTTGAGCCCTTTGAAGGTGCTGTACACCCAAGTGCCTGGAATAAATTGCAACTGCTACATGAGCCAATTCCACAAATTCTCCTTCCATAAATCAGATCATTCTCCTGGCATGTTCTTATCTCATTGCCAATGAGTATATTTGCACTCAAACTATGAGTCAAATATCAGAGCAGTAAACAATGCTCTACACAATGCTCAACTTTTGAAGACCTGTCAAAAAACTCTTTGGGGCCTCACTGCTTTTAGGAACATGAGCAATATATGGACCTCATTAACTTGATCATATTGAGTAGGTAGGGATCTGAACAGGTTAATTGTGATGGGAACAAAAGAGCCATTCTGCATGCAAAACAAAGGAACTAAGGAACTGTCTTGCAAACTCCAAAAGTTGGAAAGTGACCTCTCAGAAAACTCTTTGGGCCTCACTCTTTTAGGAACACAAGCAATATATGGGCCTCATTAACTTGATGATATTGATCAGGTATGGATTTCAACAGATTAATCATGATGGGAACAAAAGAGTCATTCAGCATGCAAAACAAGGAACTAAGGAACTGTCTTGCAAACTCCAAAAGTTGGAAGTTACCATGGTTCAATTACAGGTGATGACAGGAGTTTGGATCAAATTGTTGGTGCTAGAATGGTTCATACATAGATTGGAGTGAGCTTTTGAGGATGCAAATTTGACCCTCTTTTTCCATTATCTCTTCCTCTAATTCCAACACGCGCTTTCCCATCTCTTTTGCCTCCCTCTGCACTACAAAAAACTCATGTGTCTTTTTGTGCATCTCCATTGCCTCAGTCCTGACCTTTGTTACCTCCCCCTCCATAGAAGCAAGCTTCACTTCCAATTCTTCAATGATAGTCTTGGATTTGCGAACCTGATCATCCATCCGATATTCCTTGTAGTGTGCATTGTTGAGGGACAATTGGAGCTGCTCTTTTTCTTGGAGGATTGAATCTTGGCCCTCAATTGTTAATGCTAGGTGTTGTGTCAGATTCTCCAGAGCTTCCTCACGGGCTGCAAGCTCGTATTCTGTTTCCTCAAGCTTGGACTGCAAGAGCTTGTTGTGAAGCTGGATGGTCTCACCTTCCTCACAAACATCCTTCATCTCGTTTAGTGCTTCTGAGGCAGTCACTTGTGCTCTCTCCAACAACAGATCATGTGGTCTCTCCAACAATAGATTTTGTTGCAAGTTTGCAACCTGCTTGTTTAATTGTGTCACCTGCAAGTATCACCTATCACCTCATCATGCTTTTGTTGATAAACTCACTAGATTGCTCCAAGTTAAAGCTTTTGCAACAATGAACTGGGAAGCGCTGAAGCAATGCATGGAACACTGAAAACATAAACATTGTACAGAGAGGAAAATGGTTCCCAAATACAAGGATTTACCTCATTTTCTTTCTTCTCAGAAAAATCAAGTAGCTCCTGATTGATGTTCATAACCTCCAAAAGATGCTTCTGTTGTTGCTCTGCCTCATGTCGTAGACCTTGAATCATGGTTAGGAACTCCAATTTCTCCAAGGTAATTGCATTGGTCTCATGCTGAATAACTGCCATTTTTTGTGTTGTGTCCTGGATCTCAGTCTCTTTCACATGCAATGCTTCCTCAAGCTTTGTTGCCCTCAACTGACTCACCTCCAGCTCCTTCTGCAGCTTGTTGCATGTGTCCTCAAGGCTTTCTATCTAGGAGGCATTCAAAGAAAAAGCTGACTCAGCCTCAGGCTTTCTACCTCAAATGCCTGAGTTAGCCACATCTTTTGGAAAAGAAAGAAAGAAAGAAAGAAATAAGGATTACTCACATCATGTTGTGTATCATTTAGTCTGCTTTCAAGAGGTGCTAGCAGGTCTTTGTTATGACACCTCAACTCAGCCAATATTGCTTCAACTTTGGACATGTTCTCAATCAGCTGCTGATTGAGTTCTTTGGCATACTTGAATGACTTTTCCTTCCTTTGAATCTGTGACTCATGCTCCTTGACCAACTTCATGGGATTGTTGCCATCAGCCCCAAGCTTTTGGTGCAGGAGGTTCAGTCGATGCTCAGCCCCATCAACTTGGAGTTCCAAGTTCTCTTTTTCTTTGGATTTGGACATTAGTGACTCTTGTCCTACCCATATTTCCTGCAAAAGAAGTCATCACACCCTATGAAAGGATGAAGATGTCAACGAAGAGTAAAATGTCATGTTGTATGACATTCAGAGACAGTGACATAAAAATAGACCTTAGATATGCCAAACTGTAGCTCGTGGTGAAAAGAACCAAGCTCGCAGCTCATCTCCTTTAGTAGCTCATGGTAGATGTCACAAAGGTCCAAGATATGGGGCTCATTGTCCACCTTTTTCCCTGCAATAACTTTAAAGGTTGCAAGCTTGTTTTGCTGCTCATGGAGCACACATGTCAGCTTGTGAACAATGTTTTTCAGTATCCACATCCCACCTGCATGGAATCGAAGAACATTCAAATTTACTGACTAGAATGCCAAGCACCATAACCCCCTTAGAATCTAGATCTCACTTGAATTCATTGGTGCCAGAAAACTGCATCCCAGAACACACTTATGAACTGCCTGGAACTTTACTAATTATGATGGAAAGGTGTGCTCATATTCTACTATCTAGTAGAATCTTTTGCTGGGGCATCTTACAACACACCAGGCTTTGCAATTGGAGACCCTGAAATCAACATATGAGGGTGGTCAGTCTCAACCAAGCTTGAGAGAAGCTTCTCAACTGTTTGTTGAATGTCAAATGTCATCTCATCCTCAGCTGCTGTTTCATCTGCAACTGCTAATATATCCTTCCAATCTGGGTGATCAGTGTATAACCAGCTCCTGTAAACACCATCCTCACTCATGTTTCATCTCAAATCAGTCCCATGGCTTCATTCAGTCCCAAGGACTCATAACCAATCCAGTTATAGAAGTTGGTTTTCCACTGAATGGCAAGAGACTCGCAGGTTGACAAATGAACAGAGAGATCATCAGGGTCCCTCTGCTTTTACTCTGGCAACGTAATGTGCAACCTATAATTTGCATGATGCCAAGGTTCCTCTCAACTGTAGCTATGGCCATGGCCCTTTCCTGCCCTGAGCTTATTGCACCTCTTCTGATTAACCCTAGTTTTCAGTAGCCCACTCTTCAGAACAACTCATTTGACTAATTCTGAACACATTTGAGCTCCAGTCAGTTGTTTTGTGTGCACACCTAAAAGATATTTTGTGAAGGAAGCAAATCCACATAGATGGATACCAGCCTCATCTTTATGTCAGACAACACACATGTTTCAGTTGTAATTTGGAAATGTGATCCATGTAAATCTCCATGTAATGCCTACATTATGGTTTTCTCTAATTTGATCAAACTGCAAATTCTGGCATCTTGCAACAAGAACTAGTCATCTTGTACAAAATGGAAATGTCCCTCATTTTCTGCCCTGAAGATGTAAGTACTGTTTATGTAGTAGTACTGGGTAATCATAACTGGGAGGAGAGGGTGAAAATTTATTTAAGACATAAATGTACAACAAATTCCCTGTGGGATTGAAGCTTATTTTACCAGCTGTCATCATGGTCATCAATTTGGTCATCAAACAGATCACTTGGTGCTTCAAAACTGATAGCTTGCTTCCCTGATCCAGGACTAGCTCCTCCAGCAAGGAAACATGATGAACTTTTCTGCAGCCAAACGAATAGCATTCCTAGTCAAGACATATATGATTGAAAGGATCATGGTACCCAGAGCATAGAAAGGTCTAGCCTTAGTACTAATTTTACATCGTGTAATCTCTTTTGAGTAGACAACATGTGAGCACAGTAAGACTGATTGTGCTATGAAGCTTCTTGCATACAATAAAAACCATGGACCAATTCACAACCTGGTGCTGTACTTGAAAGGTTCAATGTTTGGCAAGTTCACAGCAACACATAGGAAATTTGTCGGTGCATCACCAAATCCATGCAAAAGTAAATCTCAAGCTGTAATGACCACTTGGAAGATAGAACCAAGGTAGAGAAGACTGATCGTCTTGTTCTACCTGCATTTGTTTGTTTATTTTTGGAAACACATTCTCCAAAAGCACTAGATTTGCGACTATTTTCTGGACCACAAAACTGGAAACTCCTGCTAGCATGACCATTACCCAGCATCATGGTACAAGCTTTCCTGTTCAGCAGCAAATACCTTCTTCACAGCCACCACATTGAAAGGAAACTGTGCAACTTGAATGCACATCCCAACCAGCAACCAATAGAAACAGATCCAGGAATTGGTTTAGTTTTCAGCCTAACACTGAATGCAGTCTTTTGACTTATTGCATTTCAAACTGAGATTTAGATACTTGTGAATTGCATACCTGTGGACTATGAACAGACTTTTGTTGGCCTCTGTCCTTTTGCAAGTCATCATGCTTCTCACTTGATGCACTGATATTGTCCTCCTGGACAGTGACCTGTGATTCATCTGAGTTCCCTGGCGGGATCATCAATGGCAACTGTCCTCTTGTTACATGACTACAGTCAACCTCTGAAGCCTCTTTGGACTCTTCATAAACTGGAGACTTATAAAATGATGTGAATCCTGAAGGATACTCATCAGTTTTTGTTTCAAGTTGGTGTACCACAACATCCATGTTTTTCTTGTCCTGATCACCATGGAGTTTCCTTACTGTTGTTTCTTGCAGCCTAACTTTGTGGGCCTCAAGTCGCTTCAGCCTTTGATTCATATTCTCTAGAGCATCCTCTGCCATCCTCCATGCCATTTCTTGCTCATGAACCAGTATGTGTAGCTTGGCTTTTACCTTCTTCAATTTCTCATCTTCCTTTGCTTCTTCATCTCCTGGAAAAATCTCTTCACAATGATCAGAAGTGTTGTCTTCTGAGGTGAGAAGTGAATTGTACAAATCTAGATGCCCTCCATTTCTTCCAGCACCTCCATGTAACCACCTTGTGCTTTCCTTATGCTCTTTGGATTTCAGTACTATAAGCTCTTGATCTGGGCCAGTTGCAGAGTTCAACTGCACACTAAGAGGATATAAAACGTCCCTTGTCTGCCAAGAAAAACATGGAGCATTTTCTGAATGCCCCATTTCACTATCATCCAAGTGAGACTGCGAGACTCTAAACAATTCTTTCCCCTGAGCACCAGATTCCATACTCAGTGACAATGCTCTTTGATCTTCTGTAACATCTACTCGTGGTCTAATAATCATCTCATCACTTTCTGATCTTGACATAAACCCATTTGTAATCATAATGGTCACCGGCTTCATATCCACATTCCTGTTTTCAGGTGCTTCAAGGGCAGCCCCACCAAGAGAAAAGCCATCCTGGGGATGAAACTGATCAAAGTTCTGATGCTTTTGAGAAAGTGGCAACAATGATAACCTTGCAGCCTCTTCATCCTCAACCCACTGCTGAAACTTTTCAGATTGAAGCTGAATAATTGTCTCAGTTACATGATTTTGAGAATCAACTCTCAATGGAACAATGTCCATGTCAATTGTCATTGCCTTGCAGCTTTCATCAGACCTTGTGCTGGAAGTGTCATTAACACTTTCAGTTCTACTTTTACTGTCATTGGCTACAGCAGCAGGGACCATGTCATCCCATCCTTTGAAAAATTCTGGTTGCAATGAAAGAGATGCAAACTTTTTCAAAGACCCTGTTCTGGGCTCAGAATTGTCAATCACTAGAGAGTCACTCATCATCTTTCTGGCATCTTGAGAAGAAGTGTACAAAGTTCTGTGTTTGCATTTTTCCATTTCAAGCTGCACACGTACCCTTTTCTCCACAGCCTAGGCAAAACATGAACACTTCAGTAACTTGTCTAGAAGTCACATTATATCCTTGCAAACAAAGTGAAATGGACAGTGGACACTGTATTGGTATAACATGCTTGCAGCTATATAGAGAACTGAGGATTTTTACTCAGAAATAAAGTGCAGAACTCACTCACCAAAATCTCTTTCTCATCATCTTGCAGCACAGCAATGATGCCTAAGAAAGTGTCAGTCCCCAAAAGTTTCTGGAACTCCTCCATTTCAATCACATTTTTAAAATGATGGGAGGAGTTTTCCTCTGCAGTCTCAGCAGAATTGTTGAAGATAGATTCATTTTCTTCAATTCTGGGCTGTTTTTCCAATTCGACTGTAGATATCCCTTGAGTTTCATCATGTTCCATGGCAAACGGCACAGCTGTGATCCTGTTCTTCTCTAGGACATCATTTTGTTTTGGATCATGTGCAGCTTTGTTCAGGAACATCACACAGTTCAGTCCCACATCTTTGAGAACTTTTTCAGAAGCTTCAAGCTTTGCTTTCTCCACCTCCAACAGGTGCTGCAACCTCTTCCTATCATTGTTGCCTTGCTCCAGTTCCTCTTTGAACTTCAAATCAAGAGAAGCCTTATCAGAGAGTAAAATGCGAAGTCTCTCCTCAGTTCTCTGGAAGCACTCCAAATCAGAACAAGGATCAGTGCAAAACAAGAATTGTCAAATCTGGTTCTTGGACATAAGCTTCAAATTGGGTTTGTGTATTGACTCTTCTAGCATGTATTGTCTAGCAAGTGCACAACAATGGGCAGCAACCTCATTTCCAGAAACTTGCAATGTGTCCACCCTCTCAGCAGCAGCACTGTGAGACTGTATACCTTAGCTTCCCATTCTATTTGATCGGCCACCTGAATTGGAGGGGAACAATTACGCTCATTGCAAGATTTCTCATAGTCCTCAGACTCTTGACCTGGTTTCACTTGGGCTGCTTGTTTAGCTTTCAAACCTTGCTCTGGCACTGTGTGCTTGGATTTCTCAACCTCAAGAAGGTCTTGGAGTTTCTGCCTATCCACATTTCCCTTCTCCAACTCTGCTTGAACCTGTGCATGGAAGACTCCTTGCTCATCCAGAAGTCCTTGAAGCCTCTCCTGTGCACCCTGCATGCAATAAAAAAGATGAGTACAACATATTATGTATCAAGCAGAAGATTGATCAGGTCAAAAGAGTTTCCAAGTTCACACCTTTTCATCTGAAGTGATCTGAGACTCAACAGATGTCATGATTTTCTTCTTGGGAGGATAGTCCTTAGACAAGATTCTCCCTCTTCCTTGATTCTTTGTTCTCAGTTCTTGATGCTCAGTTGTTCCTCTTGTCTCCTTGGTGGCATCAAGGATCTCCCTCTGTTTTTGGAGTGATTCTCTTGCCCTTTCTTTCTTGAATGGCTCAGCACTACTATAGCTTGTTGAGGACAAAGACTCTTCTGTTCCTGAATTCTCTCCTTCATGAGCTACAGTCATCTTCTTCAACAAACTCTTGGCCAACAGGCTTGACAAGACTGAATCCTCTTGATCCTCCTCTCTACAGATTTTGTCTTCTGATCGTTCCTCACTGCAGTGGTAACAAGAAGACTTAAAATCCCTGGAGTGCTGAGCTGTGTGTCTGCCAGTGTTGTTATGGAGGCTACCACGAGAACATGGCAAAGTATCAACTGGAAGTTCCAAAGTGCTTGATTGAAATTTTTTTATCCTCATATCTGCATCCTTGGCAGCAAGCTTCCTGTTTCTCCTTTTCATATAAGCTCGATACCGTCGCTCGTTGCTTATTGGATTTGAAACAATTCTTTCAACAGGGGATTGGGCATCAATTGTTGAGTCGATACACTCTTGAGCTTTATTCTGTTTCTCCATTAAGAACCCATTCTTCTCACTGCTTAAGCGCTTGTCCTTTTGAAGACCTTGCCCTGCAATGTGCAGTAGAATGAAAAACCAGAAGTACAGGCTCCAAACTACAACAATGGTGAAAGTAATTGTATGCAGGTCAATGCACACTTCCCATGGGCTCCCAATTGGTGGAGGGCAGACTAGAATCCTGCTCTGGTTCATCTCCTCCTGACTCATAGGCTCTTTGTCATGTTGGATTCGTTGCCATCTACTGCCCGCTAATACCCATGAGAATCATGAGGCCTAAACTCTAACCACACAAAATTGGGTACATATCTATGGAATTGCAAAGAAATTTCCAAAGCATTCTAATGATGTATCATCTTCTGGCAAATTACCTTGAAGTACTGCACCATGCAACTTGCAAAATGATGTTCCACCTGCTGTCCCTCCAATTCCCACAGGAGCAAATGGAGATTGACTCCCTGAGTTTCCATTATGGTAATTCAAATTATTGGTGGACGACAGATCATTTTGTGAACCAGATTCAGTCACATATGGACTAGGACTTCCAGTTGATCGGTTTGCAACATAATGGTGATGATGATGGTGCATATGAAACTCGACTGGTATTGATCCCCCTGGTCCAAGGCCCTGAAATCCAACGAGACTTGAGTGAAGGTGAGTAAAACAATCCACAAAATTGTCAGGTAGGTCAAAGTTGACACACTGAAAAGAGCTGCCAAAGACATGTTCATTGAGGTTCAGGGTAACGCTGATTAAACCTAAGCATGAGATTAGTTCTGCATCATTTCAGAAAGGTGTTGTGAATTTTCTCATTGATTGCTAGGCTCTACACCACATCAAGTTTTGTTGATTTTCATTCATTGCTATGCCACCAACAAGTACCTGGGACCTGAAGGGGATTTTGTTAAATTCTCGGGGATTATAGCCCAAATAAGAGCATGCAGCCACTTGCGCTTGCTGTGCCAAATCAAGCAGTTTTGTCCTGCATTTCCACCCTCTTCTTCTTCCTTATGAATGTCCTTCTGGCTCCTAGTCTCAAAGGTAGTTAACATTTTCCATTGATTTTGTGTTCAATCAAGCAGATGTGTTCTCATTCATTTTTTGGTCAAAAGGGAAAACCCTTCTTGTTGCAAAGTACTCTCTATATTTTTTCCAATGACAACAAATTTATCCTCCATCTTACTTCACCAATATGTTAGTGCAAATCAGCTACATTGTTGCTGAGAATGAAGCCTCAAATACTTGGACCACCCAGAACCCCAAGTGCAACTTCCGATGGCAGCCATGTTGGCAAGCAAATGGAATAATATAAACAAAACCTCAATCAACTTCCATGCATACATTCAGAAAACAAAAGAGATCTTCAATGGAACATACCTGTGGAAGCAAATTGGTGAAGCCTCTGAAGGCAGACTTGGTTGGCATGATCCTGTTTTATGAATGAAAAAGGAATCTCAACATTCACAGATTGCAATTCATGCATTCAACACACAACTTTTGTGTTCCTTGCACTTGTGTAAATGCTTATGCTTGCTCAACAGATAGCAACACAAGGCTAAGAAGTTGGTGATACCAACCAGAAGAACTTTCTCCTGTGTGACTTATCTTGCATTCAAAGCATTGTTTTAGATGCTGATAAGAAAGATCTTGTTTTACTTGCCTATTGCAGGCGGATAGGCAGCATGAGCAGGTGAGCATATATCAGAGGCTGGTTTGGTTGGATTGCCCATAACCCAAACTGAAGACAAGGCAATGTCTGTGGGACTACTGGGGCTAAGAGGGAAGCATTGCAAGCCTGCACCCCACATTTGGTCATTTGATGATGTCTGTGCAATGTCTGCACAGTTACACCAGAACAAAATATCACATGGAATCCAAAGAAATGCTTCTGCAATTCTAAATTGCAATACAAAGATTTGGATGTGGGGAACTTCCAGTGCCATGTGTGGTATCTGACTCTCCATTTCAAAAAGAAGCAATTCATGTTCAAGCTCTGAAATCATTGGTTAAGACAACACTGGGTAAACAACGTCTTTGAATTGATCATGAGAAGAGTGATCACAGAAGTTGCACATCTCCTATTTCCAAATTGGTGCAAGCAGCAGCAGCAGCAAACCTATATTTCTCATTGTGCACAGCAGCCCTGGAGAATAGTTGAAAGTCTCCAACTTGCACTTTCTTTTCACGTCTCAATCACCAAGCTCTCTGAGAGATCCCCATAAGATTGAAAATAGTGGGAGAAGACAGGCTCATCAGAAAACAATGATTTGCCAAACAAAACAGGACTTGGATGCATGAAGAAGATCCATAGATACCAAGTGTTCAACCATGCATTGCAACTCCACCCAAATCTTGTGACAACAAAAATCCATAGACTCCTACTGCTGGTGAAGAAGAAGTTGGCAATGAAAGTCGTGTGTACAAATAGAAAATCAAGCTCATCAAATCATCAGCCTTGCAGAATCATCATCAAACGAAGTTCTTGTATATCGCTTGACATCTATCTGTGCTGCTACATACATTTGCCTCAATCGTTTCCAAGCAAGCAAGCAAGCATCGAACCCTGTTGTTTTTCCAGCAATCTGTCTGCATTGATTCTACCCTGATCAGCCATCATTGGCAACTACCGTGGAGGGAGGTCTTAGAGCCATTTGTTCTTGAAAAAAACGAGCTTGAAGAAGGAGAACGCACTGTGGACTCATTCGCCATCTTGGTGTGAAAGTCAGAATCGAAGACGGAGAGACAGAGACAGACAGAGCGAGAGAGAGAGATGCATCCATGCATGCGCGAAAGAGACGGAAGAAGAGACGCGACGGTTGTTGCTGCAAGAATTAGGAGAGAAGGTTGGTAAGGACGCTCAGCAATCCGTTGGTAAGTCGAGCTTTGCTCACAGATGATCTTCTTCCTCCTAGTGAATAGTTGGTTCGTCATGGAAATCGTGAAAGCAAAAGAGCAGTTGTTGAAGACTTGCGGTGCATCTCTCTCTCATGTCATAAAGATATTAACTTCATTGTTGGAAACTTAGCATTCAAGATTTAGTAATGGAAATTATGCAAAAATTCATTTAATCATAGGTTTGCATTTCATTCATTAGCACAATCATTTGTGTGTCATATGTGTTTCAATGTATGATAATCATTGGATGTTAAATTTATGATGATGTTCATACAAAATTATGAAATGATTTTCAATTTCATTAATTTGATCCATGAGAATTGAATCATGCAAAAAAAAGTTTTATATTTTTGTTTGAAAGCAATAAAATAACACTTGAATGAATGTCATCAAAGTCATTGACTTCCTCACATTGGTTGTAGACATGGAAGGCCTCTACTATTATATGTTATAAACCAATGACCTTTTTAATTCACTTATAATTGAATAACCCTACATTTGAAAATGTTGAATAATATGAAAGCTTAGTTCTTTGTCAAAAATTGTCATCCTTGATAACTATGTCATTCTACACCATGACAAGTTCAATCATAAACTTTCATGCTAAATCAATGCAATTGAAATGCACAAAATCGTAATTGAATCCAGCAAGGATTCTTTAATTGATATGTGATTTACCTTGTCTTATCAACAACTAGTTCACATGTGTTTAATTGTAGTGCACAATGCCATAGACATACTGTGGTCTTCTTCTTCCTATAAAACAATAATTCATTAATTAATTATGTTTTAATGTACATATACAATTTCTCATGGCAAATTTAAATTTCTTTTTCCTATGCAATTGAAATATTTCATATCTTTTGGAGTAGGTCAACATCCATTGGCAATGATGCCATCATAAGTGGCAAATAATTTGAATGTTTTCATGGATGGCTTCAATATTTGTGGAATGCACAAGTGGCAAAGCTTGACATGAATCCAATGACATGGACATTTGAAAACCTTTAGTTTCCTACAATACAACACCCCATATCACATTAAAAACAACCAAATGTACACTTAGAATCACATGAAACAAAATTTAAAAACTCATGATCAACGCATATCCACATTTTTTTTAACACACCATTGCATGCATCAAAATGCCTGTCTTTCAACTATTTTTCTAGGTTTATTAGGATAATTCATGTTTAGACAAGGAAATGTGCATTGGCATTGTATATGAATCCTTATAATTTCTAATGAATGATGGGTTGGAATTTAGATCAATGTTATACTCTATGCCATAATAGCTTGCACTAATTTCATAAGCATAAGAGGTGGAAAAAAATGGTTCGAAAAAATCAGAAAATTTTCATTGACTCACATGTACATTCCAAATTTTGTTTTCACAAACAAACCAAATGACAAATATATCTCTTAGTTATTCAAAGACAAATTCACAATTTACAATAACACCTAGTGAACATTCTTGAAGATGTGGGATCAAAATTTTTGAATCATTTCATAATTTCTTCTTTACATAACAAGAAAGGAAAAGGGGAGTTGTACATAGTAACATTGTCAACAAGTTACAAAGAGATTAAACAGTTTTGAGGGGCCAAACTTGAACTTGCACCCACTTGTGCATGATGCAAACTCTATGTGGATAGATACCATTTTTCATTTTATTTTTATTTCACAACTAACCATAGTGGTATGCTACATATTGACCAACATTCTTTCTTTCTTTTTGCACATTTTTGTCACTTAGCAACAATTTTTTTGGAATTTTTAAAAACTGTAAATTTCAATAATGTTGCTAAATTTTTGAAAAAATGCCAAATATTTGAAACCACAAGATTGAGGAAAATAGAGAATAAAAATATTTTTTAAAAAAAAATGTTTGTCACATGTATTCACATCTTAAATTTTGTTTCATTTTTTTTCCAATCGCATGTAAAAACTTTTTGGTGCCACATTCAAATTGAAAGTCTTTCAATTTTTTTAGTTGCATATTGCAACACTTTTTGGTCACATATTAAAAATACTTTTAAATTTAAAATCCATGTATTAATTTCTTGGTTGCATGTATTTTCTAATTCATTTTTTTGGGGTCATAGTTTAAGTCTTCATGCACAATAAAATCAACTTGGGCTCCATGCTAATGTGCATTACCAGTGACGATCAATTGATGGAAAAAATGAATGATTTTGTGAAAATTAAGTTCCATTCAAATAAAAATATTAAATTACATTGCATGCAACTTGACTTGAATCCAAATTGAAATGAAATGAAATTTAATTTTAACTAAATTGGGTACAAATTCTTAAATTGAATTGAATACAATTCAAATTCCTAAATTTAATTCAAATACATTGAATGACATTCAACTTTCAATGAATTCAATTCAATTCAACTTTAATTAGATTTAGATTCAATGCAATTCAAATTCAATTGAAGAGAAATGGGATGCAAATTAGTGTAAAAGATATTGAAAAGTTTCTCATGGCTATGTTGTTGAAAACAAAACTTTGGAAAGACATTTGCACTCCATTTCACTTTAAAACTAGATAAACAAATTTCAATTTGAAACTATCGCTGAAAAGGATGACTTATGCAACCTAAAGTTACTTTATCTAAAGAGTGATTCACATTATTAAGAACCAATAGTACCACAAAGTCAAAGTTTTTATGAGGAATGGATCAGTTAATCAACTTGACATGACACACACAAATTTTTTTTGTTGTTTGCAACTTTTGTAATTAAGAAATATCAATTGTAATTAATGACATTTTTTAATTGCAAAAAATTGATTGCAAATAACAAAAAAAAATTTAGTGACATACCATGATTGGTCATATAAGAAATCATTTAAAATTTTGCAAGCTAATACTTCTTTTTTAAATTATTATGAACCAAAAAGATGTTAAATTATACTATCACATGTAAATGTGTATTTTTTGTTTTTCATAAATGTCATTTTCAAATAAATTCAAAACTTTTAAAAGATATTTTAAGTAGCAAAAACATTGGTAATAAATAAATAACATGTTTGTGCATCCCATATTTTTGTTGATTCTAAGAACATAATGGATAATGAAGGGACCTATGCAAAAAAAATTAGAAGATTTTTTCAATTCATCAATTCAGTTTCTAACTTAATTAAACTTTGGATGTGAAACTACTAAACTTGGGCTTCAAGCTACCAATGATGATCATGAACTATGCAATTGATTAAAAAACATGCATAAATTTTCTTTTTCAATTTTGAAATTTTAACCATGGTAGTGACATTATTATGAAAATTTCATTTCATGAAGAAAAGAATAAGTCGCATTATATTAATGTAGCAATAAAATTTTAGCTTAAATTGGGCTTCTCATAATTGCTTTATGGTACCAATGATGGTTAACTATGCAAATGATTAAAAATTTGGGAAGGATAAAAAATTTCATACTTGGAGATTTTATTGTAATGAAAATATGTGTGGCTTTTTATGTGGAAAAATCTAAAAGATGCTTGTGTCTGTGTTTAAACAGTCTTTTTGTATGACAATAGTATTGTTTAGAAGACCATATAAGGACAAGGTAAATGGGCACTGTGCCACCTAGAACTTTCCAAGAAAAGGCATTATGGGAATCTATGGATGATACAAATCCCTAAACCCTCTTTGTTTTTAGATGTTTTCTTTACTTATTTTTATATTTCTTCCCCTAGATGTGAACACCATTTCAAAAGGATTTGAAGGTAATCACTCATTATAAACAAGATTACTATCTCATACCAAGATGACACATGATTTTAATTGAGTTTTCTTTTTTATTTTAATATATGTTTGTGATATTGGTTTATTTTATTTTATGTTCTATACTTGAAAATTACCAAGGACATAGGATGATTTTGTTGGGGACCCCTTGTTGGGAGCTATTTACATTGGGGTCCCCATTGTTTTGCACTATCAATTATGAAAAATTATGAAAGTTATTAAAGAAATAGAAATAAGTTCTTTTCCAATTTTGAGAATTCACTCATCACATAATCATTGTGGAAAATCAGTTTCATGAAATTAAAAATGTAATTGATAATGTAGAAATATTAACATAATTCAATTATATTTTAATTTCTAGATTAAATTGAACCTAAGCTTTGGGGTCCATGTTGCTTCATGCTACCAATGTTGCCAACGGTGATCAATGATGCAAATCACAAACAAATAGGCTCACAAGTTGTTTTTCAATTATGATAATTTAATCATTATGCATTTTGAAAACCAAATTTGTGAATTAATTTTAACTTTAATGACATTTGTATTAATGTCACAATTGCTTATTTAGCTAAAAGAAATTATGCCTCTTTTTTGAAACTGGGTTGTTGTCGTGTTATTTATATGTTCAATTTCTTAATTTGACTTTAAATTCATGGAAGAAAGTAAAGGGTCAAATTGAATCCCCATCATCCATCTCCAGCAATAATTTTCATAATCAACTGACATTATTGCTGTTGAATCTGGAAAACATTTCTGCATTCTTGATATTGTCATACCCCTTTCATTTCAGGTGTGCGCACTTCAACCTAGATGATGTGCAAAAACTTGGACATCATTACCTTAAGTCATGTCTATGGGGTTGAATCTGCATTTTTATTTATTGACCCAAACCTTGGAGTGAGGAGGAGGACAAGGAGGAAGGTGCCAATGAACGTGGGAAGCAACATCAGGGCTGTCGAATTCAAGTTAAGTTGTGGATACATACAAGACACCGAGCCGTGTAGTCAAATTTGACAATATTAGGCCCAGACTTATATATATGTTGAGAGGCAGGAATAACACTAGCCACAGTTGTGATCTTCAGGAAGAAATTCATGTTATCAATTTCAACTAACTGTTCATCATTTCTACACTACAATATTTTTGCAGTTCAAACAGCATTGCCAATGGCTTGCATCTGGGGGGTGGAGTCTCAGTACTCCAACAGGAAGGGATAACAATAGGTACAGTTGTGTGATCTTGAGGAACAAATTGATGTTGTCAATTTCAACTAACTGCACATGATTTCTCTAGTACAAACATTTGCCAGAGTTTTGCATCTAGGCTGGTATACTCGCAGTACACCTCCTCCAACAAGCAAGGATAACAATAGCTACAATTGTATGATCTGCAGGAAGAAATTCATGTCATCAAATCAACTAACTGTTCATGATTTCTAGAATATATTATTTTGGTAGTTTGAATGTTGCCAATGATTTGCATCTAGGTTGGTGGACTGCCCAGATGCAAAAAGTTATCCAAGACAATGTACCTAAGACCCAAGGATGGAGAGAAGGAGGCCTGGAGGTCATCAAATTTCGTCAAGAAATGTGGAGAGTTAGGAACTCACACCTTGTTGCTAAGTCCACAAGAGACGGCCAAAGTTGCTGAACCACCTGATGAAGGAAGGAAAACCGAGACACAGTGGAATATGTGCTGGCCTCTGCTGCAGGTAAATGAAGCTGTCATTATTGTTGCTGCTGCTGCTGCAGTAGAGCGCGATGATGCTAATGCCATCGTCACCATGCTTCTGCCTCCCTCCTGCTCCAATTCCTCGCACGCGTGCTCTCTCTCTCTCTCTCTCTCTCTCTCCCCTATCAAGCCAAGGATGGCAGATGAGCGCAACGAGGGCAAAGCAAAAGAGGATAACAATACAAGGACCCAATATCTCAACGGCAAATTTCAAAACTCAAAATGACACCACCACCACCACCACCACCACCACC
>Ga0116229_10000653_pt1 | contig 48488 bp, 41 predicted proteins | sample S1TSphgellanicum_3_FD_87313 | JGI IMG/M metagenome (GOLD analysis project Ga0116229, IMG submission 87313) | Host-associated microbial communities from peat moss isolated from Minnesota, USA - S1T2_Fc - Sphagnum magellanicum MG | ecosystem: Host-associated > Plants > Peat moss > Unclassified... | reverse complement strand
ATTTTGTTTTTGATTTTGGAATATTTTAGTTTGTTATGAAATTTTTTTTGTTATTAATTTTTTTTTAGACCCCCCCCCCCCCCCCAATGGCTGTAAACATGCCAACATTATCTAGTATCTAAATTATTCAAGCTAATTGAATATAGCTCCATAGCATTTTATGCATATTAAATGTGGGCATATTATTAATCTGCTTTTGTGTTCATGTAAAATTTGGGATAAATCTTTTATTTGAACTGGGAAGGAATTTGCGGGGTGAAAGTTTGACACCTAACTATATACTTGGGTGGGTTGTGTGTTGCTCCACACACTACCAAAGAATGATAATCAACAGACATAAGGTCAAAATATTAATATGTTTTCATTGTTCTTTGAATCTTAGGATATCAAAACAAAATTCCGTAATCATATTATTGCAATCTTGTTGGTATCAAGTCGCCCAAAAACCCTTCGTTGTAATTTTTTCTTAGTGTTTTGCCAAAGAGCCTTCAAAAGAAATAATTTGCGTCTCATTTATTAAAAAAATAATTTTAAGTTAATATTTTATTTTTGGCATATCCAGAATAATATCCTTCAAACAACTTATGTTTTAATATGTAGTTGCTCCAAAGACCCTTTTTCCAAATATTCATAAGTTGTGTAACCCCATAAAGAGCCTTCAAAAAGAAATATCCCAATTTGTAATCTAATTTTTGTGCAGGGATATATATTTAGCTAATTTTTTAAAATAAAAAATTCCCCTCCCAAGCAGCCCCTCGGTTAGGCTCTCAATTCGCCCTTGGATTATTAGTCCCTCGATTGGGCCTTGGATTAGGCCTCGGATTAGTCCCTCGATTGGCGGACGACGAGTCTCCGGGCAGACCTTCGTCGTCGTCCACGGGCAGAACTTCGCGAAGCTCCTCGCGCTTCCCTCCGTCGCGGTCGTGATCGCAATTCGAGCCGATCTCTCCTCATGTGCGCACGTTGATATTCAGATCCTTGATCCGCGAATTCCAGTCCTACAGGATTGGTAGAGATCTGCACATTTGTATTTCGTGTTTTTTTTTTTTTTGGCCCCTTTTTTCTTGGTTTGGTTCCAAGAGGAATGAATGTTGGAAGACTAGTTGTAAAGTTTTGATCGTCAGGCGCAATAGTGATGAATTTGCTTTGGCAATGATGATTTGATTAGCAGTTGGGATTAGGTAGAGATCCTGGTGGGTGCAGACAGAGATTTGTTTGGTGATCCATTCGGTTGGATTCTAGATTGTAGATTTCTATTTGTTTTTTGGGTAGCTCAATATTATTATGCTATGAAGAAGAAGAAGAAGTCGCAAGAAGATCAGAAATGCAGTGCAATGAAGAACTCTGAGGACTTGCAAGAAGAGTTGGAATGTCAAGAAGAAAGTCGCAATTAGACGGATCAGGGCGCAGCGGTCGATATATAACTAGAGATCTGTCGAAGTGGGTTCAAACGGATCAAGTGAATCCCAAGCGTGATGTGAAGCAGCAGCTGGAATGTTTTGAGGAGGAGGAGGAAGCGGATCAGAAGAATTCCAGCGACGATCAGGACTGCTTTGGGGTTGTAGCTGCTAGTACGTCGAGTCGTGGGAGCTGCAGTTGGTGTGGCTGCATTTGAGAGCTCGTCGAGATCTAATGGGGTTGCACGTCGTGGACGCTGAATATCATGAGGAGATGTTCATGAGGAGTTGTTCAGCTGGAGCTCATGCTGGTTTCAAATGGGTGCAGGAGCCTGCTGCAGCTGCACTAGCTAAGCTGCGGCCTGCACGCGGGGGCCGCGCCGGTGCAGCCCCTGGGAAGCAGCAAGTTTTCAATGCAAAATATCATCGTTTGAGGATCATCAGGGCGACGTCGAGGAGCAGCAGCCGGTGGAGTACCACTAGGCCGCGGGGTGCAGTTTCAAAACGTTATGCTAGTCTTCTTCCTCTAGTCTCCCCGGCCGCGAGCTGCTACAGTCGACCTGTAATGGATCGTCATATTCGTGATTATGCAACAGCAGGAAGCAACAAAGCGCACAGCAGCAGCACTGGATCAATAGTGTTGTACCCATCGCGGCTGTTCTCTCAAGGACCGGTATCTTATAGAGCTAGAACAGCTGCAGGCGGGCACAATCGGTCGTCGATTATGCTCTTGCAGTCTACATCTCGTGCCTGCAACACCGGCAGCTCTTCCGCGAAGCTCAGTCTGCACGCGAGTACTGGCATATATTCCGTCCCGCAAGCTGCTCCTCCGCCGGGAACAAGAATCTTCCATACTAGTGTCGTGTTGAATGCCGCAGCTGATCATCGAGAAAGCAATTGCTTTGAGACCAGAAAAGCGACGGCGACAGCTTCGTCGACCACTACTGCAGGTAGCAATCTAAGTGATCTTCTAAGCCGCGAGAAGACCTTCAAGAAGAAGCAGATGAGAAGCTCTAGGTTACCGCAGATCAACGAGCAGAAGAAACGACAAGGATCGAGAGAGAGTCTGCTTGAGGAGGACGAGAAGGATCAGGAGCTGCTGGTCCCAGACAATGTGATGCAGCCGCCAAGCTGCACTCGTGATTTGCAGGCATATAGATCGACATCGACCTCAGTTTGGCGTTCTTCTTCTTCTACTTCAGCTTCTGAACTGCATTCTCATCATTTGCGAGCTTCTCGATCCATGACTAGATCAGGAATCCTGCAATCCCTCGACGGCGCACATGGTAGTCGACATGGGATTTCTACAGTGCAGGAGTCTGCTCAGCTCGGACGAGTCCGAGAGAAACCCAAGTGTCACGTAGCCGCGGGCTTGCAGTATAACCACATGTCGATCAATGCGATGGCATTATTCTGCAGCACAGACGAAGACGACGATGACAACAACAACATGCTTGCACATGGTCACACTAGTAGTCGCGGCCCAAGCGAGCTTGCTTGGCACCAACCTGAAGAACTAGAGCAAGAGAATACTACTAATCCAAAGCTGCTGCTGCATCCGGTCGACGTGCAAGAAGAAGCCCGCAATATACGAGCTGCTGCTGCACACGACGAGGTTGATGATCAGCCTCGCAAGCCTTGCAGCCGAAGCCGCGGCGCACACGATCAGCGCTGGAGCTTCAACAGCAGCAGCAGCTTATGGAATTTGAGATTGTTGGCCAAGGAGTTCATGGCGTCCGTCAGCTCAGCGGCTGGTAAATCGCGAGACAGAAACATTGAGAAGCAGCGGCAGTTGGGCACCGCGATCAAGTCGGATCCTGCCGAAAGCTGGAGCAGATGTTGGCCCGGCGCTGGATTGCAGCCTGGGTCATGGACGTCGAAGAAGACGCGATTCCCATCACCGATCTGCCGCAGCTCAGGCCGGCCGCCAGAAATCGACCGTAGGTCGTATGAGACCGCCGACTCGGATGAAGCTCCTCTACAAGGTGCCAGTGGCGACCACCACCACGAATCTCTCAAATGGTCTAAGCTTCGAGAACATTCTTCAGGCTCTGCAGCTTCAGATCAGTCCGCAGCAGAAGAGTGGGTTCAATCGAGAACTCGTAGCTTATACTATGTGAAAGAGATGCAGCCTGCAGATCATGGTAGCCAGATTACGCTTTCCAGCAACAGCAGCCGAAGAGCTTTCCTCTGCAGTGGGAATTCGGCCTATGGGGACAGCAGGACTGGTAGATTCAGGGTGGATTTGGAAACTGGAGGTCCTCGTCTAGAATGCAAACCGGAATACATGAAACCATCAAGTCCTCCTCCTCCTCCTCCTCCTCGTCCAGCTGATGATGCTGTAACAACCACCCAGGAGCTCAGGATGATGAAGACCAATAGCAGGCGGCGCTGTCGACCCTTCTTCTATAAGCGCTTCTTGATGTTATCCGCTTGCAGTGGTACTGCATCATGTGGTAAGTGCTCCTTGGATTCAGAGTTGCAGCAAAACTGCTGCTGCACACAAAACCAGAAAACCCTAATATCAAGCTCACCAAAAAACCCTAATGCAAGCAAAAACCCTAATGCAAGCTTTCTTGGTCCAGAGTAGTAATACAAAGCTCAAGCTTTGAAGAAGCGTTTAGGGTTTGAAGCTCATAGTCCTTTTTTATAGTTTTGCGGTTGGCTGCCATCTGTTCGGCAGAGAATGGAAAGCATTTCTTTTTGCATTGCTGGACTCAGCAGCTGGTTCTTCGTATGAAATCGATCTCATTCCTGAATGTACGATTTGCAGTGACAAGCACAGGTACAGAGATCTGACAGAGATAATGAAGAGAAGGTGCACGTCCTCAGCTAATGTGCTGCGTGTCCTCATGGCATTGGGGTTTTTTCGCTAGCAAGCTAGCTATCTATGAAGAATCTTGAAGCTCCTGGCTACTTATTTTAAGAGGTTTGTTGTTTGATTTTCTTTGGCCTTTATATCCCCAGGTGTTCACAGATATGCACACTCTCTGTTGATCAGATCAAGGTGTATGCATGCATGGGCTTACAGCCTTGTGCTCCTCTCTGTCTCTCTGTCTCTCTGTCTGTAAGTCTTGCTTCTGGTGTTTGTTGTGTTGTACAAGAAGAATTGTCTTTTGATCAAAAGATTGTTGCCTTTGCTTCATCTGTGTTTATACAGAAGATCACAACCAATTGAGGAGGGAGCATAGGTATAAAGCCTCTGAGAAGCATTCATCATTTGGGGACCCTAAACCCAGACTTGTAAGTCTCATTCACAATATCAACCAGCACCTCTCTCCAGAGGGTTTGGGGCTTAGTTTTAATCTTAACAACTTTCAAGTTCTGATCTGTGCAAATTTGCTTCTAGCCTGAAGAAAGAAAGCCATCCTCCTTAAGCTTGTTTCTTTGTCATGCAATTCCAGGATCTGAACCTGGTGGCAACTCAATTGTTGGGTATCAAGAAAGTGAGAAAAACTTTTCAGCTGAGAATCACAGGTATTTTTTCACTTTGTTTTCTTAACAGAGTCCCCAAGTTTCTGACAGTTTTGTTCCTGTTTTCTTTTGTTCTACTTCTTCCTTTCTGTGATTTATTTCCTCTCTTCTTTTCCTTATCTGGGAGTTTTTCTTTGACTCCAAAGAAGAAAAAAATCCCTGGTTAACGTATTATTGAGTATGAAGATTTCTCGATGTTCAGGAGAGATATATTCTCAGTTACTTTCTTCCCTCAGTGCATGCAGTGAGAGTCTCAATGTCTTAACCAGTGTCGGGTGGATATCTGTTCTTTTTTAATAACCTCCAGTTCTGGTTTTTAGAAAATTTGGAAATCGAAGAACCTCTAATTTCAGTTTTTAGAGAACATTCAGAATCAAATCAAGACTAGGTTCCAGTTTTTTAAAAAAATTCAAAATCAAACAACCTGCAGTTCTTGTTCTTCCAAAAAGCCTCAAAAGAACTGGTGGTTTTCATGAAGTAACCAGCCAAAACCAGTAGTTCTGTAGGTCATTAGACTGGTTCTTAGATTGTTTGAGAACTGCAGTTACAGATCAGAATTGGGTCTCAGAGTTTTGAGAACCACGGTCATAGATCTTTCAGAGATGCAAGGTGATAACCAGTGGGTCATATCACCTTTCAAGGTCATGTCACCTTCCATCACTAAGAAACAGCCAACACAGATCGCAACATGCTTTGTTGTCCTTGTGAGTTATGGCAATCCCTCTTTTTTTCTTTGTGCAAATAAAATTTGTTCAACTAATATGTCCTCCACTTCAGACCATTGTCCTTCCCTCCTAGAAGCTAATATCAGGAAGGAAACATGCCATTCTGCATACCTGACATCCCAATTGCTGTTGCAGTAGTCTGTAGAATGCATTATTTGAACTAGTAAGCTCAATGAAGATCAACAAAAGTTGTCTTGTTTGGCAGGTACACAATCTACTGGTTTTGCCCGGACCACAATCCTCCAAAGCTTTTGATGATTTCACCACACATCTGCCTGTGGCATCATTGTTGCATCGAGCCCTAGAGTTGGTTGGCTGTCACCCATCTCTGGTGTTGCACAGGACCTTACAAATGGTGTTGCAATATGATATTTAGGTTTCAAGTTTCAACCAAGGTTTCTGCAATGTCATTTTGTCTTCAATTGAAGCAGAAGAGTTTGATTTGGTTTTACACCTCTTGAAATGCTCCACCATAAAGTATGATAAAATAGCCCACCCCTTTGGCTAATTGATCAATTTCAAAAGACTTTGATTGCACACCCATGGATGCATTGGTAAGAAAATCATGTATGCAAGTGATGTCAGTGGGCTAAGAATGGAACAAATAATCCCATTCACAGAAAGGTTCATGTGCATAATGAAGCTCACTTCTTTTTATTCTCCTTGAGATAATGCACAAAAATGTGAAGTGCATTATTTATAAAAAAATTTGTGCTTTGCTTTCCCATCACCACATTTCTCTTTTTACATCATGAATAGTTTAACTTCATCTATAATGCAAAATATTGTGATTTTGCTTGAATAAGTTTCTGAACATCATCCTTTTATTATGCGTGATTCCTATCTTTTGAGAAGCATTCAATATCTCATTAGGTTATATAACCTCATGTTTATTTTACTAATATGTTGCTTGGCTATTGCTTCAAGCATCCAATGAATAGCCAAGGTTTCTTGACAATTTGTTATTATATTGGATGGTGTTAATTTAATAGTACCAAAAATCAAGACATGAGGATAAGGGCATTACCAAAATCAAGTTCACACTTGACTATCATCTTGTGTAGGCTTTACTATAATATTGCATTCATCCTAGGGCTTCACCTTACATGTTTTTCAAGATCAATCTTTCATGCTCAATTTGTCCCATGAATGACATGCATACAAAATGTCAATTTATATTAGAAAACTACTATGTACATAACAATATATTGTACTAACATGTATTAAAAAAAGAATGCAAAATTTAAATAATGAAAGGTTCGACCTCTTTTAAACCTAGGCTAAGCTTTGGAAGTGTGGGGCCAAACTTGGAGTGGAGTGTTTGGAGTCAAGCAAACCAAGTTACAAAGGTTTTTGATTGGATTTTTAATCTTGGAAAGAGGGCTCACCCCTCCAATGTGGTTTGCAATGTTGAACAACAATGTTTTTTTCAACATGCAAGTTTTTTGAAGTGAGGTTTAATTTTTTACTTGGGAAGGTGTTCATATCCATGACTTCAAGTGAGGAAAAATACGTGTTTTATGATTGTCATGTTGAATACCTCACCCGTCAAACTGTTTCGTCCTCTCATTGTGGTCACATTGTGTGTCTACTCACAAGGTTTTTGAGATCTTGCAAATCCTAACAATTTCATGGATTGCAAAATCCTTGAAGAAATTTGAAACTCTTCCTCCAACCACACTAGAATAAAAGGTCCCTTCTACCCCAAAAGCCATAGACCAGAAACCACCAATAGAAATAGAATTTGCAAGGTCTTTGACCCCAAAATTCATAGATTAAAAACTTGAATACAAGAACTCAAGCCATCTATTCCCTCTTCCCATTGCACCAATGAGTTCAACCCCACCACCCAAGCTTGCAATAGTTCTTTTATGATACTTTTTAATTGCTTGCCCATTGCTTTGATGATGTGGTGGCTTCATTGAATAAACAAATCTTGGTACAAGGTTGTGAGTGATATCATGGCTTGGAATGTGTTCTGGATATTGTGAGAATTGACAACACATCTTATTGCCAAACAATTCAAGCTTGAGGACTTCCAACGAATCCTCTTTAAGCTTATTTACAATTTGAAATAAAATGTTTACAATGTTGCTTTCAAATATGTCAACAATTTTCTATTGGTTACATGTTTACATCTTAATTAATGTAATTAAATTGGGGCAAGTTAATGTGGAACCAATTCCAATGTGAATGTAGTTTTAAATATGTAATGTGTGGGACATAATTTCGTGTTATGTGATTTCAAATCACTTTTGATCATTTGAGATTCCAAAATAACAAGCTTATGTTTTTATAAATGTTTATGAGTTTTCATTCAGATTGTTTGTGACATAGTTTATGTGTTTTTCCTTGTGTGTTTTTTGAGCTTGGATTCTTGTATTATTGCAAATGAGTCATATGTTTTGTGATTTGGATGTATTCTATTGTTCAAAGCATTTTTGTTATGTGTTATATGTGGGTTGACAATGATGGTTATTGGCATTGACATAGGAGTACACAACAAATAGATCACTTATTAGAACTACATACTTCCTTGAATTGAACGTTTTGTATAATCAAACTATGTATATATTTAAACTTAAATTTTTTTGGTGATCTTATGAATTTTGGTGAAATAAACCCTAAAATAGCAAATGCAAGTGGTCTTCATAGTGTTTTCAATTTTAGTAGTCACCTAGGGTCTAGTGACGGTCTTCTTCCATTGAATATTAATGAAACCAATTTTGAAATTGGTAATGCATGTGGTTTTTTTTGGTGTTCTTGCTTCTAATAATCATGTAAGATCTAGTCATGGTCACCTTCTAGTGGTCTTCTTGGTGATGTTCACAATGTTCATCTTTTGAATTTTGGTGAAACATACATTGAATTGGGTAATGCAAGTGATCTTCTTGATAATTTTCATTTTGGTGGTCATCTAAACCCTAGTGATGGTCATCTTCTTTTACACCTTAAATCGGCAAGTGAAAATAGTTTTCTTAGTGATTTAGGTTTGGTTTATATCTAAGGTTTAATGATGGTCATTATCTTTTGATTTGTGATGAAACATACTTTAAAATGGTCAATGTAGCTGATTTTCTTAGTGATATTGGTTCAATAGGTCACCTTCCTTTGATTTCTAATGAAACAAACCTTAGATGGGGCAAATGTAGGTGGTCTTCTTGGTGTTCTTGATTTTAGTGGTCATCTAGGGTTTAGTGATGTATCTTCCTTTGAAATTTAGTGAAACAAACCTTGAATTTGCAAATCAAGGGAATCTTTTTAACATTCTTAATTCTAGTGGTCATATATGGCTTATCACCACAATGGTTATTTTCCTTTGAATTTTGGCGGAATAGACCTTGAATCCACAAATTTAATTGGTTTTTTAGTGTTTTTGATTTTCGTGGTCATTTAAACCCTAATGATGGTCATCTTCCTTTCAATTTTGGTGAAATATACCAAAATATGGCATGTGTAGGTGGTATTCTTGGTGATCTTACTTCTAGAAGTCATTTAAGGTTTAATGATGGTCCCCTTCCTTTAATTTTGGAGAAACAAACCTTGGAATGATTTCCTTACAATTTTCTAATGACCATTTTTCCAAGTATGGATTTCTAGTGACTAATTTTTTACAACCATTTTCCTTAAGACCATTTCCTCTTCCTTAGTATAATGATTGATTTTTTATGACCATTTCTAGTGATTATTGATTTTTAAATCCAAAAATTATTTTGGTTGACATGTTTTGATTTTTATTTAGGAATGAGTGTGAGTGTTGTGTGTATTGGTTTGGTTTTAAAGAATCACAAAATTTTCAAAGTCAAGTGATTTAATGGCATAAACCCATCAATCTAAATTGATTGCCTTGCACAAGGCAAAAAACTTGACTAGGACAAAATTGTTTACATCCCCATCAGTCAACAAGATTATCATATATGTTTCAAATTATAAATTTCATTTAAAGATTTTTTTTCATAATACATAAATATTGAAGATAATTATAACACACTCATAATATAAAAGCATACTTTATATTGTACATGGATTATTGTGGGCGTGAAATTACAATGAACTATAATGTGATAGGCCTAGTATAATCCCACACAAAAAACATAATATGAACAAAAGGAAAAATTTCCATCATATGTGCTCAAATGGTATTTATCCATAACATGAAAAAAAATTGAAACATGGATATAATGGTGTAGAAAGTTCAATTGCAACATCATGATTTTAAACTTTGTGTTGATCAAATTACAGATAATTGGGTTTCATGACATATAATTATGATAGTGGGGAATACAACTTTCAATAATCCATGTTGTCCAAATAGTCTTCTTAAAACCATTTTGAAATTATCCAATGATTGAATATTGATGTTCTTACATTAACATCATTCATGATGAAACAACATTTTTCAAGATATGAATCATCCAATGACTTTCATGATTGTTTATAAGCTTCATGCAAATTCTTAATGACCTATGATGAAATCTTAAATGTCATATGGACAAGGATTCTCAATTCCATGGAATCATATCAAGATATATTAAGTTTGTTTATTGTCATGAACATTTATGGTTTGAGAGATGAATGTTGCATTATAGCACCTTATTGTGTAAAGGTTGTTCGAAGCAAACATGAATGATGTTGTATGTGCCTATAATGTGAAATTGGCAATTTGTTTTGGGCCTAAATTCATAATATATGACATGTCACTAATTCGTGTATTTGCATATTCATGACATAAATTAATTGTCGAAAGAGAACATGGATAAGAATTCCTCTTTGATCCACAATAGATAAGCCAATGAACAAACACCAAAGCTCTTAGAGAGCGTGCATTCATTCTCCCATCATTTTCAGCCTTGAAAGTTGAAAGGGTCTAAATAACCTATTTTGTGGTGCCCCTATAATCATTTATAGATCTCCATTTGGGTTTGAAACAAGATAAAATCTCCCAAAATAAGGGGATAAACAAAAATAGTCCAACCTTTTGTGAACACATATCCCTCCATGTGCAATTGAAGTGCATCCCATAACTAGTGTTTTTTTTTTTTTCATATTTATGATGTTGAAATTTTAGCGAATTTTGCTCCAAAAATTGCAAAATTGGTCAAAATTACACTAGAAAAACATATTGTTCCAAAATTACCCAAATTTTCTTGTTGAAAAAAAATGAAAATTCGCTTGAAAAAAAACACTACTCATAACTAATTGGAGATGTTAGATTTCAAACACAAACAGTATCCTTCATACTACCAAACAATGTGAACTTTATTCCAAACATCTTCGTTCACAACATTGAACACATGTGCATGTGCATAATTTGCCTTTCAAAAAATGAAAAAATAGGTGATGAAAATGCCTAACAATAAAAAAAAAGATTATGTCATGCTAAATTATACAACTCCTAACAATTGATTGTGGGAGGATTGAATACCAATGTTGGGTTGTTCTCACATTTTGATGAAAACCAATTTCATTTTTGTCATAGAGTTGTAAGAACCAACCATGTTCTTTCCAATTTTAAAAATAGTTATATGAGAGTAAGCCAAGGTATCAAAGTATTTATTTTTAAATATTAAGTGGTTCTCAAGTTACTAATTCTCACAAACGTAATAATAGTTGATAAGCTCCAACGATTCTCACAAATCAGTTATTAAATTTAGTTTTTTTTTCATATGTGCAATGTGCACTCAAGATATTCTCCAATTTAGCACCATATTGTGTTTCATATTTTTTGCCCAAATGTGTGCACATCTATTGTATATAGGTGAGCTCAAAGAAAAGCCCTTCTCACATTAAGCTATTGGTACCAACACATTAAGGAGCATTAAAAACGATGTCAATCAATGTGATATGAGTGAAATAAAAACATCGAGTTTGGGATACACTCACATTGTGATGCACCCACAACCAATTTAAAAAAAAGATTGCATACTACTTACCCCTATAACTATAATAGGTAGTCCTTTAATCCTAGACCTCTAAAATTGAGAATTACTTTTAAGTTTTTCTAATACCTTGGGTGGCTCTCATACTTTGCATTTTAAACGTATAGGATGGTTCTCAAGTGAGTGGTCCCTCATTGGAGTGAGAACCGAAGGGGTGGGTATTAGCTTGAGTATCACCTTGGGTGATACCTGGTTTGATTCTTTGTGAAACGATTCGCTAATACCTGGCCCAGTCATGAGAAATGATAGACCCACGTAACATGTTTGCATCAACTAGTTGCAGTGTGCTTACCTCTTTCTAGTAGAATCTGCATGTAGACACATAAGGGATTCTCTCCAGAAAACAGAAATACCTGATGTCCATCCAAAATCAAAACTTGAAGACAACAAAAGAAACCCCAAAACTTGCCAGAGTTAGATTCTCAAAGTCTCAGAATTAGTTTTGCTTAGTTACCATTCGGTAAGTCAAACATGTATGAGTCCAGTTGTCATACACATCCACTTTGCTTGTACCAGAGTTGCAATTTCAACAAAATGAAATGCTGGGTCCTTGGGTCCCCCTTCATGAGCCAGCCCTACACTAAGAGAGGCCTTTAAGAAACCCAGTTTCAGTATATCTAGACAGAATATCAATTGGCACCATCATCCATGATCATGATAAATGTTTGATGGACATGTTTGCCGAGTCACATAAGGTGAGAAGAATGTTGAGACAATTTAATTGCAATTGGCCTGGATTGGACATAATCCCATTCCAGCAAATGCTTGATGTGATAAGGATAATGAGGCAGGCAACTACTATAATACAATGATTAGTTACTCTGAAAGCTGGGTCATAAACCAGTTAGAGCCACAGTGTCATCCTTTACAACCTCAAACTCTTCATCTTCATCACCTGCAGATGAACAACAGCCAGTCACAGGTTGATTGATACCAAAGAAACCTAACAAAACAGCAATTGCTCCCAACATGTCAAGGCCAGATGGCACTTTTCCACGAAGAGAATCAACCACAGCTGCAAGAGGCACTTGAATGTTTAGCCCTGCTGTTGCTGCTGTTGGTGTTGTCAATAATACTGCTTTCGCCCAAAGATAATCACTTAAGACATTATCAAATAACCCTGCAATTACAATCACTTTAACCAAGTATCAGCAAACCAACCCAGTGCCAGTGTTGCTGTGCTCTGATTTCAAGCAAATCCAGCAGCCAAAAATGGCCAAACATTGAATCTCACCATTTTGACCAAACAAAATCCCTCCATTTCCAGAATGCTGAGACACCTTTCATGTGACCTAACAAACATGTAAGCTCCCACTTGTTTGACCTGAAGGTGAAATCAAGTTCTCATTCTAAACAGGAAATCACAATAGGAAGACTTATGCACAGCAAAGCAGCAGTAACATGATCAGTGGAAAGAGCTTTCAAGCAGAACTAATCCCAAAGATGAGCGCCCCATTGTCTTGTATCTTCAGAATGATACAAATTGTCAGAATGCTTAGAAAGAAGAATGAGACAAGGACAAAAAGACCAATGGTAATGAGACACTGCCTACAAAGAAGAGAGGGGTTCAGTGGGAGTGAGCAGACCTTTGCACATGACGAGGCCAAATTGGGTGAGGGAAGGTCGATGAAAAGGCTCCACAAATGAAAAATATAGGAAGCCCACGGGTGCCAGCAGCAATGCGTTAAACAAACCAAGGTACCCAAAAAACAAGGCAGTGCTGGCTTTGCCTTGTGTGGAATCCTCATCAGGCAAGCATTTGCGCAGGAGAGTAGTATAAATGGCATAGAATAGTGCTGACAATAGGCACAGCATATCACCCCATACTGCATGGGAAACACTACCCTTATCTTGTTCAGAATCTGCAAGGCTAACCACAATGGTTCCCAACATGCACAACAGCACGCTACATAGTTTCAGCCATGTGAACTTCTCTCGCAACACTGCCATTGACACCAGAAATGTGAACAGACTTGAAGCACTGCTCAGGATTGTATTTGACTGTTGCATGCACCAAGCACAAATTAATGTCAATGTACATAATGTCAGATTTTGCCTCACAATCTCAAACCCTCTCTCTGTATTCCCTCTTTGCCCAATTAAATACAATCGGACATCCCATGAAAATCCAAGAACTGAAAGCATCTGAGAGAACTCTAGCACAAATGAATGCAATCAACAAACTCCACTCCAGGTGACTGTGAACATCAAAATCATACATGTTTAGTTTTGTTACTGGAGGAAGCCTGTGATAAGGCACTGGCCCAACCACTTAAAGAAGGAAAGACAAGAGTCCAGGAAATTGGTCTGTTAGACTACTCTGGCTGGTTGCTAGAGCCATGATGTTCAACAATGCTACACATCAATATTCAATGAACTGTCATGAAACTAAAATCTGCTGCAAGTTCAAAGAGGGTCATAAGCCTTAACTAGCCACTCAGAATCACAAGTCACTGGCACAGATGGATCACCCTTTGTGTAGCCATCATAGTCATGCACAATGAGGCATGTTAAGATTTTATCTAGCACATCATGATGTATGGCAGTGTCTGCAAACTGCAATTTCAGGAAACTATGCATAATACCAAACCACAGATGACTGATACTAAAATGTTAGACCACTCTGGCCAATTACTAGAGCCTCAATGTTCAACAATGCTACACATCAAGATTCAAGGAAATGTCATGAGACTAAAACTGGTATGAGTTCAAAGAGGGTCATGAGCTGTAACTAGCCACTCAGAATCACAAGTCTGGTGGCACAGATGGTGTAACCATCATAATCATGCACAATGAGATATGTTAGGATTTTCTCTGGCGTGTCATGACATATGGCAGGGTATGCAAACTGCCATTTCAGGAAACTATGTGTTATACCAAACCACAGATGACTTATCGCTAATTCTCACTTGCTTGCTGCCAGAATCAAATTTTGAGCCCTTCATCTACTCTCTCCAAAAGTTCTATCTGCAATCGCCAAATGTTCTCTCTGGATACTTTCACAATCTGGGGCAATTCTCCAGATTTTCAGTAATTCAAAAGAATAAGCAAAGAAATCTTAACCCTAAATCAATTAATTGCAGGTGTTAAAGTCCACACAGAGGGGGGAGGGAAGCTAGAGAGAAGAGTGGGATCTTACAGTGACAGTAGTATACTTCAGGGACAAATTAAATGTAAATTGCGCAGCGAACCAGAAGGGACAGATGAGCAAGCCCACTTTAGCAATCTCCATCCTGCTCCATTCTCGAACCTGAATTCCATTAATCACTTCCTCCTCGTCTCCCTTTCGTCTGACTATTCCCCCAGGATGATGATGCCTGATTCCCCCATCTTCCAAAACTCCAGCAGCAGCAGCAGCAGCAGGTTCCAAAAGTAGGGTTTCCTGTTCTGGCCTAGATATTGAATCCCCTTCCTCTTCCTCCTCCTCCTCCACATGCCTCTCCTTCTGCTTCAGATTCTCTTGGTTTTTTTCTTGCCGTTGCCGCAAGTTACGACTAAACCAGAGCTGGGCATAACGCCCTCCTTCCACAATGGGAAGGTAGATCACAAACAAGGAGTTGCAGATGTATGTGATAAAGAAGGGAGAGATACCGGCACCTTCCACAGATTGCACCAAAAAACTCGCAACGATCCAAATCACTGCCACTGCTATCACGTACACCATTCCTAATGTCCATCTCCATGTCTTCTCCATCGCTTCTCTCGCTCCCTCCCTCCCTCGACCTCGACCTCGGGTTTCTTCGGCGACGACAACAAGCAAACCCTAAACGGCCAGACACTCGCTCTCTGCGCAGTTTGTAGCCAAAGTGGCGATGATCCATATGAATATTTAGCCAAATTTGGCAAAAAGCTACGTATGAAACTAATTATTAAAAAAGCATCCTTCTATATTTTTGGCTACCGTACTTGAACCATGTATAGAAAATCTGACGATTTTCCTTTAGATTTTTTAGATTTTGGTCAAATTATGGCTATTGAAAATCTCAAAAATAACTTTTTTTTAGCATTTTTCATTTTTAATTTCCATTTTTGGCTATATATAGACCACCAGCAAAAAGAAAAAAAGGCTGGCAGTTAGTTACTTAGGGCTACTGTTTTTCATTCATCTCAATCTCTGGGTCACTTTTTCATCTGAAATTGAGTTTTAGTTAGGGTTTTTCATCAGCCAAAAATATTTTTCTACCTAAAATTATATTGCAGAATGAATTAATATTTGGTGTCATTTTCATTCGCCAATTTTTTCTTTGTAAAATTATATTGCAGAATGAACTTGGTTTTGTAAAAATCAGTGGCTGATTCTGGTGGTCTATGTCATTCTCATTGGATTAAATAAACCCTAAACTTTCATTATGGATTAGAATGTGCGGGACCATAATGATCATCACGAGGGCTTTCAAGGTCACTTAATCTACAAAAAGGGTAGGGTTTTGCCCATTCCATAATGTAAGTAGCATGTGGTCAAGCTACTTCAGAGGGAGCACTAAACAGTAGCAGCAAATGAATGCATAATTTGCTCGAGTTCATCTTAGTAGTCCCACTCATTTCCACATTGTCACAGTAAATCAGAAACGGTGCACATGGCACCAGATTAAATTCGCTACACTTCTACGAGTGCATTAGTTAGGCACCCATGTGCACTTTACTCTGGATTACCCTCGCTACATGGCAACTATTTCCACATACCAGTAGTTACTAGCCTTATTTCTTAGCGATCTTTACTAGCCTTATTTCTTGGCGATCTTTCGTGTGCATATAAGCACATTGCAGGTTCCATTAGATCATCTTGGAATCATTGATTCGTCTCTCTGCAGGAACTAGTTTTGAGTCACTAATCCATTTTAGCATAGTTCTTAGCAAGATTAAGCTTTATAGTGTGATTCCTTTTCTTTGTCCAAGTTTATTGCACTGACTATTTTCAGTCACATTGTGTAATGGAAGAATTTGATTTTTCATAGGTTATGGGCCCACATTTCAAGTACATAGACAAAGATTTTATGCTCTGGAAGTTAAAGATGGAGACTATGTTGAAGGCTAGAGAGTTGTAGGGGCTAGTAGATCGGAAACATGTAAAGCTGAGTGAACAGGAAGTAGCTGCACTGTTAGCTTACACTAAGAAAAAGAACCGAGCTCTTAACCTCATAGTGTAGAGTCTGTCTAACAACCAGTTACTTACAATGAAAAAAGAGATTACTACACGAAAGGCATTTGGGAGGCACTTCAAAACCGGTATGTTGATAAAGGTTTCACTAATAGGTTCTTATTGACAAGGAAGTTTTTCACTTCATAGATGAATTCAACTAACACAATGGAACAACACTTAAACAAGTTGGGAGCTATGGCAGAGGAGCTAGATGCCATTGGTGTAACAAATCCTCCTGAGGTGAAAGTCATGGTCCTTTTGATGAGTTTGCTTGAAAGCTATGAATTCCTTGTCACTTCTTTGGAGTCCTTAGAGTCCATTGACCCCAATAAACTTACTTGGGAAGTCGTAGCAACTAGGTTGCTAAATGAGGAATTGGTGAAAAAAGAGAAGTTTGGGTGCTTTGAGTTGTTGACCAAAATTGCACTTGTATTAGCTCAAAAAGGGTCAAAGTTCAGAGTTAGTGGAGACAAGTCAAGAGACATATGTAACTATTGTAAAGAAGTTGGGCATTGGGCAAGGGAGTGTTAAAAGAAAATAGTTGATTCCAAGAAGAGAGGAGAGAAAAATAATATAATTGAGGCAAGAAATGAAGTTATTAGTAGGGAAACCTTTGTGTCTTCTTTGTCTGTTTCATGTGGATCCACAGTGTGGTACATAGATTCTAGTGCATTTGCACATATATCTCATGAACGAATCTAGTTCAAAAATTATGAATCAATTTCACCCATCAAAATTTACATGGGTGATAATTTTGATCAATAAGCTATTGGCAGAAGAGATATAAAGGTATCCATGTCAGTGGGAGGAAATGAAATTGTTGATGTTCTCCTCATTAATGTCTTGCATGTTCCTAGATTGGCAAAAAACCTTTTTCTCCGTAACAAAAACAACTTCATTGGGTTACGTTTTTGAATTTGGAGAAAAAAAGTGTAATCATGAACAAACAAAAGAAAGTAGTCGAACTTGGTCTAAGAGAAAATGGTCTATATTGGCTATAATATGAAACAAAGTCAGCAGAAAAAATCCAAGGTTTAATTGTTTCTAAGGAATCAAACAATATCCAATTATGGCATGAGCGATTGGGGCATCTAGGTTTAGAAAATGTGAAGATGTTGTTAGATTGTAACCTCATGGAGGGCATTAACATTGACAAGGGAGCAAAACTCAGTTTTTGTGAAGGGCGTGTTCAAGGCAAACAACACAGGGAAACATTCCCGAAAGAAGGAAGGTCATGTGTAGAAAAATTGTTGGAGTTAATTCACACCAATGTTTGGGGACCAACTAAGACTCCATCTTTTGGTGGAGCAAAATACTTTGTATCTTTCATAGATGATTACTTGCGTAAATCTTTCATTTACATTTTGAAGAGCAAGGGAGAATGTTTTTCAAAATTCCAAGAGTTCAAAGCACTTGTAGAAAAACAAATTAGAAAAAAGATCAAAATCTTGAGAAGTTACAACAAAGGCAAATTCACATCCCAAAAATTCTAAGCATTTTTTAAACTGAATGGAATTTAGCATCAGACATTAGTGCCATACACACCCTAGCAAAATGGAGTGGTCAAGTGGTTGAATCGCACAATTGTTGAAACAACACATTGCATGTTTCACCACCGCAATTTGGAACCAAAATATTGGGTAGAAGCTGTAATGACTACTTCATATTTGAAGGCCATATCTCCCCACAAAGTAGTTCAAGGAGTAACGACCAAAGAACTTTAGAATGGGAGAAAACCTATAGTGAAACATTTACAAGTTTTTAATTGTGACACTTATGTTCATAGACCCAATCATACTAGAACAAAATTGGATTCAAAAAGCACAAAGTGCATCTTTGTAGGCTATGACCAAAACTCTAAAGTGTACAGATTGGTCAACAAGGAGACCTCCAAGCTAATCTTCAACCGTGATGTGGTTTTCAATGAAGAAGTAGGCATTGCTTCACATGAAAAGACTTTGTTCCAAAAAGAACTGAAAGGAGTGAAACAAACCATTCTTCTTGAATAACAATCTGAGTTTAACATTGATCGATATGTTGTTCATGAAAATATTCCTTTTTCAAAAACATATAATGTGCACGTGAATTATTCTCGTCGATTTTTCGTGGACCTACCAATCTTTACCGTGACACCCAAAAAGGTTGTTGCCATCCCCAAAGTGGCAATAAGGAAATTGTCAAGGAACACCATCATGATTTTGCTTATGTTGTAGCCATTGATGAACCATTGACGTGGGAAGAAGCTATTGAAGGGCATGATGTTAACAAATGGAAGAAAGTTGCAGATGAAGAATATCGTGCATTGATGAAAAATGAAACCTAGGATTTTATTAAGCTACCTAAAGGAAGGAAAGCAATAAGGAACAAATGGGTTTTCTGCATTAAAAGAAAAGCAAATGGAAACATTGACAAATACCGAGCTAGTTTAATCACAAAAAACTTTTCTCAAACAAAAGGGCTAGACTTCAATGAAACTTTTGCACCAGTTGTGAAGTTCCTTTCCATCAAGATGTTGTTGGCATTAACAGTCATTTTGGATTTGGAAGTACATAAAATGGACATCAAAAGTGTATTTTTAAATGGATGTTTAGAGGAGGACATTTACATGATGTAGCCAAAAGGTTACAAAAACAACCATCTTAAAGGCCTTGTGTGCAAACTTAAAAAGGCCATATATGGCTTGAAACAAGTTCAATGGATTCAATCTTTTTTCAGTCTAGGATTCAAAAAATGTCAAGTAGATTGTAATATTTATTACTTGAAAAACCAAGAATCATCATATGTGTTTTTAGCATTATACATAGATGATTCGTTGATCTTTAGTAAGGAGATTGTGGTAGTTGAAAGAGTGAAAAAATCTTTGTCAAAGGAGTTTGAAATGAAAGATTTTTAAGATCTTGCATTCTTTCTTGGAATCCAAATAATGAGAGATTGAAAGTGTATAACCATTAAGGTTGGTCAGCTGAAATACATCAGCAAAATTCTAAAGTGGTTTGGCATGGAAAGTTGTAAACCTATGTCTATGCCTTTAGAAGCCACTAGTAAATTACGTAAAAGTATTACACCAAAAACCTCACATGAGATCCAAGAAATAATGGATGTGCCATATAAAGAATTTGTGGGAGCCTTATGTGTGCAATGGTTACTACTAGACCAAATCTATCTAATGCAATGAGCATAATTAGTCAACTCTTATCAGACTCCTCTAAAGAACATTGGGTAGATGCTAAGAGAATCCTTCGGTACCTTCAAGGAACACATGATTTATGGTTACAATATTAAAAAAATGAGAAGGGAGTAACCTTCAAGGGTTTTTCAGACTTAGATTAGGGTGGAAATTTAGATTCTAAGAGGTCCACAATTGGTTTTGCATTTGTATTAACAAACGAAGCTGTAAATTGGGTGAGTAAGAAGCAACCAACTATGGCCCTCTCATCAATAGAAACAAAATACATGGCAGTTTCAGAGAATTTGCCATTAGAAAAGCCATGTGGTTCAAAAAATTGCTATAGGAGTTGGGTTTTCCACAAAAGGATGCTATAATAATCTTTAGTGATAGCCAAGGAAATCTAGTGCTAATCAAAAACCCCATTCACCACAAGTGAACTAAACATATTGACATACAACACCGTTTTGTCAGGGAAATGATGAATGCAAAAGAAGTTTCTTTTTAGTACTGTTCCACATCAAACATGGGTGTTGATGCCCTAACAAACCCATTCATGCACCAAAACACTTCAAGTGCATGCAATTCCTAAGCTTGACTATTTAAGAATACCTTGACTAAGTGGGAATGTAAGTAGCATGTGGTCAAGCTACTTTAATGGGAGCACTACACAATAGTGGCAAATTAGCACTCGAGTTAATATTAGTAGTCCCATTCATTTCCATGTTGTTACGGTAAATAAAAACCGGTGGCATGTGCATTAGATTGAATTTGCTAGACTTCCATTAGTGCATTAGTTAGGCACCCATGTGCATTTTATTCTAGATTACCCTTGCTGCATGGCAAATTTTTTTTCTTCTACCAACAATTACTAGCCTTATCTCTGAGTGATCCTCCATGTGCATATAAGCACATCACAGGTTCCCATTGTATCATTTTGGAATCATCAATTCGTCTATTTACAATAACTAGTTTCGAATCACTAATCCATTTTATCATAGTTTTAAGATTAAAATTTGTTAGTGTGATTCCTTTTCTTTGTCCAAGTTTATTATACTGATTATTTTGAGTCACATTGTGTAATGGAATAACCTAAATTTTCACACATAAGAAGTATATTCCATTTCTTTTCATCTAGTTTATGGGCCATTTGATATCCATTCCATATTGGTTTTATGCCATTTTATATCCTTTCATATCATTTGGGGAAAATTTATGTTTATTCCATTTTTTGAAGAGATTAAAGAAAATTAAAAATTAACTTGAAAAATGTTATCTTGAAAAAATTAAAATGACATTGTGTAAATTGCCAAATACATGTTTTTAATTATGTTTGAACACAACCACCATTTATGTTTTTCAAAGTGTCACATTTGTTGTGCGTTCTTATGTCAACACCTATAATTATGGATGTCATCACACATACAACAAATAACATAGAAATATTATAAATGGTACACCACATCCAAACCAAAATGTGACTCACTTGCAACAAGCAAGAATCCAAGTTCAAAACATAGAAGTAACAAAACCATGAATCAAATAAAATTGCATAACATTTGATATAACAATGTAGATATTAATTTACTTATTAAATTTTTTTTGATAAAATTTTTAAAATATTATTTAATTTATATTTATGAAAATGATTAAATTAAATTGATAAACCTCCACCTTCATTATCATTATTTTTACCTTTTTCTTATACATTTTTAAAAATTCCCCTTTCAGAGCAAATCGAAATATAAAATTTCGCATCTAAAAAAGGATCATAAATAAAAACGATCTTAAATTTAAAAATTAAATGATAATAAAATAAAATAAATTATTATTATTATTTTGAGTTGACACTATATATATTATAACCTTGGGTTAATCTAAAGTTTATTTCCTTGGCCATGGGATTCTAATAAATCTTTAAAAAAATACTGAATCCTCAAAAAAATTATCAAATTGGTGACACATATCACAGTTTGTTGCAAAGAATTTGGAATTTCAATTTTGCTAGATTGTAAATTTAAATGCATTTGTAGTTTTTTCTTTCCATGAAAACAATAAGTGAAAGCATTTTTAAAAAATTAATCCATAAATTTATAGAAACCTTCAAAAATGACTTTCAAAGATTTCAAACAACATGTGCATATGATTACTCAAGTCTTTCTTTTCCCAACTAGTCAAAACATCAATTGCCTTGTTTTAATTTTTTTTTAGACTCTAAAAAACTTATTTTGAAAAACTATCCACAAATTAAATCCATATACAATTTATATTTAATTTTTAATTCATTTAAATTTGATTAAAATTATATACATATAAATAGGTAAATAACATGGCATGAAAGCAAAATGAAGTTCAATATGGATATTATTGTTATATTCAACTTGCCATAAACTTAATGAAGAACACATTAGTTTCATCATGAAACTTAAAATCTATTTTGAATATATATTTAAATATATTTAAAATAATTATTTCATTTTTAAACTTGAATTTTAAATGCCACCTTTTTGGTCTATTTTATCATGTTCACATCCCACTACATTCATATAGAAAATTGAATGTTTCATGACAAAATTAATATTTTGTTTCTCACCTTAAACAAGGCCTTTAAAAAAAAGGAAAACACAAAAAATGAGAAAAAAGAAAAGAAACAAAGAATGAAAATTTTTAAGAAAACACAAATGAAAGTATTAAAGAATTTTTGCATACAAAGTGTTAAGCCAACAATTAAAAAGATTTATAACCAATGTTAATTCTTGTGAACAAGAAAAAAAAACAAAGAACAAAGACCAAAGAACATTAAATAAAAATATTAAAAATTTTAATTCCCAATAGTCAAATGGAGTGAGTTGAGAAGAATTTTCAAAAATGGACAAATGAAAGTTCAAACAAAAAATTCCCATTTTCAAATGGTGTGGCTAGTGGAAAACTTTCAAGATTGAAAAAACAAAATGTGGTAAAAAAGTCCAAATGACCAAATTGGGTGATTTGTGGAACAAATCTATTTTTTTTTTTGCAATGCTAGCAACATCACAAAACAAAAATTATATTGTAGTATGGATATAAGATTCAAAAAAATAAAACATATTTAAAAAACTTTTCGTTGTATTTGTGATGTCTAGGTTGGAGGCATGTACATAACTTGCAAGAACATCTCAAAAGGGTGGTTGATCTTGGAACTACCATATTACCTTTACCATTTCAACAACAAATTGCCAAATAATTATTTAAATTTCAAGTCTTAACTTTGGCACTTTTTAATTCTGAAAATTTCAATAGGTTATGATTATAGAAAATAACAAACAAGGCTTATTGTAAGGTTTTCCTTGTGCATTATGTTGGAAAAGACCCATTATGAGGGAAATTCTCAAAATGTGGGTTTAAACTCAACTACCACTACATCATAAGTTGTTTATTTTGGGAATGCCATGGGCACCTTATTGTTTTACCTTACGCTTTTGGGTGCCTTCAAAGTTATGGCATGGTGTTCTTGTAATATTTTAAAATTGATTTCGACCTTCACACTCATGATCATAATTAACTATGTAATTGACAATGAAAGAAAATTTATGTGAAGACAGGTTATAAATCACTTATAATAAGTTTCTTCCCAAATTGAAAGGAGCTAATGCTTAATCAAATGTAGGTGCCCATGATTTATTAATTTATTTAAGTTACCCAAAAAATGATTTCATTAACCTTTCCTTTAAAGTTCATTAAGACAAGTTACTAAATTCATTCAAATTGGAATGTTGATTTGCTTAATTTGTTTGCAAAATTTCAAACAATTTAAAAAGTTACTAAGAAATATTTACATATGTTAATTATTAAAATAAAATAAAATAATCCTATCATTTAAACAACACATAATATACATAGTTTAAATATTACACTTTTCACATGAAAAATAATGTTAAAATGTGATTGGCCTTGAAATTTTATTTGATGACATAAATTTCTTGATAATCAGATTCTTTTATTAACATGTAAAGCATCGTCTTTAAAATCATTGTTGAAATATTTGAATATCATGTCACATTATTTTGTTGTTTACATCAATTGATTGCACCTACCCTTTTTAATCCATTGTCATAAAATCTACACCAATTTCACAACCTCCTCACATTTATGTCCAATTTTCAATGTAATGTTGATTTTCATTTCAATTGGATGCCATGTACATCCTCCGCTTACACCTACATCATCTATAGGGTTTTAGAGTTGAATTCATAAAATAGACATAATTGTGTCCAATGAGTTAACAAAAGAAGTAACATTATTTGTGATCTATGAATTCAATATCTTAAATGGATGTAATGTATAGGAGAAGGGCATGAGTATAGGTCTTTCTATGATTTAAGATTTATGCCCAAGGCTAGTAGGCCAAAGGAACAAGTTGAAAATCACAGAAGGTCCTATACTTAGGTCCTTTTCCTACGTAAAGCAAAGCTGGGATTTTTTCACTTTTTACGTCATAATCAAGTTGTTCATGGTTGCTTCAAAAGAAGATCTTAGACATGTCATTCAAGATTGAAGAGTTAATTGATTGGAAGGGAAGTCCTTGAAGAAATTTATGACAACAAAACCAATTTTTTATTTTTTTTTAGAACTTTGAAAGCAATGGAAAATATGTAGCTTCCATTCCAAAAATATATTTTTATTTGTAATCAACTATTAATTAATGTTGTAAACTTGGTAACTGCATGCTAAATTTCAATATTTCTTACATGTGAATTTTTTTGAATTCATTCCAAAATATTCTTAAATAAAAAGAACATCAAAATGAATTATATCAATAATGTTCAATCAGTTAAATCATATAAGTAATATTTGGTTAATTAAAATTATTTGGGTAGTGTTTGGTTGGCATGGTCATGCATGTATTGTTTATTTGTGTAAGGTTATGGCATTAAGTAAGGTTATATAAGTAATAATTAGTTAAATAAAATTACAGGTGAAAGCACAATTAAGGGGACTATTTGGACTATCATAATTATAATTTTTTGAATTGTAGATGAACATAAAATGCAAAGTCATACTTAACATTAACATTGTCAAATTTTTAATTGTTCATGTTACAATAGATTTTAGTGGAATTAAGAAAATAGTGGACTCATAATGAACTTTTGAAATGATGACAATGCATTTATCACACATATAAAATAAAAATTGTGGATTCAAAATATGTCATAGTAGTGTCAAAATAAAAGAAATAAAAAATAGACCGTCATCAAATGAAACATAATATAAGATGCATTGAAATTTTCCCCATGGAAGATATTTTAATTATTTAAAATTTTAAATAACATTACTTTTGTCATTTTTTATCATTTCATATTGAAAATTCCAAACTTTCACATGGATGTTTCTACAAATTACATGTTTAGTAAATATAAACTATTAATATTTTTGACCAAAAGCATAAGGGATAATTATAGGATTTATACTTTGATAATGATCTTAATTGCAAGAATATTAGCTAGTGTAAGAGGTGGACTTTTCAAAATGTAAAAAAATAATCACCCAACCATGTTTTTACCCTTATTCTTGTAATGTTCGGTTAAATATCATTATACTAATAATGTTTGGTTGGTATGGTCATACAAGTATTGTTTGGTTAGGTAAATTTATATTGGTAATGTTTGGTTAGAAATTATATTGGTGGTATTTAACTAACTAATGTTTGAATGTGTTGGGTTTACATTAATTAAGTTGGGTTGGCTTAAATTGTATCAATTAAACATGGTATATGTAAATTCAATTCAGTTCAACATAGTTTTAGAACTCCTTTGATTTCTAAAACCCCACAATTCTTTCTAAAGTGTCAACCTTGACACTTTGAATGAATGGGGAAATAACTAATCTACCTTGCATTGAGATTTGAAGAAACCAATAATCCATAACCTTGCACAAATGGCAATAACAAAAAAACCATGACTTTAATGGACGACATTTATCTCACAACAACACTCTTCATCCCTTATCCTTTGGTGTTTTTTACACTTCCAAATTTTAGCAATGTTATTGACGAGTGAAAAGGAAAAGGTCATGACTATAGTGAAAGTCTTAAACATTCATGATGGATTCAAGATTTATGCTTTATGAAAAGAACCTGTGAACGATTCCAAGCTATTTTGCATGCACAATTACATTTGAGAACAAGCCTAAGCTTGATGATAGTTTCAATTGTTCTTTTCGGTTGTTTAGCATCAGGTGAATTGGGGCTAATTTGAATGAACCAACACACTACCTTTTTTATGAACATTACATACAACTTAACATGGAAGCCTTGGAATTAGCATTTGATCCTATAGCCATCAAATCTTGGTGAAGTGGTTGGATGAAAAACTTTGGAGTCTTTGAAACATGACTATAGTAAGATTTTGTGGATTCATCATGTGCAAATAGGACAAAATGACTTAAAGCACCTCATGTGTTGAAGAGTTTAAAGATGCTACATTCAAAATGAGCATTGTTGATAGTTGAATTTTCATGATGGGATTTACAGTGTATGTATTGTGTGTCAATAACAATTCATGTTATTGAGAATTTCATTGGGCTATGCAATGAGATAAAGAGGACAATTGAAAGTTATTCTCCAAGCCTCAAACCATTTTTTATCCAAAGTATGATAAAGAAGGTAATTTCAAATGACGTTTTAAACTAATATATAACAACTATTGGATTTAAATATTGGCACAAAATTCTCAACGCTTTGTTGGATGTCATGTGCATCCACGTGAACCTTCGAACACGTTCCAACCTTTGCCTACCACCCTAAATGCAATGATGCTTCCAAGCAATTCAGCAAAACCATTGCTCCATTAAATTCTGGAGCATCAAATGTGCTAATTACTCTTTTAAGATTCAGAAGTTTAGGGTTTAGGAGATAAACCTGGTTCATACACTTGGCTACACAAAATGGTTGCAAAACAACATGTGATTCTACCTCCTCAAAACAGCAACAAATGCAGGCACAATAAGCAACACAAAAGGTGTGGACTTGCAGACAATTTTAGCACTAATAAATGGTCTGTCTATTGACTCTTACAAAGCCATATAAAAATCCAACTAACCTGCATTTTGACAGCATTTTTATGGCATTGTTGTTGGGATTTTGCAGCAAATTATAAAGCCATTTGAATCCCAATATCAATTTGTAAGTGCTTGCTTTGATTAACATACAGGTCAACTGCTGTCAGAATGCAATTCTACGGCTGTAAGTACAGCAATAAAACAGTGTATCAGGTTTCTATCTAGAGCAATGTTATCAATGAAGAATTAGGTTTCACACATTTTGCAGTATGATTAGGATTAGAGGATAGCAAATACTTAATTGGATTGGAAGTTTTATTGGGTGAAGTATCAAGAGTTACCTTTGCTGCAATGGCTACAGGTAGAAGGCCTACAGTATGGGGCATAACTGACTGAGGTCTCTGTAGCAATTCCGTATCCCAGTAATGGGTCTCTCCAAGCACTAACAAAGTGGCTGTATGTTGCTCACTGAGGCAACTATCATCATAAACTACCTCAAGCTCATGGTGTACAAGTGCCAGCTCCTGCTATTCCTCACACCAAAGCCCAATCAGGATGTCACCCTGGTGCTGGTGTGACTAAGAGCCTCTTCCATACACCATAGGTACTACCTGTGCCCTTTGTGACAGCATAAAGGTTGAATCCTTGTGGGAAAACCTAACAATAGAAAATCTAAATGTGGCACTTTCACAAGGGGTTACAAAGTGAAGACTAAGTCCTTTGTTATATTGCATAAGTTGAAAACTTGAAATAGGTAGTAATAAAATACATGTTCATTTTGGAGCGTAAGTAGGCCTCTGTTCTATTTCATGACAAAGAACATAGAATGCATTCTTTGCAAGCTTCTGGAACATTCTCTTCTGAATCAAGCCCAAGCCATCTGCACATAATATTGCAAAAAGCCCATTTGGTCTTTATGACTTTCGATCTTCACAATCTCTGGAAGTGACTAAGGGATGATTTGATGCAATGAGCTACAGTGTTTCAAGATTGGGGGCATGGGGAAGCTATAACTAGACATAAGAAAGTGCTGATGGATTATGTACCTCAAAGAATGTTGGAAAAATGTCTTGGGTAATTTACCTGATGCAATTTGTAGCTCATAGCAACTGATGAGTTCTTGCAGTGGCAACTCAGACCAGCCAATGTCTTTTTAATTCAACAAGTGGTAGAAACAGTGTCTGCTCTGGATGTGGTGGTGGATTTTTCCAGTGTGAGGGGGTCTGAGAAAGGAGGTGCTCCAAAACAGCCCAATATGTGAAATTGGAAGCTGAATTTGTTGCCAAGCGGGTTGTTTGAATGCAGCTGTAGGAGCAGGAAGGCCACCACAATGTGAAACAAATGATTGAACCCAACTGTCCCTTGCATGTGCCTCATCAATCATCTTCAATCACCATCATATGCTCAATTGAATTCTTGAACCACAATTCTTAAGGTCTCCGTGGCACTTTGTTTGCAAGAAGAGTCTTCCTTCCATGGTCATAACATTGACCACAAGACCAAACAGATTGTTACAAATACCTCACCTGGAAACAATTATAGGTGAATTCTGCATCAGCATGGCAACCAGTTTATCTGTTGGAGCAGCAGAGAGAAATGTTAGATCTGTTTTAAGTGGAAAAGAAGAAGAAGAGTATGTAAACCTATTCCAGGGTTTTCAATCCGATTTCATAAAGCAGTGCTACATCTGCTTGTTTGGCCTTATGAATCAACAATGCCACCCATCTCCAAGCTCACATAACTTGCAGTCACCAAATGCTTCTTTAACTGATTCCAAGCAACAAAACAAACAGGTCAGCAAACATTGAAACTCTTGAAATCACTCAATCTGTAAATGCATGCATTCAATCTGATTGGAATTCAGTCAGTAAGAATCTGTAACCCAAAACTAGCATTTGTGAATTGATCCTGGAAACTACAATCCCTTCAATTCTGATCATGATGGGCTTAGGGTTTAGGGTTTATGAGAGAGAGGGTGACCTTGATCCAGATGTTGGCAACTGGGATATGGCAGTTTGCTGGAAGTAAGCTTATCACCACATTTGCCTGAGTTTGTACACACAGGGAATCATAGAATTCCATCAAATTCATGAAGATCTGTCTAGACCTAAGGATTGCTTTGACCTTCTGCTGTAGACAGAACTACAATTGTGGGTTTTCCCTTGGTTCTTTCCTCCTCCTCCTCCTCCTCCTGCTGCTGCTGCTGCTGCTGCTGCTATCACTGCCAGCTTCTTGACTAGCTATTCCATTTAGTGCTGCCTCATTAGATCTGTTTTTACGTCCAGACAACATCCAAAAGAGAAGTCTCACAGGTGGGCTCACGAGCTTTTCCCTGGTTTGTAGATGGCGACAATTTCTCTACGTTTTGCATGGGACACTAAAACTCCTGATCAATACACAATTTCATAAAACACCCATGTTTGGAAGAAAAAAAACACAAACAAAATCATGAACCCAGAGTCTAAGATTATTATACTCTTTGTACCATTATGGCGAATTGGGTGGGGGCATTCTTCTCTCTAGTGTTCATTATCTTTGCTGAAGTTAGCGTCTGGTTTGTTTGTTCGTGCCATGGTTTTCTTCGCATCTCTGCAATGTACCTATGGTTGCACTAGGATTCCTGAGAAAAAGCTTTCCCTGTTTAGAAAGAATGTCTAGTAGTGACACAATGGCAGCTGGGCATGCAGTGTGCATGGCAATGGTGGAGAATGTCCTCCAATTGGCAGAAAATTGAACAATGTCTGGAGATCTGTTTTCTCTTGGAGGAGAAGACGAAAACTTTGTATGTAACTTGGTGCACGATCCGCTTCGTGTTGTGTCTGTGAAGCTTGCGCTTTTGATTGTTGTGCGGTCGATCTCGTGTTGTGGGATCTGAGCTACACGAGCTTACTTATAGAATCCGACGTACTAATTCTGTAAGAAGACGTCGGACTCCCCATTCGTTGTGGGACTCGCATTACCTTGTTACTTGCAATGGCAGCGACGACGACGACGATGATACAGCAGCGATCTGTCGTCAGTTTTGAAAATAGAACGCCTGTTGCGGAACTCGTGTTCACAAGAGCTGCAGCAGATGCCGCCGACTACCACCACCACCACCACGCTGATCATCATCTGCGGAGGCAGCTGCTTGTGGTTAGAGTCCAAGTTCCCTGCAGAAACAGCAAGAATCATGGCATCCGTGGCTCAGGTGCAGTGCTTCCAAATAGAATCAAGAGCAGAAAGAAGGATTCCCCAGCTATTTGTTATGCTTTCTCATCACCGGATGGAGAGAAACCGCCTAGAGCTTCCGGGGCTCTGGAAACCGTGGCTGAAGCTGTGGAAAAAGCTACTGCAACTGTGAACGACAGAAAGGTGCGATTCAGGGTTTAGAATCAGTTCACGATTACTTCTGTTTTTTCCAATCACTTGCACCCTACATTTTCTTTCATGTCATTTGGCAAAACAAAATGGGAAAAACTCTTCCCCTGAGTTGAGTCTTGTTAGTTTGAGTTTTGTGAGAACTCACATGATGCTTTCTTTACCTTCAAAGTGTTGTTGTGAAGTTCTTCTTGCTGCAGTAATCTCATCTGAATAGATATGTTGCTTGAATTACAATGACCTGAGCCTGTCAGAACATACTTCTGTCCTTTCAGTTTGATCTCATCAATCTGGGTAGAAGATCTACAGTTGTTTCTTCACCTGCATTGAAGTGAGATGAAAGATGTTAAGTGCAGCCTGGGAAGAATCTGTAGTGAGAAGAAAAGGTCCGGACTTGCTGGTTTCTGGCCATGATGGCCTGACAATGAAAGATGTGAAGTGCAGGGGAAGAATCTGTACAGGTAGTGGGAAGGGAAGGTGAGCCTGGTTTCTGGCCATGGCCTGATCGATCCATATTGGTTATGCCCACAACAATGAGACAAAAAAAATTACTGGCAGGGCAGAAATCTTGTAGTCAGTTTTGAATCAATCCTGATTTGAGTGTGGATCAATTGCAGTCTTGTAAAAAACTTTTGTACAGCCAGTCTCCTCTTACGACCATAGTGTCATGGTGAAGCTTAAAATGCGACCTTGTTGAGTACCGTAAAATTGATACTTTGAAATGGATGACCCCCCTCAAGTGTTTCCAGGCATATCAGTCAACCTTCTTGAAAAATGTCCAGATGGGTTTGAGAACTTGTTACAGGAAGTTCTCAGGGGTTGTCTCAAATCGGTGCATGCTTTATGGACTGTTAGATCTGCATGCCTTATTTGTTTTTACTACAAACAACTGTAATCTGACATCATGTAGCTCTTGAAAATCCATGGAACATCTGTGGCTCAGGGGTAAAATCACATGACTGTGTGTGCTCTCATTTGCCCATCACAGGCTCAGGAAGACGGTGTGGAAGTGGAAGAGACAGAGCATGAGCATGACTTTACAGGCACACCTTATGTTCCAATTTATGTGATGCTGCCAGTATGTATTTTTGTCTCTCTCCCATCCCTGTCTTCCTCTCTCTCTCTCTCTCTCTCTCTCTATGTTCTGCTTCTCTTAGGCTCACAATAACCACTTAAACCTCACATGCTGGCCTTGAGACCCACACCTTTGCTTGAACAGGCCCACCTGATTCAGCGTAGAGCTCCTGGATAGAAACCATGCATCAGTGTCTGCAAAGGTTATACATCTATGGTTTCATGAAGCTGTAGGATTGTGCAAAGATATTGTGTATATGATGTTGAAGTAGTATACATTGTCAGATTTTGGAGTTTAGGGTGTCATGATGATCTACCTCTAGGTTGTGTCTACTGAGTATGTGCTCCATCAGTAAGGAACTTGTCAAGTACTTTCATCTAGAATGAAGTTAGACTGAGAAGTGGACTCCAAGCTTGTGATCAGCTCAAAGACATGGACGAGGAGTTTGAGCAGAAAGGTTCTTTACTGTTTGCAAATTATGTACAATAATCCTTATTATCCCTAGCTTTACAGATAAACAGATGCAGATTGGGAATGCAAGCTCTCAATGCTCATCTTGTGGAGGTGTGGAGGACACTGTGTTCACTTGTTGATGCAATGTCCAGACTACAGTATTCACAAGGAGGCCTTTTCCAAAAGCATCATAAGATCTTGTACACCAGTTTTGCAAGTCTAAATGCTGAACCTAAGGCCAAAGTTGTAATTTCTCCTGAAATTGTATAGGATAAGTTGATACTTGTGTCAGGATTTTTTCACAGCAAAACCATTTATCTTGAGGTGATTCCAGCCTACTGGAGTGAGCCCTGGCCCCATATGTATTCTTTCCTATGCTGCCATTGCTTTCCTTAAGGTCTTTCTGTTCTGTCCAAGTTGTTCACAGGGTCTATTTTGACAAGACTACAGCAAAAGCAGACACAATAGTAGCATCTCTATGTACCACACCTAGCATGAAGCTGGAGTTGAATCTTCTTCATTTTCCTCAATTTCTGTCTTCTGTTAAGTGTGAGGGAACCAAAGACAACATTGATGTGGTGACACATTGCATGCTGAATCCCCTTTGAAACGAGTTTGTTGAATGGAAGAGCATCATGGTGTCATCAACATCATGCCAATGAATTTCTGATTTCAGATATTTCAATGCCAAAGGAGTGCCTCTTATCTCTTTCCTTGCTTCTATATCTCTTCCTGAAGCAAAACCAAATTCTGCTGAGCAACCAGAGGATCTCAGGATGGTTAGTAATCTCACTAGTGAAGACTTTGTACTAAGCTTTCCCTTAGCAGTCAATGAATCTGATTTGCTGAACCATCCCTGGGATAGTGAAAGAAAAGTACAAGCATGGGGTCTGAGGAGATGTGAGTTCTGCATTGTAACATGTGAGGCTGGGAAGAATTAATCACAATTGCCTGTTGCTGCAGCTGGGCACAATCAATGCTGAAAACAAAGTTTCAGAGCCAGAGGTGTTGAACAGGGACCTCCAAATCCTCAAAAGAGTTGGTGTGGATGGAGTCATGGTGGACTGCTGGTGGGGTTTAGTGGAGAGCAGGGGACCACAGAGGTACAACTGGTCTGGATACCATGATCTGTTCAACATGGTTCGGGATGTAGGGCTTAAACAGCAGGTATTATTATCTCCTCCATTTCTCCTCCTTCCTGCCCATTATTCTCAGAGGAGGACTGCATTGTGTGTGCTAAAGTTGATGCTCAAGGAAGCAGGTTTTTATTCCCTCTGGAAATGATTAGTCCTTTTAGATGAGGGAGTCGGGAAATGTGATTGCATTCAACAATAATGGTACAAAGGAGAAATGGTACGCAGCCCTCCACAGGCAGTGCAGGGTTTCTTATTACAGACATCATAGTACTTCTGTAGATGATCAGCATGTGCCCCAATTGGCATGGCTTGCTTGCAGGTAGTGATGTCATTTCACCAATGTGGTGGAAATGTTGGAGATGATATTGTCATCCCTGTACCACAATGGGTGCTAAATGTAGGCTTGGAAAACCCTGATATTTTCTTCACAGACCAAAGAGGTACCCACAATCCAGAGTGCCTGACATGGGGAGTGGATAAGGAGCGAGTCTTGAGAGGCCGCACTGCCATTGAGGTAAAAAGGGGAGTTTAGCTCTATTGACATTTCGTGATTGTTAGCATACTTTCAAAGACATTCTGGATAGCAATATATACAAACAAGTTGATGCATCCTGGAACAGCACCTTTTGTTGGAGGAGCTTTTTCCAATTATATCTCTTACAAACTCCACTTTGCAGGTGTATTATGATTACATGAGGAGCTTCCGTACTCAGTTAAGTGAGTTCTTTGACGATGGCACTCTCACAGGGATTGACATAGGGCTTGGTCCTGCTGGTGAGCTCCGGTATCCCTCATACCCAGAACTGCTGGGGTGGGTATATCCTGGGATTGGCGAATTTCAGGTGATCTCTTTTTTCTGATCTGTCTTCTTATAATGCAGTTTGGATCTTTGTGAAACCTTTGTCGGCTCCTCTTTGTCTTCTTCATGTATTAAGTGTGGGGTCTGTGGTTACTCAACTGCAACACTAAAAAGAAAAAGTCTTGCTATGCTGAGCCCTCTTCCTCACTTCTCTATGGAAGGTGAATTTCAAATGTTGTAGTAGATGTATGACATGTGTATAATATTCCTGAGTATCATGAGATAACCAACATGATCGTGGGGCTTTTGTGCAGTGCTATGATAAGTACCTCAACAGGAGCTTGGTGAAGGCTGCAGAGGAACGAGGGCATCCTCAATGGGGAACACCCCCCAAAAATGCTGGACACTACAACTCCAGACCATATGAAACAGGGTTTTTTAGGGAGAAAGGTGACTATGACAGCTATTATGGTCGTTTTTTCCTCAATTGGTACTCACAAACTCTTATTGAGCATGCAGACAGGGTGCTGAACCTTGCCAACACCATCTTTGAGGGTATCAAAATGGGCGCAAAGGTAACACACAATCAACTAGCTAGCACGAATAGAACCAGCAAGAGCATTACCCTCCACCAAGACCCTATGCCATTGAGGATGATAGTGTTTAAACATTTGCCAATGCTGCAGAAAAGGATGGCAGAGAACATGAGTTTGGTGACCTTGCAATCCCATGAACACTGAAAACCTTTGGCATAGAGATGGACAAGAAAGTCCAGAGCCATCACCAGAACTTCACAGATATTATAAAGACATTACCTGATGCATGTGGTTTAATAGAAGAAAGTGGATAATGGAGGGCTTTTTGTAATGTGCATTCAGATTTCAGGTGTCCATTGGTGGTACAAGACTCCAAGCCATGCAGCAGAAGTAACAGCAGGTTTTTACAATGTCAACCACCGAGATGGCTACCTGCCCATAGCTCTCATGCTAGCCAAGAATAAGGCTGCTCTCGACTTCACTTGTGTTGAACTTCGCACTTCTGAACTTGCCAGGATTAATGCAGAAGCTATGTCAGATCCTGAGACCCTCACTTGGCAGGTATACTCACTTTTTTAGGGAATGAGTTCCACAGTCACTATGTGTAGCACTGTAGGGACTTTCAATTAGGTTCCTGTATCAGCCTTCTGTTCAATGTATGAGGTTAGCAAAAGGAACAGTTGGTAACTATTCTATCAATGGCAGAGAAGCAAATTGAGGAAGGGACACATATCAGCAAGATTGAAGGCATTGACTGTGACAGTGGATGGTAACACCTCTTCTGTGTCATGCAGGTCATGAATTCAGCTTGGGATGCTGGCATCCCTGTTGCAACTGAGAACGCACTACCATGCTATGACAGGGAGGGGTACAACAGAATCCTTGAAAGTGTAAAGCCAAGGGTGAATCCAGACAACCGCCATGCAATTTTCTTTACATACTTAAGACTATCCCCAAGACTCCTTGAGGAGCACCACCTCTTTGAGTTCATGCGGTTTGTTCGGCGGTTGCACGGTATGTTGATTGCAAGGTCACTGATTAATGTCTCTCCTGAATTTGGTGGATGTGCTCTCTGTATATGGATCCTGTTTGCTGAGCCAAGTTGTATTCACTGGACCAAATGTAGACCAAATTTGATGATACACTTATCAGATCTTTCATAAGAGCCTGTGAACTCTCTCCCATAAGCTCACATTCCAGAAATTCATTTCATGTGTCCTGGATAACCTGACTGGAAAGAAGACTATCAGGGTTCAAATTTTTTAAGGTGTGCCACTCAGGAAAAAAACGACCTAGTCCTTAATGGAGTCCTTTTTTTCTTATATTTTGATTCCCATCAACATTAGTGAGTCAAAATGTGTCAAATATTTTATAAGTATCATATTTTAAATCATTACAACTCCAAATTCCATCAATTTCATCCGTTTTGTGTCTTGACTGGTCAAATAGGACTATACAAAGGAGTACAGAAAAGCTGACAGTGTGACATTATTTTGGTACTCCTTAAAGAATTTGGACCCATCAGAAAAACGAAATCCCATGCAACATTTGTGGGTTGATTATGGATGCAGACTTTCCTTGCAGGATGAGGACATGAGAGCTGTGATTATTTGAAATTGTACTTTGTCAAAAACTGATCAAAATTGTGTGTTCATCTGCTTCATGTTCGCAGGAGAACCAATTGCAGATTTAGATTTATCAGATGGTGCTGCAGTACTGGCTATACTGGAACTGAGGAGATGTGGAAAGTTAGAAAGATAGATCCCTTGTTAGATCTGGGATCTGTAGTAATTGCAGATGGCTTCACCAGTTTGTAACAGAGGAATCACCTGTTACATCCCTATTGCATTTGAGATCATCTCTTGTCAACAGGAGGAATATTACTCTTCTTGAGCTTCTCAACTTGAAACATGGCTGAATGGTTTTGGATACAAGTTGAGTTCCAATGGTGTCACTCTTTTTAAGACTGACTATCATAAGATCAGATATGGTTCTTTTTCTCACTGCCAACTTGCAGCAGTTGGAAGATCAGGGTAACTTACATTCATGATAGATATATATAAACATGAAACAGAGATAATTATCACCAGTTGACGGAGCTCAGAGACCATCTTGTTGCCCAACTACAGATTTCACCAGACCGGCATCACGACTGGAAACTGGCATCATTGACAGCAGTTGTGTAAATAAAACTGACTCATGTAAAGCAGAATATAAAACTGTCCCACAGTTTTGTAAGCAGAGAAAATCTAGGTTCAATGCTTAGTATGTGGGATGGGTATCCTCTCTCTCTCTCTCTCTCTCTGTGTGGCTTTGCTGAAATTCCCTGTAACCCTGAGAAATAGAAATGAAATGGGCAAAGTACATTTGAGGAAAGAAGATTGATGGAAATGTTTGTGGCTGATACCGTTGAGCTTCCTCCGCACTTGAGGTCGTAGAACTCAAACCTGTTATGTACAACTGCGTACCAACTAGCAATGGATATTGTGGTGATCTCAGCCTCTCAGGCAAATCCTTAGTCATCTCAGGAATATCAGGTATATGGAAGAGGGGAGGGGGAGCCACACAGTAGAAGAACAAGCCCAGTCTGGGACCAGCAAGTCTTTAAAAGAAAGGGATGAAAAAGCAAGATTCTTCAATAACTTACTTTGGTTTCACCTCACTGAAGTGTTAAAGAACAGTCAAAAGAAAAGCAAGTCCCACTATTTACAATGGCCTTCACAGAGTGGAGCACCTCATATTACACAATGGTCAAACAGCAATGAACAGGTACCAGACACCAGGTGGTTATTCTTGTTTCTGAGTTAAAGTGTCTGGCATATCCTCCACAACCAAGAAAGGGAGTGCAGATTACTGAACACAAAATACACAGCAAAGCAGTGCAGGAAGTTGCAGTTATCTCCCCTCAGCTTCTCTCCAGAGTCTGTTGTTAAAATGCATCTTCTCACTTACAAGCTGTTAACAACGAATTGACCACATGGATTACAAGCCTCAGATTGGCTTGGTCTCCTGGAACAGTCATGTGGATCATTTGATGATGCAAATTTTGGTACAACTGTTCCAAGAAAGGTCGCATGTGTGGGGCTAAGACTGGATCATTAGGATTAAGAGCCAATGCTGCCTCACGGATCCATGACAGCTTCCGTCCTGTGTCATTGCTCAAATCACAGCCCAGCTGTTGGACAAGTGACAAGACCACTCCTTGGCTTAATGGCAGAGGTACTGTTGAAAAGAGTGCTGCCTCATCCAGCTGCACACAAAAATCACTGAGAGATGTAACACAACCCAACCAGCTGACACCCTCTCCTTGCATAGAATGACTCAAATGCTATCAGGTTGTCAAGTGATAATAGATAGGAGAAAGTTGCAGGCCCAGTAACATACCTGCATACACAACCAGGACACAATTGCCACATCACTGAGAGACAGTGCCTTGTTGAAAGCCTCTTCCAGTTTGCCCTCACTGACAAGCCTTGTTAGCTCAATTGTTGGGTCGAGAGACTCCTCCAGGTGTTGCAGAGACAGCACCTTCATACACCACATCCCAATCAATACATTGACCAATCTACCATAAATAAAGTCATTTGTTCAAATGCAGCTAAGTCCAGACACTCAACAATTCCCACTGAATTTAATTTTCCCCATCACAGACAATTTAAACTAAAGAATCGTGTCTGAAATAGATTTGGACTTTTTCAAACCCAAACAGAATGAATGAAATTCTATGTGATGAGGCTAGTAGCTAGTCACCAATACAGACCCACCCAACATCAAGGAAAGAGATGTTAACCTTGTCTGGGAGGTTCATTTGCTTGGCTATGAGTGAGCTGTGTACAGCACTCGCACTGGCATTCTCTGCAAGAACTACTAGATTCCTTTGGCCCTCAGCCAATTCACCTTTCAACGAATTTGCAAGTGATGTCGCTGAGGCCACTGTCTCCTGCAGAATAACAAATTCCTAACACACTGAGGACTAGTCATCATTGTCAAGACACTTCCACTTCAGTTAAAGTTGTACAGTTACAAGACGTAGTTACCCTAATCACTTTCTAGAAGAACAATGACACCATGTCAGCAAACAAGCATGAACTGAGTATGTCTGCTCTAATATGGATATTGGATTCACAATCAAAGGTGAACATTCTCTAACAGCCATTGATATGGATATGCAGATCTTCCCCACACATTTCTAACAACTCTAGGTAGTCACACTAAAGACAGTATGTTAAGTGTAACCTTCATATGAGTTTGATTGACAGGCAGCTTAGTGATATATGTTTGAAACCATGAGGAGAAGCAGACAACTTTTTGATTTGAGCAGAACCAACCTGCAGGGTGGATGCAAGAGCTGAGTGTGAAGAGGCAAGTTCTTGCTGGGCACGGGAGGTGTACTCAGCCATGCCATGCTGGAAAGAAGATTCAACTTGCTCAAACATGGACCGGCATGAGCGTTCAAATGATGGGATAACTGTGCTCTCAAAGCATGTACGCAATGCCTCCTGAACCATAACCATATCACCATGAGCTATCATGAGCATGATACATTATCTACCATTCATCCCAGATATTGATCTGTGATCATCATAACAAAGGTGTGTTCTGACCTGAAGTGCCTGCCGGCCAATAGTTTGAAACTGTGTCTGTAGCTGTCTGGTTACTGTCCCCTCCAATTTTGCTCCCACTGACTTTTCCAACTGTGGAAGCATCCTCTCTGTGACACCCTTCTGTGCAGACAGCTCCCATCACCCACCCTTATCTTGCATCAGTCCAGAATGTGAAACCCTGTATTTGATATCTTGCTGCCTCACAATTAAGCATGCTCACTTGTGACCCATGAGGGACTCTACTCATAAGAATTCTGTTGGAGAAGTCTTGTATCATGGTCCCATACCAGTTTGAAACAAGAGAGGAAAGCATGATGCAAGAAGGTATATTTGTCAGTAAGCAAGTACATAGATGTCCTTGCCATATATCACAAGCCAAAGAGATGCCAAAGACAACAAGTGAAGACACAGAAAATTTACCTGGAAAGATTCAGAGACAGTTGTGGCAACTACATTTTGAAGGGGAGGCAGGACTGCCTGAGCAACAACTGGACCAATGGCTGCAAACTCCTTCTTGAACACGCGCTCTATAGCAACCGGCATATCCTTGCTAACAAAGTTGGTGAGGAGGGTAGTGACCTGTTGAACCCTTTCACGCTCCAGCTTCTCCCTCTTTGCATTCTCCTCTGCTAATCGTGCCCACATAGCATCCACGTGGGCCTTGAGAACCTTCTCCATCCGCTGCCCAAGGGCACCTGAGATGATGCAACAGAAACACACTGGCTCTTGTGACTCAACTGATTCCCCTTGACACTCAGTGAGAAGTTCATGAGGAATGCAAAGAGAGGACTAGCAGCTGTGGTTGGTTAGCTTATAAGGATGATACAATCTAGCATCTGGCTCACTATCTGGTATGATGCAGTTATCATGGTCAAGTAGAAGATGAAATGCCCAAATGGTGTGGTAGGGTGGTGTACAAGTACCACACAATCCAAACCACCAAGTATACAGCTTTCAAGAGGGCAGACCCAGACCAGTTCAGGAACAGTCTTGGGTTGAATAGTCAAAACACAGAAATGCAGGCTGCAAATATATCTGCACTTTGACAGATTTACAGTGTTAAAAAACTGCCATTAGGCATACCTTCCATGCGTTTTCCCTCCTTGGCAACTGGCACTGCCACCATAACAGTCATTTGCTTCTGTAACTCTTTCTGCATAGAAACCAACTGAAAAGCCCAAGCCCAACCAGAGGAGAAATAGCACCGGTCAATCATCTCAGTGCATCTCCACATGACAGCCATCACTGCACTTCAGCACACATGGCGGAATTTGGCTGCCCAACTCTCGTGAGAAGAAGAGTCAAACACCAAGAGTGATACTTGAAATTTACCAATAACAAGTTACATAACATACCTGACTTCATGTGATGCAGATCCGACACAGGGCACTTTTGGAAAAAACAAGTTGTCTGCAGAAATCTAGGCAACAAGTACCTGGCCTATCTGCCTGCTTATGTCAACCCAAAAAGAAACAATTTCAGCCAGTTCCAGCAAGAAGAGAAGAAAATAAGATCTTTGTACCTGGTTCAGCGCATCCTGCATTGTGGAAACCTGGGCAGCCAGCCCAGGGTCCAAGTGAGCTGAGTTCACATTGTAGGAAGATTCCCCCTCTGGCATTGCTCCAGGAGTCATCAGATCTGGTATCTGGGGAGATGATGACCGCACTGCTGCAGGCTCAACTCCACCATCATATGTCTTGTTCTTGTTCTTCCTCCCCTTTGCAATTGCAGATATCTGAGAAGGCAGAGGAACAGAACCAGCTTCTCTGAAGGCCATGTCTCTCAACTGCTCATGTGCTCCATCTACAGTTACATGTGTAGGACGCTCCCTGTCCTCCAAAATATCTCCCTCTTCAACCTGTACACTCTCTTCTTTTGAGTACATGTCAAGCAAGCTGGGCTTTCCTGGGCTTTCCTGGGCTTTCTCATTATACTCAGTACTTGCACCAGCATGGAAGACTTCATGGGATTCTGACAGCAAGGAATCATTCCCTCTGTCATCAAGGCCCTCTGACTCCACCACCTCTTTTTCCATGGCAGTTGGTGCATCAGTGGTGTTCAAATCCTCCACAGCAAAACGTGGTTGTGCATCCTCTGGATTTCTATCCATTACAATAGGCTCCTGTGGAACACCTGAGGTTTGGACACCATGTGTGTCAAATGACTTGGAACTAGTTGCAAGATTCATAAGCTCAAAAGGGGTAATCAAGTGAAGAGGATGAGCACCAGACATAGCATTGCTGGTACCTGAGAACCCATCTCTTTCTTCTCTACTTGGAACATCATCTCTTAAAGAATTGCTGCTAGAGGCAGATTGAGCTCTCTCCAAGGTTGCCTCAGTAGTAGGTGTCAGCAGTGAACTAGGTTCTGGCTGGTTATCCAAAGGCTTCTCAAGCTTCTCATCTGTTTGAGTCAAAGAAGCTTTGATTACAGGCACATACTTCAAATCTGGTTTTGTTGGACTCTTAGAACGTGAACGTCTCTTGGACGGTTGTGGTGGCTTCGCAACACTACTAGCTGGTGCAACCTCTGGGTGACTCACTGGCATGGTAGCCACCTGAGAAACAGACTCTCTGCTGGGTTGATTTGTTGGTGTTGGTTCAGATGTGGACCTCCCAAAATTATCAAGGATTTCCTTTACAGGGGCAACTGTAGCAGGCCCAGCTATGTCCAACAATCTGGTCCTCTCTGTCACTGTATGCAAGTCCTCACGGTGGCCAACCTCTACTGGGCTCCCAAATGCTGATGAAGCAGTCATACTGCGTGGTGGAACACTCACACTTGGAGCAGGTACTATTACAGTTGCTGCTGTACTCCCTAACTCCAGGAAATCTGCTGCCCCTTTGTCACCAGTTGAATTTCTAGCAGCATCATATGTCTGTGGCAACACTGGGTCTTTGTCCAGCATTGACATAGGTTCTGAGTTGTATTCTTCATCAGGAGGAGGCAAGCACTGTGACACATCTAGGATGTACTGTTGTATGGCTTGTGTTTGCACACAGTAAACTTGGACAGTACCCTCTGTCTCCTCTGTGACTGTGAAGCTAAGAATAGGTATTTTCACTGAAAACTCTGCCAAATAGTTCATTCTGGCAGGAACTGAGCCAACCCCAAACTCAACATGCACTGCATAGATAGCATTCTTCTTTGCATTTGCCAACAAGATGAGGCTGGCCCAAGGTGCCACAACCAGTTGGTTGAAAAAAGCATTCTCAAGTTTGCCTGCAGCAGTTGAGCTCTGGAATTCCAGGGTCTGAATGCAATTCCACATCCCTGTATTGGGTTTTGATGGTGATTCTTCTGGGCTACCAGTTGATGCCCATAGTTTTAGCTCCCGATTGAGGGGACCCTGCCCAATTATGCAACAAAGAGTTCAGTTATGTACACAAAAGATGAGGAAAATTCACAAAAAAACATATCTATGAGATTGCAGAATACACAAAAACATACTATAAGATCGTAGAAGAAAATCCACTAAAACATGATGTAGGTAACCATAATCGCATTCAAGCAAAACATCACAATCTCCTTCCATATGGCACTTGCTTCTCTGCCAGCCTTTGATCAATTTCTCTCCAGCTTCTGTTATGATCCACATGCAGAGTTAAGGACCAATGCAACATAGAAGATGTACCGCAGTAAGGATGACATGATGGTCAGGGCGACGTGGTGCTGACAAAAAGGCCACTGCACTCACGGCCTCCCCTCCATGTGGCACAATGTCTGACAAGAGGCTTCTTGTCTTGTCACCCCAGATCCTCATCTGGTCAAACAATCAGCCACAAAGGGCAAATGAGAACAACATTTCAGATCATGCCCTAGATGCTAATAATTACCTGACCATGACAAGGAAAGATCGTGGAATCCTCTACACACCCAATCCAGCCTGTGATTCTACCTCATGAAAGATAAGCAAGTCACAAAAAACAAGTCAATGAGCAGCTAAGAAAAGGGAAAGAGCATAACTCACAGTGCCATCCTGAGAGGCTGATGCCACACAAGAGGAACCAAAAGAAGGAACCGCAAGGTCACTGACATCTTCTTCATGAGTCCCCACCACATGGACACCTTCTAATGGGCTCTCCACCTGACAAACTATTGGCTGCTCTGCACTGAATCCCCCTGGAGGGGCTTTCTGCTGTACCTTGCCTATATCAATTGTCAACACAATCTTGCCAATGGCCACCACCAAGACATCCTGCATACATAGTATAAGGCTGTGTATTCAATTCCACGTCTTCATTCTCCACATAACTTGATAGAAACCTGCTTCACTTATCAAGAATAGCCTATCAACCCACATTCTCTGAACAATTCTCTTATGATTGTCACCCACTGTCCATTAACAAGACTGGAAAGAAGCCTTCCATACCATCCATTAAATGACAAGGAGGGCTAACTCCACCCTCTTGTTACAGACACATATGAATTAACAGCATACTAATCACAATGATACCAACTGCTCAATACTGGACTCCCAAGGAGGTAAACAAAATACCCACCTGAATCTGTGAATGCCAGCAAACACGGGGATGAGACACCTCCCAATCACCAGTCACTTGTATAGCCAGAAAAGTCTGGTCTGAAATCATTGGTTTCCCATCCTCTGACTGACCCTCCACTATCTTCCGAACCAAAACACGACCATCTGCACTGGCACTGGTTTATACAGGAAACAATGTAAATCCCTCCTCCTTGCAAAAAATCCTTAAACTGGAGAGAAAACTAAGAAATGATGCAACTGTGTGCTGAATGAGCATGCCTGGTTATATTCTCATGTAGGGCTGCCTCCAGACATAGGTACCATTTGCAACTAGAGTCAAGGTGACAAATTGGTTGTGTATTCTTCCCCCAAGCACTCAGATGTGCCTACGTTCCCACACATCAGATGACCAGTTTACCCAGTGACCAACATATCCAGGTTGGCTATCATTGGTGGCATCTTGAATGGATCTAGTTGTGATTTGAGCCTGAGGATGGAGTATTGCAGTATGTCCACAGGTTGAAGCCAATAGCTAGTTCAAGATTAAATCAGAGGACAGAGTACAGGCATGCCATGAATCTCTTTGGAAAGTTTCACGCATTCTGGAACTGTGGAAGATTGCTGCCAAGCCAGAACTAATCCAATAGAATGAATTAAGGAATAGTAAATTTTGAAGAGGTTGAGTGATGTGAAGAAAGGTTACCTTGCAAGCAAATGCACATCCTCCCCCAAGAAACACATATCTGTCACCCTCTGTCACCAAAAGAAAAAACATCAACTCAACATGACAACCACCACACACAGAAGACTGAAGCTTCTACATGGTCAATTTAGGCCTCACCTCTAAAGACTAAACCTGGAAAGTTAACAACAGCTCACATCATGATCCATGGGTGACAGGCACACAGGATGAGGCTAGTCACTCCTATACCTGGGTGTGACCACGAAGCAGGGCTCGCAAAGCAGTGTTGACATTGAGAATTCTGATATTGCCTCCTCGCAACCCATAGCATATGTACCTCCTGTTTACTGCTATCTGCCTTCCCATTAGTAGGACTGGATCAGATGTGTAAACAGTGATGGGGCTAACTTCAAGTTGTGGTTGGGCTTCCCCGCTCCTCCGCACATCCACATCATATACAACATGTTCTCCTCTCAGAAACCGGCCTTTTGGCAGCTTGCTACTGGAAAATCTGGAAGATGGAGAGGAGAACACCAAATTTACAGGTGGGGCAGTTGGCATTGCTGGGGCTATAGCTGGGGGGGGCAAAGAAACCTCTGATACACTTCCATGTGAAGAGCGAGGATGCTCCATGGAACTTTGAGGTGGTCCCTCAGTGTAGAGAGGGGTTTCATCCTCTTTGCTTGGAACATCAACTTCAGAATGGGTGGTCAATAGAGCCATAAGGCGGGCACCATCCAGTGGCAGTGCAGAAGCTGGATTTGGGCTGCCACTGCCATGCAGAATTGGAGACCGTGGGAGTGATGAGAGAGGAGCATTGGGCTGTGAATGATGTGAAACAGGGGCAGGTTGTGCAAACTGCTGTGGTTGTTGCTGCTGCTGACTGAAATTACTCAAGGCATATGGCGCCTGTGGCCTGGGTCCATGCTCCTGTGGATATGGCATATAAGAGTGATACACAGGGGATGGCCCCTGCTGTTGTGGTCCAGCTCCATACTGGTAAGACTGTACAGGCATGCTTGGGAATGAGCTTGCATTGGAGGGAAAATTACTTGCAGCAGGATACTGACCAGGGGGATAAGCGTGATATGAAGGATATTGTGGTGGGTAACTCCCTGGAGGAGCCCCATTGAACAAGTTGTGAATATCAGAATTGCCTGAAGACCCCGTTCCAGCCATTGTGTTCTGTTCCACTAAGAGACAAACAAACCTGCAGCACACACATGAATTTAGCTACTGCAGCCATACTTCCAACCCACAGATTCCGACAACACAACTAATATCTACAGCTACCTTCCAACAACACCATCGAATGAGCACAAAGAAATCATGGCAATGTATGAACCTGAAAAAATCATATCAGCTACTCATCATAAGCCTAATTGAACACAGAGATAAATAGAAAGTAGGGAAAGCAGTAATCAATCAAAGAGCCCTTGACCCTCAAGCCAGATAGAGAAGCTAAAACACTCCAACCCGAGGAAACAAGACAAAGAGAAAAAGAAAGAACAAAGAACAAAAAAGGATGCTGCCCAACAACAATAAAAAAATGTCAACAGATGAGAGTGCCAAGTATAATTTCATACTATGATGGAACGCAAAGCAATTACACAAATATTCACCTCCCACCCCCACAAGGATTCACAACCCACCCTAAATTACCACTAAATCTGATGACAAGTGCATTCAGCCTTCCAAATTTCCCAAACTCCATCTCGAAACAGGTCAGGTCACTATTACTAACACCATCAAGCATGCACCTGACAGACAGCTATCAAACACAAAACCCTCATCCGTCTATACCGACTCATGAAGAAGAACCCTAAAACAACATAACATAACATACCAGCAACAAGGAAAGAAAACAACTCGTTGCTGTCAGACGCTCTGATGCTGTTGAGACTGCGGCTGCTCCTGTTGCTTGCGTCCACTCTGTCTATCTCTCTCTCTGTCTCTCTCTGTCTTCAGGTAGCTACTACTTTCAATGCAAAAACACTGCTCACAAATCAAGTAAAACCCTAAACAACAAGCAGAAAATCAAAGCGCAACAACAAACGCTGCGTCTCCCTTCGCTCACTACGGAAAACTGATCGGAAAGTGTCATTGCGACGATGCGCACCAACGAGCGAACGAAGACGAAGACGAACTTCGGAGCAGGTGCTTGTCAGATTTAGGGTTTTCCTAATTCCATAGGTTAAAGATTTTAGAGGCTATTTCTTAATACAAAAATCAACTTTTAGAGGAATTTGACATTAATATTTAGCTAAGTTTTTATTAGATCCTTTCATTTTTGTCCCCGACATTTTTCTTTTTTGAGACATTTCTCACAAATGCAACATATTTATTTATTTATTTATTTATTTCTGTCTCATATTTCCTGTTTTTTGGGGAAAAATTTGCCAAGTAATTGAAGAAAACCTTTTTTTGAATTTTTTTCATCACATTTCAAGTCAGATTTTGGTTTGTTGGCATTTTATAAACCAAAATTTTCACTACCATTTGTATAAGTTTTAGGAACATGTTTCCATTTATGTAAAGAAATTTGTGGTCTTTTTTTTTTTTTTTCCCCCTAGTATACCGAGAAATTGTCCTACCTGGTGTCAAAAGCTAACAAGCTTTACGAAAACATAATTCCTATGGGTTTTTATTGGCCTTGCCTACCAAAAGGCAAGGATATTGTGTTTAGATTCATTATAGAGTATAGTAGCTTAATGGATTTTGGCCCCTAGGTAATAATATTAGGTCTATTTTTATCTGAGGATTTTTTGAAAGATGATATTTTGGCTTGTGTTGAAACTTGAGATTAGTTATAGAGTTATAATATCAAGACGGATTTTGATTTCTTTGAGAGGAGTTTTTGAAGATTATATTTTTGCATGGTGAAATATTTGAGTTTTTATAATTTTCATAACTTGTTATGTTTTCGTAAAGCCCAATCATTCATTTTCCCCATAGTACTACCGACTAGGTATCATGGGAAATTTTTTTAAAATTTATTGAAGGCACATGATTTTTACACCATGGAAGAATACTTTTACTTTCTTGTAAAATATTTTTTTGTCAATTTTTTTCTAAACCTTACACCCTCAGCAATGGGCATTACCAAAATCAGGCCCACCTCAGCTCTGCCTCACGCAAGCCCTTATTCCATAATGCCCATGGCCTTGGCCACTACCCCTCCCCCTCCCCCTCCCCCCTTCACACTGATAAATACCCTCTTGGGATGTTCACTATCAACACAACAATAGAAAATTGGAGGAAAAAAAAACACTCTGCTTCAAGTTGAAGTACCCCTTGATTAGGGTCTTTAGTCAGTCTTTTACAAATCAAAATAGACTTTTAGGGTTTCACATTATTGTTTAGCCAAGTTTTTAGATCCTTCATTTTAAGGCTTGGAGTATTGTCCTTGATTAGGTTATTTTAAGTTTTTACATTAAAATAAACTTTGGGGTTTCCTATAACACACCTGTGCATTATGCACGGGGTTCACACTAGTTATTATTCTTTAGCTCAGTTTTGAGATGCCTTCATTTTAATCCTGGACCCTGGAGAATTCATTGCTTAAGTTCTTTTTTTGCAGAGGTTGACTTTTGCATAACATAGAATCGCTCATCACCAAACATGTACGGATCACCATCGCACAATTTCCAATATTTTTTCTCATTCCTTAGCCAAAGTGAGCATTTTTTTTTGTGTCATTGGACTCCCAAATTCGAGGGCTACAAAAGTTCTTTTGAGTGTCAGAAGTAAAAGGACCATTGCAGAAAACATTTCTCATTCCTTAACCAAAGTGAGCATTTTTTTGTGTCATTGGACTCCCAAACTTGAGGGCCACAAAAGTTCTTTGAGTGTCGGAAGTAAAAGCACCAATGCAGAAAACATGGAAAAGGATGAATGATAGTTTGCCTCAATTTTTTTTGAAAACATAGCTGTAAAGCCCTCTCTAGTTTCAGCCCCATATTTTCATCATTTTTAGTTCATTTTGAGTGATTTAAGTGCCAATGGGTGCACTATCTAAGGCTTTACAATATTTCTTTGTATTTCATAAGCAAAGATGCAATGATCTAAAGATTTTAAGCTCAAAATTTTAGTTTATTTTTATTCATTTTTCATCAAACACTAAACCCCCTTACACCAAACATCCCATATCTTCTCCATTCCTTTATCAAATTGATTTTTGCAATATTGAATCCTCGGGATGGATGCCACATGGACATGGCCTAATATGTAGGGTAACACCCTCAAAGTGGGGCGTTCCCCAAGTAGGATTTTTAAATTTTTTTAGAAAAAAATCTCAAAAATAAAATATTTTTAAAAAATTCGACATTTCTGAAAACAATAATATAATTAGTGTTGAATTGGCCCAAATACTACAATAGTAATGTTTTCTTTGAATGAAAATGCACAATTTTTGGACTTAAATATTGGGATGACAAATCACAAAGTTAATTTCTTTCAAAATAGAAAAATTCACAAAGAAAACT
>Ga0116229_10000652_pt1 | contig 48504 bp, 61 predicted proteins | sample S1TSphgellanicum_3_FD_87313 | JGI IMG/M metagenome (GOLD analysis project Ga0116229, IMG submission 87313) | Host-associated microbial communities from peat moss isolated from Minnesota, USA - S1T2_Fc - Sphagnum magellanicum MG | ecosystem: Host-associated > Plants > Peat moss > Unclassified... | reverse complement strand
GCTTTACCGCGAATTAACATTCTTCAAATCTCTCTTTTCGTATATGCGAGAAGTCGCTCGATATCTTCTAACGACATGTCGCCTTTCATTATGTTTGCCCGGTTTGAAATTACCCGGACGTTACCTTTTATATACCCTTTTGAATTATCAATACGATCCAGCGAGGGAGCCCTATTCTTATTATACTTTTCTAATGGTACAAGTAGTATAGGACAGACATCGGGTATCATAATGTCTTCGATTGTTATATCAAACTCTAAGTTCTTTTTGCGTGATCGGCATTTAGCACCATCATAAAGGGCACGCTCTGGATTTAACGTACGATATAATCTTCTACGTTCTCGTACTTCCGGTATCGCGTGATAACCTTTTTGTCTGCTCTTCATATTGTAAGTATATCACATCTTAGTATTAAGTCAAGAAAAAGTTTAGCTATTGACAAAGTTAGAAAATAGTATAAAATATCTTTAAGCGGTTGGTAAATATACCCTAATAGGTGGCATGGGCCCTTAAGTCAGATCGAAGGGGATAACCTCCCAGCGATTGTTGGAATTAAGACGCCATACAATAAGATCACTATTACGAAATTCCTTGAATATTTCATTTGGTATAGTGATCAAATAAGTCCCATGCCCATCATCTCGAATATATGACTTGTACTCATGTGTAGGACGGAATTTACGCTTAGTTATCATTCTTCAACCTAATGACACTCGCTCCAATTGGCACCAATCTTAAATTCTCCTGTAAATGGTACTTTGCATCCAAGCCACTCACCAGCCTGTTTGATTGCTGTAACGCAAGTAGCTCCAACGGATTCCGCATCTCTCGGGTCGCTGTCATGTTGTCCCTCATCGTGAATTGATCCCACAAGTAAGCTGTCCAAACCAAGACGTTTGATCTCTCGTCTTGCAATAATGGCCGCAACCTTCATCAAGATTGCTCCTCCAGATTGTAGCTTATAGTTAAGCGCTGCTGACTTAGATGGACACCGTACGTATCCGCCATCAATCGTCTTAAGCAGGCCTCCCATATGGTTGAATTCGTCTCCGATTCCTGCAACCAAACGGGCAAGGCCGGGTGTTCCTTTCTCAAGAATTTTGCGAGCCTGAGCGCCATATTTTCCAGCGTCATCACCTTGAAGTTCCGGCTTGAGCGTACGACCGAGTTTAGGATCTCCCGCTCCATAAAGATATGCGTAGAATCCGTTTTTGACAGTGATATCCCGCATGTCGTCTGACAATCCGAGGTTACGAGTGTTGAGTAGATGCGGGTCACCAGTGGTGAACAGGGCAGTTGCCGCCGGATCTGCAAGATATTCAGCAAACATTCGCATTTCAAGACCGCTGGCATCATATCCAACTTCCACTCTTCCTGGCCTAGCTCGCCAGAGTCGTCTGCACTCAATTCCATATTTCACCTTTTTCTTAGCTTTAGGTATGTTCATCGTATTCGGTTTGGACCCGATCATACGACGAGTTGTGGCGGCACAGGTCAGAACCCTACCGTGCATACAGTGATCATCGTAATTCACATGGTCTAGCCAACCTTCAACCATAGTGGCCCGACCCTGAAGTACAATCCACTCGGCAATGGCCTCAACCTCTGGTCTTCCCGACTGCTCGGCAAAAGACATAAGACTCTCTTCATCAACCTTCGGAAAGCCCTTCTCGGTGAAGTCCTTAGGTTCCCACCCGAGCCCGAGAAGCCTGTTAACTCTCTGGATAGGAGATCCAATATTGAAGTCTCGGTACTCTAGTGTTGTGTAGGTCCCGTCTCCGTTGTCTCGGATTTCAGGAAACGTTCGTACATGTCGAAGGTAAGTTTCATACTCTGAACCGTCTTTTCTAGTTCGTCTAACATACGTACCCGCTTCTTCAAGTCTACTCGGAAATAACTCATGTATTGCAGATTCTTTACTTGTCTGTGTAAATCGCAAATGTCCCGCCAGAGACTGTGCTCCAGGGATGTCAAAGTACCATCCGTTTCTTTCTTGCTCATCAATTACCTCTCTTATGTGGTGCTCAATCTCACAAGACATCTCACTAAAGCCAGCACGGATCATACGAACCCATAGGGCTTTGGCGATCTTCTTACCTAGTCTAACGTCCTGTTGGCAGTACTTGTCCATGTCTGGGCTATAAGCAGACCAGTCACTAAAATCGCCCTTAGGGTCGTGGAGACGATCTCCCCAAGCTGCAAGACTATGACCACCAGGCATCGCAGGATCATAAAGATAAGAGAGAACAAGGGTATCAACAGAATTTCCAATGTTTGCACTACCCTGTACAAGACGTGCAGTATGAACCATATCGTATGAGACAATATTGTGTCCCACAAAGAAAACTTCCTGGCCCCTGAGTTCATCGAAAAACCTCTTTATCTGTTCATGGCCCACAAATGAGTGAACTTCATCCTGATCCATGCGGGATGCACACATCACCCAAAGCTTGCTGGGCCAAAGCGAGTCCGCCTCACAATCTATATACCAATACTTATGGTACTCCTCGGGCTTCGGCAGATACTTCAAACCCAAACTTCAATCTCCGCATTACCACCCGAATTGTACACCTTAATCTGCTCATCACTCAGCTCGGTCAACCGGCCCGTGTCCTCATTATAGTGCAAGTAAGTGGCTGGGCCCGTCCTACCACAGAAACGATTCTTATCAATAACAAGCTTGGTTATGTTCCTTCGCCATTTGTCTTCACTAAGATTCTCCCGATAGAGTTTGATGACGATATTCGCCAGTTGTTCCACTCCCATAGTGCCTCTAATTTCGCCTTGTCTATTGACGTGGATAACGGCAATGACCGCGATGTTGAGTTCCATGCAGAGCGTTTTGATTTTCGTCGAGATCTCATCTAGTTGCTTTCGTTCATCACCCGACTGATCAGAAACAACAATACTAAGGTGATCAAGTACAATATATTTGCACCCAAGATTAACCATATGTCTGATTTTGTTGAGGATTTCCTGGACACTATTAGAACCAAAGTGATCATAAATAACAAGCTTATCAGTATTGACAGTCCGATCAAAGTAACCACGAAGGTCCTCCTGAGTAACCTCTTGCCTGATGTCTGGCAGGTGCAAGGGTAGATTGGCCTCGATGGACATGAGCCCTAAAGCTGTGTCCGAGTTCGGCTCCTCCAGGTGAAGAAGTCCAATACCCGCATCTGGCTTCTCTTTTCGAATGTGATATTCGATTTCTTTGAGAACTGATGTCTTTCCTACCCCAGTCTTGGCGGTGACAATGACCAGCTCCGAGAGCCTTATTCCGTACGTCTGTGAGTTAAGACCGGCCCAAGGATAGGAAACCGTCTCGTAGTTCTTGGGCGTACTGATCTCGTCCCACATGTCCCGGCCAATCTTGAGACCCGTGGGAGTGAACGTCGGGGCGGCCCACCATTCACGATTGAATTTGTCTCGCCAGCCCTGCTTAAGGTAATCGTTGGCGTCTTTGGCGTCCGCAAGGGTGAGTATTTTGACCTTACCAATTGGAAACATTCCGGCAACCGCCAGAGCAGCTTCCTGGCCGGGATAGCGGATTTCACCAGTCTTTTCGTTGACTTTAGCCTCATCCTTATCGAAACAAATGACAATATGCGGAAAGGAGTTCAGATACTCAAAGTTACTGGCAATGTCTTTTGCCGCCCCTTCGGCTCCATTCTTAACGGACACAAAAGGCCAACGTGAGCCGGTCAGCTCGTAACCCGCAAGAGCGTCGTACTCACCTTCCGTAATGGTAATGTACTTGGCAGAGCCCGGGGGAAATATGTTCTGCCCAAACAGATCGGACTGCTTGATGTCGCCTTCAGAATAGAAGACCTTATCAGGCTTTCTGACTTTATTAGCTAAATGAATCTTATCATTAAAATAGGGAAAGTAAGTTGTACTACCCTCCCGCCATACTCCGTACTTCTCTGCAGTTGACTTCGATATTACTCGGTCTTCCAGAGGTACGAATGTCTTTCCGAGTTCAGTCAAAGTACCTGGCAATTTGTCTTTTTCTTTTTTGGCCCATGGGTAACTAGAAGTACCACACGAGAAACAGTAGCTATGCCCATCTGAGTAGAATGCGTTAGCGTCACTTGACCCGCAGTTCTCGCAACTTAAGTGCTTCGTGAATTTCGATTGGTCTGTAATTCGTGTGCTCCATACTAACACAGACGTAACGCTTGTCGTTTTTCACCTGCTGATAGTGGAGGTGCCCATGTATATTAGTACCAAACCTATCCAAGCTGTCTGGATGAATAGGTATGTGAGACAGAATAACCTTATTACCCTCTTTGTCTTTCTGTACAACGCAAGACCTTATGTCATCAAAGAATGGGAGATAGTCCTCGATTTTAAAGATGTCATGATTACCCTTAACAAGCACCAGACGCCCATTAAATCGCCCTAGAAGGTGCTTGAAGGGTCGGCGCATACAAACATCCCCGAGCATGTAAACGCGGTCCTCGGGGCTTACAAGGGCATTGTGGTTAGCTATCAGAGCCTCATCATGCTCTTCGAGAGATTTAAAGGGCCTTAGTGGGGTTCCGTCTTCTCGCTTGAAGTTGAGGATATTTGCGTGACCGAGATGATGGTCAGCACAAACCCAAGTTCTACCACTCACAGTGTGTGCCTTTTTCTGTACTCTGTGATGGCCCTCTTACCTTTTTCAGTCGGCTTACCGAATTCACCATAACCTGAATTACGACAAAACTCGTCAGTAACTGTCAGTGCTGCACCCAAGCTGGTCCAGTACTCCTCATCACCTAGAAGGAACTTAATATCCCCTTCTGTAAGGCTGGTATTATCGCTCTCAATCTCAAAGTTTACCATTCTTCTCTCCTAATAGAAGTCCCCTCGGGAAGGGATCTATTCCAGATTTTGTCATGATCCGACAGAAGAAATCCCTCATAATAGCTTATGTCAATAATGTGCAAAGACATGTCTTGTGGATGTGGATTGTCTTTGTTGTTGTCCCACTTGTACGGTTCATCGTCCAGAATGACATAATCCTCCACGTCTGGGTGGTCTTTCAGCCATTTAGCCACTCTGGTGTAACGCCAATGAATTGAGTCGTCACATGTGTAGTCCTCATGAAAATGCTCAGCCTTAATTCCCTGAGATATACAATGAGACAAAACAAATTCAGGCCTATGAATTCTAATCCATGAGCTATGAATGGCGATCTTCCAGCCCTGAGCCTTACACAAATTATTGAGCATTCCAACCGCTATGGGGTCGAATTTAGTCATGATGGGCGTCTGACCAGTCAGCCAAAGAGCCTTATAAGGGATCATGGGCCCGTCAATATCGAGAAAGATAATCTTAGTCATCTAGAGTTGCCTTCAACACTTCAGGTATAACAGTTTTAAGTTCGTTCAAAATTTCATTGGCCACGGCACGGTGTTCCAACTGAGTACTTGGCTGAGTCCGGATTGAGATGTAGTGAATCCAGTCTCTTATAGTCCCTTGCATGTACATCTTAGTGGGCGTGAGGCCCTCAGGAAGTAACTTTCGGGCCACCTCTTTTGCGATCCCCGCTTCCAAGGCCATCGAGTATTGATGGTAACCGATCTTCCAGACTTCTCTCTGGGCGAAGTCCCAATGCTCTTTTAATCCGTCCCAGAATTCATTGTCATCTAATTCTATTGAATTTTGTCTATTATTAGGGTCTTGTAATCGCGGGGCACCGAAGACAGGCCTTTCTGTAACCTTACTGTAACGTTGGCTAAACTCCTGAAAATGAAAAGACCTGTGTCGGATAATTTGATGGGCTATGTCTCGTGTTGTTTTAATCTCCACACAGGCACAAACCATCTCAAAAGGTGACCAATGCTTATTTTTAAATAGATAGTTGATGAGCTTCTTAGAGTCGTCATCGAGCGACGCTTTCGGATTGGACACACGGGCTAGATAAGCTATATGTTTCTCCGCGTCCGGTGTGATCCAGACGAGTTTAGCCGTCATAGTCGGGGTCCAACAGAATGTCCTCATCGCCTTTAAGGGGCGGATAACCGGCAATACAGTCGAATATGACTTCCTGACACTCCGCACACGGATCAATCAAGCTCACCGTGTCGGAGTCCTTATCACAAATTGCACACCGCAAATTACTGGTCCTCTACCAAATTACGATCCGTCCACTCTTTAACGAACTTGCGCTGAAGTGGTGGCAGCGTAAGGCAGATGTTTTGAAGTCTGATACGAATAACGTCTAGATGACGCTCAGGATCATTAAATTGATCACATATAGTGTTACAGCGTTTGATCAACTCATTCTGAATGGCCTCGGGAAGTTCTCCGTTGACCAGAACTTCGGGTTCAAAATTAGACTTATGTTTGTCCACAATGAACCATTCTCGCCCATTGCGTTGCTGGACTCTAAATCCGTACTTGGCGATAAGTCTATGTTCTAAGTCCCAAGGGATCTCACCCCTGAACTTTAGACGAGCTTTTACAGGCATTGTCTGAACGCCTTTGTGTAGCTTTCCACGGTCTGCCCCTCAAGACCAGGGGCCGTGTTTACCTCGAGGACGTAGAAGTTCTCCTCTTTATCTTCAATAATGTCCACGGCACCGAAATCCAGGCTAAGGGCCGCAATGGCATCGAGTGCCAGATCAGAACGATCATCATTAGGCTGAACACTATTACGAGCAAATATAAAACCATTCGCATGAGATCTAACTTTCCAGTCTGTAATGATTTTATTTGGATCTCGGATCTTCTTCTGAGTGTCAATAACTTCAGAGCCTGCCACGTGAACACGATACTCATTCACCTTGAACACGTATTCGGTGTAGAGTGGGGCGTCTGGGACGATCTCATTTTTGGGCACTATTACTATACCATTCCCCTCACTTCCAGTCAACACATTTCTAACAACAATAGTCTTGCCCATATTTGCCCAGGTTTGGGCCATGTCTTTACTTGTGGTCCAACGAACTGTTGGTACCTCAGTTTTATCGAACCGATCAAAACTCTTCAACTTGTCTCTGGCGATGGCAACCGATGCGGGAATATTTAGTACCAGTGGGTGTGGGAGTTCGTCCAAGTACGTCCCCCAGTTAATGATGAAATCTTGTGGTCTAACTCTATGAAATCGGTTAGGCCGGAGTCGAAGAAACCCATCTTGAGCCGCTAGTTGTTTAGCACCCTCGGAGGGACGATTGCCGGTGTACACCCAAATTCTTCTAGAATTCCGCATCTACATCGTCCACTATGGGAGGAGGGGGAGGGACTTGTGCCTGAACAGCGTTTAAATTCCACTGTATATTATTAGGGTGCATTATAGGCTTCAGCTTCTTAGGCTTCCAATCAGAGCAGTAGGCAAAATCTTGGGCCAGCCTCATCCCGTCTCGAAGCATTCCCTGAGCATTCGGAACACCTGCGTATTTGTAGTAGTAATACCCTAGATGATACCTCATAAAGTCTAGAGGGCCATTATGGCTGAACTTAGAAATTATCTCACGAGGGTTTTCATAAAGCTTTGCAGAGTTTTTAAGAGCTTGAATTACACTGATCCATGATATTATTCTGTCATAATCAATTGTACACTCTAGGGACCTAAACTCAACGGTCCCAAACTTCAGAATACTAGCAAAATTAACCGAACTGTAGCGATTATGGGGATTGATATTGACGATTGATCCGGTGGTGGCGATTGAGTTGGAAAGTTCCTTAATCTGACCCTCGGCGTCGCGAGCCCGCAAACAGAAATTATTTCCGATACGGGTCTGGCCATTCTGGCTCACGAACAGTTCGTCAAACACGATACAGAGCGTGATAAAATTGACAAAAGTCCGAACTGTGTCCTTAAGGAAATTAATATGAACGTGAATAGACGTTCTGTAACTCGGATAAACCTCAACCTCAGGGTTTTGAAGATGATCAAATAACCTCTGAAGCGCTATTCCGGTGTCTTGCATATTAAGAGGGCGACGGAATACGTACTCAATAGAAGATGAGCCCGGCTTATTAGCCCTAAGTGAATTATCAATATGAGTATTCCAATAAAACATGAGATCTTCGCTCTTTTTGACTACATTCTTGCCCTCTAGCTCGATCTCAACCCCGTACATATCTCCGTCAATAACATCCCCATAACCGTACGGATCCCCGATAATATTCTCTATTCTTTGATCCATCTCAACTTGTTTAGGCATTCTGTGCTTCTTTCAGAGATTCAAGGATGTACTCCCACTCAGGGAGTAGCTTCACACCTCGACCATAATTAGTCGTGTGACCAACTTTATTACCCTTGTACTCAATAATGTAATCTTCATGAAGTGGGTCAAAAGTTGCAGCAAAGTTTTTATGAAAGGCCATGATTTTAGCCTCTTTGTCATCTAAAGCTTTTAGAGCATGCATGAATGTGGGGTACTTATTCTCAAGCATATTGGCAACTATCGGACTGTGCTTGAAGTCCACAGAGCTAAATTCTAGACTACTGGAAACCCTGCCCAGTTGATCCTGCTTTAAGCCCTGTTTGTACTGCTTAAAAGGCATTCGATAAAACCAAGTTGCAGCGGTCAGACGGTTCACATACCCTATATTATAGTCTGAGCAATTGAACTCCGGCTCATCAATCCCGCCCGTAACCGTCTTATTATCCCTCATACTACTCGCCGTGAACAGGAAAGTGTTCTCAGCCACCTCAGAGATTGTCTTTACCGTGATGGCTTTACCCTTGTAAAGACAATAAGTTCCAACTAATTTACTAGATGCGTCTTCTAAGTTATCGTAGTTCAGCTTCATTAAGCCACCTGCTCCTCTGGGACAGGCTCAACATTCGGTAGAATTGGATATTTATTGAACCAATCATTTATCCCATTGTCGATTATCTGTTGTGCTAGCATACCCCAATTATCCTCAGCCCACTCTTCGTAATCAAGACCAAGCCGAACACCCATAACGGTCTGATTGTATACCCAACGGATCAAAGGCTCGGAGGTTAGCCATTTGTTAGATAAAACCCTGTATTCCATTCCGTACGGCTTAGGCCTGAAAGCCCCCGCCTTTCCGTACAACTCTCGTCGAGTATTGTCGCTGTCCCACTTCAGCGAAAAGATACCTAGAAAATAATCCAATTGCCTTGCGACCTTACCACAAAGCCTGAAGTGATCTCTGTCGTAAACGTCCATGTCAGACGTCCAGCCAACATGAATATGCCCCGCAGCGGTCCTCAAGGGCCTATTACCGGGGTCGGGACGAGGATTAACCTCAAGGTTCCATGCACAGAAATCCGGATCACAACCCAGTTCCTTAGACACTCCGGGAATTCCCCAGTCAAAGTACGTCCGTTCATAGACTGCAGTTGGCTCAGCTACCACATTATAGCCGGGGACAAAATCTGCAATCTGGGCCTTAACCGCTTGAATATGATGGACAAATTCCTCAACGGTATTGGCGGGATCAATATTGAACTCAAGGGCCGTTCCGTCGATTTGGACAGCTCCGAAAGGAACCTTGTGAGGCTCGTGCTTGGTTCCGGGAATAAGACCATGGGCCGACACGAACTCGCCGGTTTCCTTGTTCTTCATAAAAAGCTCTGGATCGGCTCCGACAAGGATCTTAGAACTCATAGTGCGTACTCCATCATTTCCCTAATTTCTGTGTCATTGTAGCAATCTTCGCACAAATACAATTTACGGTTGTCCATGTCGTCCTTGAGACAATGGATAAAATCTCCCCAGTGAGATGTGGTGTCCTCGCAGAACACACACCCTGAAGACACAAGCTTGCTGAATTGCACCTTATTGATCACATGCCCGTAATGATCTTTGTAAGGGGGCCTGAACTTCTTGGTGTCGATGATCATCGTAGGCTTATATTTAGCTTTAGGTTTAGGTTCGATGACCGCCACATCTGTTTTAGATGATTTATACTGCGGATCGTACCCATAGCTATAGCCAGGGAGGTAGTAATCTCCTAGGTCGTCGTTGTTCTTGCCGCCATAACCGTAGTTGACGGCCCGAGTAAAAGAACTGCCCTCAACTTTCTCCACCAAGGGCTTCTCAAACTTGTCCCCTAAGCTCTTAGGCAGCTTCCACGTGTAATGGACATTCTCCTCAATCTGATAGATAGTCTTTTCTAAGATCTTCACCCTATTGCGCTTTAGAACCCACTCAAGCATCTCAGACTCAGACGCCCAGAATAGGGTTTCTCTGTCTTCGCTGTAAGTGTAATATAAAGGGCGCTTATCATTCCTGAGTAGGTTGATCGTGTCCGAAGACTTCTCAAACCACGTCAAGGCCCATGCGCCTGAAATAGATTGTATTGTGGGCTTGAGACCATTCTTGTTGATGGCATTAAAAATGGCCTCACTGTCAGTCCCAAACATTCTCCAGTCGGGAAGCTCTCTGAGAGTCCAATGATCGAGAGTTCCGTTGTGGGCACCAACTATATTTTCGAACTTGAATGGATGGCTATTCTTCTCGTTCTTGTCCCCGACAGTGGCGTACCGATTATGGCCAATTATAGCTTTGATACCCACTTCGAGCATTAAGTCCTTGTACTCTTTTGTACTAATAAATTGAGGACTGGCGAGAGGAGCTTTAGCCAGCATAACCTTACTGTTCTCTCGTTTGATGAGAGCCGTACCGGTTGAATGAGGACCCCTTAGGACGTCCACGAACAATAGCTCTGTGAACACGTCCTTCATGTTTACAGTGCAGTTACCGGCTATCCCAACTAAGCCGCACATGATTGACCAATCTCCGAGTAACACTTCTGCATAAGCTCGTACGTGTAACTAGCGAACCTTGAGTTAGGAACGTACTCTGGATGGCCCTGAATACACAGAGAGTGCGTCTTGGGATACCAGACAATCTCCACGTCCTCACCATTCCTGAGGTTCTGTACGGGCTTGAATTGCTGAATACCGAAATATCCCGAGTCCTTGTAGGAGGACATAGAGCTAATTCCGATAACAATTCCGTCCTTGACATTCGGTCTCATCATCTGGTGATGGGTGGACGTAACTTCCAAGATCTCGCCGGTCGGTAGGTCGATCATCTTGTGTGATCTAAAATGGCCATCCACATCCTGATAGAGCTTTCCGCCATTCAGACAATTCAATAGTTGAGAACCACGACAAATCCCGAGTAATAGTTTTCCCGGTAAGCCCCGGAAATCAATAAACATTTCCATCTCAGTCATGTCGCGAGAACTTGGCTGAAATGGGATAGAGCGATTGACCGGAGTTTCCATATAAATTGACGTACCAATGTCCTCTCCGCCATTCCAGATAATGACGTCAGCCTCTGAAGGTTTCTGAACCTCCTCCATTCCGTATGAGTTCTTGAGTAGCCAGGAGCAACCGCCAGGCCCGGTCTCGTCTCTAAAGCTGTAGAATGTTTTCATTATTCATGCTCTTTCCAGAAGTTGCGGAGAGTGTTACCCTTGAGATCCATAAGATCTTGAGACTCACCCCATATAGAGTTACAGGGAGCAGATGCACCAGGGCTCTCATAATAAGACACAGAAAGGTCACTGGGCCCTGTCTTAGTGAGACGATCCAATTTGGCGGATATGTAAAACGGCCAATGACCGAAACTTGTCCAGTCGAATGGGGCTAGAACCTCCACGTCAAGTAGTTTAGATATTGGTGTACTAGCTGGTAGTATGCACTTGCAAGATGCGAATGCTTGACGACTGGTCAATCCTGATTTTCGAAGTTTGTCCCACAAGATCAGATTGGTTCTAAATTCAATTGGTATGCGACTGGCAATACAGAAGTTATATAGGGCATTAGCCGGTACTTTGTCTAGGTCTGTTACCTCTATGTAGTAATGACCATCCTTGGATTTAAGATTTATACAAGATGACCAATTGCTGTACAAAGGCACAAGAAGCTCCTGAAAGAACTCTAAGTCAAGATCCTTTTTTACAGGGTACGCAGTTATCAGACCTTGCCAGTAATTACGCCTAGTGAGATTGAAAGCCATTTTATAATGACAGGCCTCTAAAGTTTGACTAATGGCAAGTCCGTCCTCGTTGATCAGGGCGTAAGATGAGGGATTAGCCTTATTTAATTTAAGGTAAGATTTGATAATCTCACTGACCGCCTCATCCCGCGATTGCAGTTGCATTAAACGTCTCTGATTTGTCCCTCACAAAGAACCCTTGGCGGGCTCCTCTGGGCTTTGCCGTGGCGAATTGGACAAAATTGGCTTTCTTGACCGCATTCATGATTTTCTTAGAGTCCATCTGAGATTTATTTAGAGTCAGGAAGGTGAGACTCGGCCTGATAATCTCCTGACTGTACACCTGATGATCGGGGATGTAATTATCACAGATATTTTGTATCTGCTCAACTAGTTCGTCCTCAGTCAGGTTACCAACATTCTTGAAACCTGAGATAATGCTCGCACCACAGCACAATGGCCATAGTTGAGTCCTCATTTCAGCGGGATAATTTTTGGAATTGTCTCCGAATTTCTTGGTAGTCATCTATTGCATTTCCGGGATTTGGGCCCATGTTCATCTGGGCGGGTTCATAAACTGGATAATAATACAGTTGTATGAAGGGAGATGGGTTGGTGGCATCTCTATAAGGTGTATTTACCAACCGCTTAAAGATATTTTATACTATTTTACGGAATTGTCAAGACCCTGAGCATTTCCAATTCTCCCAAGGGTGTTGTGGATTATAAAGATAGACTGAAAATCCATTGACATTAAATGTGTGTAGGCCCTCGCCTTTGGGGACCTCACCAGCAAAATTATGTGACCAAGCTTCGCTAACTGATCTAAATACACCAGCGGCCACTAAAAGAGCCCCGTAGTCAACATCGGGCTTGAAACGTAGAAGTCTGTCAGTCGCGGGGAACACTATTTCAGGGTCCACCCCGACGACACATAAATTCTTTTCCTTTGCTTGTTTGTTAGACAAAGGACTGAAGTGCAAAAAAGACCAGGGCTAAGCAAAGAGCCAAGCCAAGGCCATAGGTGATGTCTTCGTGTTTAGACCACATTTCAGTTTTCCTTTATTAGGTCTTTGAGATAGTACACTCCGGTATTGTCGTCATTGTGTGTACTTACTACCCAAGCTCTAGTTTTATAGATACAGAGTACCTTGTACGTATTGATAGTGGATCTGTAAGGACGAACCGTATCCCCCACCTTAAGAGGTTCAGGAGCTTTTACTACGTTCAGTATCGCAGAGTCGTCTATCATGAGAATATCATGAGATCCAACCACTTTAAAAACAGTTTTAGCCAGCCCATCTGTATCACCAACTAATTCTCTACACAGTTCTTTAACCGTAAGTGTGATCTTATCACCGGTGTTCAGTTTCATTTGGCTAACCTCAAGTCATAGTGAAAGAATACATAAGTCATGTCGTCTTCGGCATCTTCTAAATGCACCCAAACGCGTGTTTTGTATGTACAAATCACTACAAATTTAGTGTGAGGGTTGAAGCTCTGATAAACAATGTCCCCAGGTTTCATTGCTCTACCCATCTTAGGTGTTGAAGACCGATTATGTGAGTACTTTTTTTACATACTAGCTCATGTACCCAAGCATTTCCGTTAAATATCGCAATTACTTTGTAAGTGGGATCTGATAACTTTTTATACTCCACGACATCTCCAGGCTCGATAGGTTTTTGTGGAACATCTGTCAGTGTTTTAGTATTAACCCAGACGGTCGGGCGATGGAAGTTAACGCTAATAGACTCTTTAAAGCAAATACAAGCCCACCCATCAGGGCTATTTTCTTGCTCTATGCTCTCAATTGTTAGAGTGACCTTATCACCGGGTGCCAGTCTCATGATCCGTTATCCAATCTGGTTTGGGGCGAAATGACCATGAGTGAATGTGTCGCTTCGCTAGGTTGTAGTAGTTTTTGTATGACTTCACACAATCGGGAAGACCCCAATCGTTCATAACAATGTACTCCGGGCTCATGGCGATTGACGGGGGCCAGAAGGGGACCGATTTGTCAATTCTAGTCGGGGGTTTGCTCAGAGGTTTGCCCAGATCAACCCATGATCCGTGCTCCCTACCGTACCTGTATTTGTATTCCGCAGAGGTTTGTTGAAAAAGCTCATAAAGCCATAGATAATTCTCAAGTGACCATCGGGCCCAACGGGCACTGGGATGGCCTACATGAGTGACTTTGTAACCCACCTGATTATTGTCAAGGACAGAGTGGGCCGTGGACAAAAGCTGAGCGTACTCGACGGGCATCTTAACAACGTGGCGATCAACATGCCACTGACTGGCTCGTCTTGGGTCCAAATCTAGTGCGAATATGTTCATAATGTGGTGCCCCCGCCCAGAATGCCCCGTAAAGGCCGTTTTAAAGCCCGTACGTGGCAATCATGGGTTTTCTGGTATTTGGGTAGCCTAGAGCCTCAAGCGGCCTCCACGCCCTCCATTTTGGCCTTTAAGCGATTGGCCACTTCCGAGACGTACTCCTCCACGTCTTCAGGTGTGGCCATGTCAGTCTTTACGCTGTAGCCATTGTGACTTGCCCACCAAATATGCTTACCAAGCCATGCGGCGGTACCGAAATGATGCAAGTCAATAATATTACGATTGATAAACTCCCCACCAGGGCCAGTTGTCTCGACCGTCATGTACAGTTTGGGCTTTGTGTTCTCAGTGTTAGCAGTCATTTTCTACGCCCCTTGCGTGAAAAGTTGTTGGAAATGGTCAACGACAATCCACTAGCACTTTAAAGGCTAGTTTAAATAGCGTCGATGTCGCCCCGCGACGCGGTGCAACTAAAGTGTTAGACGCTAATAAATTAGGCTTGTGATGTCGCCCCGCGACGCGGTTCAACTTGTGCCAAAGTTTGTATCAAGTCCTGCTCATCTGAGCACTTGACATATGGGTAAACGCCTTTGATCGCCTGATTGAGATACTTCCCCACACTCTCGGCGAACATGAGACCGGAGTAAACTTCCATGTCAACGTTAGTGTAGACGTAAAGTCCTCCATTTATGAACCTTACGGCCAGAGATCTAGCTTTGTCGTCATAGAAAACTTGCTTGACGTTAGACGAGTCCACGTCTTCCCAAGGAATATTAGTCATTTTAGTAACCTCTTTCCACACCCTAAGAAGTCTTTCGACTGCACACAAAAGGCTTGTGTACAGGTGACCCTATGGTCATGCGATAAATCCGCTCGAACATGGACGAGTGGGGGAGTCATTCACATGGAGCGATATGGGGCACGCCATAGGGTCGCCTTTACACAAACTTACCGGAGTCTTCCTTATTTTTAATTCTCATTTCTGCCGATATCACACAATGACGGATTGCGTCTAGTAGGTATCTTTCCCCACCCTCATAACGACCCGTCGTGTAGGCTCTTTCGGTTTCTATGAGCCTGGATATTTGATCGAAAGTGAGTACCTTTTCGCGATCTATAAGATCTTTCACCCCCATGCCCCCACTTGTTCACAATATTCGAGGTACTTCCACATGTACCAAACCCGATCAAGATCACAGAAGTCGAAGTCATTTTCGTACGGCATTTGATTAACCTCCCATCCAGAACCAATAGACAAACGCCCCTAGAATTATCAGAAGCGAGTAAACACCCGTTATGATCGTTAGCTCTTTTAGGAATCTGATCATTAGGCCACAACCCCAAGATTTGCGTTTGGTGAGACACACGAACGACATAAACTACTCTAAAACTCGCCCGTGTGTCTCAATAAATGCAAATCGAGCAGTTTAATGACTTGCTCAGGTCATATTGCATTAATAACCGCACGGATGTGCGGATACGAACGGTTGTTCGTTAAGCGGCTTGAACCGCCTCCAGGACCGCCTTGCGAGCCTCTTGGTCGTCTCCAAGAGCTTGCTTCAAGTCCTCTTGGGCCTTCCGAACAGCACGGGTCTGATCCGCTGGCAGGGCGTTAGCGCGTTTCTCAACCTCATCAAAGAAGCTGATAAGCTCTGCGGGATGGACTCCATCGAAGTAAGGCTTAGTCGGATCAATCGGCTTGCCGTTGACAGTGTTAGCAATTGCGGACCGAAACTCTTTGATGGACGAATTAATTTTCGACATCAAATTGTCACGATACACAGGCTTCACAACCTCAGCAAAACGCCTATCAGTCCAGAAGGGCTTCTCGTTGGCAGTTTCAACTTCGAATGGGCGCTTCTGACCCTTCTCGTTGACGCCTGAGAGAGTGATAACGTCACCCTTTAGTTCCATGGGCGAGTAAGCTCTCATCCATTGGATCAGGCCTTGCCGACGATAACCGTTCCCCTTGGGCTCAATGATCTCAATGAGCAACCGACGCATTAGAGAAGTGTCGCCGTGCTTTTCTGCGTGTAGCAGGCATTGAACCGCGTTAGAGTGAATTGCCATGTCAAGCTTAGTCAGATTTGACTTGATAATGTCCTGATCCGCCTTAATGGCTTCCTTGGACATAAGCTTGAGATGGACAGACGCAACGTGAACAGCGCCAAGCTCTTCGGTTTTCACTTGTACAGACATGCTATAGGTTCCCTTTAGGTTCCAAATTGCAGCATTAGTGCTGCGCTAGAAGGATCAATGGGCGTTAAGGTTTCAATGTGCAGACAACAATTGTCGTGCACTTGTGGGGTTCATTAGTGATTTGATAACTTTGAATTTAGCGGGAAGCGTGTCTAAGAACTCTTGAGCCATCCGTTGTGAGACGAAAGGCCCGGTGTACTCTATTGGGTCGTCTGGTGATTTGCGATGTAACGCAATGTAGCGTGCGTTCATGGGCTTTCTCTCCATTGATAGGGCCCATGATCCGTCTAGCGCAGCACTAACGTACTGCATTGCGGTGACACGTGATCGCTCACGATTGGTTCTAAACACTCAGAGAGTGTCCTGCCAGTCACCGACTTTTCCGGGCAAGACTTCACCCACAATCGCGCTAACGCTCAGGCTACAGACATGTGAGATTGCTATCTCTCACACAGAGCCCGATAAGGCGCGTAAATTTGTGGCGTGGATTGCCCTAAGAGTCTGCCAATCTTGACCCTGAGGCGGCAATCATGCCCATTCACCAAGCCCTACTGCGATCCTCGTGCTAAAGGCCTTCGCATCACCCAAACCTTGGTGTCGCCCCGCGACGCGGTGCAACGAAGGTCTAGGAGTCAGCTAATGACCCTATCGAAGATCACCTAGGTGTCTAACACCTTGGCCGTAGGCCCGCAGGCCCCGTTTAGATATGTTAAGCGGACAATACGTAGTCCGCCTAGGAATGTAAACCCCTCGCTTTTAACCGTTGTCGATTTTCTCGCCCCAGACACCCGGAGGTAATTTGTGGCGTGCTTCAAACTCGACGGTCGAGGTCTTGCCTGACCATGTTTTGTGTCCGACTGGTTGAACCTTGTCCGGCCTTGCTAGCCTGCGAACAGGCGGCGGAGACGGTCTGGGGCTCACAATCGGGTCACGAACATGCTCAGGTGTGGTCACTGGTCCGTCAAGCTTGACGCCTGACTGACCCTTGTCCAGCTTGCGTTGATAGAAGGCTTTGCGGGCAACGATCTCAAGCGGCTTTTGTGCCGTTGACGACCGTAAGAAGCCCACAGAGCTTACCATAGAAGGGTTCCGGAGTGCACTCTGAGCTATGCGCTCTTTATGTTCCGCGAGTGCCCTTCTACGCTTGGCATTTAGCCGAGCCATAGGTGCAAGTGTCCTCTGCGAGGGGTTAGCGAGCCAGCTATATGCTGGTCACTGTCGGGCCATTGGCCGCTGACAACCTCCATATGCTCACAGCCCATTGCCCGGTGCAAGTAACATATTGTTTCATATTGTTTCACTCGATGTGATCAGTTGCTTGTTTGTTCACGTTGGCCAGGCGACTGGACTCTCACCCACCCCATGCCGGGGGTACCATGAATTCGAATGCTGCCCAGATCGCGGTCACGGCCACCTACTCGCCTACATAAGAAAATAGCATTTTTTGGGGCCCCATGTAACCCTCGAATGTAACTTTTTTATGTCCTTTTGTACGATTTTACTTGACTTGGGTGCCCGAAAATAGTATAATGTACTTAAAGATGCTACACGATAACATACAGCTATAGAGCATGATCATAAAGATCAAGACTCACTTCGTACGTAGATGAGCACTATAACATACATCTATAAGACATAAATTAAAAAGACAATAATACAAAAGATAACCTCCTAGATGTAACATAGGCCTTTTTGTTTATTTTGTCTATTGACTTTTGTCGCCCAAAATGGTATAATGTGGATAGTGGAGATAGGTCTATCTTCGAACCCACCAGGCGAGGCGACCCCAGGGAGAACCGATATGGGCGCAATAGACGATATCGTTACTTCTGTTATCAGAGAAAGGCTCAGTGGCGTTACTATTGAATCAATTGAGGTGGAGCCTGACGTCGGTATCGATGGTGATCCCATTTTGCGGATTACTGTGGTGTTCCCAGACGCGGAAGGCCCCGAACTTGATCCTGAAAAACTGGTGACAATTCCGCGCCATCTTCGCTCTGAGCTAAAGAAGCTGGACGTTGATAGGTTTCCCATACTCAGTTTCATATCAAGGGGTGATGCTAAGAAACTAAAGGAGGCAATATAAATGTGGTTCTTAGTTCTAGTCGCCCTCATTAGTGGCGATAACGGTCCAACACGGAAAGCCCTCTTACACCCTTACGAAACCAAAGAGAGTTGTGAGGCGGATCGGGCCAGACTAACAAAAGAAATGGCCATAGTGGAAAACCACGTAATGGAGGCCGGGTCGGTGTGTGTTCGAATTGAAATTGGGAAATTGACTTAAATTAATGGCTTATCTGTCAGTTACCGAAGGTCGGGTGAAGAGTACTGGCCATAAGGGTCATAAACTCACCCCGAAGATGAGGTCGTTCATTGACCAGTACTTCGGGGCGGCCAACTTCAACGCCACAAAGGCGTACCAACTCTCAGACTACAAAGACAGCAAGAACCCGATGCCCCGTGCTGGGGAGTTGATGGCTCACCCTCTCATTCGTGAGGAGATTGAGCGCAGGCAGGCAATCCGGACACAGAAGTCTGAGATCAAGGCCGAGTACCTGATCAACAAGCTCATTAACATCATCGACGCAACCGAGGTGGACAACCCCCAGGCGGCTCTTCGGGCGATTGAACTGGCCGGTAAGTCGATTGCCCTCTGGAAGGATCGCCAAGAAATCTCCGGGCCCGACGGTAATGCGATCAAACATGAACAGCATGTAAAGGAAAGTGTTGCAGACTTCACCGGCAGAATATCTAGCCTCGTTAAGCGAGCAGGAGCGTCTAACATTGTTAGCCTCCCTGAGCGAAGAGGAACTAGCGGAGCTTAAGTGGCACTGGGCTTTCTGGGCAAGACCCAACCAACTGGCCCCTGAGGGGATCTGGAACACCTGGTTGGTCCTCGCGGGCCGTGGATTTGGCAAGACCCGGATGGGGTCAGAATGGATCAGACAGAATGTTACAGGCCCCACACCACTATCTCCCCCTCCCTCTGGGTGGCGACGGATCGCTCTTGTTGCTGAAACCGCCGCAGACGCCCGAGACGTCATGGTCTTGGGGGATAGTGGAATCCTCGCCTGTCATCCCAGAGACTTTAGACCCGAGTGGTCCCCCACAAACAGGCGTCTAACCTGGCCCAACGGGGTCGAAGCATGGGTGTACAATGCAACAGAACCTGACCAGCTTCGAGGTCCCCAGCACCACGCGGCGTGGGTTGATGAACTTGCTAAATTCCGTTACATCCAAGAAACCTGGGACCAGCTCCAATTCGGTCTCCGCCTCGGAGAACACCCTCGTGCGCTGGTTACTACGACCCCAAGACCACTCCCTCTAATCAAACGTCTTACGGCTGACCCCGACACCGTGGTAACCCGTGGAGCCACACTGGACAATCAGGCCAATCTCGCCTCGAACACTGTCAAACAGCTTTACGAGCGCTACGGAGGTACTCGCCTGGGTCGTCAGGAACTTGAGGGGGAGATCCTCACGGACATTCCGGGAGCGCTCTTCAACCGTGAAGACCTAGACAAAGGGCGTGTGTACGAGGTGCCCGAGGTCCTCGAAAGAGTCATAGTGGCCGTGGACCCCGCCGTGTCGAACAATGAGGGGTCCGATGAGCATGGTATTGTTGTTGTTGGTCTCGCCCGCGACAAAGACGGGTACGCCAGAGGCTACGTCTTAGAGGACGGTTCCTGCCGTGGCACCCCCGAAGAATGGTCTCGCAAAGCTGTCAGGCTATACCGTTCTTGGTCCGCAGACAAGATTGTGGCGGAAAAGAACCAAGGCGGACTGATGGTCGAAAGCACAATCAAGGCTGTTGATCGGTCCGTTCCCGTTAAACTTGTCCACGCGTCTCGGGGCAAGATCGTCCGAGCGGAGCCCATTAGCGCTCTGTATGAGCAGGGCAGAGTCCATCACGTGGGTCGATTTGACGCCCTTGAAGATCAGATGTGTCTCTTCGCTGCGGACAATCTTCGCAACATATCCAATGGTTCCCCTGACCGTGTTGACGCCCTTGTGTGGGGTCTCACCGAAATATTCGACAAGATCACCGGTCGCCGGATCCTATCTGACACACATGACAAAACAAAGATTGAAGAGTACGAGACGTACGAGTTCGTGAAAGAGTCTCCCACAGGTTGGATGGCATAATTTGGCTGGTTTTCAGCAGAACGACGGCTTAGCCGACATTGATGTAAATCGCCAAAAGGTGTCTCCGACAAAGCAAAACCTGCGTCGGCCAGATCTCATTGACGTCGAGCCGATTAAGAAGGATTACATTCCTGAAGGTTTTGACAGCCAAGACGCCTTTATCGCCGACATGCGGCAGAACTACCAAAATGACATCGACTTCGACAGAATCAATCGTTATGAAGCTATAGATGATTTACGCTTTGCTGCTGGTGAGCAGTGGGATCCTGTTGTTCTTCTCCAGCGGAAATCCCTCCCTTGCCTTGTCATTAACACCATACCTCAGTTTACCGCCCAACTTGTCGGTGATTGGCGGGAAAGCCGGAAGGCCATCAAAGTTGTTCCGTCTAACGATGAGGACACAGACATCGCGAGTGTCCGTGAAGATCTAGTCCGTAACATCGAGATGCAATCACGGGCCGACCGTTCATACGATCAGGCCTTCGAGTCAATGATCCAATGTGGCGACGGGGCCTTCAAGGTGACCGTCGAGTACGCCCGAGACGACGTGTTTGATCAGGACATCTTCATTCGTCCAATCGAAGATGTGATGGCCACGGTATGGGACAGGTTCTCTGTGGACCCCACGGGCCGAGATGCCCAACGAGTGTTTGTGGACGACCGTATTCCGAAGGACGAGTTCACCCGCAAATGGCCCCAAGCCGCTGGCGGTGCTAATCTCATGGAGGTCGATAAGATTGACCGAGTGACGATGGCCGGGTGGATGGATGAGGAGAGCTATCGAGTCACGGAGTACTGGCGCATAATCGAGCGTCAGAAGACTCTGGCTCTCTTTGAGAATGGTCGTATGTATGAGGTCGACGACGACACTGATCTCGACAAGATGATTGAAGAGAACGGTAATCCCACTAAGACTCGTGTGGTCTGGTGTCGGTTTGCTCAAATGCACTATTGCACTGGCTGGCAGATTCTTGCGGGCCCGTACGAGTATCGAATGAACCGTCTTCCGATTATTCGGATGTCTGGACGGATCGTCAATGTTGCTGGTCGCCGAGTCCGCTATGGGCTTGTGCGCTTCATGAAGGACCCCTCCCGCCTTAAGAACTTTTGGCGGTCCATTGCTGCGGAGCAACTTGGCTACGCCCCCAAGGCTCAGTGGCTTGCCACGCAGTCGGCTGTCGAAGGACGACAGGAGGCTTTTCGTAGGGCTCACTTGACCCGTGACCCATTGCTGATCGTCAACGACGAAGCCATTATTGGTCAGAACATCCAGAGGATCGAACCTCCCCAACCGCAGGCTGCCATCTTCCAAGAGGTGGCTATGAATACTCAAGACATGAAAGACGTGTCTGGTATTCAAGACGCCAGTCTGGGAATGAGGTCGAATGAAACCTCCGGCAAGGCGATCATGAATCGTCAGCATGAGGGGGACATTGCTTCTCAGACGTACTACGACAATGCCGACGCCGCTTTGTTGGAAGCTGGCGATGTGATCAACCAACTCATTCCTCAAATCTATGACGGAACTCGTGTTGTTCGTCTGATCGGGGAAGATGAGGCAATCAAGTTCCAGCGTATCAATGACCCCATGGATCCCCATTCGATTGACCTGGGGGCGGGGAAATACGATGTGGCTCTCTCCACTGGCACGTCTTACACTACGCGCAGGGTTGAAGCCGCTCAGGCGATGATGGACGCCATTCAGGTTTGGCCTCAACTTATGTCCGTTGCGGGCGACCTGGTGGCGAAAGCTCAAGATTGGCCCGGTGCTGACGAGCTTGCTGATCGTCTCAAGAAGACCATCCCACCTCAGCTCCTTGATGAGAAAGACGGTGGTCCTCCACCGGTGCCCGCTGCTCAAGTTCAACAGATGCAGCAACAAGCTCAGATGCTCATTAGCCAACTGCAGAATGAGAATCAGCAGCTCAAGGCGGACAAGACCATCGACTTCAAGAAACTTGAGATCGAGTCTTACAACGCCGAGACAAAGCGAATTACCGCCCTAAATCAGGACCGCGGAACCGAAACACCGCCCGACTTGGAAGCCCTTAAGATGCTTCTGGACGGTGCTCAGACTATTGATGAACATGATATCCAGCGTGCTCAGTTGGCCCATTCAATGCATATGGACCATCTCACGCACCTTCAAAAGCAACAGCAACTTGAACAAAGTCAAGAGCTGGCTATGAAGACTCTTTCGGCGAAGGTTAGTGCAGGTGCGCAGACTGCTAACCCTCAGAAAGCCGCAACTCAGCCCGCGCAATCGGTTTAAGGACCGCAACTACCTAGATGAGTGAGACTGTAACCTCTACAGACGCCCAAGTCCCTGTTATTGATGATCTTGACGCCTTCAGTGCTGATTTCTTTGGTCAGACCTTAGCACCTGAGTCAACAACCCAGACCAAGGTTGAAGAGCAGGCGGAACAAGACGACACCGACACCAGCCAGCCAGAGGCTAAGTCTCAACAGCAACAAGAAGAGCCTGACCCGAACGATGACCCGGAGGCGGAGTACAAAGAAGCTCCACCGAAGAAGAAGACTGTTCAGGACAGGATTGATGAACTCGTAAGGCAACGCGAGGACGTAAAGCGAGAGGCCGACGCTAAGCTCGAACAACTCCGCAAAGAGTTCGAAGAGAAGTTAGCAGGTCTTCAGCCTAAGCCTGCGCAAGCGGCAAAGACTAATACTGAACCACAACCCGATGATGTCCGTGAGGACGGTACTGAGAAGTACCCATTGGGTGAATTCGATCCTCAATATATTCGGGACCTGACCCGCTACACTCTGGAAACAGAGCGTGTTCAGATGGCTGCGAAAGCCGCCGAGGAGCAACGAATTCAAGAGGCCAATCGTTCAAGGCAAGAACTCCAGACGTCCTGGAACTCTAAACTTGAATCGGCCAAGACTGAGTATCCGGATCTTCAAGAGAAGATTGGTCCGATGCTCAATGGTTTCAGTAACCTTCCGCCAAACTACGCTGGCTATTTGTCCACAGTTATCATGTCAATGGACAAAGGCCCCGACGTTCTTTACTACTTGTCCAATCATCCAGAAGAAGCAACTCAGATCGTAAATAGCGGCGCACAAAAAGCGACCCTCGCGCTAGGTCGGATCGAAGCCAAGTTCCTGGAAGCGGACGCCCAAAAAACACTGGCAAAACCGAAGGTCACAAAAGCCCCTCCCCCGCCTCCCGTAAGAGCCCGTGGGACCAACGGAGCTTTTATTTCGGTCGCCCCAGACACCGATGACCTCGATGCCTTTGAGGCGGAATTCTTCGCCCCTGCAAGGTATGGAAAATAACCCACACACTCATTTTAGGAGTACCTGATTAATGTCTACTGGTGGCGCTAACGTTACCGTTGATCAGGCAAAACTTGTCCTTAACTCGTTTGCCGCGATCTTCCAAAATAACCTGACTTCCGCTGAGATGGTAACTTGGCGTAAGTTTGAAAATGAAATGAATGACCGAAACGCTTTGACCGTGGTCGAGCAGGTTGTGCCCCGTTACGTTGTGACTCACACCGTCAACGCCGTCAATAACCTGACCGCTAACGACGTTCAAAACACCATCTTCGGTTCTGAACAATACAAAATCCAAGACATCTTTGGGTCGTCCATGGGTTGGCAGGACTTCGTGCGTATTCGCGACGTCGGTGCTGCTCGTGAGTCCGAAGCTCTTCGTTCTGCGGCTATGAACTTGGCCGAACAGATCGACGCGTACATTCTTGGCTTTGCTGTCAACTCGTCCAACAACTGGCTTGGCACTCCCGGCGATCCCGTGTCCACCTGGAATGACATCGCCAGCGGTTACACCCGCCTTAAAGAAGAAGGTGTTGAGGACACTGACTTCCGGGCTGTCTTGTCTTACTATGACAAACAAGCTCTGGGCGGCAACATCCTGAACCAAACTGGTTATGGTAGTACCGGTACTGCGTACAGCCAAGGTAACGCGTCTCTCCCGGGTCTAGGCCAATCGGTCTTCCGCAAGGGCTTTACTGGTGACATCCACGGTATTCCGACGATGTTCACCCAGCAACTCCCGACGCTGACCCTCGGTACTCGTGGTACGACTACGGTTACCGGTGCGAACCAGTACTCTGACTACGCATCTGTGGCGATTTCGAGCGCCCCGGGTTACTTCCTGACGCAAACCTTCAGCATTACGACCACTGCCAATGCCACCATCTCTGATGGCGAAGTGTTCACGATTGCTGGTGTGTACGCGTATGATAACCGCCTCCAAGCCCCGCTTGAGCACCTCCAACAGTTCCGGGTAATCGGTAACACGACTGCCAACGGTTCTGGTGTGGCGACTCCGACGATCTTCCCGGCCCTTGTGGTCCCGAATTCGTCTCCGTCGGGCTCGGATCCGAACACACTGCTTGTCAACGCGGCCCACGGTACTGTGGCGTCCATCCCGGCTTCGGGTGCGGCGATCACCTGGCTCGGCACCGCGTCGACTGCTGTGAAGCCTCGGGTTATCATGTCCAAGGACGCCATCGTGGTCAACACGGCGGACCTCATCATGCCCGCGACCGGTATTGGTTCGCGTAAAGCTCTGACGAAGGTTCCGATCAGTGTCCGCATGTGGCAGAACTCGGTCTTCAATACTGGCGAACACCAAGTGCGCTTTGACGTCGCTCTCTCGGCCAACGTGGTCGATAGGCGTCGGATCTGCCGCATCAATGGTGCAACCGGTACGGATCAGTAACTAACTTAGGGGAGGAGTTAACGCTCCTCCCCGCTTTAGGAGAATTGAATGGCTAACCCTGTTACTGCTCAGTACACACTCCATCCAAATGATGGTTGGGTACAGATCTCGGGCGCTGTTACCACCTTTGTACGGATCAGTAAGCATCAGCCGCATGTTCCCGTCTTGCTGACCGTGGCGGCAACCGCTCCGACCGGTACCCCTTCAGGTGGTTACCGAATGGAGAAGATGACCGAGTGGTTTAACGGTGCGTACACAGGTAATCTGTACGCCCGAATTTCAAATAACTCGAATGATAAGGTCAATATTTCTGTCTGGGCACTCTAAATAGATGACCGCTGTTAGCAGCATTATTACATCAGCTTTACGTGAAACGAACCTCATTCCTCTTGGCGTCACACCAGACACCAATCAGATCAATGAGGCTTTTACGCTGCTAACTACCATTGTCCAAGGTGTTCTTGGTAATGAAGCTGGCGAACATCTAAATCCAATGCCACTGGGCCAGGACAATATCGAGAGCCCCACAGGCTACCCTTGGTGGGCCAATGACCTACCGGGTAACATCTTTGTCAACACTAATGTCCGTCTAATGTGCAACCTTACGGGGCCAGGTAATGCGAAGTTTCATCCTCGTCCTCACGATGGTGCTCGTATGGGTGTGGTGGACTGCTCGAACAATTTTAACGAAAACCCCCTAACCGTCTATGGCAATGGACGTCTTATTGACGGGGAAACAAGTCAAGTACTTGAAACCCCAGGTCTCAGCCAGGAATGGACTTATCGGGAAGACATGGGGTCTTGGATCACTGTCACACCTCTGAGTCTCACGGGTGAGATGCCGTGGCCACCTGAGTTTGATGACATGTTCATCATCCTGTTGGCTATGCGACTTAATCCCCGTTACGGACAGGTCATTCACCCCGCTTCCGCTGAGACGCTAAAGAACGCAATGCAGAGGTTCTCGGCCAAGTACACACAGTCCACAAGTCAATCGCCCTCTGAAGACGGTCTCCTATATCTAACCAATTACTACAGGTTCTATGGTCGATTTGCTAACCGTCAGTACGGCGATCCCGCAGACTACTTCAACAGTGGCTTCCCCTACTGATGCGTAAACCGACATTCTGGCCCGCGTGGTACTACAGCCCTGATGGTGTCGGTAAGGTGTTCGAACGAATTCAGGACGTCCCTTACGGATGGGTCAAACGTCCTCCACTGAAGTTCGTTCCGGCCAAACCGTACGTAGTGGACAAAGAAAAGACAATTCAAGCACTCGAAAAACTAGGGGTTACGATTGATCCTAGGTGGGGTGCAGCGCACTTGAAGAAGGTATTAGATGACCGCAGTACCCCTAGGTAGAAGCGCCTATCAGCGTCTTTACGGCGGTACACCGGAGGTTAAGCTTCTTAATCGGTGGATTGAAGCTAATCCGGCCAATTTGCGTGAGGGTACGTCCGTCTTGGCCCGTCCGGGGACCACTAATATAATGGGCCTGAACCCGGGAACTTACTCTGAACTTGGCCCAATGAGAGGCAACTACAGCCTTTCCGGGCTCTTTGACGACAGTCTTTTCGTTGTCTGCGGCCAGAATTTGTACCGTATCAACCAGGACATGTCGGTAACGAGTATTTCGGGCATCATCAGCGGCACGGGCTACCCGGAGGTCGCATGGGCCCGGGGGGCAGGCTACGAGCAACTATGGATAATGGACGGGACGACCCTCCAGTACTACTCTGGGACGTCCAGTTCTACTGCTTACCTTACGATGACGGGGACAATCGTAGATGGGACAGACACTTTTCAGGTTGCTAATGTTTATTATCGTTGGGGAACTACCTTTTCTGGTAGTGATAACGGAACATCTGCTCACCCATACATCATCAATCCGTACACTTCCGACGGACATGTCTTAGACCCTATGGATCAACTTGTCCTGGCTATCAATGCCAGCGGCACGCCTGGGGTGGACTACAGTACGACTCTGACCACGGCTAACACTGCGGTCAGTGCTGCAGCCAGTACGACCGGTATTACTGGAATTGGCGTAAATGCTGGTGGATCAGGCTATACAAGTGCCCCCACAGTCGTTATCACCAGCGCTATTGGGTCTGGTGCAACCGCAACCGCAACAGTCTCCGGCGGTGCTGTTACTGCCGTTACGATGGTCGAGTACGGCAATGGTTACAGTTCTAACAATCCACCCACTATTAGTTTCAGTGGTGGAGGTGGCTCAGGGGCCACTGCAACAGCTACTGTTGGGACTCCAGACCCTGCTCAGGTTGTAGTCTTTACCGCAACCACACCGGGCACTGCAGGTAATTCCATCCCGTTAGTAGTCACTGCAGGTACGGCCCTAGTGGCGTCCTCGGCGACTCTGATCAATGGTGGGCTTAATGCACTGGTTGGATGTGAGATTCCGGGTGGTTTAACCCCTTGTTCGTTGACCCAGGTGTCTTCCTACATTCTGGTCGCAATCAGCAATAGTCAGCAATTCTACTGGGTCAATCCGGGCGCAACAAGCATCGACGCCCTGAACTTTGCGTCTAAAGAAAGTTCACCAGATAACATCCTCCATCTTCGAGCCGTGGGTGACCAGGTGCTCATTATTGGAGGTAAGTCCACTGAAAACTGGTACGCAACTGGCAACTTCTCCGCCCCATTTGCCCCTGTGGAAGGCCGCGTGTACGCTCGTGGTGCCCTTGATGGAACACCTGTGGTGGTCGATGATGGGGTCTTTCTAGTCGGTGACGACGGGCGTGTGTACTCTATTGGTTTCCAGTCTGGTGATAGTACTGACGCTGGGTGGGGCGTTACAAGGGTTTCAAATAATGGCATTGAAGAACGAATTCGTTATCAAGTTAGGCGAGAGGCCGGACTGACTCCATGACTGCACTAATACTAGACGGATTTGATCATTATGGTCTTGGGTCTTCGTCCACAGCAAATATGCTGAATGGTTCGTGGGCTCAGGTGGCCAGTGCGACTTGTTCAGCGGCCATCACCCCAGCAACCGGTGTTGGCTGTCTTGCTGTTGTGCCTAGCCCATTTAATGACGGATCTGTTCGCCGAGTTCTACCCACCTCTTCGGCCAATGTGTTTGCATCTTTCAGGGTGTACCTGCCTTATTTACCCGTAATCTCTCCCTGGCAATTTCCGCTATTTAGCTGGAGAGACGCAAGTAACAACATACTTGCCACTATCGGAGTGGACACCGTTGGTAATATTGATGTGTACACGGGCAGTTTCGGGACCCTAAAGGGCACGTCAAGCACTCCCGTATTGACCGCAGGGACCTGGCACTTCATCGAATGCGAGTACAACACCACCACGGGGGCATTCACCCTTCGGTGTGACGACGCAACGGGTACCGCAACCCCGTGTCTTACGGCCACTCTGAACACGGGAACGAATGTTGCTCAAATAGCATTCGGTAATGAGTCCAACTTCACCCAGGACCCTCCGAGTCCTCTTGTTGTCTATTTTGACGACCTATTCGTTCGAAATGACCAAGGAACTTATAATAATGGGTGGCTAGGAGATCGTCGTATTGCCACACTCCTAGTGGACGGCGAAGGGACTAATCAGGGCTGGACGCCCAACTACTATGAAAAGTTCGGTATTGGTGTCCTGCAACTGGCCACAATGCAGCCGAATATCACGACTCCGGTTAACCCAAACTCGGGTATCAGTGCCGCTGCCGCTACGGCTCTGGACGTGGGTTCGAGTGACTTCACCCTTGAAACTTGGGTTCGTTTCGAGGCTCTTCCCGCCGCCACTCAGTACGCTTCCATCTTCAGCAGGTGGGACGCAACAAACAATCACCGCTCATACCGGTTGATCTATGGTGGACAGACCTTCAATAATGGCTCTCTGCAGTTCGACATCTCCACAGATGGTACCGCAGCTACTCAAGCCACTCGAATAGTCTATCCCTGGACTCCCAATCTTAATACCTGGTATCATATTGCCCTTTGTCGGTCAGCCGGAGAGCTTCTTCTCTTTGTCAATGGCCAGCAATTCGGTCTTCCTATTGCTGACAGTGCCACCTATTTTGGCGGTGGAGATGAGGTACTTGCAATTGGTTGCGAAGCGTCTGGGACCACTTCTCCGAGCTTTGTTGCCAACACGTACTTCACCGGTATGTTCGACGAGACTAGATTTACAAACGGAGTGGGTCGTTACACCACGTCCTTCAGCCCTCCCACATCCGCATTCCCCCGAGGGTCTGTGGCCGATCCTGATTGGTCCTATGTCGTCCTTATCTGTGGCTACGAGGGTGCAATCATTGATGAAAGCTCTTACGCCAGAGTACTGTCCACACTAGGCAGTAATGCTCAGGTGTTTGAGCCCTCGGACGGAGCGGCAGTCGGGGCATATTCGACCATGAATAAACTGACGCCCGATGATAATACGTACGTGAGCGCCGCTCTTACCAACGCAACCGGCGTCCTCACCATGACGACACAACCCGCCAATGGTAACACCGTAACGGTCGGGACTAAGAACGGGTCCACTGCTGCCGTGTACACCTTTAACACCACTCTTGGCGGGGCGTTCAGCGTCCTTATTGACACTACTGCTCAAAATACTCTCCTCAATCTGTACAATGCGATTAATGCGGGACCTGGGGCGGGGACAAAATATGGTACTGGAACCACGTCTAACTATGATGTTAATGCAGTCCAACTTCCCGCTGGCCAAATAGAGGTTGTTGCTAACCTTGCGGGCACGGGTGGCAACTCCATTGCGTCCACCTCAACTGGTACTGCGGCTACTTGGGGTTCATCCACTCTCACGGGTGGTGCTAATATCCCCGGGCCATCTGACTTTATTGTCCAACGTCCGCCGAATAACACAACCATCGTCAGTGCCGTTGCAATGACCGTACGGGCCCTGAAGAGTGACTCGGGCACCTCGACCATCCAGGACACTCTAGTAGGGGGTCTAGGGGGCACTGAGAGCGGTTCTAGCCATGCTCTGTCGGTCAGTCCAACCTACTACACAGACATCTTTGAACAAGACCCAGACACCATGGCCCAGATCACCCCGACCACTATTGTTAATGGGAAGTTCCGGATCAATCGGACAGCGTAATGCCGTATGACAACCAGCTTCGTATCGCAGCAAGCCGTCCTTTCAGGGACAGTCGGAAATACGGCTTCTCGTACGGTTCAGGCCCTTCTTCAGTACGCATATGGGCCCCCAGCAGCGCATACTTCTGGGGCGGCTCAGACAGTCATCTTGGCCGCGTACACAGACGGGGCAGACAACGTGACCTCTGAAGTTACGCAGGCCACGATGCTCATGGCGTACGGAGAGAACCAGCCCTCTGTGCCCCGCCAAACCGCCTGGACCTTTGTGATGGACGGTCATAGGTTCTATGTCCTTCCGCTGGGCCCCGAGGGAGATTGGGCGTACGACACAACGACTCAAGAGTGGTGTCAACTCCAGTCTCAGGGTTTCGATGGTCTCAACTTCACTCACGGGGTCATGTGGGATCTTCGTGTGATGGGCGGAGACAGTTTGTACCCATATCTTTACGAATTAGATCCGACCCAACCCATGGATGAGGGTTGGCGGGAAATTGAACGAATTGTTACCGGAGGCATTGCAACAAGGTCTCGTGCGGCTATCGGGGTTGCAAACTTTAGTGTCACCGCCAGTGTTGGGGACGACTCCGCAATTGACATGCCCATTAGTCTCGCCTTCTCCGATGACAATGGAGTTACTTGGTCTCAAGAGTTTGACATACCCTTAACAGACGCGTCCACTCAACTTCTCATATGGAACGCCCTTGGCTCATTTTCTCAACCAGGACGGATATTCCGTATTACAGACTATGCTGGCCCTGTTCGCCTGGACGGAGCTGATGTGGTGCTTACTGTCGGCACTGGGGCTGATAGCGGTCAATCTCAAGATGGTCAGTCTAAGTAATGGCAACGGCTAATTCAAGCGGAGCCACAACCTCTCAGGACACTGGGCCTCTCGACTGGCGTATTGCGATTGTCACCCCGGCGGGTAAACCCACACCCGAGTTTCAAAGGCGTTGGAACCTTCAAAGAAATAACAATGGGCTTATTGGCTCATTTCCGGAAGGCTCTGGGCCGCCAACAGGGACACCGACAGATGGTCAGCAATATGTAGACACGTCCTCAACTCCTCCCACACTTTACACAGGCATTAATGGGTCTTGGGAAGTTGTAGGAGTTCAGACGTTTATCGAACTTTCAGATGTACCTTCTAGTTACGCAGCTAAAGGTGGATATATAGTTGCTGTCAATTCCGGAGCAACTGGTCTAACCTTTGACACTCTTTCAGGTCTGATTGACTCTCTCGTCGGAACACCAACTCAGGGTGATATTCTCTACAGATCGTCCACTGGTTGGGTTGCTCTGGCCCCAGGGGTTGCTGGGTACGTCCTGCAGACAAATGGGACGGGAGCTAATCCGAGTTGGGTTGCTCAGACTGGTGGTGGGGGATCGACTCAGGTGTGGCTTCCATTGGTAACCGGAGATCTCAGTGAACCCGCTCCACAACTTATTTCAGATCCTTATGGTCAATGTATTGGAGTTAGAGTAGCGTGACAGCACCAAATAGTTTCTCACCTAATCAGGTCTGGGCCAGCCCCGCTAGTGGAGCTGCTGGACAAATGGTTGTGAGATCTTTGGTTGCTAGTGATCTTCCGGCGGGCGTTGGGACGGGAACGGTCACCTCCGTAGGCCTAACAGCCCCCGCCATCTTCAACGTCACCGGCTCGCCCGTTACCACGGCGGGATCGCTCAATCTTGGGCTTGCGAACCAGTCCGCCAATCAGGTCTGGGCGGGGCCTGCATCTGGGGGAGCCGCTGCGCCGGGGTTTCGGGCTTTGGTGGCTGGCGACATCCCCGGTACCTTGAACGCGGAAATCATCGATCCCTACACCGGATCGGGGGTCGCGCCGTCGCCTCCCTCGGCTAACACGCCCCTCATCGTGCGCGCCGCCGATGGCGTGCAGTCCAACATCACCGTTCAGTCTTTCGGCACAGGATCGTCCGCTAACTTCCAATCAGCTAATGGAACACGTGCCGCCCCCACGGCGACTACCGCATCCCAGAACTTCGGCATATTCCGCATTTACGGTTTCGACGGATCGAACTTTATCCAAGGCGGTAACTTCCGGGCCGTTGCTACACAGAACTGGACGGTAGGATCTAACGGTACAGCCTTCCAGATGCTGACTACCGAAAACGGATCGGCCAGTATACGGGTTGGCCTAATGGTCGATCACGATACCACACTTTATCAGGGTCAACTTCAGACTGTTGCCACATTGGCGTCATCCACAATCCTCGCTACGACGATCACTGGGCGAACGTTCGTTAGCGACAGCACTGTCGGTCCTGTAGGAAACTTCGGGGAGATTGTAGTCGGTGGTGGAACCAATGTTGTTCCTGTTTGGAATGACGGGACCCACTGGCGGATCGGATGAGAATAAGCGATGAAGCTAGTTGGAGAATAGGCTAAATGTCCGCATCCTCGACCATCATAAACTACCTCGGCGAGGGTCTGGCGGCCAATCGTCCTGCGGCTCCCATCCCCTTCTCGGGTGGGTTGGCTTTCTATTACGCCACGGACACTGCAACTCTGTCGTTTTATGACTACAGCACCTCGGCGTGGATCACCGTTGGCGGTGGCGGGGGATCTGTGAGCTTTGGTTCGGGCGCGCCCTCAACCCTTGTCAGCGAAGGGGCGATCTACTTCAACACGGCGTCGACTCCCTATGTCGGCTATGTTCAACATTCATCCGCATGGCACTCATTTAGCAGTTCAGGCGGAGGATTTTCCGCTGGCTCACCCCCAACCATCGTTCAGTTCGGGTATGAAAATAGTGGATCAGCCTCAGTCACGCTCGGTGCCGCCCCCACAAATGGTAACACACTGGTCGCCCTCTGCTGGACGTCAAATAATGCCGCTGGTGCTGGGTGGACCAGACAGGCCAATGACGCATCGGGCACCGACTATGCAGACATTCTTACAAAGGTCGCGGGGTCAAGCGAAAGTGCAACTCAGACCCCTGTAACTGGTGGTGCGGGTGGGGCTATTATGATGTGGGAGTTGAATGGTGTGAATGCCACCAACCCCATCGTTAATGTGTCTGTTACCGCTCAGCAAGGTGGACCATTTGTTAGCTCCACAGCGTACAATCAATTCCCAAATATGTTAACACTTGCGGGAGTTGCTGTGGTCCCTTCCACCACAATTACCGAGACCTATGGCGGTCTAACTCAGGACGTGTCTAATTCGGGGACTAGAAACATCTACGGAGGGCACTCGACCTATGCCGGAGCGACAATCTCACAGATTATTGCTATGATCTCCGCATCTGGATCCGGGGCCGCCAAGGCTGAAATCATTCAGTTAACGTCTTAAGATGAGAACGTACGACCTAGCCCTAATCAGCGAAGCTATTGGATTCTTTCTGAAAGACGATAACTTCAAAGTCGATCCGGTTGAGTGGATTAAAGATCCTGAGAATATTGCTCTTGTCAATGATCGAGGTGACCTAGCCGTATTTGAGAAGGGGATCAAACATGTGTACTCGGGCCATTACTACTTTAAGTCACGCGGGCGATCCGCCCTGATTGCGGCCCGAGAGTTCCTTGACGAAATCTTTAATACGTGTTATAATATACCTGTGATAATTGGACTTACACCCCTGAACTACCTGGGGGCTCGGTGGCTAAGCCGTCAAGTTGGTTTTACCTCACACGGTGTCATTCACTTCAACGATAAGCATTACGAACTATTTATACTCACTAAAGAGGAATTTAACCGATGAGTTCAATCTTTGGAGGTTCTCAGAATCAGAGTCAGAATCAGAGTTCCTCTTCAAACCAAGCGTATCCGATGCTCAGCCAGGCTCTCGGTGGCAACATCTCTAGCGGAACCGGGGCGACCAGCCAGATTGCCAATCTTCTAGGGGTCAACGGCAGTGCTGCTCAGAATCAAGGGTTTCAGAACTGGCAGGGCAGCACTGGATATCAGTTCGGCCTAAACCAGGGTACTCAAGCTCTTACGGGTAACGCGGCCGCTTCGGGGCTTCTCGACAGCGGGGCAACTGCTAAAGCCCTCAACACGTACGGTCAGAATTATGCCAATACACAGTACGGCAACTACATGAGTCAGCTTCAAGGTCTTGCTGGAATTGGTAACACGTCTGCTGGTATTGTCGGATCTACGGGCCAAGTTAGTCAATCTAGCGGGTCTAGCAGTGGATCCAGTACTCCTGGTTTCTTTGGTAATAACGGAGCTGCTTCTGGATTTGTTGGTGGTCTTCTGGGGAAATAAATGGCTGATCTGTCTGGAATGCTAGATGAATATCTGCAACAAGAAGGTGGGGCTCAAGGGGCTGCCGCACAAGCTGGTGTGACTCCGGCAAGTCTTCCGGTTCAATCGTCTCAAGCCCCGTCCCCTAATGCTAGCGTTCCCGCAGCGGGTAATTTTGATGACTATTTGATGGCCAGTTCACCCTATAGTGATCCGAACAACCCGCCAATTGATCCGTCTCAGACTGTGACCGTGACGGCCCATAAACCCACTCAAGCTCTGCAGACCAATTACGACAATACGTCTGACCTCCAAGCCATTCAGGCGGTTCAGCAGAAGCAAGCGGCCATGGGTCTTGGCAATAATGACCCGAGTGCTAATCCGGGTATTTGGGGCCTGTTACCTCAAGGAATGCAGCACGGTACACTCAGGAACATTGTGGGTGCCCTAGGGGACGCTTTCCTGATCTCCTCGGGGCATCAACCTATGTATCAGCAACGTCTTCAACGTGAAGCGATTGCTAATGCTCAGGTCGGAATGCAGAATGACCCCGGGGCCGCTGCGTCCAGAGTTGCCGCCACAGCCGCACCTGGTGCGGACACAATGGCCAATCAGATGGTGGAGCAACAGAACCAGATGAAACTCCGTCAACAGATGATGGAGCAACAGAATGTGTACCGTCAATCTGTGGTGGACGCCAGACGTCAATCCATTCTGAGCCAGATGCAGCCCAAAGCGGGTGGCCTGGTTCAAGGGGCAAAGGACAGCACTGACTATGCTCAACGCTACGCTCTTGCGGACGCCATGGCTAAGCGGGTTGATCCGAACACCAACGCCACTGAAGCTTTTGGTCTTCCATTGCCTGAGGCTTGGACTCCCGGCTCCACGGACACAGTTGGAGCGACCACCGGTCAGGTGATGCATAACGAGACGTCCAACGCGTCCATTCAAGAACGTGCCACCGCCGCTGCGAACCGAAATGCTGTGACTATGCGTGGGCAGAATATGGGTGCGTACAACAGTCGTTATCGCACCGACGCAACCACTCCCGCTCAGTTGAGAGCACTCCAGAACAAGCAGAACAATGGACAAACCCTGACCCCTGCTGAACAAGCTATCTGGGAACGGGGAACTCATGTGTCTGCTGGTCGAACCGGTACTAGTATTCCCGCTGGGCTTAGGGTTGGTGGTACGGGTGCCACTAATGCTCTTCCCACAATCAGTAATCCCGCAGATGCTCAGAAACTCCATAGTGGTACACACTTTATTTATCAAGGTAAGGAATACTTTAGACACTAATGCCTGATCCGTTTGCCGGAATCGCATCGCCAGTCCAAAGTGCCCCTGACCCCCTGCAGGGTATCGCCACTCCTGTGTCCACACCACCGGCCCAGAGCGATCCATTTGCCGGTGTTGCGTCCCCTGTTCAAGGATCCGCTGCTCAGCCCAATATAATTGAAAAAGGGATCATGGGCCTTGCAAATAGTCCTGTGGTCAAGGGTCTGACCGGATCGTACATGCAAGGGGTCACCAACGGTCTCTTCATGCAGCCCGTCAGAGCCGCCATGCAGGCCACAGACTTCGGTGGGTACAATGAGAAGATTAGGTCCCTGTACCCCGGCCAGACTGATGACTGGTACAATCAGCGGGTCAATGACCTCTACAACTCCGCGGTAAGTCAGTCTCGACAGGACGCCCAACAGCAGACTGCTCATAACCCATATCCAGGTCACCAAGTCGGTAACTTCTTGGCGAATGTTGTTAGCCAGCCCGAGATGCTTCTGATGGGCGGATCTGGGACTGGTGCAACTGTGGGTGCCCGTGTTCTTTCTGCGGGTGTCAAGAATGCCGCTATAGGTGGCGCGTCTGATGCTGCTGCCCAGATTATGGACCAGGCCACAGGGCAGAAGAAGAACTTTGACATTACCCAGAACCTGGCTAACGCTGCAACTGGTGGTGTGGCTGGGGCGGCTATGCACGGTGCTACTGAATTTGCTCCCGTTGTCAGTGACTTTGTTAAGGGTCTTTTCAGCGAGAGGGGTGTGGACACAAAACCACCTGAAAACCCTACGGGTGTAACAACCCCCACCACCACTAATTCGGTCCAATTTACCCCTGAGCAGGCTACTCAATTCAAGCAACTGCTTAAGACTGGTTCTGTAGACGACATCAAGAACTTCTTGGCGGGTCATAATGGCCCCCAACCCTCTTGGTCCGATGTCAATCAGATGGTCCAGATGCGGGACGGTGCGGGGCTCCCCGATCAATTCACGGGTCAACAGAACCTCAATCAGGCTCTGGACTCAATGATTTCTGATCAACAACACCAACTTGTGTCAGATCACGTTGCGGCTCAGACTGCTGGATGGAAGAATGCCCCAGACATTGAGGTGGTTCGTAATCCCAGTGAGATTGCCGATCCCGCTGTCCGTCAGAATGTGGTGGATCAAAGTGCGGACGGATCTAAGCCTCTCGGTGTGTTTGGATCTGATGGCAAGGTTCGTCTGTTTTCTGACAACATTCCGGACGCTGAGACTGCCAATGCGGCTCTCTTCCATGAGGCTCTTGGTCACAATGGTCTGACTCAACAATTTGGTGCGGGTCTTGATCGTACTCTTCAAACTCTTACAGATAGAAATGTCGGTAAGTTTGGAGACACGGTTGACCAATGGATGAAGGACAATCCTGGTGCGTACGGAGGGTCTAAGGTAAGAGCCGCCGAGGAGGTCATGGCCGAAATGAGCCAGGCTGGGGCACTCAAGCCTTCTTGGCAACAGGCTCTGATCTCCAAGTTCCGTCAATTCGGCCGAGGAATGGGTCTTAATCTCGCGTACTCAGACAATGAGATCCAGCACATCCTGGCGATGGCTCATGACGCCGTTATCAATGGCAAGGCCGGAGACGCAAGGGCTAATGGATTCCGTGGTACGAGACCTAGTGCTAACCCTGTAACTTCCAATTGGCTAAATCTCGACGGTACACCCCCCGAGAACAAATTTATGTTCACGGGCCCGAAAGCGACCGGATTTGATCCGATGAATGCCACCGAGATGTCCACCGGGCCTCGAAATGAGATCAGCGACGAGGGGGCGACCATTAAGGCGTATCCACAGTCGGGTCCAAAGACACTCGGAGATGTCCTAGATCACCCTGATCTGTACGCCCAGTACCCGCACCTCAGGGACGTTCCCGTGGTCCACACGGCCCTCAGAGAGGGAATGGACGGGGCGTACAACCCTAAGACGGGGCGGATGTACATCAGTGACACTCTGACCCCAGAGAATGAACGTAGTACGATCTTGCATGAAACCCAACATGCAATTCAAGACTACGAGAACTATCCGGGTGCCCGGGACAATGACGCCCGTAAAGCCCCTGAGTACGACTACGATGCGGACCCTCATGAGAAAGAGGCGTACGCTACTGAAGCTCGACAAGGTATGACTGCCGCTGAGAGGTCTGCCAACCCTCCTGAAAGGTTCATGACCCGTGCTCAATTGGCGGCCACTCCGGGTTACGTCAATGATGATCTTGAGAGCGTTTACAGGTCTCTCATGGACAATTATGTCCCCAAGCAAACTAACTGGGCTGAGACCCGCAGAGAGGCCCTTGATGTCGGCTTCTCGCCGTCTCAGATCAAAGACCTCAAGCCCAACGAACTGGCTGCCCGTACTTGGCGGGTCAACGCTGCGGCTAATGCGGCTCTTCAGCGTATCGAAGAACTCAACAAGCGTATCGGAACTCCTGATGAAACTGTGGCTGATCGGCAGAACTGGCTAAAGGCTGTTGCTGATCGGGACTATCTTGTCGCTAGAGCTATGGGTGACGCGTCTGAGCTTGGTCGGGCTCTACAAATCCGTAAGGCGTTCCCTTCGATCACAGCGTCCTCTATGAAGCAGATCGCTGAGGCTCTTCGTGAACATGGTTCGGGTCTAGCAACTTTAGCCGAAGACCCTGAGAAGTTCATGAAGTTCAGTCAGATGATCAAGAACCTCATGGCTCAAGGCAACCCTAAAGGTGCTAATGTGGCCCTTGCAGGGTTCACCAAACCATATTTTGAACAATATATGACTTCTGTCCATTTCAATATGATGCTTGCGAGCTTGTCTGCTCAAGCAAAAGCACCTATTGACATGATGACTGGAATTACTCGTAATGTAATTGAACGAGGAGTCGCAGTCCCGATTGGTTTGGCCCGTAAAACTGTCCTAACTGCAATCGGTAAGAAGTCAGATCCTCGGGTCCAGGGGTCTGAGGTTGCCGCTAATGTATGGGGCCTAGCTAGAGCTATAACTAACGCGGAGGTCTGGAAGGCGACTGCTCATGCCCTGAAGACCGGTGACGGAAGCTACGTGGGCCCGAACAATCAACGTATTGCGTCCACCTTTGGTGCTAAGATGGGTATGGCCAGAAACCCGGATATTCCGGTTGTCAACTTCCCCTCTCGGCTGATCACGGCCCACGACACCTTCTTCAGGTCTGTCGAAATGCAGAGCCAGATGTACGCCTTGGCTGCTCGTCAGGCCCATGCAGACCTAGTAGCGACTGGCAAGAAATTTAGTTTCGATGATGTGATGGCTCGTGCGGCTAGCTTGGCTCATACTCCGAGCGTTAGTCTTTTAAACCATGCTATGGAGGAGACCGATAGGACTCTACTTCTAAATAACAACCCGGTTAACTCCTGGATAGACAAAGCTAAGGCTAACTATCCCGGTCAAAAGCCTATGAGTCGTCTAGGGTCCTTCGTTCTTCAAAACTTAGCCCCATTTATTCGGGTTGAGTCCAATAGCTTGATGAACCGAGTTATTGCTCGTTCCCCTCTGTTTTTCCTAGATCCTTACACCAGAGCCCAGTTTGCTGCTGGAGGTCCTCAAGCTGACATTGCTGCTGCTAAGGTGGCGTACGGAACAGTCCTGATGGGTCTTTACTGGATGGCCGCTGACAAGGCGAAGGGTGTACTCACAGGCCCCTATCCAGACAACACCAATAAAGGGAAGGAAATGGAGGCGGGGGGTTGGAGGCCAGACAGTGTGAAGTCTGGAGACACGTACGAGCGTAACTCCAATCTCGCTATGTCGATCAATCCGTTTGATACACATAACGCCACAGCGTCTATGGTTGCTGATCTACGTGACAGCTTCGATAAGGGGGCTAATAAGGGATCAGTCGGAACCGGTCTTAAACTTGCTCTCGGGTCCATACTTCATAATATGGCGTCTGAGTCCTGGATCAATGATGTCGCTCCGACTATTGACGCCCTCACGGCTCGTGGTCAGGACGCGGGCCAAAAGACGGCTAATGTTATTGGCAACGAGGCCAAGTCTTGGGTGCCCAGCGAACTTGGGCAGATCGCCCGAATGACCTCTAACACTCGTGACACCCGTTCAGACGATGCTAACGGATTTGCCAACATAACGGGCCAAGCGATCAATGACGTGGCGTCCGCTGTCCCTGGGCTGAACTCCACTCTACCTCCTAGATATTCTGTCTATGGGGACGAGACGCCCACGGGCCAGGGGATTATCGGTGTTCACACCCCGTTTGGCGGTGGTAATGAAACACGGGCGACCCAGGATCCGGCTGAACAGGAGCTTGATCGTCTCAACAGTCTGATTCCGTCCGCCTTGATCACCCCGGTCAGCCGCAATGTGAAGATCGGTGGAGTTCCCACTAAACTCACCATTCGGCAATTCGAAGACTACCAACGCTTGGCGGGTCAGTCTATTGTTCAAGCTGTTCGCGAACAGATGTCTACTCCCCAGTGGCAACAAATGGACGACCAACAAAAGGTTCTGACTGTCAAGGCTATTGAAAAAGACCAGAAGAAAGCTAGTAAGGAGTATCTCTATGGACAATGATGTGGTTAGCGAAACTCTTCTGGATCAGCAAAGCCGAATTGCCGCTCTTGAGGCGAACTATCAGACTTTGAATAAAGACCTTGAGGAGATTATAGATAGACTGGACGACTTACTTCATCTCAAGTCTAAAGGTATGGGTGCTCTCTGGCTTGTCAGTCTTATTCTTGGGTCCGGTGTTATCGGGGCTGTGGCTTTTATTGTCAACCTATTTAATCAGAGACCCCATCTGTAATGGCAAAGACAAGCACGGTGGTTAGTGCCACTGCGGCTGCGGCTGTTCTCGGGGCTGCTATAACCACAATTGTACCGCAGATACAAGTCTTTGAAGGGACTCGTAATGTTGCTTACCGTGACCTGGGTGGTGTTTTAACGGTCTGTTCAGGCCACACGGGCCCAGACGTTGTGGTCAACAAGGTGTACACGTCGTCTGAGTGCTCTGCTCTAACGTCCGAAGACACAGTTAAAGCAGCTCAGGGCGTACTAAAGGTTTCCCCTCAACTTCAATATCATCCATTACAGCTTGCGGCGGCGATCAGTTTCAGCTATAATGTGGGTGTGGGGACATACGACAAAAGCTCAGTGGCCCGTGATTTTAATAAAGGTGACTTCGGGCAAGCCTGTACGGACCTACTAAAGTACACCTATATTGGTGACACTTATAATGAGGGTCTTTTTAACAGACGAAAACAGGAGTACGCGATCTGCATCTCAACATTAACCCCAGAAGGACTTTCTAATGTTTCCCTTCCTAGCCCCACTATTAGCACTAGCAAGTAAACTTCCCGCGATTATGGGACCGGTTATGGGGGCTTTAACCGGAATTAACTTTCAAGCCATCGGTACTTGGATTGCCACTAATTGGCGGTTTATTCTTCCGATTGTCTTGATCCTTGTTATAGTCGGTGAAAGCTACGGCTGGCACCATGAGCATTCGCTTCTTGTCTCTGAGAAGGCGAGTCATGCTTTAGACATTAAAAACTACAGAGACGCTCAAGCAAAGGCAACCGCAGATGCGGAAGCCGACAAACTCGCACTAGAAGAAAAGGCAAAAGCAGATGCAAAACAAGCTGATGCTAATTATGCCGCTCTGCTTGCTAAGTATCGCGCTAATCTCGTGCGCTTCAAAGCCGCTCAAAGTAGAGCCAGCAAAGCCAGTAATAGTCAACTTCCAGCCCCCCAAAGCGGCAACGGATCCAGTCCAAGTACCAACGTTCCTACAGCCGGATCTGATCAAGTAGTCATCTCTATGGAGGACGCTCAAGTCTGTGCAGCCAATACGGCTCGTCTCAAGGCGGTGCAGGAGTGGGCCAATCAACTAAAAGACGCAAAGAAGGATGAAAACAAAAGTGAAGATGGTGACACCAAACTACAGTCAACGGACCCCAGTGTTCAATGACAGTAACTACACGGATTCCCGGCCGAGCTTAGGGTCTTCCAATGCCACGTTTAACCCGGGAAATGCTAGCCAGGCTGGTCCACTACCCAAAGGTCCCCCCAAGTACATCAATGCGGGCGGTGGGCGATCCAGGAACCTGGCCCAAGGACTTACCAACAAGCGATATCAATACAACTAATAAGGAGACTAGAACTATGGCTAAAATGAAAATGGGCAAAGGTAAACCGACTAGCCCACCCGCCTCGAATTCCAAGGGCGGCGTAATCCCCAAGAACACTCGCCCATTTAATAAGAAGGGCAAGTAACAAAAAAAAGGCCATCCAGGAGAAATCCCAGATGGCCTTTTCCATGTCTACTAGACAATCTCACAGAACCCAGCGGCACATGCGTACTCTTGTGTACCTGTAGTATTGTCTTCTTTTTCATAGTCAGCTAGTTTGCTCCAGTCGATACTCTGGGGCATTTTTTGTATCCACTCTTCGTACTCTTTAGCCCCAATCTCCTGATAGGGTGCTTGTCGGTACGTATGTTCAGAATAAGGGAGAAAACTCACACCCGAAAGTGTGGCGAAATTCTCGAATACATGCGCACCGACTGAGAGCCATTCATCCTCACGGACGCTGATAGTAACAGAGGGTTTGTGCTCACAATAGTGATGTTGGACACGTTGCCAGAGTTCCAGATGCTTGACGGCGCTGAGGTCAGATCGTGTAACGGCCCCATCTGGAGCTTTTTGTGGGAAACTGAAGACAACAGTGTCATCGGGCTTGGTGACGTCTGGCTCATTTGGAATGCCCTGATCAATCATAAACTTGGTTATGGGGTCTTTCTTGTCTCCTCGTACAGTTCGAATATAGTACCGAGAATGCCGAGGATGAAGGCCGCTAGCGCTGTCCACCAACTGGCTGACCGTACCGGAAGGTTTAACACAAGTGATAGCGACAGAAGGTCGTATCCCGAGCATATCAGCGTATTTTTTATTCGTGGCAATGGCCACCTCTTTCAAATGACTCAGCCATCGGGGTGACTCTACGAGATCGGGGTGATCAAGAATTCCGGTGAGGGACACTCCGAGTAAACGTTCGGCTTCGGTGTTCCGTTTCCAGATGGGACGTAGATATTTAAAGTCAGTAAGCGTGGATTGAAAAGTTCCAAGTATTGTTGCAAGTCTAACTTTTCGTTCCAGATCCTGAAGATTATCTCCAGCTCGCACGACGACTTCTGATAGATTACAGAACTGATTCGGTCGAAGAATGATTTCAGAACAGGGATTTGTTCCAAACTCGAAATCAGGGTCTCTGCGTCCGCCTCTGACCACTTGTAAGACAGACGCTTCGCGATTAAATATTCCTCGCTCCCCACTTTTGCTCTCGTACAGAGACTGCCACTCTCGAAGAAATTCTCCGACGGTTGGTCGTCCCATGTACACAGCGCTGTTATTAGAAAGTCCCCTTTGGGGATTGTCGTGGTACCACTCGCCATGTTTAGCATCTCTCATTTTCCCATCTTCAAGATCACTCAGGGAGATCATTGCGGATCGTCTGACCCCACCCACAACAACGACATCGGCGATCTTGCACATGATGTCATGGCACTCAAGGCTCGTTAACTGACGCCCTCTTGCACCATCAAAGACCCTACATATGAATTTAAATAAATCAACCAATGGCTCAGGGCCCGAAGCTCTGCCACCGAAGGTCTTGAGTCTGGCTCCCGCAGGTCTAACTCTAGAAGTGTCCCATTGGACAGAATGACCTTGATATAGCGAAGTGATAAGTCGTCTGAGACTAGAAGCCCATCCTTCTTTCGAGTCGGGGACTTCGATTTGAGTGCATTGCCCGCTATTGCCACCGGCCACTCTTGGGAGCTGCTCGACATACTTCTTCTCCACACTAAAACCAACACCAGTACCACACATTAAAATGTACATGGTCTCGTCAAAGGCCCTATAATCGTCCACAGTCAGGTACGCACAATTATATCCCGCCACGTGATTTCGGTCCAGGGCGGGTCCGGCGGTCATCAAGCAGCGCATCGAGGGCATGACTTCTAGGTTGACGATTGCTTTGTAAATCTCATCCCAGAACTCGGTGTCTTGGGTCTTAGTGTGATAGGCCATCCAATTACAGTATCGGCCCACGACCTCTTCCCACGTCTCTCGTCGACCCTGATCTTCAAGCCATCGAGAGTAGCGGCTGTACGCTATGAACTTCTGATAATCATTCATCATCAGGGGGAAATCGTTCCTTCAGTGTATCATAATCAATAAGATTTTCTTTCCTAAGATAGGAGACAACGTTCTTTCCCGTCTCTTCGTCCAGTTCACACATATAAGATATGTTCTCTAGCAATCTGTCATAGACACTAGCCATCTGCATCTTCTCCATAGTCTCTTGACTCAAAATAGTCCGAGGTGCCCTCAATAAACTTATAGGTGTCTCGGACTATTCGTTGATGGTATTTAGGTGTCATCAGGTCCCGAGCAATATGGTTTCGTCTCCTCTGGGCTCTTCGTTCTTTTTCACTAAAACTATTCATTCCCCGTCTTGTCATCAGAAGTCCAATACCTAGAGCACTTTAACGCTAATTCGATATCTTTTTCAGGGTAACCGTGATTTTCAAGTTGTTGTCTGTAGGTGATAGAGTCGTCCCGTGGGGCGGGAAAACCATATAGCCAACCTCCCGGTGGGTCTACCATTAATCTTGGCTCACTCATCTCTTACAATCTCGGCGTAATTCACCCTAGATGCTGGGTAGAATGTATCATGATACCAAAACCCAACATTACAGATCTCTACACACTGCTTACGCAGAATTTGTTCCGGATCCCCTTCAAAGGAAGCTATTGGAATTTCCATCTGCCCCATATCAGTTGATACTGTCACGTACATTACGTTGCTCCTCAAGCAATTGAAGTTGTGCCAGAGCCCTCCAGGCCACAGCACATGCGTGATACTCATCAGTACTGGGATCTATCTGATCGAAGTCCATTTGATGTCGGACAATACAATCCCCGTGATCATCTGACTTGTCTCTGGCCCAATGAAGGGGCTCACCGGGGTTATGTTTGTCATTCCCCTTTTTAGACAGTCGACCAACAGCAGCGATGGCATCAGGAAAATAGCGAAGCACTCCAGTAAAAATCGGTGTGGACTTTCGTGCTTCGCTATTAGTATCAAGCATTCTTAGTCAGAGTGTACTGCAATGTGTAACCCAGGGCGTCCACAACCCTCTGTGACATCCGTAGAGCAACCTCCACAGCGGCAACAAGAGTTGGTTCAGACCCGTCCGTAATAGCAGTTGTGGCACTGGCTTTAAATGCCCCTAGATCGGCTTCAACCTTGGCAGCAATACGTGCTTCTTCGGCTTTGGCCGCTTCTTCCGCCTCTTTAAAGAGGTCTTCTGTAGTTGTTCCTTCGATCATTCTAAATCCTCCGGGGTTAATTCCAAACATTCTTCAAAGAATCTGTCAAATATGTCTTCTGTTTTGAGACAAAGAAGTTCAACCAACTCCTCAGCCGTTAGACGGTCACAGACAATCTTCCGCCACTCGTCGATCCTATTGCTATCCAACATCGACCTTCGTACGCGATCCTAGGCTCCAAGAACCACAGTCTTGACACTGTAACCTCTGTGTCTTAAAGAACTTGGTTCGCCTATACCCTCTGTATTGAAAATGATTGGACCCGCAATTACCGCAAGATCCGACTTGATCACCTAGATGAGGATGGTTCTCAATAAATGGCTTGACACGATTGTACAGATTGACAAGAAGTTTAACGTCCTGAATATTGTACTTCCTCATTCGTGTCTGAGCTTTTGTGTCTCCATCCATGACAAGACGCCATAGTCGGAAACCCTCATGCTTCATCTTGCCGCCCACTTCGAGTAACGGCCCGATGTAGGCTAGGCGATTCATCACAAACCCGAACTTCTTCACAACCTTAATCAGGTCGATAGAGGTGATTGGACCGGGCGGAGGAAGACCCGCAAGTACGATAGTCCCTCGAAGTTTGGGAATGTCATACTTATCGCCATTGTAAGTGACGACCGCCTCAGCCTCATTAAGAAGATCGAGGGCCGCCTGGGCCATTCCACCAATCCCATGTTCCCAGTCTGAGAAGAACATGTACTCTTTGCTGCCGTACCAATGAGCACAGAAGCAAAGAAGACCGCCCTCATCAACAAGTTGATCTGGACTGATGTTCTCGTCCCACATTTTCCACACGTACGCAAGAGCGGGTTTCCACTCCACATCAATGCAGAGAACTTTACTACTCATTCAACCAACTTTCCGGTATTCGGGCTTCGGCGTACGGAAATCCATTTCGCTCTGCCCACTGACCATGTGTCTGTTTAGTCCCGGGTATCTTTTTATCATTCTGCATAAAGACAAATCTTAAGTCTAATTCAGGATGCTGTTTCTTTACTGCAACCATTTTACGTTTACTCTCACGGTCAAGAAGACCCTTAGCCTCAATAAGAATACCCGAGCGGACCAGAAGAAAGTCAGGATTGTACTCGCCCTGAAGCGTGTAGTCGATCTTCTGAGCCTCGTATTTCCAGTCTATTTGGGCTGCATTGAGCTGAGCGGCAAGAGTACGTTCGAACCCGCTCTTAAACGCCATTACTCAGGTTCGTCCTCATCATCGTCAACTATCTCAGCAAACTCGATATCTATGAGAGGGACAAGAAGAACTGGAATAGCCCCCTTCCCCTTGTCTCTCATAACTGTGACGTGTTGAGACGTAAAGATTAGGAAACCGTCCGCTAGAAGTTCACGGCCATTCTTACAGACAATGGCGTACGTGTCTGTGGGGAACTGATCAGACTGATTGGCCGCTTTACCCCCGGGCATTACCTTAAAGATATTATTGTTGTCGTTGTCCATTTAGAATGTAACTTCCTTCACCTGTGGTTCTCTGACCACTTTTGTCAAGAATTTCGGGCCCGATGAGTAAAGAAATGTCCGAAGACCTAAACCACCATTGGCGTCCGCCCAACATCTAGTTTTATGATTGCAATAAGAGCAACCCACACCCAAAGCACGATTGCCTGACTTACCCTCCTCCTCGTCCGGATAACACCTTTCAGGAGGCTCGGGCTGATCAACCACCTCTTTTATATAGTCGATCCGGGATTCCACATCAAAGACACTCAGTTCCGCCTTTGTGTACGGTAGATACGCTAGGTGTCCGTTTTGCTTGTCAACGGCGAGGAAGGCCCCGTCGGTGTCACGGGCCTTGGCGTAACCAGCTATCTGCTCGATGTAGCCAAATGGATCATCGTGCTGTAAAGACCCATCCGCGAACTTACGAAAAGCATGTGTGCTCGCGGACTTAACATCGACTGTTACTCCATCTATGTCTGCGTCGATATGTCCCTTAATACCTTTGAGGTGTACTTCAGCTTGCCTAGCCTCCACGCGATGGCCAGCGAGATCGGCGAGGAAAAGTACCAACTGCTCAATGACATCACCGAACATGAATTTAATAAGCGTTGGCGCAGGAAGCTTCTCTTCATTTCCATACCTTTTGTCGTACCAGAGTTGGCGTCCACCCTTGCCAATATTTGACATTCTAAGGGTGAACGCCCTGTCACCACCCGCCTTACGGGCCCTTAATCGGTCGGCAATGAGATCACCCAAGGTACGGCCAAATTCAGTAGCCTGAGCCTCGGTGACTTCACTGCCTTCCTCAACTACTCGATAGATATCCTCAACTAGTTTTTGCAGGGGGATTAATCTTATTCAAAACAGCCTGGGCGTCCGCCTCAGCTTGCTTGATGACAGTGAGGGCCTTGTCTAGTGCGGGGGTGTTAGTAATTCCCGCATAAGCTCCCGCCAGGAATGCAACAATAGCAATAAAGAAATCAACAAAAATATGTACCATTACGCAGCGTCCTTTTCCCAGCTATCATCTTCTTCTTTAACGGGGAACTCGCCCCCTTCGTACTTAACAAGATCCCATACTTGGAGGCTCAGAATATTAGCCGCCTTCTGGTTCTTGCCGTACTCGTTAATAGCGAAGTTAACGTGAACAGTAGACCCATTACCAATCTTAACTCGGTTGTCCCACGGCTCACCGCGATGATCGACAATCCTAATTGGCTGATTGGGCTTTTGTTCACCCGTAACTAGATCGGTCTTAAATTCTTTGCGCTTGAAGCTGATGTATGGGCCATTGCCCTTGTCCTTAATCTTGGACCCAAGCCCCTCCGCCTTCAGCTTTTCGACGGTGGCTTCGTCAACATAAACATCAATAGACCATTCTTTAAACTTATTTTCGTATCCCCAAACGGGATCACCAATTACTTTGGCCCACTTGGCCTTACCACGAATTAACATTCAGTCTTTTTCCTATCGGATTTTTTGTTATTAGTTTTGTTTGGTGGGTCTAAAGCCCTATCACTATTGTAAGTATAACACATCTTAGTATTAAGTCAAGAAAAAGTTTAGCTATTGACAAAGTTAGAAAATAGTATAAAATATCTTTAAGCGGTTGGTAAATATACCTTAATAGGTGGCATGGGCCCTTAAGTCAGATCGAAGGGAATAACCTCCCAGCGATTGTTGGAATTAAGACACCATACAATAAGATCACTATTACGAAATTCCTTGAATATTTC
>Ga0116229_10000651_pt1 | contig 48508 bp, 40 predicted proteins | sample S1TSphgellanicum_3_FD_87313 | JGI IMG/M metagenome (GOLD analysis project Ga0116229, IMG submission 87313) | Host-associated microbial communities from peat moss isolated from Minnesota, USA - S1T2_Fc - Sphagnum magellanicum MG | ecosystem: Host-associated > Plants > Peat moss > Unclassified... | reverse complement strand
TTTTTTTTTTTTTTTTTTTTTTTTTTTTTTTTGTGCTTTTCCCTATTTTTTGAAGTAGTGGTCTTGCAACCATCTAAAAGAGGGTTTAGCCAAATTTGGTCCAAAAAACTTAGGAATCCTACCATGGACATGACCCACAAGCTTAAGAAGACCTATTGTCTAAATCTGACAAATTCATGGATTTTTTTTCCCAAAAAATGAATTTGGGGCTTTTTTAGTGACCCTTTCCATAATGGAATGATGGAAGGTAGGTCCTATGACAAGGTGGCAAGGACCTTTCACAAAAGGTCCTACACAAGATTTGGCTTTATAATCGACCCCTAAATTTATTCTAGGAAAGCTTGAGAGGCTCTTTTTTAAGTGTAGGGTAAAGCCCTAGGGTGAGAGAGACATTTCTCAAAATAAGGGGCATACGCCCTCTCAAAATAAAGGGCCTACGCCCTCCCAAAATAAGGGGCCGACGCCCTCCCAAAATAAGGGGCTTACGCCCACCGATTTTGGCAAATATCCCCCCCCCACCCCAAGGCTCTACCCGTCGTAAAGCATGAGGTGAAAGTTATCACTACATATAGGAGGGTCCTTCGGCCTAGTCTTTAAGAGTGAAAGGGAGTTTCCGGTTATACATAGGTGTAAGCTCCGTCCAACTCTTAAGGAGTAGTGTAATAATACGGTGACCCAAAAAAATGCAAAAAATAAAAAAGTCTCTTTTCCAAAAAAAAAAAAAGAAAAAAGAAAAGAAAAGAAAAGAAAGGCCATAAGTGACAATATAATGAGGAGAATTTATTTTTTTTTGAAATTGCCATATTTAGAGAATAAGTTCCAGCAATTTGCCAAAAATATAGTAAGACTCATTAATTTTTTTGTGGACTTTCCTCTTGTTGATGATTATTGCCACACCATGTATTTCACAAAATTGAAAAACAAAAAAACACTACTTCCATGTGAGGATCACCATTTTATTTTTTAATTTCCCCCTCCATTTTCTCATTTATCTATCAAAAGGGACAATTTTATTGCTGGGAAAACAATTTTTTATTGATTATATAAAATAATTATTCATTTAATTTAATTTTGAATTATTTATACACCATATATGTATGATTTTTGTTCCCCAAAAAAATTCACAAAATAGCCAAAAAATCACCACCAAAAAAAATAAAATCATTGGCATAGAGATATATTTTTTTTAAAAGGGAGAAAAAACACCCTACAAATACATACTTTAAGGTCAAATAAAGAAAAAACTCGTTTTCTACAATCGCAAAATAGGGTCCTCATGAAGTGGTTGTGGGTAAATTCAAAGGAAAATGTGTGTTTGGGAAAGCTAGGTATTTTCAAATTAGTCCCAACAATTCAATAAAATTGCACATCATATGAACTTTATATATATATATAAAAGCGCACACACACACACACACACACATATGGGACCCTTCAAGACTCATTGTTGCTTGATTGTTTGTGTGTAATTATACCCAAGTTGCCTTTACTATATGGGACCCTCTAAGACTCAAAGTTGTTTGCTTGTTTATGTGCAATTGCTACCAAGTTGCTTTCTACTATGATGGACTCTATGGGGTCAATGTTTTCACATGTGGTCCATGTTGCAATTCACCCAAAGACCAAGGTCAATCAAGGTGTTCAATTCTATGATGATTCAAGTGAAATGGAAGGAAAGGAAAGGAAAGGAATTGAAAAGGAAGCAACAAAACGATATGAAGAAAACGTCCACGTAGTCTTCTTTAGCTTGAGTCTCTTAGAGTAACCGTTTGTTTTGTTTTTTTTTTTTGTGTGTGTGTGAAACATGTCCTAATTGAAAGCTACCTAAGTATTCCATAAAGTTGCCCAATTATGTTTTTAAAGAAGAAAAGTGTGCACAAAGGTAACCCAATATTTGGCCAAAAAAAAAAATTGTTAATAAATATTTTTAATGTTTTTTTATAAAAAATTTGGGCTTTTTGTATTAAAGCACGGGGGTTTTTATTTTGAGAGCTAGATTAGGACCCATGCAAGTTGGGCATGTTTCTTATAATCATAATTATAATTTGAATTATAAGAAAACATGCCCAACTTCCACAACGTCCAAACCCCATGCATGGAGTCAAAAAACTTGTGCTAGGGAATCAAAAACCCCATGGCTTTCAAATCACAAGCTCTAAGACAAATATAAAATCTACATCATACTAATGGAATTGAGCTTGGGCTAATGGAATATATTATAAAGCAAGAGGTATGTTAAAAGTAATGATTCTTTTGGTATTCCATAGGCATCTCTACAAGAAGGGGCTTGCACGACGTGGAGTAGAACATGGCCTTGGTTATATAATATCTTCCCTCAAGGACTTTATTATGTGTAAAGTTCCATCATTTTTTATATATTAAAATTGTGATATTTGGTGGGTACCCATTAGAGTTTTTTTTTTTTCTTTCTTTTTTTTACATTTAAATTATTATATAAATGAACTATTGCACTTTAGAGCAACTCCACCAATATTTAGCACGTGACCCTCCAAAAGAAAATTGGATGACGAGAAAACAAAACATGTTAATTTGGTTTCACAAAATAGTTGTCTCGTGATATTTTTGCACAAGGCATAACAAAGTCTAGCACATGGTATTGATTGGCTACCTACATAGGTCAATTGGTTTAGATGAGTTGTTGTTAATAGTTTCCCATCTATTTGCAATCCTAGTTTTAGTTTAATGGGTGGGATTGAAAAAAAGTAAACAACTAAACTTGGATGTGAGAAATATTTTTGCAAGGTCACATGTTTAGCATTGTTAGAATTGTTCTAAAAACATCTCCACCACAAACTATCAAAAGTCCCAAGGAATTTGAAAATTTTAGTACAATCCAAAGCCCCAATGCCTCACCATGACCCCCACACCACAAAGCTTGATAAACAAATTCAAATAATGAATTGTCTATTAAAATTTGGATATAACATTGTTGTGAAAATATTTGCCAGAGAAGGCAAGAATGGAATTAGAATCAAAAGCCCCATCATATAAATCTCTAACATCAACAATGTATGCATTCTTCAAAAATTCAAAATCATTTGTCTCTCTTATTTCTCCATTCTTTTCTCTTCTTCTTTTCCCATTTAATTATAGCTCTAGTTATAGCCAACGAGAGTAGTAGATTGATCTATTACCATAGGTCTACAAATATTGTATTGTATCCTCTCATTCACACACCTCTTTTAGTAATGAATTTGATAAAACGAAACACATAAAAAGAAAGACTCTCAACATTGGTTTCAAACATCAACAAAGTATAATAAAAATCTAGATTCTTGAAAGTTTTTTATCCATGTTATTCTTTCACCCCAACCAACAATAGGTAATTTCTTTTTCCTCAATTCAAAGAGGTTAAATGATTTTGGAAGACAAAAAAACCCTCACATGATAAGTTTCACATGAACAAAAATTTGTTTCATATTAATTGGAAGACAATTGCTAAAGTTGTTGATCAACTAACGAACAACCCCAGTTATAAACATTCTTGAGTTGTTTCATCACTAAAAATTTACAAAAACAAGTTTTGTGAACACGTAATGAAAAATGCATTGTAAAAGCATGCACAAATGTGCATCACTTTCTATTCAATCATAAAATGGACAAAGAAAAACAAAACACACACAAAATTCATGATATTGGAACATTTGGTGACAAGTTGCTTATAAGAAATGAGCATTACAAGAAATCATAATATTTTTTACTAAGAAAATTAATAAAAAAGGTCACATTTTGAATGTTTATGAACTTGATTAATCAATTTTTTTAGACAAGTTGATTTGAACATATCCAGTGTGACAACTAATCAAGTTGAACATGTGTCAAGTTGATCACAAAGTATTTTACCAACACAAAGATGGACAAACTAACTATTGGTCAAATCAATAATCAATGTGTACTTATACCCATCTATTGACCAACTTGCCTACTTCACTACCTACCTACTAGCTTACTTATTACATAGGTAAATAATAGGTAAATAACCATCAAACACCACATCATCACCAAATAATACATCACACTGTCATATTCATATGAACCTGTTTATTTTAATCTATTTCAATAGTTTAAATTAAATACCGTACCTACTTACCTACCTACCTATCTAATTAATTAATTAACTTAGCTTACCTAGTCTACATACCTAACCTAAACTAGTTAATTGAATAACTACCTACCTACCTACATAATCTACTTGCCTAGCCTACCAATTTAATGGGTTCATTTGATGTCTTTTCATATGACCATTAAAATAGACATACCCATGTTGCTTTATAAATTTTGAAATTTATTAAAATGAACTTGGTTTGAGGATCTTAATTTGAATATCTACATGAAGCACAAAATCATTTTACAAAACTTAAAAAATCATAAAAGCCATGGACTTTTGAACTCAAAACTCATGGACTATACCTTTGATTGCCATTTTTTTGTGAACTATGATATGGATTTCCATTGATTGATGAGGTGTGTGTTAGGGACTTGAAATTAATAAAATATTATAATAAAAAAGCTAAGGATAAAATAACATAAATAAATTGAATTCTACGATTATATTTATGAACTTTTGAATGGGCTAATTATGAACATTTTTTAATAAATCCATATCATATTGGAGGAATAGGTGTTTTATAGTATTTTTGCTTACATCCTTAAAATAAAGATAAACTCTAAATGAAACATTAATGACATGGGAAAATATGAAAAAAATCAATGTATTCTAGTTGTAATTTTCAAATTTTGATTAGGATTTTGAATAAAAAGGGACTTTGGATTTGTGACAAATTGGTCCACTCATTTGTGCACCTACCTCTAAGGAATCACCACACATAAATTAATAACATTTATACCTTAGTGGTGGTAATTCACTACAAACACAACTTAACTTAACCTATGCTAGGTAGGTAACCCAAATTTAGTTAATAAGTTAGGTAATTATGCTAAACTAAATAGGTACCTAGGTTAGTAGGTTAACTAATTGTGTTAAATAGGTAGCCTTGGCCGAGCTAATGTCAAATCAATATAGTTGATTTGATTAAGCCCTAGCCATTTTGATGAACCTTTTTATATTGTTTATCTTTTTTTAGTAGATGTTTAAATTGACACCTAGTAAAAAAGTCACCTTAATCAAATGCATTAATAAAAATATTTCATGTCTTTTATGCCCCCTATTTTTAGTCAAGGTGAACATCACGTTTGATCAATGCAAACATTTTAGTCAAATTGAACCTTCTAAAAAATTACCTTTTTTTGGGTAGTGGATGTGAAATGCTTTAATAACAATGCCTCCTTGACCTAAGAATTAAGGATATGGTGCGTTAAAAAATGAAAAAAATAGTTAATTTCCCAAGGATACCCAAGGATCTTACATTGTAATTCTTGGAGTAAGATTTTATAGGAAATCCCTTCATTTAGAAACATGATTAACAATTTTCATAGACTTTTCTTGATTTTCACAAGTGATTCTTTGTATGGAAAAGTGAGAACATTTTTGACAAACTTGATTTTATTTTATTTTTCACACATGAATGGTGAAAGTAATGAACTATTTAGATTATTTTGGCTATAGCGACTTTGGCATTTTCACATGTGCACGTTGTAATCGCTTTTGCATCAAAATCTAATATATTAATTCAGCAAGTCTGCTTGTTTGTGAGTTTGTCTGTGACAGTGATTTCGTACGGACAGTGATTTCATCACGACGTTATTTGTAAGGTAGGTAATATGTACCTACTAGCTTAGATCACATAGCCTGTTGAAGACACGTGATCATCCTAGGTACCTACCACCTTACCTTATACCGGACCAGACAGGGCCCCGGAGGCAATGAGCCCGTCTCCTGAAAACGACGCCCAAGCTCGACACCTGAGCCCCGAACAGTTGTTTGAAAAGAAAAGTTTTTTTAAAAAACCAAAAACATCAACCAAACATTGTTGAAATAACACACCTGTGCATTATGCACATGGTTCACACTAGTAATAAGTATGAGCACAAGAAGACAAATGAAATGTAAATATGACAAAAGTGCTAGCAAGTTTTTATTGCAAGGATTTCTTAGAACAAGTCTGGCTTGACTAAAAGACCACCAAAGAAGACCAAGTGGTAAGGACTCTAGTGTTTATGAGTCCCCTAACACCATGCTAAACCATTTAGGACTTAAACCTAATTATCACAAAATTAGGTTTAGGGTTTAGGGTTTGAAAATAGGCCCTTCCGGATTTGAGATCTTGGCCTGAGGCCGGTATCGACCCATTCGAGAATGAAAATATAATAATTTTTTTTGGGAGTAATTTTGGAAGTCTCTTTTGATCTTCGTTTCCGATTCGCAGTTTTTAGGGTTAGCGGTCCTTTGGTCTTGGTCTTCTTATTCTTGTTCTTCTTCTTTCTTCGCAAACCAATGGAAGCTTGAATGGAAATCTCTCTCCACCTTCAATGGAACTTTTGGCGTTTGGGTTTTAAGTGCACAGAATTTTTGTTTTGTCGTTGTTCTTTTTTTTTTTTTGGGTTGATGTTTTTGAGAGGATTCAATCTTGCTGGGATTGTGAATAGCAGCGGCAGCAGCAGCAGAAAGCTGTTTTTTGCTTTCTTTCACTATGGTGTTCAATCCATTCCCTTCGCTTGCACCTTCATGCAAACTGTCCCGTGTGCTACTGTATCTCTACCTGAGCTTCCATACTTGTGGTTGCATAAGCTTTTCAATCCGACCTCCATCTTATTATCACCTTCAGCTCATCTTCTGTGTGCTTTCTTTGCTCCCTCTCTTTGTTGTCATCCAGTTGTTTCGTCTTTGGCAAAGGGAGCATGATGGCCGACAAGAGATAGAGGCTAGGGTTTTTCGGACCGAGGAATCACTGCAGAGATTCATGGCGGAAACCACATTCTCCTCCAAACTCGCTCAAGTGTACCGGCGGCAGCAGCAGGAAGAGGAGGAGGAGGAGGAGGAGGAGGAGGAAGAGAAGGTGCTACACACAGATGATGATGATGATGCTAGGAAAAGAAACCTTAGGAGACGGCCTGAGTGTGCAATTTGCTTTGAAGAAATGGGTGATACAAAGCTAGGTCGGGGATTGCTAAAGCTCTGTCAAGGATTGCCACGCTGCTGGAAGCCCAAATCCAGGAACAGGGCTTTGCTAATCCCATGTGGGCATGCCAGTATCTGTACCTCCTGTGCTCTCAAGCTGTGGAAATCCTCCTCCAGGAACAGATGTCCGATTTGTCGAGTGAAGCTTACAAAAAGACCTAAGCGACTTCCCGCAGTAATTCATACCTGATCCTTGTTGGGGAAAAAAAAAAAAACTAAACTGCTGTACAAGGATGATGATGATCATCAACATCATCATGTGCAAGGTCTGTGAAGCTGTTTCCTCCCTTCCTGGTTCTGCGAAGTCCTGTGTCTCAGATTGGATCTGGAAATCAAGCTTTTGAACTTCAACCTGGTAGCTTTTGCTTTTGCTCCATGAATTCTGGGTTGAGGTTCATCAGTGTGTGAACCATGAGGATTGTTTCTTCATTTACACTCTATTTGAAGTTCTATTCATACACAATTCCTCTTGTTGTGTAGTCTTGCAAAAAGACAGAAATGGGTAGATCTGCTGACTTCAAACTGGCAGGCACCATTGCAGGGAAGAGAAACTCTAGTACATAAGGAAAAAATGACAAGCCATTGTTGCGAACTCGTTACTGCTCACTAGCTGCACATCTTGCGCACCACCTTGTGTGTCAATTGCTCATGTAAAAGAATCTGGAAACACATAGGGATTTCCTTTTTTCTGTCTCATTTCCTGTAAGGAACTGAAAACAACATTGGAACCTTGTTTGTGTCCCATTGTTGCATGTAAGAAATTGGAAGCAACATTGCTGTCTTGTGTAACATTGTTTCCCTTAAGAAACTGGAAGCAACATTGGAACCTTGTTTGTGTGAAATTTTTGCATGTAAGAAATTGGAAGCAACATCAGTGTCTAGTATGTTACATGGTTTCCCTTAAGAAACTGGAAACAAATTGGAACCTTGTCTTGTCTCATTGCTCCTGTATGAAACTGAAAATGCATTGGTACCTTTATCTCATTGTTACATATAATAAACTGGAAACTGATCAGAGTTGGTGTCTCATCATTCATGTAAGTCAACTCAGAATGTACTGCAAAATGGGGCACGTTTATTTCAAACTCAATCTGAAATTGAATTCATAGATGATAAATCTTTCTAGATTGTTACCTGCGTGCCCCATGAATCTAAGAATTTATGTTGATTGAAGCAAATCCCATGTGAATATGCTAGCAAACTGCCAATAAGCTTACACAACAGAGTCAATTACATCAAAGCTCATCATCTACTGCATGAATGGACAACTTAAGCCTTGACTACATGAGGATGTGAGCCCTTTGAGAGCATCAGCTGCTCATCTTTGGGGGCTTCATCTGTGTGAGCTCTCGTATCAAATTCAGAAGTGGAATTGTCCCAATAGCAATAATCTCAGCTCTTGCTGTGTTGGTTGCATGCTTGAATAGAGCAAGACCAAATCCTATGAGCTACAAAACAGCAACCACAAAATGAGGATTGTCACTGAAAAGATCACTGAAAAAGTTACAATATTGTTCAAGCTTTAAACCATAAGTCACTGGATCTTCTAAATGACTAGACCTCTTTCTTCACTGGAATAAGCATGTAAAAGCTTGTTGAAGCAGCCTAAAGCACACAAAACATAAATTTCACACAACAGCTTCAAGGAAGTTGTGTCAAGTGTTACCTCCATAAGATAAAGGCGCGAGGACAAGAAACCTTGCCAATGATAGGGTTCCAGGTCAAAGAAAGCATCAAAAAAACGTCTTGTTCCTGCCAAGTTGAGCTGTGCCCATCACCACCACAAGGTCACCACTATATAGCAGAAAGAAATTATCTGGCTATGATCAGGACACAAGTCTCCAAAGAATCCAGACTCTTCTTCTCTGCAAAATCTGATCCTAACCCTAGCACAAACTGATTGTCTGCAAGTTTAACAGGATGAAACTCCCCACCTTCAATAGGACTTGCATGCCAAAACAGAAAAAAGCCCGCTGCTGCTGTCGGTCCAGTGGCCACAAGTCTTCCCACACACCTGCTGCAAGCTCATCCCCTTTCTGATGATATGCATTTGTCTCGAGTGACCCCTCTGCTCCTTGCAAGGTTGTTGATGATGCCTCTGCACTTGATACACTAGTGCTGCCAGAAACATAAGGGCTGGATGACCCTCCTAGTCTCTTCACCAAAGAATCTGCTAGTATTGGTGCAGCTGCTAAAGTTCTTGCAACCATGTAGCCTGCATAGCGGGATACATCAACAATCAGTGCCCTGCATTTTGTCGAGCTGAAAGAAAAAAAGCCATGAAGACTGAATTGCTTTCAAGTCATGGTCAGTGGATGTGAAGAAAACACATTCCTAGGCTCATGAACATTATTTGACTTCTTGATGTGTACATGAGAAAAGGAAATACCAGTAGAAGGATGGACCATCCCAGCAGTGCCACCAATACCTAGCACCCTTTGTGGAATCACTGGCAATACACCACCCATTGGAATGACGCATTTCCTGAGTTATGAGCATGCCCTCCCCACACCAACACACAGATGTACCTTGTTAGTGCTTGATTCTGAAACCAGCTTCCAGTTTGAATGCATCATCCTTAACAGTTCAGAAAATGCATAGGAATAGGTAAGATGGAGAAACATACTCATCTTCTTCAATGCTTCGAACAGTGATACCCAAGTGATTAAGGCGAGCTTCCATGCGTCTCTGGATCACATCCATAGGCACTCCTGGCCTTGCCACCAGTGACGTTTCCTCTGTGATGCATGTGACCTCAAATTATCAACACCATTCTACAGAGATGCTGCAAAGAATCTCTACCTCACCTCATAAATCAAGTCATGATTCTTGTCTACTTCAAAGACAAAACAACAAAGGAGGATTAACCCATACTGTACTATATCTTCTGCAAAATCTGTATCCCATGATTCCATCCTACAGAGTGCAGGACTGGAATGCAAAAGACCATAGAGTCAGGGAAGGGGGTGGGGGAAGGAGATGGGGGAAGGAGAAGAGGGACCTAGGAAGATGCGATTGGCAGAAAATGGCATTGCATATAAGAAGGTTGGGAGCTTTGAGTTGCCTTCCATAAGAGCCTTATCTGATCGCAGGTGTGAATCTCGCCAATCCATGAACAACATCTTGTCAAGGTCAAATGGATGGCCATCAACCTGCAAGAATTGAGACAAAAGTAGCTTGACACTTGCAATTCTGATGCTTTCAAAAGACCTGAGGTAGAAATGGTTACATGTGGCAACAAACACAAGCAAGAGGGATGAGGTGGGAGTTTGTAGACATACCTCAGCCACAATTCCGTATGCAATCTGATATCCAGGGTTGAATGGTTTATCATACTGCACCAACCGCCGTGCAAACCCTGTTGCATCCAGAACAGTGGTTGCTTCAATCAAGGTGCCATCATCACATGACACATATGAACGATCTTCATCATGTTGCACATTTAAAACCTGCAAGGAAAAAATAGATCGGCAATTCTGTTAAAGAACAAAAAAAATCTGCCAAACATGAATCAATCATTTTCAGAGCACAAGTTTTCTTTTGATTGCAGTTTCCTGTTGTGAAATGTGTTGAACATGAATTGAACATTCTTGAGGCACAAATTCTTTGCAGATTTCTCATTAGGGTTTCATGCCAGTTTGATGGTAGGATGGATGCTGGTGGTCAGACTCACATTGCATACCAAAAAAAAAGCATGAATTGAACATTCTTGTGGCACAAATTCTTTGCCAATTTCTTATTAGAGTTTCATGACAGTTTAATGGCCTGTAGGATGATGCTGGTGGTGAGACTCACATTGCATACAAACAAACAAGCATGACTGAAACATTCTCAAGGCACAAACTCTTTGAGGATTTCATGTTAGGGCTTCATGACAGTTTGATGGGTAGGATGGATGCTGTTGGTGAGACTCACATCACTTACAAACGAGCAAGCAAGCAAATTTGCAACTCTGGAAAGAGCAGTGGCATCAGAAACTCAGGCCCCACCTTGGATTGATGGAATTGAACACGGTGGGAGATGCAAGCCTCAATCATTTTGGACTTGAGCTTGGTGCGATTGACACGGCCATAAGGTCTTTCCAGCAGCTTGCTGGTGGTATCATCGAGATAAACAACGGCACTACCCCAGGTATAGTCCAAGCAGTCCAACAAATCCATGGCCTCGAATTCATCCACCCACACCCCATAGTTGTTGGGCCACACGCTCTGGGGAGCTGGATCAATACAACAAACACTCAAACCCTCCGCCGAGACTCGATTCGCCACCGCAAGTCCCGCAGGCCCCGCTCCCACTATCACCAAATCTACAGGCTTCCTTTTGATGACATCAAACCTGGGCAAGTCGTACTTCAGCTTCTTGATTGTGGACTCTGGCACCAGTTCCAGCAATGTACTTGCTCTGCACACAGCCATCAACCCCAGTCTCCTCCTTTCGCTTCCTGTGGCTTCTGTTCCTCTTCTTGTTCTCCATCCCCCTCCTTCTACTACTCCTACTACATTCCTCCTAGACTTAAAGGAGACACTCAAATTCTTATCCTTCGGAAACAATTCAGTCGATGCAAGGTGTCTTGAGGACGAGGAACCGGATAGAGAGAGTGCAAACTGCACTTCCGCCATACCCATTGCCATAGCCAGCACGTCTTTGCAAGCACGCACACACACACAACAGCCAACAAAACCTGATTCCCGAAAGACTCAAGAACCCAACACACCAAAACCGCTAAATTTCGAAAGCCAACGCACTGCTTCCCACCATTTCTTCTCCCGCTTCTGCTGCTCCGCTTTCTCCTTCACCCATGCATGCAAGCACTTTGAAACTCCCAGGAAAAAAGGGAAACGCTACCAATCCTGTCGTCCCACACAACAACACAAGACCCACCACCACCACCACTACGAATTTTGTGAATATTTACCCACACCACCAAAAAAAATAATTCCGGATTCTGAAGCACGATTTCGGGATATGGATTCTCGTGCGACAGATTTGGAAATTTCTCCAGCTCAAAATATGAGAAAGAATCACAAAATCGTGATTGCGCCACAAGGAAACGGAAGCCGAAGAGAGAGAGAGAGAGCGAGAGAGAGAGAGAAACGAGATAGAAAGAGAGGATGAGAGCAGCAGCAATAGACTCCTACGGACCCTTAGATCGGGCAACATCCGGCCCTCCATTCCAGGTCCTGAAATGAGGGGACAAACTCGCCAGGGTATTTTTTTAAAAACTATTAAACAAGCTCGCAGGAAAAAAAAAAAAAAAAAAGTTTTTTTTTTTTTTTTTGGGGCTACTTGCATTTGCATGACATTAATAGTACTTTCCTACCCGTACCATTTGGGGCAGCTTCAAATTAAAAAATAATTAATTGGAAAGTGTTTTTTTTGGTACCTAATACTTTTTTGGTTGCCCTTGCCCTTGCCCTTTGATGGATGAAAGTATGATGATGTTTCATATATGATGTGATGAAATTAATTTTTTGTTTTCATCTGCACGCACCGTTGGGTTGGGTTACTTCCATATCCCACTTGCAATGCTTTTTTGTCAAGGCCGATTACATTGGGATGGATATCCTCGTACTACATGGTCTCTACCCCACAATATGACCCTCCTTATTAACCGGAAAACAACCTCAACCCTTCAATTTGCTTTGAATATGAACATGGAATTCACATGCGAACAAAAGATGTTATGGGCCTCACCCCCTTTTTACTAACCTCAACCCTTTGACTTGCATCAAGTTACGTCGAAGAATTCATATATTATTGCCACGACCGAAGATGCTATCACTTGAAAATTGAAAATTGAAGATTGCATGTCCCACCCTCCCCACATCAAACGAAATTTACAAATCCAACTATATACACCTCAAATTGCTCTAATAATCACCATGTGCCATTTATCTTCAAAAAATGTAGATTGCATGTCCCACCCTCCCCACATCAAAAGAAAGTTACAAATCCAACTATATACACCTCAAATTGATCTAATAATCACCATGTGCCATTTATCTTCAAAAAATGTAGATTGCATGTCCCACCCTCCCCACATCAAAAGAAAATTTACAAATCCAACTATATACACCTCAAATTGATCTAATAATCGCAATGTGCCATTTATCTTCAAAAAATGTAGATTGCATGTCCCACCCTCCCCACATCAAAAGAAAGTTACGAATCCAACTATATACACTTCAAATTGATCTAATTATCACCGACCATGTGACATTTATCTTCAAAAAATGTAGATTCCATGTCCCACCCTCCCACATCAAATCCAACTATATACACCTCAAATTGATCTAATAATCACCATGTGCCGTTTATCTTCAATAAATCTAAATTCAAATCTATGACTCCCTTGAATGCCAATTATGAAGGGATTTGCCTTCTCTCTCTCTCTCTCTTTTCTTCAATAATGGTGTTAATGTGTAATATTTCAAATTGCTTGAAGGCATGGATAATTTTAGTATTTCCAATTTCGTGGGTTTTTAAATAATTTGTATAATTGATAATCTCATTGTATATGTGTCACCCACATGAGGGTGAGTTTTTATTTATCCATGAAACCAGAAGTTTCAACGTTCATAATCTTCACAATACAGTAATGCCTAAAATAATTGCAGATATTAAAGTTTTCTGTAAAGTTAGGCGATGAGGGGGCTAGGACAGCCAGTTTCGGAATAATAGGGCATCAAACACGTAATTGGGAATACAAATTATTGAAAATTCTACAAAACGAAATAACTGGGACCCAAAACTAGTTTTTCAACCAATTTTACAACTGGGGCCCAAAACTAGTTTTTCCACCAATTTCATAACTGGGGCCCAAAACTAGTTTTTCCAATTTTGATGGTTAACTGCGTTTCATCCTGTCTTTCTTTCTCCCTGAGCGCCTCCATTGCTGCTACATATGTTTTCACTGCTCCTACCTGTACAACGACTATAATCGCTCTAGAACCTTGTGCATTAAATGCTGAGTTTCAAAGATTTAATAAAATTTCCTTACTTTGCAAACACCACCCAAACTCTTGATACCACTGAAAGAGGGGATTGGGGGTAAAAATAGAGGCTATAGGGGAGAGGGTGACTTTCTCGATAACTCTATCTCTATAAATAAATGGAGACAGTAAAACTCAGGTCCAAACTCCATTTTTGACAACATCTTGTCAACTCCTTTTTTTGACAAATTCCAGTGTGACAAAGAGTTTGATCTCCAATTTTTCACTATGTTCAGTTTTCCTTCTCTCTTGTCACTGGTACCCTGTTTTGGTGAAACTAGGGGCTCTCATCCCCAGTTCCAACCACTTTACAGATACTTTCATGAATCATCTAGTCAAGATAAAATGTTCTATTCTCAAAACATCCCACACTTCTCTGCTCTCATATTTCAACATGTTCGTCTCCCAAAATATCCAACACCTGGCCACAACAACAGACAAAAAACTATAGGGCATACACATTCCATTGAAATTAATATCCATGTCCCCCGAGGAACACCGTGAATACAATGTAAGCAGCAAATGTTGTAACTACATAAAAATTGAGCTAGCTTGTGCGTTTGAGAGCAACATCAAAAATCCCTGCATACACTTCTTCCACCACTGCTCTGCACCACAGGTCAACCCTGCAAAGAATGCCAGTATGAAGAAGGTTCAGAAACTTGGTGGGATTTTGGTCAATTGCTCCTTGTAACATTTTCAATTTGGAATCTTCATCTGATGTAGACTTAAAAAACCCACCATGAAACTCAGAAGCCTCAACAAGCAGGTTTGTTGCCTCACCTTCTTAGCTATGTTGCTTGACAGCCAGTCAAGACCTTCGTACAAACCCTCTCCAGAAGTGGCACATGTGCTTTGGATATACCTGCAAGCAAAACACACCAACCAGTGTAGTTTAGTAACAGACATGTGCCATCACTCCATGGACAATTACAGATACTGTCCATTGAGATTGCAGAGAAAAATCCACAGGCATTCTGTCAGTTCCAGCAAAAAACAAAACTAAACAAGAACAATTGAGTGCAGTCATAACTCATTGTCCAGTCACATAATAAAACACCAGTCAAGAGTATCCTCACATGCAACAAGCTTGTGAGGCTAATCTTCATTTCAATTTAGCTTGTCCAGGTACAGTTAAACTTAGATCTAATCATAAGGCATAAAGAGGCTGACATAAAGGGCAGTGGTTGGGACCTCTGGCACCATGAACATATCCAGCACACCGATGGCAACTACTTGGATGCAAAACATCCACTATAGCCACAAGAAAACACTAATATGAGAGAAAATCAGAAACAACACATTGAAAGCAGACATTTTTTCAGTTCAGCAAAAACCAAAACTAACGGAATAAGGATGTATGTGATGATAACCTTATCAGGGTAACATAACATGATGTGAGATGAAAGTATAATCATTTGTCCAAATAATAAGAAACTGACCTTGAACAACCTTTAAAGAAACTAGCTTACTGTAGTTATTTCCTCTAGATGTCCAACTAGTTGCAAAATTTTGAGGAAGGTACCACCTTCCCATTCTCAAACTTTTGAGGCCTGAAGTAGGATTTTGGCAAATATTCCCCTGGTCATGAAGGTCACTGAGGCTAAATGTTGATAATCCAGATGAGGAAACAGAAGGACAAGGCAGAGCCAGACTTACCAATGGCGTTGGCGCAACGAGTGGAGGCCCAGCTTGTCAGTGATCTCTGCTGCATTCATTGCATTGGGCAGATCCTGTTTGTTGGCAAACACAAGCAGAACTGCATCACGCAGCTCATCCTGCAAAAGTCCAGCAAACCCAAAATGTTACATTCTGAACACAGAATCTCATGGTTTGACCAAACAAACTTCCCTTAGGGATGGGCTTGATAATGGGACAAGAGGGCTGGGTACCAAAATATCCAAGATTCCTGTGACCTGGTTTCAACTTCTCAGCCCCAAAAGATCTCAGTCTCTTCAATAGATTCAGATAAGGACTACATGTCAACGTCCACTTATGTTTCCTTCACATGGAGCCAAACTTTGCAGGAGTCATTTCAAGCTCTGAGCCCTTGAGCACTTAACCTTGAACTCTGAGCAACTGCAGCCAGTTCATGGGATCTCACTTCACCAGGAATGTAAACAGAAACACAGTACTGGAATGCATCAAAATATTGCTTGACCTTGGGCTCAACCTACCCACACTACACAAACCTCATATATATAAAATATATCCAGTTTTCAGAGTTCATCAGAGTTTAACTCTTATTTGCGAGTTAACAACCAACTGAACACTTCCAAATGATACACATTGCAGAGCTAAAACCCAGGACACATATCTGTCAATAACCAATTGCAGAAAAGAACACTATAACAATTTGAACACAACTTTTGGAGTTAGTTAGACCAAAACCAAGGCAAGCATGACAAGGACGAGCATGGTTATAACCTAGTGAGTGTCACTCAGAAAATATCAGATCATCACCTTCATCACAAATAACAGTGACTAGCTGCCACTACTCCACAGTGATGTCATCAGTGTCTGATGAAGGCATAGATAAGTATATATTTTGCTCAAGCCACATGAACATTGTGAAGACATTTGCCAACCAACACACTTCTGAACGCCAGTGAGCCCCATAAGATAGGATCAACTCCCACATCCTCTTCTGTGTTCACCCCACAACCAAATTCAAAATGATGCATGACTGCATGACTCACCTCACTCAACATCCGGTGCAGCTCATCTCTTGCTTCGACAATACGATCCCTATCGTTGCTATCTACCACAAAAATCAGACCCTGTGTATTCTGGAAGTAATGCCTCCACAATGGACGAATCTGTTCACATCATTGGAAACAACTGTTGTAAGTACAAGCACAAGGACCAAAACATTAAACTGCAAGGCTATTTTGAGCCAATCGAACTTGGTATTATTGTCCACAGGAAGATGCAACCCTTAACTTGTACCACAGTCTATGAAAGAACATGTACACAGAAGGAGTCTTATTAACTCCCAGCAAACAAGGACAATATGTCACCAATCCACTATCCTAGACAGATACATAAGTGCTATACATGTTTGTTGCACCTAGTAACAAATGTCAAAACCAGCTGTGGTATTTGGGGGCAGAAAAACATAGGGTTTGTACCTTGTCCTGACCTCCCACATCCCAAACAGTGAAGCTGATGTTCTTGTACTCCACAGTCTCCACATTGAAGCCTGTTGTTAACCCACACAATGCTCAAGATTGGGTTCCAGAAATCAACACACTTAACCCAGAAATCAACCTTCATATTAACAGAAAATTTAACCCTCAAAGCTGCAAAGCCAAGAACAACCTTACATCATGTTCAATCACAGGACAGTAAGATAAATCATTAAACAAAATTTCCATCACCAGCACACTGATGCCATTCACAAACAAGAAGCACTGAGCAAACCAATCTGTACCACGGCTTCCCACCCGAGAAACTGATACCAGAGAGCAAGATATGATGTCTGTCTGTGATGAGTCCAAGGCAAGAAAGGAGCAAGGGCACAATGCTGCTACAGACCAGAGATCTGGTTAAACTGACAAAGATTTCGTAACCCTACCAAAGACATCATTTAGACCTAAATACAAAACACATCGCTATAATCATCCAACAAAGTGACCAAACTCAAAAGAGACCAGATCTGAAAGCTGTAACACTTCACCAGCCATCAACACAGGGAAACACAGAGCAAACACAAACGCACGCCCAAACCAGCAGCAAACATCACCGCACATGTCTGACATCGGGCAGAAGACGGACAAGAAACCCCGCCCCGAACGACGGCACGGGCGTGTAGTCGGAGCCCCTTACCGATGGTAGGAATGGTGGTCACGATCTCGCCGAGCTTCAGCTTGTAAAGAATGGTCGTCTTACCGGCGGCATCAAGACCCACCATGAGAATGCGCATCTCCTGTTTGGAGAAGAGCTTCTGGAACAACTTGGTGAACGTGAGCCCCATCGTCGCAGCACCTCTCTTTTCTGTTATGCAAAATGACCTCAAAAAAAACAGTCACAAGATTTTCCTTCTCCCCGTGCGAGGAGAAACGGAAAAACTCGCCGATCTGCGACGCAATGCACCAAGCGAAACCCCAGCGCAAAACACCGAAACACACAACACAAGAAAACAGCGAACGCGCCAGCTGAAGAAGAAGAAGAAGAAAACGAAGCAAATCCAGATCCCAATCGAGATGCGTAACCATCTCCGGGAATCTTGTCACGTGGTTTGCCTGTTTAACGACTGCTTTCGACCAGTTTTGGGCGGTTATTAAAAACAGCAACAGACCTCCGACGGTCATCAGGGTGGTTTATAGGACTCATAACCGCAGTTCTCACCAAAATCAATGACTCGATCCCGGTATATAACCACGGTTCTAAAATTGAAAAAAATTCAAATTATTAGACCGAGAACCACCGGTTCTTTCACGAAAACTGCAGGTTCTTCAATGCTTTTGAAATGAACGGACCCGGAGGTTCTTTTGTTCGGAATTTTGAAGAACCGGGGGTTCTATGCCTTTCGAAAGATCGAAAACGTGAACCGGGGGTTCTTTGAAAATTCAAATAACCGCACGACGCTGATTTCGACATGCCCAAAACGAGGTGACCAAAAATTTCGTACACACTCACTCACCAAACCCCCTTGTGTCACCCAATCATCGGCCAAATGCGGGTTTCAGATGAGGTCTCAAAAACCGGAGGACATCTGATTGAGGACCTCGAAGAGGGCCGTCGTCGGCGTCGTCACCATCACGGGACCCGAAGCTTACCCGCCGAGACTGCAGCCTTCTGCCATTGTGTCCTGCTGCTGCTGCTGTTGCTGTTGCCGTTGCACCAGCCAGCGCAAAACAGAAGAACGGTTGGAGATGCTCATCTCGATCAATGCATGAATGGTGCGAGGATCTTCATTATTGGAAGTTGTTATCAATCATTGAGCAGTTCATATGCGTACTTATTCAACTCCCCTCCTCTTATTATTCGTTCTGGCGTGCTCATGAATGAATGAATTATTGCAATTAGTGTCAAATTGGTGGTAGTTGCAGCAGCAGCAGCAGCTGTCCAACCAGCACACGAGTGATGAAGAGAACAAACGAGTTATTGACGGGCCATTAGGTGTTTGCTTATACCTAACCCTTCCTGATTTTTACTGTTTTTGGTTTTTTTTGGTTTTTTTTTCTCTGGTTCTGTGAATCTCTTGGATGTGTCTGTAATCTCTTGGATCGGACTGCTTGATGTGCTGCTTGTTAGAAATGATGTGTTCCAATCCTCTACCTACAGCCTTTGTGCAGTATCTGGATGTCATTTGCCTTTTGCAACGAACTTGATTGACATCAGCCCCCATCCCTGAAGCCTTATTATTGTTTCATGTTGCTGAATTCTGTTCATAAACAAGTTTGATGATGTCATGTGTGTCTTTCAAAGGAATACCAGCACTCCAAGTTTTGAAACTCTTACTGTACCTGCTGGAATTTTTGGATGTGTATGCTTTTGAAGATGCAAGCTTTCTCTTTTTCTTGAAGGAGTATGAATGCCACAGTTGCCAGTTGCCAATGTATTGGTTATGAATGAAGCTAGGGTTACTGCTTCTGTATCAAGATATGTGCAATCAAGCATTTTGGCAGTCAACGTTCTTTCCTAGGCAATTGAGAAACCTGCATCAAGTCCTTTGATCTTGGATGATTGTGCCCACACCTTCAGTTGTGAAAGTTGCATTGTATGTTGTTGTCAGCCACAAGTTCGACATTGCAGATCTGTAGCAGCTACACAGGAAGATAAGAAAATTACTGGTCACTTCAGGACATGGAACATTGAATCAACAGATCCAACCAAGGTGAGAATGTGGTTTGATTCATGGGCTTCTGTGATGAACGAAATTAGGGAAATCTTGGATTGTTAAGCTTGTTTGCCTCACAGTCGAACTGTCAGGGTGGACCAGCTATTGAAGTGTTGAACTGCAGTAATGCTCCCATCAATCTTGTCAGAAAGAACAGACAAGTTTGGCATTCTCAGGCCTTGCAAAATGCTGATTGACAGATTGAAAATCACAACAGAAGAAGTAGTAGTCCTAGTACCAAGTTCTTGGTCTATTTTGTTATCTTTGCGAGTTTTTCTTTCTGTTGCTATCTAGGTGAATCTCCCACACACCCTGCACTATAGTTTCATAGCCACAGAGGCAGCCTATTTTCTTCTTGACCAATAACCTTTACAAGATTCTGCCTAATGCTGTGCCACTGCCAGTAGTGTGGCAGGACCCTAAGATAAGACTTGGAGGTGCATGATACAGTAAATGGATCATGCCTTTAATGTCTCCAATTCCGTGCTTTCCAAGTAAGATTTCCAGCAAACATGTTGAGGATACAACCATATCATCTTGCCATCACTAAAGTATGCACCAAACCTAGATCATGCTATGCCTCTCAGCAAGAGACTACAGAACAATGTCGTTCTCATGTGGTCCCACCTTTTGAGGAATGTTCACTAGGTGTTAGTATGAACTAACTGGAAGTTCATTTTTTTGGGAACTTCATGAAATATTTCCAATTTTGATTGTTGTTGCTAGTATGAACTTTTGCTATAGGGGCAGAATCATTACACACTGAACCCCTTGTTAGTATGAAGTAGTAGAACTTGTATTTTGAAGTATAAAAGGTGCAGCAATGAAGGCCTATTATGGGCGTCACTTTATTGTCAAGAATCATGAAAAGCTTGCCTCTGATCTTGATTCCAAAACTTGATTTTCTTTTCAAGCTTTCTTTCTACAAACTGCATTCAGTATTTAAAAACAAGTTGTTGATTATGTTTGTAGACAAGAGTTTGAATCACCAGGGGGGGGACCTTCTTTTGACTATCTATCTCCTTTAAAGGATGTGTTTCTTATTCAAAGCTCGAGGCCAAGAGTACAATTCTAGTGCATAGATGGCTAAAGAGCTTCTAAGTCTAAAGGACTATCTAAAATGTAACATCTAACCATCAACTATCCATGAACTTTGTGTTTTAAATTTTGCTAATGAGATCAGATTTTGTTTGACATGTTTGGGGATGTGTTTTTACATGACCAGTGTGGGATTTGTTTTGGAATAACTGGAGTGCAGGAATTTTACCAGTGTGAAGAATTGGGTTCAGAAAAGACACACAGGTTCCATTTTGTAGAAAACCTTGGAGGAGCAGGAGCAAAAGGTTTCATCAAATTAGGTAAATTTTTTTGCCAAACCTGAGACTTATGGTGCTCTTCAAATGCTCGATCATTGAACGCTCATTTAACCCCTAGGACCCTAAATGCTTAGCAGATTTTGGAGGTCAACTCATGGTACAATTGGTTGGAGTGTGAAGATTTCTGAAATGTGCTTGTTGACTAGACTAACAAGAGAAGAAAATTTCATAAGTGGAGGACCCATAATAAGTGCTGCCCACCTTCCCTGCCCAAAATGTACCTACTATCTACAAGTTTACAACCCCTACTGATACTGTCCTTCAATTCAGTTCACCTAAACTTGAAATGTTTTCACATCTCCATGCATACATACATACATGCACACAACAAAAAAAAACCACCCTCGTCCAAGCGATGTTTTAAATCATGGAAGTAATGTAATGTAGTACATGATCAGATCAGCAATGGGCTACTTGATTATTTATTTGTTTATTTATTTATTGTGATGCATTTAAGCATATGATATTTTTCAAGATTTTCGGCTTGCGTTATAAAAATTATGTAATATTTTTGGCATGGACAAGGATGCCAATCAATTTTCATCCATTTGATACATAACATCCAAGCATTATGTTCTTTGGTTCTTGTTTGAATTTGCCTTAACATTTCTTAATTCTTGTTTGTCACCCTCTACAAACTTCAAAAAGGCAATGGAAGTCTCTTCATAGACATATGATAAAATTGGAATGATATAGAGAAAATTAGCATGGCCCCTATGCAAGGATGACATGCACAAATCGAGAAATGATTAAAAGGCAATGGAAGGTAATGGATTGCAAGAGGATGCATCAAGCATTCCAAAGCAACCTTGTTTCACATTTTGATGTTTTCACCGTGACACTCACCAAATATTTGCACCCATGATACCTCACTTTCCATCAAAACTTATCATCATTTTTTCCATCAAAGTTTGAGGCCATATTTTTAACCAAGCAATACATACACAAATATAGTGATGAAGAAAAAAATGCAAGTGATATGCTAGTGATTTTAGGGTTTCCCTTTGGTTTTCAAAATTTTCAGCACTTCAAGCAATGTATTTTTTTCAAAAAAAATTGGCAATTAAAAATTAATTAAATTACTGCCAAAATTTGATTCCGTGCTCTGATGTCTGTCCTTGGGTTTTTCATACTATAAATACTTTAAAACTAAATGTTATTTAAAAACCCTTTCAAGTTTAGATGTGTGTGGACTACTAGAGACTAGAAGTGGAAGAAGAAGAAGAAGAAGACAAATTTCACATCTTGCACAAAGGCTTGAACCCATGTGACCTTGATTTTTCAATGTCCATAGCTTGATCAAGCATGAATTGTGTAAAAGACACCGCTAGGCAGAACTAGATTAATGACAAGGAGAAAAGCTCACAAAAATTGGGTATGTTTGAGTACTCCTTTTAACCTCCCCTTCCTTGTCTTCTTTCCAAACACTGTGTGTGTGTGTGTGTGTGTGTGTGAGAGAGAGAATTCCAACTTGTTTGAACCACAGCTTGAAAACTGCCGAGAAGCACAATTCTCTCCTATGCTTAGGCCTTGTTCAAAGACACAGCCAGTCTTCTGCCCTACACAAGGATCTCAATACAGAGGTGGTCCATTACGGCTGCTGATTCAGCACTGGGCCCCAACCTTCTGGTGGCCATATCTGCTTGGCCAACAACAACAAAATGAAGAACATGGATAGATCATCAGAATGCTGTTGGCACTGTGCAACAAATAACAAACTCAACAACAAACAACAATGATGGTGCTGCGCACGGGGCGTTCCTCTGCAATTGTCTTGAATTCATTCTGCAGATAACACTCTCAGAAAGGAGATGAATGGACAGATAAAGTGATGAGCATACTCTGTAAAAGACTTTGCCCTGAATGAGGGCGTAGGGAACAGGGCCATAATGCCTGGAGTCAGTGGAATTGTAGGCATTGTCACCCTGCAACCACACATGACCCTTTGGTACCTGGCATAGGGTCACAACAAAAATCAGAACACTGAGACAATGATGACAGAAACCATGAGTTATATAAGAATGTATCGAAAAGAACATTGACCACATTGAACATCGGGCTCATATACAGGAACAAGTGAATGAAAAAACCCTTTACAATAATGTCCGAGAAAACTGTTTATAATTCTTCTTTCCATTTACCAAAATGCTGGACTTCATAGACTGTGAAACACAAATAATGACAAAGAGCTAGCTAGCAAGAAGAAGAAGAATGGAAGACATGAGAACTAACTCAGAAAACAAAAAATTGTTCTCTGGTAAATGCATACCACAACTTGCTTAACATGGCCTCTGCTGGAAGTGGGAAGAACAGTGACACGATCACCTTCCAAACCAAGCACTCGCTTGCACACAACCAGGTTTGGATTTACAGGAGAGCGGGCCATGACCACATCTCCTGGCCTAACTTTCTCAAACTTGGATGACAAGTGCTCCAACAGCAATATATCACCTGAGACATTGAATGTTGGAAGCATGCTCGGCCCTAAGCACTGGCACACAAATACAGACACAAGACTGTCAGAGAGAGACCTCTTGTTCTTACAAACTTCCAACTATCTGTTCCTTCCCAGCTTCCATATGGGATGGGTGAGTGGATCTCATGGAAACACATACCCCAATTCAGATATGGAGTTCCAGATTTTGTTTACAAAAATGTATGAACAAATTTCAGGTTTTTTTTGCAGCCCTTGCAGCAGATTGCAATCTTTGCCAGTCCAGTTAGGTTAAGATCCTTCCACTCCATGCCAAGATGATGAAGACAAAAGAGGCAAGTAAGTAAGCCTTCAAAACAATGTTGGCTAAATCCTCTCCCCTCCAAGGAGTGCAATTGCTCAGGTTCAGTGATTCCAACACCCACTGTGAAGAACCCACCCACAACCATCAACAAGCTAGAGCCATCTGCTATAACCACTAAACAGAATGGGTTTGATTGTCTGTACTGGAATGAACATTCCACAAAAAACAACAGAAATGGCTAAAAAGCAACAGATGTCAGGATACATACTACATGCATGTTGTGAATCTTCTGTGAAGCAATGAGGAAGAAGACTAGGACTCATCAGCAGCCATGATATGATATGATCTTACTACTTACCTGGTGAACTTCAGCAACATGGTTGGAGAACACATTGAGAAAGCAAATGAACTGTGTGAAGACCACAGATCGCTCCCATGCTTCCCGAAGCAATGCCCTCCATGCTGCTGCCATCATGTCTTCTTCCCCAATTCACCACCCCATTCCATCCAAAAAACTACTACATAAAGATCTTCAAATTTTCTGGCCTCGCTTTTCCGATGATGAGGATGATGATGAGGATGATGATGCCCTTGATTTAGGGTTTGGTATGAAGAAGCGGTTGTTTCTTGTCGGGTAGGTGCAGCAGCAAGCAGTTACCTTTCGTCAAGAAACGAAGTCAAATTTTCGCATCTCTGAATCAAAGAGGAAAAAAATTCTTTTGGGTCATAGGGAGCGGCCACAACAGCCTCCAATTCGCGAGGATTGTTCTTGTGATTGAGTAAGATTGGCTTTGCCATTATCTGTCTCTCTCCCTCTCTCTCTCTCTCTCTCTTTCTGGGTTTGTTCTTGTTTCCTCCTTATGTGTTTTCTCTCTCTCTCCCCACACAAGATGCTTTCTTTGCATAGAGGCAGTAGTGGGTGTTTCTACTTGGCTGTGGCTTTGCATACAGACAGTATCTGAAATATACAAGAGAGATAACAAGGCACACTCTTGAGCTTGGACTTTGTGGAACTCATTCAAGGAAGTTAACAAACCCAAAAAAAATCTGTTTTTGTCAATCGATTTCTACACTGCAATATCCAGGTAACAGGAATCAGGGTCTTTGTTCATCTACATGTGAGAGTTTCTGAGTTCTGACAGGATTTCTGCAGCAGAAATGGCATTGATATTGATGATGTTTTATGCCTTGCACTCAAGCTACAAGTTATGTTTTATTCTTGGATAGGGGAGAGGCAGGCAGAGCTGGCAGTTTTTTGGGCAGTGTGGATTTCAGGCCCTCCTCCCTCAATGATCCATGCAGATGGGGTAGTGTAGCCCATCTAGAGATCCACCACCAGTGAAGGAGGTAAGGTGTTTGTCATTATGTCCATCCTTTTTGTTTTCCTTTTCCTCTTGGACCCTTCTCTTCATTTCCAAGTTGGGGTTGGCTTGTACACCTTGTGTGCAAAGAAAGGTCAGTAACCCTAATTGCCTCTCAGAGGTAGCGTATTAAGTTCCTCATGTTAATCTCTTTTTTTCTGGTTTTTGTCCCTCTCCAATTGTGGCTTCAATTGTAATTTTTTTCCTACAATTCAGTGTATGTATCTCTTGCTCTTTTTTTGCACATATATTTTCAGAGGAACATGATGAGATTTAGGAAGCCAGTCAAAACTCGTGCCACCTACAAATGCTTAATCTTGGTCTCCTTTATCTTTTGATGGGGATCACAGACTGCTGCTTCTTGGTCTTTGGCAGGTGTGATTTACAGTTCGTGAATGCATCAGATTCAGTAAACATCTGCCAAGTGGCAACGTGACAATCTTCCTAGCCATGGCAAATGCTGCTGCCAATGGACTGGTGACTGAAGGAAAAATTGGGGTGCATGCTGCTGGAGACCCAAGTATGCCAAATTCTTCTGTGTTTCTTGCAGAGGCCATGGCAACAGCCCAGAGAACTGCAGCTGTTCTAATGGCAGCCCACTCTGCTAGTAATGCAGATGCAGCAAATGCCAGCTCTCTGTCTCATGAAGACATAGTACCCTCCTCTGCAAAGCCTGGAGCCTCAACAATGAAAGGTGGTGTGAGCTTTGTGATTCCTAAAAATAAACTTTCTGGTGCGCTGGTCCCAGTGACCCGGAATGTAGTCAGCAAGTGGGAGCCAACACCTGAGTTACCAAGTGCCAATGATCACGGGAAAAAGACATCAAGAAAAACAAAGTGGGGACTGGACTTGACTGACAATCCAATAGTGAAGCGTGGTCGGGCCCTTGCTTTGCAGGTTCAGTTGCCCATGGTCCTCATTCACAATTGTTTCTGCCGTGTGCATATGTGTGTGTATAATCAATTGTTTTGCTTGGTTTCTGGAGCAGTGAAAGGCTTTTGGTTTGTACCCTTTAGTGTACAGATGAACCACTTTGGGTATATTGAAATGGCAAAAGGCATATTGCTGATGTCAACACTTGACGAAAACCTGAGTGTGCCAGAGATCTGGCCATTGCCAGGACCTGAAGCAGTCTATGACAGTCTTAGCATTCTACTGATAGCTAGAGGATTTCAGTTTATTAAGTCTTCTGCCAGGCATCCAAATGCAAGGTTGCTCTTGCGTTGGCTCTAGGTTTCATTCCTCTGAGGCTTTCTCAGGAGCTGATGAAGTAAGTGGGGACCAATGGCAGCTAGTCACCACCCATTCATGATGAAGAGATGATGATCTGATACTTTGTGATTGACACTCACAAGATCATGCTTGTGCTCATTCTTCTCATGTTTGTTTTAGCTTGGCAGGAACTAACACACAGTGAGCTTCACAGTGTTTTGTGGAGTTTTTCTCTGCAATATCATTGAGATTTCAGTTCACGCTTGCATTAAAAATATCTGGCCTTGAATCTTATCGGCTTTTACTTGGATCTCAGGAAGCATGTGACTTCATGAATGTTGTGACTGTTTCATGAATCCATGACATCCACTTTGGCCTGTTGCAGGCAGCTATGAGCTGAAGAGACGATGCTATTTCACAATCATCAAAGAATATTGGAAAAACTACTGATGATCAGAAGTCTCTATTTTTCTTTTCTTTAGTTCTTTGTAGAGGTTATCTGCTGAGTGCAAAGGGAAATGTCGGTTTTTTGTGTTATCAGAGAAATCTGTAAAGTCAAGCAAACACAGGGCTAGAACCCTGTATTTGTTTTAAACACAGTCTGAAATATGAAAAACTGACACAAAAAGTACCTTGTTAATCACTGTAACATACAACAGGGGTTGAAACTCCTCTTAGCACCAAATTAAGGAAAACTTTGTTGTCAATGTGACTTGCTCAACAATGTGAAGTGCAGTTGTATTTCATACTCTCATTTGTGATTGCATGTAAACTGCTTTCTGGTGTACATGGTGTCTAACCAAATCTGAAAAAGGAAGAACGATCATGCTCCCATTCCAGGTGAAGGCATTAAAAGTGAAGTAAATGCCTGTTATTGGTGGGACGAATTTTGAGCAGACTCGCGCCGAGCAGATTGCTGCTCAGCTGGAGATGGGGCATTTGGAAATTGACACTAATGAGGCTACCCGCTCTCCATCACCCCCTCCTATCTACGACTCCAATGGACAGCGCATCAACACTCGGGAGGTCAGTTCCACTGTTCTTTTCAGGATTGCAAGCTGCTTGTCAGAATTGGTCCATTGCTCTCAGGCAATTCAACTTTGTTCTGGGATAACCCATTTGTTCTTGGGTAATTACAATTGGGGAAAGGTGTGTCTGAGCTATTCAAGATTGATCTTTCTCAGTTCTGGCTTATCTCTGCTAGTTGATACGACCTTCATGTATATTGTCATAATCTTGAACCACAAGAGTTCCAGGTGCTCGTGTTAAAAAGTGGTAGGTAAGGTCTGAGGTCGAGGGTGTAACCAGGATAAGGGTATTGCCCACATTCTGGTTATGCCATTGTCCAAGGGCCTTACAGAGCATAAAACAACTGCCTCCCCTGATTGATTTGTACAGACAAACATTTCAGAATGAAATGTTTGTTCTTAAAAACATAAGATCCCTCCAGTGTAGCTGAGTGAATCTTACATGTTTAAGGTGCGCTCTGAATACACTGTGAAATTTTTGGCAGTGCTTTACAGCTTGTGGATGCATTATGTGCCTAGACTTGTATGAGGAGAGTGGGTATGTATGCTGAGTTGTGGGTAGAATGTGGTCATGAATTCTTGCAGGGAAGAAGGCGTGAACAAATGGAGATAGAAAGGCGAGAGGCGATTGGTATACTCTCTCAAATTTTCAAATGTCCTCATTGAGAGCAGTTGTTTCAAATAATTTGGGCATAAATTACAATTGGTGGTTCATGTCACAGATCATGATGGTACCATTTTTCTCACATTGAATGGAAGACTGCAGGTGAATGTATGCTACTCAATCCTTCTTACAAGCCACCAGCAGGATACAAACCAGTCTACAAAGAAGCCAAGCTCTTCATTCCGGTGAGCAATGAACAGTTGTGGCAGAGATTCTCTTTTGGTCTTTGAATTGGTTTTACCAGGATGTGAATTATGAACATTATGAATGTGAGGTGTTATATATCCCATTGGGTGTGCAGGTGAAGGACTATCCGGGCTACAACTTCATAGGTCTCATACTTGGGCCACGTGGAAACACTCAGAAACGCATGGAGGCAGTAAGCATCTAGAAACCCAGGAATTAGATCATCATGCATCTGAGGTTACAGATACTTATGCCAAACAGAGTCTTTTACAGTTCTGAATGACCCTTCCTTTCGTCCAGCAGATATATGGATTCAGAAGTAGGCAAGCAGACATGCAGTAGTGTAGCTGAAGATAATTCGTATGCATTTTTATGGCAGGAGACAGGCACCAAAATTGCAATTCGTGGTAAAGGAGCTGTAAAGGAAGGGAAGGTACAATGCTTCTCTTTGGTCATATTTGTCCTTCTGGACTGATGTGAAAAGAATTGGCAAGGGGCACTGCCCATTTCTTTTACTGCATCTCATAGTGCTCAGAACTGGTATGTTGCAGCAACGACCCCAGCAAGTAGGCCGGCGTGATATAAAAGATGCAGAGGGTGCTTTTGAAGATTTGCATGTGCACATCACAGCAGACACAATTGAGAAAGTGGAAGCAGCTGTTGCACTCATTGAACCTCTTTTGACACCTGTAGATGTAAGCAACTATACCATGTCTTGGCTGAAAAGCAGGGAGGGATTCTAGACATGTTGTAGAATTCTGCTGCTTGTGGGGAATTCCTCAAATGTCTGTCCAGATGTCTTTGAGAGGTGATTAGAAACTGGTGTTTTCTGATCTCTATGTATTGGTGTGATTGTGATCATAGGGTAAGTTTGAGTTTTGGATGTTTTGTTTGTTTCCCCTCTGATTTTTTCTCTGAGATGGTTGTTTCCCCTGGGCTGTCTAGGAGGACAGAAATACTCACAAGCGAAAGCAGCTTCGGGAGCTAGCAGAAATGAATGGTACAGTAGATTGCTCTCTCTAGCTTCACTGACCAGTTAATCTACTGACATCTTGGTAGGAATTCTTGGTCTGGAGAAGAGCTCTTGTAGTTGCTTGGTATATAAGTTGAGACAGTTAGTTGCATCTTCCCTGGAGCTTCAGATGATATACTTTGTGGTTGTGCATGGCAGGAACCATGCGGGATTTTGCAAAGGCATGTGCTGTTTGTGGAGAAACCGGGCATCGAGAATGGCAGTGTGACAAGGACAAGCTAGTGACATTCCAGTCAAAGGTACAGCTACCATTTGTCATCATTGAAGTCTTACAACAGAGCTCCTATTGCTCTTGTACATTAGACCCGTTTGTCAAAACTTTATCAGCTTGAATGATGTCAGTGTATTCATCATGCTACAAAACTTTGTGATAAACTTTTGTTTGGATATATGTTGATGGGAGGATCTGTGGGTCTTTTGTTGGGTGATTGGGTGTTGCATGTGCTCAGGTGTCTTGCCAAATTTGTGGAGATGGTGGTCATCCAACCATTGATTGCCCACGGAAGCATTCTGGCACTGATCTTGGGCAGGTCTGTACTTTTGGGGAGATGTGTTATTTCCTGCCTTGGTACAGGGATTGTGCAGTCACAGAACCTGCAACAGATTGTTACCATGTTTCACAACTCTCTTACTTTTATACTGTTTTCGATTTCTGTTTCTTGTAATAAGGGGTTTTCTCATGTGTTTCTCCTGTAGTTTGCTGTGATGGCCTTTTAACATTTGATTAGAGATTTTTCAAACATCAACTAAAAATTTCACTTCAGGTTTTACTTCAATTGTAAGTAGTGATAACCTATCAATGCTTATGAAGCTATTCTCATATCTGATCTCAGGGCAAAGTGTTGGACAAGGAGTATCTCAGTTTCTTGGAGGAGCTCAATGATGGGTTAGGTGCTGCTGCTTCTGCTCCTCCACCAGCAACCTTCTCTGCAAAGATGCCACTGCCAAGCTCACAAGCTCCTGTGATTGGTATAGTGTTACCTTTCTGGTTTTTGGTTGTATGTATCTTGTATGGTTTGCTATAATATTACTACATCACATCTGAGTGCCGGAATGTGTGTTTTGTTGTTACAGCCCCTGCTCACAGTATAAGACCCAGTGTTGGACCACAAGGTCCTCCATTTGTGGCAATATCAATGGGATATCCATCATCTGGGCATGAAGCAAGTCAAGCAACTGATCCTCATACAGCAGGCAGACCACAGCCAATGCTCATCACAGCAGCAGGACCTCAGCCTATGCCATCAGCTTGGTCTGGACCGCCACCTAGCCCACATGATGGAAGAGACAATCCCCAGACAGGGTATTATAGCAGCAAAGAAGGTGGAAGATTCCAGCCTAGAACTGCTGGTTTAGGCTCATTTTCAGTAGGCTTTGGGCCCCGCCCAAGTAACCCCAATTTCATTCAAAGCTCCATGGGCTCAGGTGGGTATGGGGGAGTGAGATACCCCATGTTCCCTTTGGAACCAACACCGCCACCACCAGGATCCATGCCCTGGGATCCAAAGAGAGGACCACCACCATGGGGTACAGACATGTCCTCCACACCAGCTGATTATAACCATCACATGGCAGATCAGGGTCAAGGGCAAGCTTTCCCACCCTATCCTTCACCAGGACCAGGGCCAGGGCCAGGGCAACAACCTAGACCACTATCCACTGGATCATCATTAATTGGGACTGGACCTGGAAATGGAAACCCACCTTACACTGAAACTCGACCTAGTGGTATACCACAACCACCTAGGTTTCATCCATCAGGAGTTGCAAACTCCTCACCACTTCTGCCTACTGGTGGAAATTCAAATGTATGGGATGTGAGATCTCGACCACCTCCAATGTCTGGGACGGCTTCAATGTGGCCACAGCAAATGGGCCCTCCACATAGTCTGAAGGTCTGGGAACATCGCCCACCGCTTGATCAAACTTCAGGTGTGCCCACTGCAGTTTCTTCACAGAGGATGCCATCTCCTTCATGGTCTTCTACAGCCCCAACACCAGTATCTCTTCCTGATAGTCCATGGAATACCAGTGTGCCAATTAGGCCAAATTTTCGTCCTTGGCAAGGTATGGCAACCACATTGCTGCCACCACAACATCTGCCAGTTCAGCAGCGCCCACTGCTCCCCTTTGCAGCAGGGCCAGGTGGTGGCAGCAGCTACTCAGCATGGAAGGGACCAGGGCTTCCAGGCCCTCATCCACCACTTGGAGGCCCTTTTCCTGGGACTCAGGATAGTGGACAAAAGTCATTTGATCCCTTTTTGCCTCCTGGGAATCTACCTCTGGTAGCTCATTTACACGGGACTATGAGGCCAAGTTTAGGTAGGAGTTTCCATCAGCCAGGCGCTTCAGGAACAGAATCAGGATTGGGAGCACAACAAGGGCCCCCCCGGCAGCAATATTCTTTAGCAAAAGCAGCAGGACCAGGATTATCATCTTCCCCTCCCTTGAATGCACATGAAGTGGATGCCGAATATGAAAAGCTGATGGCATCTGTCGGAGTGACATAGGCAGGGATTCCACATCCAGTATCTTGTGAATAGTGTTCCTTCTGAAACCTCTCTGTGTGCTTTTAAGGATGGCAATCTCAATGTGTAACTTACAGTAGGTAAATCTGCCATTGAGAGGAACTTCACCCTCCAAAATTGCTTCAACTCCTGGCTTCGACAGAAAAAAAAAAAAATCAGACCCACTTGAGCAAAAGCTTTGGAATGTTAGAGAACATGATCTTCACAAACCATTACCATCGGTGCTGCAGGCTCCTACCGCTGTTCAGCATTAGAGACAGAGAGACAAAGCTCCCTATGGTTTTAGGGACAGGAGAAAAACTTGTGTGAATGAATCAACACTGTTGGACCTCTTGAGATATCTAGTTGTTGAGTTTTTGTGCATGCCTGTGTGTTTTCTTCACAAACATTCTGGGCTGAAGTATTACCTTCAATGTGAATGGTTTCTTGGCGGGCTTCTTTTTCTCAGGGTTGAAGTTATCACCTTTTGAATGCACTTCCTTTCCATATTGTGCTTGTATTTACTCACTGTTCCTTTGCAAAGTGGAAGTGCAAATTGTTGACATGTAAGTTCATATGCTTTTTTGTGGCATCGAGTCAGAGATTGTGATGTTTTGTTCGTATGGGTAGTCTTATTGTTCTTCATATTACTTCTACCCATTTATGTTTGTTCTTCTTCCTTGTTCTTTTGTGATTATTTGGAAGTCTTTCTTCGACTTCAAGCAAATTTTTTTGACATTGTTTTGGCTTTCTTTCTTAATAGTAAGCAAAGAGATTTCTCAATTCTCCTTAGATTTATTTGTTATTGCATCACTGTATCTGTTTTGCAGGGTGGAGGTGAAACTCAGTGTAAAGAAGTCGTAGTATGATCAATTCGAGTGGAGCTAGAGAAGAAAATTTTGAGGTGAAACTCGGTGTAAAGAAGTCATAGTATGGTGATCAATTCGAGTGGAGCTAGAGAAGCAAATTTTGAGGTGAAACTTGGTGTAAAGAAGTTATAGTACAATCAATTTGAGTGGAGCTAGAGAAGAAAATTTTGAGGTAAAACTTGGTGTAAAGAAGTTGTAGTACAATCAACTTGAGTGGAGCTAGAGAAGAAAACTTTGGGGTGAAACTTGGTGTAAAGAAGTCAAAGTATGATCAATTCAAGTGGAGCTAGAGAAGAAAACTTTGAGGTGAAACTTGGTGTAAAGAAGTTGTAGTATGATCGATTCGAGTGGAGCTAGAGAACAAAATTTTGAGGTGAAACTTGGTGTAAAGAAGTTGTAGTACGATCAATTCGAGCAGAGCTAGAGAAGAAAATTTTGAGGTGAAACTTGGTGTAAAGAAGTCATAGTATGATCATTTCGAGTGGAGCTAGAGAAGAAAACTTTGAGGTGAAACTCAATGTAAAGAAGTTGTAGTTATGATCAATTTGAGTGGAGCTAGAGAAGAAAATTTTGAGGTGAAACTCTATGTAAAGAAGTCATAGTATGATCAATTTGAGTGGAGCTAGGGAAGAAAACTTTGAGGTGAAACTCATTGTAAAGAAGTCGTAGTATGATCAATTCGAGTGGAGCTAGAGAAGAAAATTTTGAGGTGAAACTATGTGTAAAGAAGTCATAATATGATCAATTTGAGTGGAGCTAGAGAAGAAAACTTTGAGGTGAAACTCATTGTAAAGAAGTCGTAGTATGATCAATTTGAGTGGAGCTAGAGAAGAAAATTTTGAGGTGAAACTCGGTGTAAAGAAGTCATAGTAGGACCAATTCAAGTGTAGCTAGTGAAGAAAATTTTGAGGTGAAAGAAAGTATAGCAAAAAAAAAAAGGTTGGGTTCAATGTACTTCAAAACCTAGAAAGTTTCTTTCAAATAGATCAATGTTGATAGAAACAAAATACAAACAAGTCATCAAAAACATGTGGGTCTTTGTGCGAATGTAGAAGATATCTTTTTTTTGAAGGAATATTACAAATATAATGAAAATACATGACAATCATTAATTTCACCATGTAAAATTCCTTTCCAAATCAGCTTTGAATGTTTGATTTTTGTCACATGTAGCTTGTGAATTTGGTAAGAAATACATTTAGATTTTGATAAAGATCGACATCTCAAAAGTTTAGGGTTTGCGATTTCATTTTAGAATATTGAATTTGATCAAATTAGATATTAGGTGTTGTGTTAATGTGTTGGTCCATATATGGTTGAATTGTGTGTTATAAACAAAAATAAATAAAATTTGACATTGTGGGTTTGATATTATGTAATGAAAGTTAAAAGTAGGAATTTTTAAAATGTTATTCAATGGGACATGTTTTTTAACATAATGAATTTTTTTACAAAAACAATACCAAACATACAAAATCGAAGAAAGTTGAATGTTGTGTGTTTTAGAAACTTGAATCACCAAAAATGATTTAAAACACACAACTCAAAAGGTTTTATCCTTAAACATGAAATAATTGAAACCAAGTTCACACTAAACTAGTTCCAAACTATCATAAATGCCAAACATTGACCATCATCATTATCACTAATATCATTGCCAACATCAGTATGGATGAATTTCATTTAAGAACATTCATTATCATTCATAATGGATGAAATTCATCCACCACCAACTTATAGTTTAAGTATAATTAACTCGTAACTCAATTCTAATTTTATTTATACTTTAATAAGGTTTTCAAAAAATAAAATAAAATAATGTGCATATAGAAGCATTCATGGAAGTTTTTTGAGTTAAGTTCTTAAAGGAATATAAATATAGGTGAGATTTCTCATTACTTTTAATTTGTTCAACACCAATCTAAAATACAATCTTGCACCATAATTTTGTTTGGCTCTTTTCATGTTTAAATTTCATATTTTGTCATAATAAAGTTCTATTTGGACTTACATCTTGCATGTTTAATGTTCTTGATTTTGTGTTCTTGTAATTGACTTTCATATTTCGTGTTCCAACTTAAAATTAGGTTTATTCTTGTCATAACTTGTCTAGGTGTGTGTGCCTTTTGGGAATCCTTTTGTGTTGATTTTTTTTTTTCCCATGGCACATACTAATTTAAAACTAAAACACATTTAATTACATTAATTTGATTTATGGTATTAATTAATGTTGTGTTAATTACCTGGAGTTAACACAAAATTCTTAGCATGGGAACTATTTCCAATGATGGTGGTGATGCAAGCGGCCATTGCCACAAGCTTTTAAGCTCTATTTCAGACCTCAAAAGTGGGGAACTTTGCATTGTTCAAGAGCCAAGCTCAAAAATTCAATATTTATTGTAGTATTTTCCATTTGAATGGAAAGAATCATTCATAATTTGGATGATGCCATATTTCATCCATTTTAGTTGTCAAACCATAAAGGGATGAACAAACAACAATTTCATTGAACAAATAGGACCATATGAGCAAATGGGGTTGATGGTGGCGGCAACCCTGGTTTAGTAACCGAACAAGAATTAGGAGTAGGCACATTTGATCCTAAAATTGAAAGGTTTCAATTTCACAAAAGTTCGTGAATTCTAACCCATGCATGAGTTTGAAATTAAATAATTTGGAATTACAAATACATTTTGAAATTTGAATTAATTTGGAAATTTTTGGGGTCATATTAGGTTGAATTTGCAAATTTCCTACATTATTGGAGAAAAAAAAACTTGTGTGGGGGAATAAACTAATTAATTAAAATAAAAGGTTGGTATATGAAGTGGAGGGAAAATAAAGCTTGTTAATTGTTTAATTGTTGTATGATTCCCACACTATTGTTCATTGAAATGTAAATAATACTAATTTCCTATTATTATGTTGATTGGGTTATCGTTTCTTGTCAAGAGGTAGGGTAGATAGGTCAATCATCAAACAAAATTAATAGTTTAAACAATCGAGGTTTAGTGAAGGTGCATTTGATGGACTTGGCCATCATCAAATAGTCCAAGATACCTTGTTTCATGGCAACCCACCTCAATTTTTACCAACTTTTCTTTCCCAATTTGTAGTTGTAGAAGGGTGCGTTTGGATTGATTCAAGCTTCGTGTGATTCATAAGCCATCAGTGTCAATTATTGTTTAACCACCAAAACAGTATCTCCCTAGAATTTTCTAACAAAAGTGTTGAAAATGGGCAAACTCGATCTAATTACTGAGACCCAAGTTGAAATTAGATGTTAGAAAATAGGTGATTTCTACTCAAAAAAATGTAGGTATGAAATCACATATAGTAAAGGACATCGTGAAGCATCATTTCATCCATCTGTTCCATCATCCATCTGTCCATCCATTCAGTCATCCATCCATCTCGACCATAGTAAGCACGACCATGACTATCTACACATATGGTCAAAGTGCCAATAATACACAAAAGTTCATGAATTTTTTGACCTAAATTCTTTGATAATACTTTCCTCCCCTTCAACACTAAGGGATGAATCATGCAAACGCGTTGCAGTAAAGGACTCATATCATCGAAATATGTATTTTGAACCAAAAGAACTAATTTCTGAAACCGAAATTGGCGGCCTCCATTTCGGTGTTGGTAGGGGTTGAAAAAGCATACATGCTCTTGCACCCTACACAATTTGCTAACAGGCAGGCCATCCCTCCAAAGGGATGCTAATTATTGTTGCACAAAGGACAGACTTATTTGGCACTTTCAAGAAGATGACTGAAAAACATTTCATGGGCATATGAAATTATTTCTGCCATACTTGAAAGTGAAGAGAGCTAGTATAAACTGTGCGATCCAAGACCCTACATATCTAGACGGTAAGATTTCTACTCATGCAAGAAACTTGGTATTGTAGCGCCATACCTCAAAGTCCATTTGATCCTTCACAGGATTGGCAACAATGAATTAGAGAGACTTGCACAGCAAATGCATATGTCCTAAGAGGGCCAAAGAGATTTTGGCTTTGAGACCAGGAAAATATTACCGCATCTGAGGAGCATTTGTGAAATAGGAATGGTGTGGCCAAACCCCTCGCTCCTGGACAGAGAGCAGCTTGTCATCCAGCCAGACCCACACAGTATGTTCTCCATCTGAAAAGTGTATAACGTAATGGGTGTGCATTTAGCTGCCTTGACCTGCTGCTTGCACAGCTCACCATCAGATGCTCCATGCGATATCATTTTTTCTTCTCATGATGTTGAAAACTTATTTGCCTTGCTATAGTTCAACCAAAAGTTGACCAGCATGGAGTCTAGCATAATCTGCACTACACACAGAGGGAGCAAGGAGGTTGTGAAGCTCTAAATGATGCACAACTCAGAAACATTTCAAATTCTCTAAAACAAAGCACTAAAGAGGAGTTTCACCTGGGCTCCCGCAGCACACTATACAACTCTATAAATCCCCCTTTAGGCTGTGCTCCCGAAATCACAAGGGCCTGAAGAATGACCTGAGTAAGATGATAGGTGATGCAAGGCAGCACAAGTAGGCCAGTTTCACCAATTGCACCCCCAAGTTTACTAACAACAGCCACAACAACTGGAAATGTTTTCTGCAACCAGTGAACACAGACCAGAACACTCATGGGTTGCAAATGTGAGTCCGGGTTACAGAGGAAGAGTTGCTGTTCTATTTTACCATGCAATGTACAGGAAAACAAGGACTCGATGAATGAAGATCAACAATGCACCTGGCTAGCCACAATAATTACCGCCCGTGCAGCTGAAGTTTGGTCATCAACCATGACCCCCCCATAAGCTGGGAGATACATCATTACGATTGCATTCCATGCCAAAAATACTGCATGTATGCAGCTGCAACCATCCCATTTGTGGCTCATTTAGTGACATCTCAGACTCAGTACTCTCATCTTTTCCTAGAAGCATATATGAGATCTTTTCAAACCCAATTGTCAGCTATGGTCGACACCCACTATAGTCTGCTGAGTTATACACAGAAGCAATTTTGTGAATATTGAGAGATTAGAGAATATAGGTGGATATACTACTATAACAATGCTACACAATAATTGGAAAAGCAGAATTGCAATGTATACATACATGCCAATAGCAATGGCTGCCAACAGCTGGGTAAGCTCAAGTTGAAGTAACATTGTCCTTGAACAGCTGGTTTGCATCCAGGGTACCTGTGACCACAGCCCTTCATTGTTCACCTTCTTGCGACAATTCTTTGGGTGCAACACCTCTTATGACAACAGACATGCTTTCATGTCTTGGTGCCATCACTTGATGGTGACATAAAAGACTTTGGAAAAGGAAATCATCATAATGAGGAATGAGAATGCCATGATGCTGGTCAGTTCAAGGAAAAACCAAAAAAAACCAAACAAGGAAAAAAGGAAGAGGAGAGAAACAACACAGAAAACTTTTAACAATGTAAAAGGGAAAGAAGGGTAATGCTGTTCAGTTTCCAAGTACATCATCAAACCAAAGCTTATAAACCAGAAACACCACTAGTGTCTCTGGCATCTAGGTAGTTCATCAGCAACAAAATATTTGATCATTTATACAGGTTTATTAGGAGGGACACATACCAGACTGAGAAGGAAAATGCTCAGAAAAGATAATTTCTGCTTCCTTTTGTCCACAAAATCTTGAACATCTACCAAACCACCAATATGATCAAAATCTCCACTTAGACTTCCCCACAGCCACAAAATCATGCAAATATTCATGTAGACAATCTGATGATGGCACAAAACTAGAATTTTGCTTGTGTACTCAAGAGAACTACAGTGCAAAAATTGTCAGCACTTTGAGCACTTACTGAAAATCTCACGTATGAACTGCTCCCACCAGCCCCTCCATTCTCCAAACCTCAGCACTCAGAGCTATCACTTTAGAATGCAATTGCAAAAGAGATGAAAGGAAATACAGCTTTCTCAAGCTGAATAGTTCAGCAGCTGCCAGCTAAAAGAAATGAAGCATAAATAATCTGCATCTATTCAGCAGGTTGCTACAGAGTGAAGATCTCTCACCTTGCCAATTAGAAGCGGTATGAGCAGTATCTCCACCAATGCCTTCAATAGAGGGCCAGCTGGAAGAGATACTCCACTGCCATGCCCCACTAATGCTGATAGCATGTATGGCATCTATGACATGTGATTGAGAACATCAATGTACCTACTGGTTTTCCAAGTAATCCTCTAGATTGCTGTTTGCTTTTATGCGTGATGTTGGGTGATAATTTACAGGGTTGAAGAGCTTACAACCAAACAATGTATGCAAGATGCAAACTAGAGGGAGACAGATTCTTACACCAACAATGTGTTGCAAGAGATGGATACTAGAGGGAGGTAATTGATTCTTACAGTAAAAATTCCCAGCAGGTTTGATGTGACTGTTAGAGCTAAAGCCAATGCTGTATTGGCCCCTGCAAGCTGTCAGTGACATCCACAAGTCAATTCTATCTGGGAAGTTGCAAATCATGGACAAAACACAAGTCATTTCTATATACAACAACAACAGATAGTATATGGAGACATACAGAGATTGCAGAGAAAGTCAGTGAAGACCACACCATACCTGGGTTAGAGAAATCCCACTGGTGAGAGTGGTTGGTACACAACAGAAAATTGCCAATCCTGCACTGGCCAAGGAAAACACAGAGTTCCATGATACTCCAATAACACAATCACTCAAATGAAACATTGAAGAACAATAAGAGAAAGCTCTGAATCAATCACACAGTAGCTGAACCCTGTAAAGCCTGAATAAATGGAGTTGTATCAAATTACAGAAACATGTAGAAAACAGAGAATGTAGACAATCACTAAGCACTACCTGTAACGAGCTCTCTAGGTACCAAATTCAGACGCAAAACTGGTACAGCCATCAAGGGTGTTATGAACAAGATTGAGACCTGCAGTGGAACCACCGACAATCATAGTAGAGTATTACTTCTTTGTACTAGTACACAGTGATTCTCGTTTCCATGGGATGGAAGGCAGAGCTGTCTTTGCTCACATCCATAACTGTTAGAAAACAGAAATGGGTCTGTCATGGCTGCACAGGCCACTGATGGGAGTCTAACTGCAATGCAGACAATATTTTGTTTCAACAACCTGAGTTTCCCCCTATTCTTCACTTGCATGATAGAAACAAAGAAAGTGAAAATGCACAATTTTCCTTCAAACAAGATGGGCTTTCTCCTATGCTCATAGCAAGAGAATTGACAAAAGAGATCTGACTCCACAAATATGAATTGAGGAGTAAAAGGGTGCCAGTAAAAAAATCACCAGACCGAAGAGGACAGCAGGCCAAGCCTTGGCAGCCTTTGCAACATCTCCTGTACTAAGTGTCAGCCCTGCAAAGCCAACAACAATGTCATATGAGGATGCTTAAGAATCCTCCTCAATCCTGTTTGTAGGAAAAACCAGAAACTGCAGAAAAGTATCACACAATTGTTGCAAACCCAGAAATGCAGAAAGATGTATCCAACAATTGTGACAAAACCAGGAACGCAGAAGAAGTATCACACAATTGTCACAAAACCAGGAGTGCAGAAAAAGTATTCACAATTGTGAAGCTCACCAGAGATCACAAAGATGGCAGATGTGGTCCATTTGGAAACACCCCACTGCTGCATGAGCTGACCTGGTTGTGGGAATGTCAAGCCTACTGCAACTCCTGTCACCAAAGCTGTTCTCACCAGCAAAACTCCAACTGATGCGTCATGCAAGGAAGGGAAGAAAGAAAAAAAGGGGGGACAAAAAGCTTCAAGCAGAAGAATAGTTTCAACAGAATCAGGAAACACACAAAAACAATGCAACAACAGGCAGGCCAGGCCACACCAACCTATGGGAAGAAAATTTGCAGCTGCAAAATCGAGAACAGAGTTGCTTGTAGACTCCAATTGTTTCAAAGCAGCAGCAGCAGCCTCATCAACATCAACATCAGCATCATCATCATCATCATCACCACCACATGGTGCTGCTGCCTTGGAACTTGCATTGGCGGATCTCCCCTCCTGCAGCAGCAAAAGAACAGGAGCTAAAAAAAATAGGGATTTTGCGAATTGTGATGGAGATTTCTACATGGCAATGGAAAATGAAAGCTTCCAATGGAAAGACAGGAAGGAGGAGGAGGAAGGGGATAATTTACTTGGAAAGAAGGAGTAGCAGCATTGTGGAAGAGCGGAACTCTTGTTGTCCGCAGGAACCGAGGTTGTTGTTGTTGTATCCGAGAAGTTGAGAAGCCATGGATGTGGAGAGAGGAGAGGGCAGCAATATGGGAGGCGGTTGGCAGAAGCAAGGAAGAAGCCATCAGAGAGAGCAGATCTGAGCTCTCTGCAGAAAGCTCGGAACTCTGCACTTAATCAGCCGAGAAAAACTTGGAGGAGAAGCCAGAAAGCTGATGAAGACGACCACGACGAAGAAGAAGAAGAGGGGAGCGAAGGACGAGAGAGAGAAGAGATGCTCGATCACCTGTTGTCGACTTCGGTTGCATTTTCCGATTCAGATCGGCGACTTTGATCCGTAACTCCTTCTTCTCCTTCTTCTTCTTCACGGAGGAGAAGAATTACGGAAGAGACTTCAGCCAGATACGGGATCTAAGATCATAAATTGTCTACTCGTCAATCCAATTTCAAATCGAAGCTTCCTCAAATCCCCTTCTGGAAGAAGAAGGAGAAGAAGAAGAGGCAGAAGGTGACGGATCTGTGGAAAGTATTGCCATTCTAGCTCTCAACAGACACGCACAGACACAGCGACACAAGTAGAAGCACAAGCACAAGCAGCAGGTACTTACATTCCCGTGTGTCCCCTCCCTCACTCCCTCATCCGCTTGTCAGTAGAGAGAAAAGAATGCATCACTTAGGGTTCCGAGCTTGCTGCTGCTGCCGCTGTAGAATTCTTCTGCGCATCAGAAAAGGGGGGATATTGGTATCAAGGAGCTTCAGAAGAGGTGAAATCGCTAATAGGGGGACGGATGTGAAGAAGCTCCTTGATGTCTGTCGGCATGCTTCTTTTGCGTCTGATCTTGTCTGGAGCTTCTTGCGTCAATCCCTGCATAAGATACAAGCGTCTGATACAAGATGATGGATATCTCCTGTTGCTGGAATAGAGCTGTAATGTAGTGATGGTGTTTTTGCTTTGCGTCAGTTAGTTGGCAATGGAAGAAGATATGCCGGAAGTACCCTGATGTGTATCATCAACAGCAGAGGAAGAAGCAGCTAATGGTGAAGAAGAAGAAGAAGAAGAAGAAGAGGTAGAGGAGGAGGAGGTTCTGGATCTTTTTCCTGATGAGTTCCAATTGTTACCAATTGAAAGAAAGCAGGAGGAAGAAGAGGCTCAAACAAAAGGGATCAAGAGAAAGAGATATGTTCAATATCATAAGGGTTTTCTATTTGGTTTTGATCACAATAACTAACAATTCTGCACAAGCACTTGAAGGAGAACAAGAACAAGAACAACCTAATGGTGAAGAAGAACAAGAAGAGGTGCAGGAGGAGTAGGAGGAGGAGGAGCTGTCTTCCTGACGTTCCCAACATTACCAGTTGAAAGAAAGCAAGAAGAAGCTCTTGAAAGGATTGAGAGAAACTTGAGAGGTATGTAAACCTCATGGTTTCCATTTTGTTTTGATGGGTTTCATTCATGATGTTGAGTGCCACTGTAAATTGTTAGGAGAAGTCAAAAGGGATGTCCAGAAGAAGATACCTACACAGGGGGGGAGTTTCCTGTCATATGAAACTGAAATTTGGCGGCTCGTATTTTGCACAATTGTGAAGAGAGTGTAGAGGAACCTCTTCAACTGCCAGCAATGAAAAAGATGTCTTGCATATCTCTCTACTCAACAGGAGCACAACCATGCAAAGTAACTGAAGAAAAAAGCATTGTGATGTGATGCGAAACATGTGGGGGAGAGAGCATTGATTGAAAAATGCATTGATCACACACACACACAGAGCTTGACATCCTTATTGACAGGTCAAAGTGGCATCAATGCAAGCCATTCTTTTTTGTCCACTTGGGTTTCTGTTGATACAAGCACTCCCAAAAAATGGTGTTATGCTCGGGCCATGGCTTTGAATTCTATCTCTCAATGGAAAGTATAGTCTAGTCTTGGACTTTGGTTGCTTCTGGAAATGTGACAAACTCTGGATGCAGATATTTGTTTGATGGTTTGCCTGAAATTTTAGTAATCTACTTCTCGACAGCCACTGCTGGGAGCTGATGAAGTCAGTGGGTAGTCATGGCAGCTTGTCCCTGCTATATTGTGATGAATGCGATGAAGGTCTGACACTTTTGTGAGTGACTCTCTCTCATAAGATTATGACTGCACTCGTGTGATATTGTAACTTTACAAAGTGTTTGTTATTGTGGAGATCAATATTATGTATATTCTTGGACCATCTCCATTGTGATGGAAAAATGATGTGCATCTTAGTGTCATTTCAGCTCTAGTATTGTGAAGAATGCATCTTCTTACTCCCTCTCTGTCTGACTGTGTTGCATCAGTCACTGCAGGAATGGCTGAATAGAGAGCTCCACTCCCCTAAGTGCTGTTTGCTGTATTGTGCATAAGTGGACCAGAAATGGTATCTCTGCTGGATTGCCCTGAATTCCTTCTGCTCTTCCCATCCAAGGTATTCAATTTGAGAATTAATGCTGTAAAACCCTGAAAGAAGCCTCATTTCCACTCTGTGTTTTATGCAGTGTTGTGCTACACATGTGGATTTCATTGCAACTTTAATTCTCTCAGGGACTGATTCCCCTCCCTTTTGGTTATTGTGAGCCCCTGAGCACCCTGTCGGGTTTGGGCTTGATCTTTGCTAAAACAACTCACTATGCTTGAGCTATTAAAATGTACAAGCTGATGGACTGACTGCAGCTGTCAGATTAGATTGGTGTTTCTTCTTCTTCCTTGTTGCTTTTGTTCTTCCTGTTGCAGGGACTCTCCCTGTAAGTTAATCAGAGAGTATGTACCATTTTGTCTTATGAATCAAGGATATTGAACGATCCCTTTGTGAGCTAACACTAAAATTGGGTGACCTGATGGTGGCACGTCAAATGTGTATGACAGATAATATGATAATGGTGGATGGCCATGGATGCTTTTTACTCTACAAACAATCGTGATGGTAATATGCGTGCGCAATCATTCTGGATATGAGAAGATGAAACATGGAATTCTCTGTTTGATTTTACTTTTGCATGAAACTGAGAATTCTATGTGTCATCTTCTCTGTTTGGCTGTTATGTTATATACTCTGAATTACCACCTGCAGAAATTTGGGCAAACAAGTTGTGCTATCACTTAAAGCAAGGTGTGAGTTGCTTCTTTTTGTGGTGGTGTTCTGTCATAAGTGTAGTTGAAGGGGAAACATTGATTCTCAAACCTTTAGTGGTATTATGTCTCGAAAATTTTGGTGGCTCTTCATGGTCAGTTTGTGATGTAGTAATGATATGAAATGGAAACAAACTGTGAATTTTTTTGTAATGGGCATTCACACTTCAAATTTGAGCAACTATGAAAATACTAATGCTTGTTTATGGTGTAATGTTTGTGTAAGATACAAGGTATTTGAACACAAGGGCGGGGAAAGACCTCGCATAGAGATGCATACACAGGGACTATCTCCCTTCGACCAGTTGTGTCAAAAAAATTCAGGCAACTTCTAACCAATGTTTTCAACCCTTGTTATTATAATTTTTTAATCTGGAAACTTGAAACTCACATGGCTAAACACGTGATCTAGGACACATAAGATCTAAACCTCATAAAAGGTTGATGCTAGTTTTCATGATTTTACCTATGCGTCCTGAATTTCCAATCATGTATGGTTCAATTTGTACATCCCTGCAACGCCAAAGTTTAGAAATTCCCAGCCTCCAAATTGTTGTATTTTCAAGTGGTTTAATCTTTTTTTGATATTTAAGATTGAACATACACTAGCTATTGGATTTTGAGCAATGGAACGTTATGGCAAAAACTGTTTCAATGTTGGGAGGTTTTGTGACTATAAAATGTGAGGAATTGTTGATCTATGTTTGTTTTCATTTCATAACCATGCACAACAAAAAGGCATTCAAATTAAATGAAATTTATATCCTTGGTTTTTTTTTTTTCCTATTTGCAAGCATATATGTGCAATTGAGCTTCATCAAATCAAGTTTCTACTAGTGAAAGGCTAAAAGAGGACTAGCATAATCTTACAACCCCAAAAAGACAACCATGCATTCAACCAAAGTAATCAAAACTCTTATAAATTGAGAAAAGAGAACCATTATACAAGGGAATGGCTTTTAATTTTCCATTGTTTACAAGACATACACAAGAGCATGGGTTTTAATTTGCCATTGTTTACAAGACATACACATGAGCATTTGTTCAAATAAAAGGAAGTTTTCAAAATCAATCGTTGGATGTCCTTGTTTTAGCAAATGCCATATGGCAACGAATTGCACATATTTCTTCTTATTCTTTGCCTTCCTTGCCTTGCTAGTTGAAGTGTCATGCCTTATGGAAACATACGATTTCTCATTCTTCACATGTGTATTGTTGAGGTTTACATAATATGCACCTAACAACCATTCTGGGTTTAACAATAATACACTTCTTTAAACTTGAATGTTTGATGAAAGAATCGAACTTTGGAACTAGCAATTTATTTTCCCCTTCCCTTCAATCTTGGAGCAAATCTTGCACCTCACAATCATCTTCTCTCTCCCCCCCCCCTCCAACCCTTACCCCCCCCATAAATAAGTTGAGACAAAATAACCGTTGTAGCCCATCTATCCTAATAAGCCCTATTAATTTCCTATTTTGAATTACCCTAAACCTTTAAACTTGTATAATATAAATTATTTAAGTTAAATTTGTTTTAACTTGATTAAAGTATGTTATTTAAATTAAACTTGGTAAAACTTGTTTAAATTTGACTAAACTAAGATATTTACGTTAAACTTGACTACATTTGGGTAAAACTAATTATTTAAAGTAAACTTCATTAAAATTCATTAAAATTCATTAAATTAGGCTAAAGTAAATTATTTTGGGTAAACTTGGAAAAACTAAGTTATTTAATCTAAAGTACATTAAAATAGGTTATAATTGGTTAATTATGTTAAATTAGGTTATTAAAACAAAACTTGGTAAGATTTGGCAAAATTTTGTAAAACTTGGCTATGAAGGTTTTAATAATATAATATTGGCTAAATTAATCACTTAAATTAAACTTGGTTAAATTTAAAATATTTAGGCTAAAATAAATAATTGAACCTACTTAAGTTAAACTTAGTTGGACTAGGTTATATAAACAAAATTAGGCTAAATTAAGCTAAAGTAAGTTAACTTTGGTGATGTTATTTTATTTATATTTAACCCAAGTAAATTAAGTTAATTTTGGTTGAAAATTTTAAATTGAACTAAATTAAGTTAAACAAGTATACTTGGAATAAATTAAGCCAATTAGATTAAACTAAGTTAAATTGATTTAAGTAAGGTTAAAGAAGGTGAAGTTAGGTTTCTTAGGTTAAATTAGGTTTAACATAGGCTAAATGTAAGTTAAACATATCAATTTTACCTAAGCCAAATGTAGGTCAATCTTATAAGTTTAAACTAAACTTACCCTAAAAGTTAGACCTAATTTAAACTTAAAGACTAAACTTGGTTAAATGTAAAAACTGAACCTATAAACTGAACTTAATAAAATTTAATTTTATAAGTTAAACCTAAGTTAAACCTAAAAGTTAAAATTAGATTAAATTAAATCTAAAGGTTAAAGTAGGCTAAACCAAAGTCAAACCTAGGCTAATTTAGATTGAACTTAATCATATGTTCATATTTATTTAGTTTTTTTAATAGTTGGTCAAACAAGGTCAACTATGTTCAACATGAATACTAGTTATGTAGTTGTATTTATAATCATGTAGTCCTAATAATGATTGTAATTGAAAAAATGATAACAACTCAAGTCCAAACTTAACTACATGATTACAATTGGACAGTAGTTTTAAATTATCCTAATCATGAAAATCATGTTTTAGTGTAGTGACTTCATTTCATGCTTAGCTTGCATTGTGTTTTATTTAAATAACAATTTTTTTAAAATATATATATATTGTTAAGTTTATTTCACAAGTTCATATAGTATTTTTCAAGTTGTATATTTGTCTTATCCTTGACAACTTATCACTAACCACAAACATTGTTGGTTTCACTTCCTAGCTCCTAACCTTGCACAAAGCAAAAAGAAAAAGAAAAATACTAATTTGACTAAGAACCAAATGTAACCAAAGTGAAATAAAAATAATAATTCAAATCAAGTTCATGGGGGAACCTTGAGCTAAAGCTAATTAATGAAGCATGAAGAAAATGAATGCAATAGAAGTTGAGTGAAACAAGAGCCAACAAAAGATGAACACAAGAAATCAAGCATAACAATAATGAAGCAAGAGCCAAACAAGAATGTAGCTTGAACCAAAAATAAACAAGAGCAAAGTAGGAAACAATAATGAGAAGAAGCGAAATAAAAACCAACTGCAAGCAAGAGCAAAACAAAGCAAAATCAAAATAAAATCAAGAGTTAAGCAAAAATGAAATAATCATAAGAACACTGCAAGAAAGAACAAAACAAAAGAAGATGAAAATGAAGCAAAAGTAAAAGAAAGTGAAGTATGCAAAACATGAAGGAAAAAACAAGATTGAAGAAAAAAATGGGGCCCAAACGAGAGCTTGGGCTTCATTTAATTTTCAAAAATGAAAAATGCAATAGGAAGCAACATGATAATGATCTAAACTTGAAACACCTTAAATTAAATGTCCTGAAACATGTGTCCTAAACATAGCCAAAACCCTTAGACCATAAACCTTAATGCTTGAAAATTGAACCCTACTTCACTTTGATACCTTGCATGGGTATTACTTTCCAACGTAAAAAAAGGGTTAAATCTTAGGGGCCCAATTCTCACTATAGTGAAAACCAAAAGTCTAGTTCTCATATCAATTATCATTTTTGGTGATACTTGCTAATTTTCATGGTGAAATTTGGATTTAAAACATGGTCAGTTTTCACTTGATTTTTAATAATTGCCCAATAATGGAAGAAACCATGTTCATCCTTATTCATACAAAGAGTTGTTTCAAAACTATGCTTTTGAAATGCATCATGCATGCTTATTATAAATAAAACTTTTGTTTGCACAAACATTGATTTGGTAGTTGTGAAGGTTTTGGATGAAGGTAAGAAGTCAAATGGATATTAGGAGTTCATCAAATTTATCATCTACCATAACAAGAATTATGGACTATATATACATGTCATTGCATCTATTTTTGGAAGATTATAATAACTTATATCAAGAAGGTACCAATTTCAGCTTCAGTTTCTCATTTGGGTTGTGCAAACTAGTTTTTTTAATTTTAAATTATTTTTTAAAAGTAACATCATTAGAAATTGTTTCCAAAAAAAAAAAAAAAAAAAATAAAAAAACAACAATTTTTCAAAAAAATTTAAAAAATTTTAAAAACAAAAAAAAAACAACCCCCAATTATAATAAAAAAAAAAAAAAAAA
>Ga0116229_10000650_pt1 | contig 48513 bp, 35 predicted proteins | sample S1TSphgellanicum_3_FD_87313 | JGI IMG/M metagenome (GOLD analysis project Ga0116229, IMG submission 87313) | Host-associated microbial communities from peat moss isolated from Minnesota, USA - S1T2_Fc - Sphagnum magellanicum MG | ecosystem: Host-associated > Plants > Peat moss > Unclassified... | reverse complement strand
CCGGACGGCCAGGTGTCGAACGGCTTGAGCGGTACAAAAAACTCGGCATTGAAAAAGCCGGTGGCGTCGGTGCCGTCATCCGGCCGGCCGTGCTGGGAAACAACGGTGATGATTTCTGGATAGGACTTGATGATCCTGCGCATTTTATTCACCGGCGAATCGCCGGCTTCCAGAGAAATGGAGGTTGGCATGGTCGCGCGTATCCACAGATTGCCCTCCTCCAGCTTTGGCAGGAACTCCAGCCCCAGCGAGCGCGTGCACAGCGCGCACACCACAATCAGCACCGCCATGCCGCCCAGCGTAACCAGCCGGTTGGCCAGGGCCAGCCGCATCACCGGGGCATAGGCACTGTGCAATTTTCGCACGAGCCAGGTCTCCTTCTCCTGCATCGTCTCCGGCAGGAACAGCGCGCTGAGCGCCGGCGTTACGGTGAAGGTGGCAATCAGGCCGCCGGCGATGGCATAGGCATAGGTCTTCGCCATCGGCCCGAAAATATGCCCCTCGATCCCGCTCAACGTGAACAGGGGCACAAACGCTGCAATGATAATGGCCGCGGAAAAGAAGATTCCCTGGCTCACTTCTGTCGCCGCGCCGGCAATGATCACAGACTTGCCACGCAGCCCGGCCTCCGATCGCATCCGTTGCATGATCGAATTGCGGAACCGCTCCGCCGGCGGCTGCGACATACGCCGCATAATGTTTTCCATCATGATCACGGTTGCGTCCACGATCAGGCCGAAATCGATGGCGCCGACCGAGAGCAGGTTGGCGGATTCGCCCTTCAGCAGAATCAACCCGATGGCGAAGGACAGCGCAAAAGGAATGGTAGCGGCCACAATCAGCGCCGCGCGTATATTGCCCAGGAAAATATATTGCAGAATGAAGATCAGCAGGATGCCTTCGATCAGGTTGTGCATCACTGTATGGGTGGTCACCCGGATCAGGTCTGACCGGTCATAGATGCGCTGGATCTGCACCCCAGGTGGCAGGATGCCGGTGGTGTTGATCTTTTGCACCAGCGCCTCAACGGCCTTGATGGTCGGCATGCTTTCCGCACCCCGCCGCATCAGCACGATACCTTGAACGATATCGTCCGACTCGTCCTGCCCTGCGATGCCCAGGCGCGGCTGGTTGCCTACTTGCACCTCGGCCACGTCGCGAATACGCAGCGGGCTGTTGGTGTTCGGCGAAATCATCGTATCGCGGATGTCGTCGAGCGAGTGGATCAGGCCGATGCCGCGAACCACGGCCGCCTGATCGCCGAAATTCACCGTCTGCCCGCCAACATTGATATTGGCATTGTTCAGTGCCGCGATCACCTGGGGCAAGGTAATACCATAATGCAGAAGCTTCGGCTGATCGATCCGCACCTCAAACGTCTTGGTCTTGCCGCCCCAGCCATTCACATCCACAACGCCGGGAACTGCCTTGAACCGGCGTTCCAGCATCCAATCCTCGATGGTTTTCAAATCCATCACCGAGTAGCCGGGCGGCCCCACCACACGGTAGCGGAAGATTTCACCAATCGGGCTTGCCGGCGAAATGCCGGGCTGCGCGCCGTTCGGCAGTGCAGATAGCTGCGACAGCCGGTTGATCACCCGCTGTTCTGCTTCCTCGTAACTGAACGCGTAGCTGAACTGTACTTTTACGTCCGACAGCCCGAACAGGCTGATGGTGCGAATCGCGGTGATGTTCGGAATGCCCGCCATCTGCACTTCGATGGGGATGGTGATGTAGCGCTCGATTTCCTCGGCACTTTGCCCGGTGCTCTGGGTCACAATATCCACCAGCGGCGGCACCGGGTCGGGATAGGCTTCGATGTTGAGGTTGATGAAGCTCACCACCCCGGCGGCAAAGACGAACACCGTCAGAACCGCCATCAGGATGCGCTGGCGCAGGATAAACGAGAACAGGCTGCTCATGAAACGATTCCGGTTGACGCGTCAGCTGCCCGACAAGGTGCGGTCGATGAAAACGGCACCGCTGGTCACAACGCTGTCGCCCTTCTTCAAGCCACGCTCGATTTCAACCATGCCGTGATCGTCAGGGCCTGTTACCACCTGGCGTACTGCCAGCGTCTTGTCGGCGGGGTTGGCCAACCACACATGTGCCTCTGCCCCCTCATAAACCACGGCCGTTTCTGGCACCGCCAGCACGCGGCTGGCCGTGCCGGTGATGATCTCGAATTGCGCCAGCATATCCGGCTTCAGCGCGCCGTCGGGGTTCGGCACCTCTGCGCGCACCAGAAGCCGGTGGCTGGCCGGGTCTATCACTGGCGCCACATACGTCACGCGCGCATCGAAACTCCGATCCGGATAGGCCAGCACGGTTACCCTGGCTGCATCACCAACATGCAGTTGCCCGGCCGCATCTTCCGGCGCGTTCGCCACCATCCAAACCCGCCCGAGATTGCCAATGGTAAATACCGCGGCCGAACTTCCCTGGCTGGCAACGGAGCCGACAATATTCTGGCCCAGGCTGATCTGGCGCTGGGTGATGGTACCGGCGATCGGCGCGCGAACGATGGTGTCGGCGGATTCACGTTCCAGATTGTTGGCGCCTTCAATAGTCAAGATATCAGACCGGCTCAGCCCTAATATGCCAAGCCGGTTGCGTACCGCAGCAACCGCGATCTCGGCGCTGCTCAGCCCGCCTTTGGCGGTTGCCAGATCGACCAGGCTCTGCTGCCAGTCGCGTTGCGCCGCGCCATGGCCTAGATACAATGCGTGCTGGCGCCTTTCATTGGCGGTCGCCAGGTCGAGTTGGGCATGCGCTGTTCTCAGCGTCGCCAACGCACTTACCATGTCGTTCTCGGCTTGTGCCAATTCGGTCGACTGCACTGCGAAGAGCGGCGTGCCGGCGCCGACCACATCTCCGGCGCGTGCCAGAACGCGGGTAACGCGGCCCGAATACGGGGAGAAAACTGGCGTGTTCAGATCGTCGTCAAGCGCAATCCGCCCCTCGGTTTCGATCAGTGGTGCAAATTGCTGAAAGGTGACATTTTGTATCTTAAGGCCGGCCCATTGCTGATCGGTTGGCCGGAAGGCGCCGTCGGCCGGGGCGGCATCGCTCTCCGGGCTGGTCGCTGCCATCCCGATCACCGCTGGCAGCAGAAACAGAAAAGCCGTCAATGTGCCTGCCATAATCAGCAGAACCAGCCCCTGGGCGGCGATGGGAAGGCGGCGTCCCGGCGCGTTCTCCGGATGGCCTGCGTGACCATCAGGCGTCTCTCCAGCGTGCAAGATCGCCGTTAATGGCTCAGCATTGTCGTCCAAGTCTTCTCCTTCGCGAACCACCCGGTTCGCCGCAACACGCCACCGTAAATCATCGCGTAAGCTACTGAAACAACAAGGGGAAACAAGACACGCGGTTGATCTGGCGCACCAAGTTTCCCCGAATTGTCACTAAAAATGCATAATCAGATCGCCGCCGGCGAACCAAGTATGGTTCTTGTCCGGCGCAATACCACGGGTCGGGCTGCCGTCAAAGGCGATCCCATTTATCGAGCGGTAATATCCGACCTCGGGACGGGTTTCGATTTGTGGCGAGAACCAGTGCTGCCAGCCGAACGAGAATTCATAATAATCGGCCTGGGTTCCGGTGCGCTGCCCCTGTTCATCCGCATAATACTCCGGCCTGAAGGAGAAGTTGTTCAGCGGGTCCGGCGAATAATTCAGGTAGCCGGTTGTGCCGATACCGGTTGCCCGGCACCGCAGCACAGCGGCATTCGCGCAATGCGCAAGATCGGGCCCGTTCACCGGCGTGTATTGGGGTGAGAAGGGCGTTCCACCATTGGCATAGATCGTCTGGACCTCCGGGTTCAACGCGTTCGGCACCCCGTCCTGATGCTCATCATAGAATTCGAAGGAAACGTGCCAATGATCGTTGAACTTATGGTAATATGTAAAGCCGTACCATTGTAAATTATTGTAGCCCCATTGCCCGCCATTGAGGGCGTTGGCGCAAGGCTGAATATTGTCGTTGCCGTTGTTCCAGGTATAGCGGGCGCAGGCCGTGAAAGATGGCTTGGATCCCGGGTCCTTATCGAAGGTGGTGCCCGGATAGAGCGGGTTGGGGTGCGCAGGCGTGTTCGGATAGAGATTCGGCACCGTCTGATACAGGTGCCAGAGCGGTGCTTCGGTGCCGTCACTCACGCCCAACTGGATAAAGAAGTTTTTTGTCACCGCCAGCGTGGTCTGAATACCCGTGTTGGTGTAGTTGTCCACTGCGTAGGTCAATGAGTGGGTATACATGTAGTTGTTCGGCGCCAATTGCGCCTCGATATCCGGCAGCGAGATGTAACGCCCGACCCGTATCATTAACCCCTGCAAAACTTGTGGGATGAACAACTCGCCGTAAATCATCGGAAAGTCATACCCGTTCACGTTGTTATGCTTCAGTAGCTGGTAGCTCGCCAGGCCGTAAGACGTGGTATACCGGTAGTTTTCGCCGAATATGCCGGAAAGCCGCATCCCCCAGTCGATATGATCGGTCTGCACCGTATCCGGAAACCGGTCGATATACACCACCGCCTGATCGAGCTGAACGGTATTTGGCGTGTAGGCATAGGCAATCGGCGCGTTACCCGCCGGCTGGCGCGTATTGCTGCTGATGTTAAACCCTGGGTCGATCCAGCCATAGATCTGGAAGTGGTTGTCAGACAGCCACTTGCCTGGCGACGTGTTGGCAATGGCAACCATCAGCGGGCTGTCGATTGTATTCGGCCGGGTAACGCCAAGAGCGGTGGTTCCGCCATAGGGCCATTCGGTGAATGGCATCGGCGGCGTTGTTTCCGGTGTGGCCGGCCAGCCATCACGCCGCCCTGCCGGGGCGTTCGGATCGGAAGGTGCCGAGGATTGGCCCCATTCCAGCTTATAGTAGTTCGCCAGCCGATCGAACACGTTGGTGCCAAGATAGGCATCGAGGCAGCTATAATTTTTGTAAGGGTCTGGGTTCTTTGAACAATCCACCGCGGGCTGCGGTACGGGCGCCGCTGTGGCGGGAACCGCGGCCGGTGTCTGGCTGAAGCTCGGTGTGGGAGAAAGGATTGCATAAGCACTCAGGGCAGTACAGCAAATGAGTAGGCGACGCATCAAACGCTCCTGGAGTTTTAAGCATGTCTTTTGAGGGGCCAGACCTGCGCAGTGTGTCTGCCATCAGGCAACATAAAGAAACAATGTGGTTATTGGCTTCTCACAACATATAATGTCGCGTAATCGCATCGAATGGAGATGCAAAAGGCTCATCTCTGGGAAAGGATATTGCATGCGTCTTTGGTGTTGGCCCACGTGGTCGGACCATGTTCTAGTGCGTGGTCGTTTGCCGTGGGGTTGGCTGCAAACACTCCGCCATACGGTAACCGATGCCGGTTTCGGTGGAGATCAGGCTGCCGGCGGCGCCAAGTTTTTGTCGAAGTTGGCCCATATATACGCGCAAATATTGTATATTGTTGGTATGCGCTGGGCCCCAAATCGTCTTTAGAATATGTCGGTGTGTCAGAACCTGACCAGCATTTCGGGCCAGCAATTCCAGCAATGCCCATTCCCGCGGCGTAAGGGCCAGATGCCTGCCGTCTATATGTGCAAGTCGGCGAAAGAAATTGATGCTAAGGCCTGGAAATATGGCACTCTCGGAGACGACGGAGCCAGCAATGCCGCCGCGATGACGCAGGGCGGCACGCAAACGCGCCAACAACTCGCCGATGCCAAACGGCTTTTCCAGATAGTCATTGGCACCGCTATCCAATGCGGCAATCTTGTCGGCTTCCCGATCCCGCGCCGAGATCACAATCACCGGCAGGTCGCTGAACTGCCTCAGCCGTTCCAGCACCTGAATGCCGTCCAGATCCGGCAAGCCCAGATCGAGCAGAACGCCGGCAATATCCTCATTCTGCAACACATCCAGCCCGGCACGGCCGGTGTCGGCTTGTTCAACCAGGTAGCCGGCAGCACGCAGAACCGGCTGCAAAAAACGGTGAATCTGAGGCTCGTCGTCGACAACCAGAATGCGCGTCACTGGGCTCGTCTTCTCTCTCAGCCGAGGAGATGGCTCAAATGCCGCACAAAGGATAAGAATTCTATGCGAAACAGAGACGATCGGTATAAACGAGTTATAAAGATGATCCCGAATTGAACCAGGCAAACAACGGGCGCCCAGGCGAATATTCGGTCTGGCCCGGAACCTGGAGGTGCCATCCTCCACCCCGACCCGCCTTGCGTATATATGCTACGGCTATAGCCCGTTGCCCCGGATCAACGATACGAGGAGCCGCGCAAGCGGCAAGCACCGCTTTGCCTGAACGCGCGTCAGTGCGTCAAAACGGGAGGGAGGCAGGGTATGGCCTATCGTCTAGGTGTCGATGTTGGCGGCACGTTCACCGATCTGCTGCTGTTCGATGAGGGCAGCGGCCGGTTCTGGCGCCATAAAACGCCCTCCACCCCGGCCGACAGCTCCATCGGCATCCTCACCGGCCTCACCGCCATCTGCGCCTCGGCCGAGATCGCGCCCGCCAGCGTGGATGTGGTGCTGCACGGCACCACCGTCGCCACCAACGCCATATTGGAAGGCAAGGGTGCGCGGGTTGGGCTGATCGTCACCGACGGCTACCGGCAGATCATGCAGATCGCCCGCAGTTTCGTCCCTGGCGGCCTGGCCGGCTGGATCGTCTGGCCCAAACCGCAGCCACTGGCCGCGCTGGAAGATACGCTGGAGGTGGCCGGCCGGATGGATGCCCATGGCCGCGAAATTCGCCCGATCGATGAGGCACAGATCCGCGCGGCGCTGGAAAGGCTCGGCCGCCAGGGCATCGAAGCGCTCACCGTGTCGCTGATCAACGCCTATATGAATGGCGCGCATGAGGCACGAATCGGCCAGATCGCGGCCGATATCCTGCCTGGCGTGCCTGTCTCGCTCAGCCACATCGTGCTGCCGGAGATGCAGGAATACGAACGCACTCTCACCACGGTGGCCAACGCCGCGGTCCGCCCCGTGGTGGGGCGCTATGTGCGGGAATTGCGCGCCAAATTGCGCCACGCCGGCATGGCCGGCCCGGTCTCTCTGCTGCGCTCAGATGGCGGGCTGATGTCATCGGAGAAGGCGGAGGAACATCCGGTTTCCCTGCTGATGTCCGGCCCCGCCGGCGGCGTGACAGGCGCGCTATGGGTGGGGCGCAATGCCGGTATCCGCAACATTCTCACCCTGGATGTGGGCGGCACCTCCACCGACGTGGCGCTGATCGAAAACCTGGAACCGCGCCGCGTCCGCACCACGGAAGTAGGGCATCTGGCGGTGCGCGCCTCCTCGCTCGATGTCAAAACCGTGGGCGCCGGCGGCGGCTCCATCGCCTATGTGCCCACACTCACCGGCGCATTGCGCGTCGGGCCGCAATCCGCCGGCGCGGTACCCGGCCCAGTGGCCTACGGCAAAGGGGGCACCCAGCCCACGGTCACCGATGCCAACGTGGTGCTCGGCTACCTGCCGGAAGCGCTGCTCGGCGGCAGCTTCAAGCTGGATCGCGAGGGCGCCCGCCGCTCGGTGCAGACCATCGCCGACGCGCTCGGCATCGGCCTGATGGAAGCGGCTCGCGGCATCATCGACATCGTCAACGAGAACATGTTCGGCGCGCTGCGAATGATTTCCGTGCAGCAGGGCTATGACCCGCGCGACTTCGCGCTGATGGGGTTCGGCGGCGCCGGCCCCTTGCACGTGAACGCGGTGGCACGGCTGATGGGAAGCTGGCCCGCCATCTCGCCGGTCTCGCCCGGCGTGCTCTGCGCGCTGGGCGACGCCACCACCCGCATGCGCACGGAAACCGCACGCTCCTTCTCCCGTTTCGCCAGCCAGACCAGCGCGGCCGAAATCATCGCCCTGCTGGACGAGATGGACGCGCAGACCCGCGCCGAATTGCGGGAGGACGGCATCGCCGAAGCCGACATCACCTCGCTGTTCGAAATCGACGTGCGCTACGCCGGCCAGGCCTTCGAGGTGCCAATGACCATCGATGCGGAAACCCTGCGTCGTGATGGGCTGGAGGGGGTGATCGCCCGCTTCGATGCGGAGCATCATCGCCTGTTCACCTTCAACATGGCCAGCGAGCATGAGATTGTGAATTTGCGCGCCGTCGCTCTTGGCCAGGCACTCGATCTGCCAGCGGCGCAATTGCCGGAAGGCGATGGCTCGCCGGAAGCCGCCAAGCTGCGCGACCACGAAATGTGGATCGGCGGCGCGCTGCGCCCGGCCACGATCTACGACCGCGCCAGGCTGCGCGCCAACGACCGTATCGAGGGTCCGGCCATCGTGATCGAAATGGATGCCACCACGCTGATCGAAAACGACTGCATCGGCATTGTCGATGCCGTCGGCAATATCCTGATCCAGCCGGCCTGAGGGGAAACGAACATGACCGCCCGCATCATCGAGCAAAGCCCGCGCCCCTTCGAAACCGTAGCGATCGACCCGGTGACGTTGGATATTATCGAGAACGCGCTGCGCAATGCGCGGATCGAGATGGATACCACCCTGGTGCGTACCGCCATGTCGCCCGGCATACGCGAACAGGGCGATGCGTTTCCGCTGATCGCCGATCACCTGGGGCGGATGATCGTCGGCCAGTTCGGATCCTATATCGGCCCGTTCCTGGATGGGTTCGATGGCACCGTGGAAGATGGCGACATGATCTTCCTGTCTGATCCCTATTCGGTCGGCGGCGCGATCAGCCATCTGAATGACTGGCTGGTGCTGCTGCCGGTGTTCAAGGATGGCAGGCTGATCGCCTATACCTCGATGTTCGGGCATCAATCCGATATTGGCGGCATGGTGGCCGGATCGATGCCGATCGACGCCACCTCCATCTTCCAGGAAGGGGTGCGCATCCCGCCGGTAAAGATCTGGAAGAACGGTGTGTATAACGAGGATCTGGTCAAGCTGATCATGCACCAGACTCGCACGCCGGCCTGGTGCGCCGCCGATCTCAACGCGCTGATCGCCGCCTGCCGCGTGGCCGCGCGCCGCGTGATCGAAATGACCAACCGTTTCGGCGACGACGTATTCGTATCAGCCACCCAGGAGCTTCTGGCCCGCAACCACCGCGCGATGAAGCAATTGATCGAGAGCTCAATCGGCGAAGCGCCGGTGAGTTTCGAGGATTACCTCTGCGATGATGGCCAGGGCAGCGGCCCCTACAAATTGCGCTGCACCATGTGGCGCGAACATGGCCGCGTGGTGCTGGATTTTGCCGGCACCGACCCGCAAAGCGGCGGCTCGATCAATTTTCTGCTCAATGAGAACATGATGCGCATGTTCTTCGGCATCTACATGATAATGGTGTTCGATCCGCAGATCCTGTTCAACGATGGCTATTACGACCTGATCGACATCCGCATTCCCGAAGGCTCGCTGCTCAAACCGCGCTTCCCCGCCGCCTTGTCTGGCCGCACCCACGCTCTGGGCCGTATTTTCGATGTTCTGGGCGGGCTGCTCGGCCAGAAAACGCCGGAGTTCCTGAATGCAGCAGGGTTTTCCTCCTCCCCGCATCTGTTCTATTCGGGGTTCGACGCGGACGGAAAATGGTTCCAGCTGTTCCAGATCGGCTTCGGCGGCATTCCCGGCCGGCCCTTGGGCGATGGGCCGGATGGCCATTCGCTGTGGCCCAATTTCACCAACGTGCCCAACGAATTCTTAGAGCGCTATTTTCCGCTGATGATCGAGCGGTACGAAACAGTAACCGATTCCGGCGGCGCCGGCCTGCATCGTGGCGGCAACGGAATCAACATGGTGTATCGTTTCTTCGAGCCAGGCAAGATTGCCATCCATGACGATCGTTGGTTCACCCATCCCTGGGGCGTGAACGGTGGCGCGCCTGGTGGGCGTGCGCGCAAATTGCTGGAACGCGCCGATGGCACACGCGCGGTGCTGGGCAATAAATGCGAGAACGTGCCTGTATGTGCCGGTGATCTTCTGCATTTCGTCACCTGGGGTGGCGGCGGCTGGGGCGACCCGCTACAGCGCGACCCCGCCTTGGTGGCCAAGGAGGTGCGCCAAGGCCTCGTCTCCCGCGAGGGCGCCCTCAGCTACGGCGTGGTCATCGCCGGCGACGACGATTCAGCCACGGTGGAAGAAGCGGAAACCGAGATCCTGCGCCGCGACATCCGCGCCACAAGAGGCCCAACCCCCCTCTTCGACCGCGGCGGCACCATAGAAGAAGTCCGCGCCCGCTGCGAAACCGACACCGGCCTCCCCCCACCCCGCCAACCAGTCTGGGCCAAGCAGCAGGCGGCGGCGTGAGGGGCGGTATTTGATCTGATGGTTTGGCGTCAGCCCGCGTAGGGTGCAATGTCGCTTGGCATTGCACCACCTCGCCGCACGATCCCGGCAAAATGAACGCCTCGTGCCACTATCCGCCGAATGGTCGCTGTTGAGTTCTTACGGGCGAGCGATTACGTTTCGGCGCCTGAACGGAGAGCCACCTTCGCGCTCAAGCTGGCGCTATAAGAAACGACTACGGCGTCGCCGCGAACACCGTTACGTCGCCGCTGGCGCCACCTTCGGCGGTCGTGCCGTACGGTGTGCCTAGCAAATCGATTAGATCGGCCGCGGGATTGGCCCCATCGGCACCGCCTTTGAAGATCCCTACCCTAAGCTTAACTTTTCCCGGGCGCCGCCACGCATCGTATTGAGGTCGCATGACACCCGACGCGTTCATCGCGACTTGGCAGGCCAGCACCCGGAACGAGGCGGCCGGGGCGAAGGCGCACTTCCTGGACCTGTGCGCCCTGCTGGACGTGCCCCCGCCGCACAGCGACCCGACCGGGGCCGCCTACGCCTTCGAGAAGGGGGTGAGGAAGGCCGCGGGCGGCGGCGGCTGGGCGGACGTCTGGAAGCGCGGCTGCTTCGGCTGGGAGTACAAGTCCAAGGGCGGGGACCCGGAGAAGGCGCACGACCAGCTCCTCCGCTACTCCGGCGCGCTGGAGCACCCGCCCCGGCTGATCACGTCCGACATGGAGCGGACCGTGGTGGTGCCGGAGCCCCATCCCGCATCGCCAGCCCAGCCACAAAAGCCAGTGACAGCCGACCCCAAGGGTCAAGGCGTGCTTGACGCAGCGCTGCCAACCTGGAACGTTCCGGTGCTGTCTGAAGGGCGCCGGTGGCAGAAGATGCTCGTAAGGTTACGGACTGAGCAGACCACCATCCGCTTCATCTGGGATCGGGTCGACCACCGGCGCCCACTGGCGCCCGACCGGCTGCGTGACTTGAACCGCCGCTACACGCATGCGCGGGAGGCGCGTGACCCGGCCGGCCTCCTGCAGATCGGCAGGGCTTTGTATGCCTGGCTGGACGGGGACGAGGGCTGGCTCGCCGAGCTTTGGCCCCGGCTGACGCCGCCATTCCTGCTCGAGATCGAGGCGCCGCTGCAGCCCTCCGGGCCGGACTGGGCTATGCTGCAGGCGCCCTGGGAGCTGCTCGCCGACCCGGCTGGCTTCCTCGCGGGGGACGAGCAGCGCCGCTATGCCCCCGCTCGCCGCCTGGGTACGCGCGGGCCGCCGCCGCAGCTCGACGATTACCGCCTCGGGGTCGCGTTCATGGCCGCCTCGCCACTCGGGGCGCGGCCGCTCGACTTCGAGGCGGAGGAGGCGGCGATCATGAGCGCAGCGGGGCGCGACCTCGACCTCCTGGTCGAGGAGAGCGGCGACCCCAAGGAGATGGGGCGGCGCCTCGCCAGGCTGAACACGAGCATGCCCGTGCTGCATCTGTCCTGCCACGGGCACAATGCCTGGCGGGGCAAGGATGGCAAACAGCCGCCGCGGCCCGTGCTGATGCTCGAGCATGCCGACAACGACGAGGAGCGCCCGACGACCGCCAGCGAGCTTGTGGACGCGCTGGGCGCCTACAAGCCGTCGCTGCTAGTTCTGTCCGCCTGCCTGACAGCCGCAGCCGGCGAGTCGCAGGGGCAAGGAGAGGCGGCCATCTCGGATTCGCTGGGCAGTCTGATGGTGCCGCACGTTCCTGCGGTGCTGGGCTGGGACGGTTCGGTGGCCGACGTCGCGGCCACCGCCTTCGCAGCAAAGCAGCTCTATGACGAGCTCGGTAAGAAGGTCCCGGTGCCCTTGGCAGCAGCCAACGCCCGCCGCGCCCTTCTGAACGGCGCAGACGTCAGCGCTGGCAGCCAGACGGAGCAGGAGGTGCAGCGGGACTGGCATCTCGCCCGTGTCTGGCTAGGGCCCGCGGGCGGCGGCCCGATCGTTGGCGGTGATTTTGAGCGCTCGCTGATCCCCCCCGACGCGGGTGCGAAGCTGCTGCTGGCGGCCAAGGCGAGCGAGCGCCTGGTGGTGGCCGATGCGTCGGTGTTCGTCGGGCGGCGGCGGGAACTGAAGCGGGCGCTGCGCAGCCTGGCCGGGACAGAGCGCGCCGGGCTGCTGCTGCACGGCATGGGACGGCTGGGCAAGTCAAGCCTGGCGGGGCGCATCATCGATCGCCGCCCCGATCTGACCTCGGTCGTGGTGTTCGCGGCTTATGACGCGCGAAGTGTCACTGATGCCCTGGCAAAAGAGCTGGAGGACCACAAGCCGGCCAGACAGCTGATCGCCGATCGCCGTGCGCAAGCCCATGACGATTCGGCGGCGTTCCGGGAGCTCCTAGTCGATTTACTGACGGGGCCGTGCAGATCGGCCAAGGATGGCGGCAGGCCGGTGTTGCTGCTGGTGGACGACCTGGAGCGCGTGCTGGAGCCCGACCCGGGGGGCAAGCGTCACCGGGTATGCACCGACAAGACGAGGCAAATGCTGTCAGCCCTGCTGCACGCCTTCAACCCGCGCAAGACACAGAGCCGCCTTCTGCTCACGAGCCGCTTTCCCTTCGCACTGATCGAGGACGGGCACGACCTGGCGCAGCGCCTCGAGGAGTTGGAGCTGAGCGAGTTCACCGAGACCTCGCGGCGCAAGCTGGCGCTGCGCCAGGTCAAGGCGGCGCAGGCCGGCAAGTCCAGGCTGCACGAAGCCGCCCTCAGCCAGCGTCTGCCGCTCTTGGAACAGGCGACGGAGCTGGCGCGCGGGAACCCCGGCCTGCAGGACCTGCTGGGCGCCGGCTTCGCCCTGTGCGCCGCTGTACCGGTCGACCAGGCACGAGCCGTTCTCAATGAGATGGGGGCATATTTGCAGGGCGGCGCCGTGCCACAGACGGAGGAGGTGCGCAGGTTCCTGGAGAACCTAGCCGTCGACACACTGCTCGGTCTGGCCGGCGCTGCCAGCACCGCTCTGTTGCGAGCCATGACGCTGTTCGAGCTGCCGGTGCCGCAGGAGGTGCTGGCTGCCTTCACACCAGTCGGCGGCGACCCACGCCGGCTGCGCGACCTGGGGCTGCTGACGCCGGCGGAGGACCCGATTAAAGCAGGAGGGATTGCGGTCACTGTCAACGGCCTTGCTGCGGGCCGACTGCCGCTGTTGTCTGAGCAGGAGCGAGCCGCCCTCGCAGAGCTCGCCTTGCCGGCCTTGTTTGCAGCTTGGGGTGGGGCGGACGGGCGCAACCAAAGACCCTACGCCGCCGACATTGAACTCACCCGGCTCGCTATCTGGTCCGGCGATATCGACGTGCTTGAGGCCTGCGCGCATGATGCTGTCCGCGGCTCAACTCGCGCAGGTCAGCCCAGCGATGCGGCCGACCTTGGCAAAAGAGCAATCGCCTTGATGGAGGCGGCCGGGGCTGCCTTGCCCCTTCGGTTGCTGGCCAGGACGGCCGACGCTTGCGGGACTGCTGGCCATGGTGTTGAGGCTGATGCGGTTCTAGCAAAGGGAGTTGAACGGGCCGGCACTGAAACCCCCCAGGTTGATCTCGGCCAGTTGAGCGAGTTTCTTTTTGAGCGGGGCCGGCGCCAGATGCAGTCAGGCGATCTGGACGCCGCCTTGGCGACCTTTCAGCAGTTGTGCGCAATCCAGGAACGCTGCGGTGATGACCATCAGCTTGCCGTCGCGCAAACTTACATAGGCGATATCCTCCAGAGTCGCGGTGAACTCGACGATGCGTTGCGTGTTCGAACCGAGCGGCAACTGCCGGCCTTCACCCGCCTAGGCGATGAACGTATGATTGCGATCAGCCAGGGCCAGATCGCCGACATCCTGCAGGCCCGCGGCGAGCTCGACGAGGCGCTGCGCATCCGCACGGAGCAGGAGCTGCCGGTCTACACCCGCCTCGGCGACGTTCGCGGTGTCGCCGTCACCCAGGGCAAGATCGCCGACATCCTGGAGGCCCGCGGCGAGCTCGACGAGGCGCTGCGCATCCGCACGGAGCAGGTGCTGCCGGTCTACATCCGCCTCGGCGACGTTCGTGGTGTCGCCCTCACACGGGGCCGGATCGCCGACATCATGCAGGCCCGCGGCGAGCTCGACGAGGCGCTGCGCATCCGCACGGAGCAGGAGCTGCCGGTCTACACCCGCCTCGGCGACGTTCGCGGTGTCGCCGTCACCCAGGGCCAGATCGCTGACATCCTGCTGGCCCGCGGCGAATGCGACGAGGCCGTGGAGGCGCTCGAGCAGGCCGCAGCGTCCTGGCACGCGCTAGGGCAGGCTGGCGACGCCAACGAGATCGAGGCGGCGATCGCGGCTATCCGCGCCCGCGACAGCTAGAGGAGAGCAAGCTTGGCCGAACTGAAGCTGGTGATGGCGGGCGACAATGCCGAGAACGCAGCCTGCACGCTTATCGTGGCGCTCGGCGCCGGGAGCGGCGCAGTCCAGCAGAGGCTCGTGAGCGAGGCGCCGCCGGAAGAGCGGCGCGTGATCGATCTGATCTCGCTTGCAACGCTGATCCTGACGGTTCCCCCGGCCGTCCTCGCGGTCATGGACATCGTCGACCGGATCAAGAAACGCGGTACCGCCAAGGCAGCGATCGACGCCGCGAAGGCGGTCAGGGCTGAGCAGCTGGTGGACGTCTACCTGCTAACCGCCGGTGGGCAGCACGCCCTGCTCTCGCAGTTTGCCCCCGACGACCTGCTAGATGAAGTTGCCAAGTTGCAGCCGCCAGGCGAAGCGGGGTGACCTAGCCGGACAGGAGCCTGCCCGCCCTGGCAGTGGAACGCCCCATGGCGCCCGCTGGGTGCCAAGGTGGGGCACCCGGCGACAAAACGTGGGTATAGCGTGCGACGCCGCGCCCGCCGAGGGCCCTCCCCGTGCTTAAATCATTGATTCGGATATGTCCCCGGCGGGATTCGAACCCACGGCCCCAGGATTAGGAATCCTGTGCTCTATCCTGCTGAGCTACGGAGACACACGATCCCGGTCATAGCCCAACTTCTCAGCCTCGTCAGTACCCCCGGGCAAGCAGGCGAACCCGCCCCAAACCCGCCCGTTGGAGCCCCCAGCCCGTCCCCACCCAGGCCGGCCCTTTGCTCAACCCGTCGCCCCGGTGCATGCTGGCCGTCCGTGCCCGAACGCCACACCCCCAAAGGACCCGCATGATCGACTCCGCGGCGCTGCATCGCGCCACTTTGACTCTGGATAGCCATATCGACATCCCCTGGCCCCATAGCCCCGACCCGTTCGGCCGCACCGACCGCCACGTAGACCTGCCAAAAATGCGCGCTGGCGGCCTGGATGCAGGGTGTTTCGTCGCCTTCGTGCCGCAGGGGCCGCGCACGCCGGCCTCCTGTGCCGAAGCCACCGAGCGCGCCCTGGCCATGCTGGAAACCATTCGCGCCATGGCCGCCACACGCAACGGCATCACCGCCCGCATCTGCAGCACGGCCAACGACATCGAGCAGGCCAAGCACGACCACGCCCTGGCCGTGGTGCCGGCCATCGAGAATGGCCATGCGATGGGCGAAGACCTCTCCTTGCTGGCCCGCTTCAAGGCGCTGGGCGCCATCTACATCACCATCACCCATAACGGGCATAACCTGCTGGCCGACAGCGCCAACCCCCGGCGCGATCTGGGTGACCAGGAGACGCTGCATGGCGGGCTCTCCGGGCTTGGCCGCGAAGCAGTGGCGGAGATGAACCGGCTGGGCCTGCTGGTGGATGTCTCGCATCTGTCCCGCCAATCCATGCTCCAAGCCGCCGGCCTGTCGCGTGCCCCGGTTGTGGCCACGCATTCCTGCGCAACCTCTCTCTGCGATCATCCCCGCAACCTGGATGATATGCAGCTGGATGCATTGCGCGATACCGAAGGCCTGGTCCAGATCACCGCCATGCCGCCCTTTCTCCGCCAGAAAGGCCGGTTCGACACCGTGAACGTGAATGACTTCGTCGATCATATCGACTATGTCGTCAAACGGATCGGCTTGGCCCATTGCGGCATCAGCTCGGATTTCGATGGCGGCGGCGCCATAACTGGTTGGAAAGACGCAAGCGAGAGCGAAAATCTCACAGCCGAACTGGTGCGGCGCGGCTACGGCCATGCCGAGATTGCCGCATTGTGGGGCGGAAACTTCCTTCGCGTCATGCGCGCCGCGGAAACAGTGGCCGCTCACGCCTAAAATGCGCCGCCAGGGCGCCCGAAAGAAAAATAACTCGCGTCAAATTTTAGACTTGCTTTGCCAGAAATTCTATTTTAAGAGACTAACCATTAAGAAAATCCGGTGCAGAGCAGCCGGGCACGCGTCGAATTTCAAGGCCGAATCGGTGTTTATCGTGGTTCGCGTATTGCATAGCCTGCATTCAATCCCGCGTTACCCGTCCTCGCTGTGGGTGGGGTGCCGGCCGAGGCAGTTCTTACTGCCTCGGCCTACGCCACATCTTAGCTCGGCTTCACCTTTGTCCGGCTGCTTATAACGCCATGCACCTCGCGGACCTCATTCGGGAATTGGCCAGTCTTGCGGCGCGGCTGGTGCTGATCGTGGCTATTTTCGTGCCGCTGGAACGGCTCTGTGCGGTGAAGCGGCAAAAAATGCTGCGCCGTGGGTTCGTTACCGACCTGGCCTATTATTTCTTCGCCAGCCTGCTGCCGAAACTGCTGCTGGTCGTCGCTGTCTCGCTGCTGGTGAAGCTGCTGCACCGGGCTGTGCCCAGCCCGTTCTACACGGCGATGGCCAGCCTGCCGGTGTGGCTGCGGCTGGCGGCGGCTATGGTGGTGGGCGAAATCGGCTTCTACTGGGCGCATCGATGGATGCATGAGGTGCCGGCGCTGTGGCGCTTCCACGCCATCCATCATAGCGCCGAGGAAATGGATTGGCTGGTCAACACCCGCGCCCATCCGGTGGATATCTTCATCGGCCGCTTCTGTGGCCTGGTGCCGATGTATGTGCTTGGGTTGGCCCAGCCAATGGGGCACGGCACCGATATCGTGCCGCTGCTCTTTGCCCTCATCGGCAGCCTGTGGGGCTTCTTCATCCATGCCAATGTCAACTGGCGCTTCGGCTGGCTGGAACGCGCCGTCGCAACGCCCGCCTTCCATCACTGGCATCATACCAATGACGGACCGGAATTTATCGACAAGAACTACGCCTCCATGCTTCCCTGGATCGACTGGATGTTTGGCACTTTCTATGTGCCGCGCCGGGCGTTTCCAGGGGTTTATGGAATAGGAACAAAAATGCCGGTGGGGTTTTGGGCACAGATGGCGTATCCGTGGGCAACACCCAGCATGCCGGCGGCAGAGCGCGTGCCCGTATCAGGTGGCAACAACAGCTAGCGCCGCCATGTCCGTTACTGCCATCGAAGGCCTGTCCCGCGACTCCGGGCTGCTTCGGCGGATCGGGCCGCTTGCCCTCGGTGCCGCCATCGTCAATGGCGTGGTTGGCGCCGGCATCTTCTCCCTGCCAGCCTCCATGTCCCAGGCGGCCGGCCCGCTCGCCCCGGTGGCCTATCTTCTCTGCGCCATTGCCATGGGCATGGTCGTTACGTGTTTCGCCGAAGCCGGCAGCCGGTTGCCAACCAGCGGCGGCGTCTACGGCTATGTGAACCACGCATTTGGTCCTCTCACCGGCTTTCTCTGTGGCATGCTCACCTGGATGGCCAGCGTTCTGGCCTGCGGCGGCATCGCCGCGGCCTTCGCCGGCACTGTCGGCAGTCTTGTCCCCTTCGCCGCCTCGGGCCTTGGCCGCGCCATCGTCATTCTGCTGGCCATTGGCGGAATCGCCGGCGTCAATCTGCGCGGCGTGGCAGGGGGTGCCGGCCTGGTGTCGGTCTCCACCGCCATCAAGCTGCTGCCGCTGTTTCTGTTCGTAGCGCTCGGTGCCCTGGCGGTGCCCGGCCTGGCAGCGCATGGCGCGGCACCGCCTGGCGACGGGTTTGGCCGGGCGCTGATCCTGGGCATCTTTGCCTTTTGCGGCATGGAAACCGTGCTCGGCGCCAGCGGCGAGGTGGCCAACCCGCATCGCACCTTGCCGCTCGCCCTGTTCGGCGCCATGGGCTTTGTGCTGGTGCTCTATGTCGCCATCCAATTGGTGGCGCAGCATGTGCTCGGCGCCGATCTCGCCCATCAGGTTGCCCCGCTTGCTGCCGCGGCGGCGCGGGTCAGCCCCGTTGCCGGCGCCATCCTGATCGCGGGTGCGGCCCTCTCCATGCTGGGCTGGATTGCCAGCGACATATTGGGCGCGCCAAGACTGCTCTTTGCCTTCGCGCGTGACGGCCTGTTGCCGAACATGCTTGGCCGCGTCTCGTCAAACACCCATGTGCCCTATGTCGCCATCATCATCCATTCGGCCATTGCCGCGTCGCTGGCCATTTCAGGCAGCTTTGCCGGGCTCGTGGTGGCGTCCACGCTGAACACGGCCGGCCTCTATTTCCTCGGCTGCGGCGCCGCCTGGGTGCTGCACCGGCGCGGCACGCAAATGGCCGGCCTGCCGTTAAACCTGCGCATTCTGCCGCTGGCCGCCGTGCTGGGAATGGCCAGCATGGCGCTGCTGATCGGCGTCGCCGGCGCCCAGGAAATCATCGGCCTGTTCGCAGTGATCATCGTCAGCACTGCAATCTATTTTATCATGCGATTCCTGGCCGACCGCCGATCATAAACCAAGCCCATCCTTCAATCAAACGCTCCCGGCCGGAACGTAACTTGCAGCGTCGCCGTATGCCGGGTCGTATCCCGATTGACCTCGCCAGTCGCGCTCAGCGATTGAAAACTGTAATTCACCGCCAGCGCCAATCCCCGATTCACTTGCCAGCGCGCCCCAACCCCTGCGGTCAGCACCGATTGATGTTCGTTTGAATCAGTAAAGTCGGCCGATTGGTAATCGATCACCGCATCCAGAATCAGATTGCGCAGATAAGCGTGGTCGATCCGCCCATGCACGGCCGTATAGGTGTAGGTGCCCGTCGTCGCGCCTGCGCTGTTCTGCAAGCTTTGCGTCACCCGGCCGGTCAGTGTGGTAAGGGCGGTGGGCTGCCACACCGCATCCAGCTCCGCCGCCGGCGCGGAAACGCCGGCAAGGCCAGATGTTGCGTAATCCAGCTGTTCATAACCAACCAGCGCGCGGTAACGCAGCACCCCGTCCGGATGCACATCGATGCCCGCAAGCACGGAAGCGTCGCCATAGTTTAGATTCGGCGTGCCTGGCCGCGTTTCGCTGAACCGCGCCTGGGTGTCGCTGCCGATCAGCACCAGCGTGGTGCTGTCAGTCAGCGCATAACCCAGCGCGAGTGTGCCCGTATAGGCAATCCTATTGTCAAACGACACCCGGTCATTCGGCCCGCCGCCGCTATTGGTATAGGAGGAAATATCGAAACCAGGCGTGATGCTGAAAGCGCCCAGCTGAAGCTGGTAGCTGGCGCGGCCCTCTTCGATGCTGGTGCGATAGGGTTGGCTAAAGCCGAACGAGCCAACCTCCGTGGGCAGCGAATAGGTGGTGGCATGGCTAAAGGCGAAATTCGCCTGGTCCTCGCCAATATCCAGCCGGCTGCCGGTCGAGGCGCTCCAATTGGTATAGGATTGCGAGGCCGCATCCAGATACCGCACATCATCCACCGTCACCGAGGCATCGATGGCGTTGCGCGTCCAGTCCGATCCCACATGAACCGAGGCAGCACTTTCCACCGTGGGGCTACTCACCGGATGCGCGCTATTCAAAAAATTGCTGTCATAGCCAAGCGCTTCGGTGAGCATCGGATCGATGTTGAAGCTGCCCACCTTCAGGCTCAGCGCCTCGAATCCGGTCGTCTCGCCCTGCTTGGTGGCACCCGGCTGAACCGTATCGGTGAACCAATCCGGGAATCCTGGAATGCCGGAGGGCTCATACCGCTCCAGCAACTGGGCATGGGCGGCGGGCGCCAGCAGCACAAGGCAGCACGCGGCCGGTAGTATCTGCCACCGAAACCCCGTGCCTGCTTTTGCGCCTGTCACTCGTTTTGGCCGCATTCGCGGGTCCTCTTGCCGTGCTCGGATGTATCGAAGATTGTGCACCGATCTATCAGCTATCGCCGAGTCCGGCCATGGCGCAGTTTCGAAAGGCCTATTTATGGCGCGGTCCGGTGCTTCAACCACATGTTCGGCAACGGCGCTCGCCTGCGCACTCGCCCTGGCGGCCTGCGCGCCAGGCTCCAACCTGCCGCCGGTGCCGGCGGCCTATGCCGGCCCGTATTTGCTCGGCCCCGGCGATGAGGTGCGGATTATTACCTTCGGCGATACCAGCCTTTCGGGCAGTTTCGCGGTGGATGAGGGCGGCCACATCTCCATGCCATTGCTCGGGCTGGTGCAAGCCTCTGGCCTGACGACGGAAGCCCTGCAAACCGAAATCATCGATGAGCTGAAAGCCAAAAAGCTCTATCTCGCCCCGAGCGTCGTGATCGAGGTCGCCACGCGCCGCCCGATCTTCGTGCTGGGGGAAGTGCAAAAACCAGGGCAGTATCCGTATGAACCCGGAATGACCATGGAGAGCGCCGTCGCCGTTGCCGGCGGCTTCACCTATCGCGCCGTGAAGGCGCGGGTGGAGGTGAAGCGGCAGGAACCGGGCCACGCCGTGCGCGGCCAAGCCGACCCGGATGCGGCAGTTCAGCCGGGCGATGTGATTACGGTATTGGAACGGCATATTTAGTACAATATCCAGCCGCGCAGAGTCTAGCCCGCGGAAATCTGAAAGATCAGCGTGTCCCAGCGGGACACAGTCACCGGCAGGCTCACCAGGCCGTCCACTGCGCGCACTTTCACCGTTGTGCCGCTTTGCAGTTCGGTTACCCGCACTGCCGCGCCGGATGGCCAGGCGAAATGCACATCGCCGCTCATGCTTGCCGCATTGCCGGCGGGGCTGGGGTTACTGACAACGATGATCAAGGCGCCGGTTTGCGCCCAGAACCCAAACCCGGCCAGCCCGGCCGGCAGGCTCAAGCTCTGGTTCGGCAAGGCGGCCAGTCCCGCTGGCGATGTAACCACCGGGGCTATGGCTTGCAGCGATGTCAATTCGCCGGGGGGCAGAAATGTGCCTGCATTCAGCACGATCCAGGCAGAGGGCACATTGCCCGCTTTGGCCGAAATCTGCGGCAATGCGGCATCCGACACGTAATAGCCAACAGGCGCCCCGCCATCGAGCAAAGCTTGCAGGTCGGGCGGCAGCAAATAGGTGTTCGGCACGCCTCCGGCCGGCACCGAAGCTGCATTGGCCGCCTCCGTCGCCCGCTCCACCGCCGTGGAATAATACAAGGCGGGTCCAAAAGGATGTGCTGGCACAATGCTATGGATCAGCCGCGCCGCGGCGCCCAATTGGGTGATGCTGCCGGCATCCCAGTAATCGCGGCTGGCAAAAGCGATCGCGCGCCGCACAGCGCCGGCCCGGTCGGCGATATGCGCCCACGCAGACCATACCCATAGGCGCTTCAGCAGCTTTATCCCCAGCTCCTGCTGAGTCGCCGCCGTCAGGCCAGGGTAGAATGAAGCGATTGCCGCCCAATACGCCGCGTCGTCGGCTTCCAGATTGGCGCCGTTGCGCATCAGCGGCTCACGCGCGGCCGCAAGCACATATCCGGCCAGTTCCGATATCGGCGGCGACGCCAAGGGTCCGCTGCGCCCGATCTGGATCACCTGATCGTCCCAGATGCACATGTAAGTGTCGGGGCTGAGCGTGGTGGCGATCATGCGTTCATCGATGCCCTCGGTCCGCCGGAACGATGGGCTGATGGAACATTGATCGATCACCAAAGCCGGATGCTGCGCCGCCGCCGCCACCTGGGTCGCAAAGCTGGCGTAGAAATGGGCGTAGCCCTGATCGAGAAAATCGGTCCATGCATTAAAGGCGTTGTGCATGATCCAATTGGCCTGGGCAGATACCGTCCGGCCCGGAACGGAGCCCCCGGCCATGGTCTTTCCGAAAGCGGCGACGATGCGCGGATTCAGGTCGTGCAGTGTATTCTGGTAAGGCTGGCCATCGGTAAAATCGCTGAGTTGCAAGCCGTATCCGCCGGTAACGGCGCTTGTTTGCGCCCAGCGATAGCCAAATTCGTCGCCCCAGCTACAGCCCCCAGTCATCGTCGGTGGGCAATCGGCGGAATCGAGCGGGGTGAGTGGCGAAATATAGCCCCATTCCCCCCCCCAGCTGCGGAAATATCCAGGCTGCGGCGGCATGGTCCCGCCATCGAAGGCGACATCGGCATATTGCGGATGATCGGTAATGAAGTTGCGCCAGGCGACGAATTCGGGAAGGGAAGGGAACTTCCCGGCATTGCGGTCGGCCACGATCCAGGATGGTTCGTTTGGGAAGGTGCCCGCGGGGAAAGAGGCCTCGTAGGTATCCTCCCAGCGCTGCAATCCGGCGGTGGGAACAATACCGGCCGCATTCTGTTGCGCCGACTTGGCCCGCGCCTCGGCCATCAGCTTCGTATTCAAAAACGCAGAGTTTGGGTTTGCGGCATAGAACAGCTGTGCCGGATCGAGATTGACGGTACACTCCCAGCACGGCCGATAAATGCTGCTGACAAACGGGAGGGTGGTATAGCTGGTGTTCCCCACTTGCTGTGCATGCGCCGAAGCCGTGCAGCACACTGTGAAAATACCGGTCCAGAGGCGAAAAAGCAGCGCCGCACGCGCTGCGCGCAGAAATGGTTGACGGCTCAAATGACCTCCGTTTCGTAACTGTCGTCTACGGACACTAATGCGACATCAGCACCGGTAGCATACTGTTTTCCAGCACGTGACGCGTCACCCCGCCCAGGATCAATTGCCGCAGCCGGGAATGCGAATACGCGCCCATGCCCAGAAGATCGGCACCGAAATCCGCTGCTGCCGCCAACAACCCGGCGCCCACATCACGGTTGAGCGGCGTGAACTCGGCAATGTCCGCGGTGATGCCGTGCATCGCCAAATATGGCAGAACCTCGCTCCCTGCCGGGCCGCGGCGCTGATAGGCGCCGGCGTGCAACACGCGTACCGCATCGGCACGGGCCAGCCAGGGCAGCATGGCGGATAATGTGGATGAGCTTTCTACCGTGCCGTTCCAGGCCAGGCAGCACCGCGTGCCAATCTGCCCGGGCGCGCTGCGCGGCGCAATCAGCACCGGACGGCCGCTGTCGAACAGAACCGCGTGAAGCGTGTCGGCAGCACTCTCGTCCTGCGCCCGGTCCAGATGCGGCAGGATGGTCAGGTCGGCAAGCCTGGCCATGGCGGGAACAATGTCTTCGTCGCGGCCGCGCACCCTCTCCAGCGTCGTGGTCAGCCCGGCGGCTTGGGGTGCCGCGCAGCTTTGCGCGAACATGGCGCTCAAGCGCGTGGTGCGATCATGGCCGTCACGCTCGGTGGCCTGGATCATGTCTTCAATCATCGCACCGGAAAGCCCCTCCCCGCCCAATGGAGCCACATCGCGGCTATCCACCTGCACGATCAGTGCCGCCAGGTGGGCCTGCCAGATGCCGGCCACAGTCAACGCGGTGCGCAAAGCTGCCTTCCCGCACGGTGTGTCCGACAGCGGCAGCAGCAGCTTGCGATACATCATCATGCGATCCCCAATCCTACAGCCGATCCCCAGACCTTAAGGCATCGTCAGCAAATAACTGCGTCAGCGCGCCGACAAAGATGCATTTGCAAATGTCGAACGGGCCCTAAGGATACAGTTTCGAAACCTGCCAGATCTCGCCGTCTCGGGTGAAAACCGTCCGGTCATGCAGGCGGAACGGCATGTCCTGCCAGAACTCGAATCGTTCCGGCCAAACGCGGAAGCCAGACCAATGCGGCGGCCGTGGAATGTCTCTGCCAGGGTAAAGCCGCTCCAGCGTGTCGAGCCGAGACTCCAGGTCGCGCCGATCGGGCAACGGCCGCGACTGGTCCGAAGCCCAGGCGCCCAGCCGGGAAAGTCTCGGCCGTGTACTATAGTAAGCATCGGCTTCGCCCGCTCCCACCGGTTCCACCAGCCCTTCTACCCGGACCTGCCGCCCGAGCGTCTTCCAATGAAACAGCAGCGCCACCTGCGGGTTGGCGGCCAGCTCCTCGCCCTTGCGGCTCTGGGTGTTGGTGTAGAACACGAAGCCATCCCGGTCAGCGCCTTTCAGCAGCACGATGCGCGCGCTTGGGCGGCAATCCGGCGACGCGGTGGCGAGCGTCATTGCATTTGCGTCGTTCAGTTCGGTTCTGCGGGCTTCGGTGAGCCAGGCGTCGAAGGCGCTGAACGGGTCGGATGGGCTGGGCGAATCCTGGGGCATGGCGCATCCTGTAAGCCAGTTGCGTTTCTGGGCAAGGCCCGCCCCCCGCTTGGCATGTCTGGCGGCGCGAACCCCTTGCCTGTCACTCATGGGGTGTGCGACCACAACGCCCCTCTCGGACGATGACGTTTGGATAACGAGGATCGAATGCCTGACAGCCCCCACACTTTGGCCACGCGCGGATCGCTCATGCAGGGTAAGCGGGGTATTATCATGGGTGTCGCCAATGAGCGGTCATTGGCATGGGGCATTGCGGCTGCGTGCGCCGCCCAGGGCGCCGAAATCGCCTTCACATACCAAGGCGATGCCCTTGGCAAGCGTGTCCGGCCACTCGCGGCCAGCATCGGCGCCTCGATCGTACTTCCCTGCGATGTCAGCGACGAGGCGACCATCGATGCCGCCTTCGATGAGGTGCAGCAGAACTGGGGCACCATCGATTTCCTGGTGCATGCGATCGGCTTTGCCGACAAGCAGTTCCTGCGCGGGCGCTATGTGGATACGCCGCGCGAGGCCTTTCTGCAGGCGCTGGATATCTCGTGTTTTTCCTTCACCACCGTCTGTCGCCGCGCGGCGGCAATGATGCCGCATGGCGGCTCATTGCTCACGCTTTCTTATCTAGGTGCGGAGCGGGTGGTGCCCCACTACAATGTGATGGGGGTTGCGAAGGCCGCGCTGGAGGCTTCGGTGCGCTACCTGGCTATGGATCTTGGCGCCAGCGGCATCCGGGTGAACGCGATCAGCGCGGGGCCGGTAAAGACGCTGGCGGCCAGCGGCATCGGCGATTTCCGCTACATTCTGCGCTGGAACCAGTTGAACAGCCCGATGGAACGTAACGTGGGTGTAGAGGAGGTTGGCGGCGCCGGGCTCTATTTGCTGTCTGACCTGTCCACCGCGGTCACCGGCGAGATTCATCACGTGGATTGCGGCTACCACGTGATCGGCATGAAGAACCCGAAGGCGCCCGATATCGCCGCCGTGCCCGAATAACGTTGCCCGCAGGTGAGCTTCAATACGTTCGGCCAGGTATTCCGGGTCACCACATGGGGTGAAAGCCACGGCCCGGCGATCGGCTGCGTGATCGATGGTTGCCCGCCGGGCCTTGCCCTGTCGGAAGCCGATATCCAGCCATTTCTCGACCGCCGGCGGCCGGGCACATCGAAATTTACCACCCAGCGGCAGGAGCCCGATCAGGTGCGTATCCTGTCCGGCGTGTTCGAAGGGCGCAGCACCGGTACGCCGATCGCGCTGCAGATCGAGAATGTCGATCAGCGCTCGAAGGATTACGGCGACATCGCGCAGAGCTACCGGCCCGGCCACGCCGACCTGACCTATGATCTCAAATACGGGTTTCGCGATTATCGCGGCGGCGGGCGCAGCTCGGCGCGTGAAACCGCGTGCCGCGTGGCCGCCGGCGCGGTGGCCAGGCTGGTGCTGGGCGCCGGGATTCGCATTCGCGGGGCCATGGTGCAGATGGGGCCGCATGCGGTCGATCGCACGCGATGGGATTGGCAGGAGGTCGGCAACAATCCGTTCTTCTGCCCCGATCCTCAGGCTGCCGCAGATTGGGATGCCTTTCTAAGTGGCGTCCGGAAGGCCGGTTCTTCAACAGGCGGCGTGATCGAGCTGGTGGCCGATGGTGTGCCGCCCGGCCTGGGTGCCCCGTTATACGGCAAGCTTGATTCTGATCTCGCCGCCGCGCTGATGAGCATCAATGCGGTGAAGGGCGTTGAAATCGGCGATGGGTTCGCCTCCGCCGCCCTCAGCGGCGAGCAGAATGCCGACGAGATGCGCATGGATAGTGGGCAGATCGCATTCGGCTCCAACCACGCGGGCGGCATATTGGGGGGCATCTCTACCGGCCAATCGGTGGTGGCCCGGTTCGCGGTGAAACCGACAAGCTCCATCCTCACGGCCCGCCAAAGTGTGAGCAAAGCGGGCGAGAACGTAGATATCAGTACGCGTGGGCGCCACGATCCCTGCGTCGGCATCCGTGCGGTTCCAGTTGGCGAAGCCATGCTCGCCTGCGTCCTGGCCGACCATCTGCTCCGCCATCGCGCCCAATGCGGTTAGGCATCGTCGGCAAATAAGTGCGTCGGCACGCCGACAAAGATGCCTTTTCAAACAAAGGCTTAGGGCCCGTTCGACCCGGTAACTCGATTCAGTTAATGTCGAACGGGCCCTTAGAGCGTTATCAGCCTGACTGGAATCACCACGGGCGCCCAAGGTGACCAGGGGCTGATAAAAACGCTCGCCAAAACAAAGATCTAGAGCGGCTTGTCGGATACTGGGCCTGTTCCAGTTAGGCCGAAGCCGCTTTAGTGCCTGCAATTGAGGGTCCAGGCCTGCCGTAGGCTGAGTTGCTCGCAGCCCACTAATCCCGCGCCGCCCGCCCTGGCTCGGTCAAACTCAGGCGCCGAGATCTTGATCACGCTGCCGCGCTGGCTGGTGACGGTATTGTGCACGCGCAGTCTCCAGCAGCGTGGCCACATTTAAGCGCATCATTTCTCCGATCGCTTCCAGCCGACGCAACTGCCCGGCACCGAAGCCATGGCCGTTGCTGACGGCGATGGCGATCAGAGTCTCCAAGGCTTCGCCGTATTCCGCATGTGCCACAATGTCACGAACATAGGCGATATCAGTCGTAGCCCAAATCGCCGATCGATCGTCCAGCACCCGCGCGAAGGCGCATTCCAAGTCCGAATCGGTCGAGAAGCCTGTCAGGACATCCTCCTGTCGCTGCTGATTGCCCGTTGGCGCCAACACTACCGAAATCTGCTAACAGAATGATCTTGTAAAGTTGAGCGATCCGCGGAATTGTAGGGATTGGTTGAGCCCATCAAATTTGGCATTGTCAGGCAACATGCAGCACAAGGCGCCGACGGATCTTTCAGCCGCCCTCAACGCGCTTGTCGACCGGATTGGTCGATCAGCGTGGCAAGCCCGGATGGCGGAGCTGAAACGGGGATGCGGAGCAACCTATGCCGGCCGGGCCTTGGGCCAGTTGCATGCCCTTGAATTGACCATCGAGCGGCTGCGTCGCCCGGGCCGTAATACCCCGACCACCGAGATCGACCGCCGGGTTGCCACGCTTGCCACCACCCTGGTCACCCTGGCCGACAGTCTCACCAAAGCCGGCCGGGCGCGCCTCGATCTGGCGCTGGCGGAAGCCGTAAGCGGGCCGGGCAACCTGGTCCCGCTGTTTCACCTGGTGCGCACGGCGTCCATCCAGCGCCAACGGCAGTTTGCCGTGGGCTTCTCCGGGCTGGACGAAGGTGCCCCGTTCGATCTTCTGATCGAGCGCAACGGGGTGGAAGCGGAAATCGTCTGCGATGTCATCTCGGCCGAAACCGGCCGCGACCTGCACCGGCGCGCGTGGTCGCAATTAATGGACCGTGTCGATCCCGATCTGCAAAGCTGGCTGGCCGCGCATCCGGGCCGCTATTTGCTGAAAATGACTCTGCCGCAAGGCCTGAAAGGCGCCACAGACCCAGCGGATGGCACCCCCTTGGCCGAGCTGCATGGCCGCATCACCCGTATGCTCTCGCAGCAAAAGCGTGCCGACCACGACGAAGCCGCCGTATTGCGGCTCGACCCTCTGATGCTGGCGGCGGCGCAGGCCAGCGAACTCGGCCTGATGCCGCGCTTGCGGCGCGAATTCGGCCCTGAAGCCCATTTGGCCGTCACCGCGGCCGGCAACGGCGTGTTTGTGATGGCGGCCAGGGCAGGGCGTGAGGACGAGGTAGCCGCCGCCGTGCACCGCCGCATGGCCGAAATCGCCCCAACCCGCCTGACTGGCGCCAGGCCTGGCATTCTGGCCATGTTCATCGAGGACACCGACCGCCTGGAATGGGGCTTCCTGCGCGACCAACTCCGGCTGGAAGGTGAGGCACGGCATTTCATGACCAAGCCGGAAGCCCGCGCCGTGGTGGCCGTTACCTGCGCCTCACGGCTCGAACTTCTAGGCCCGGATGACTGCGCAACGGCCGGCTCCGGTGAGTTGCGGTTCCGCAACCCTGGCCACCCGGCCGCCAAGCAACCTGCTTTGGCACCGGCAGTGCTTTCCACAACGTAATACTTTACTTAGCGAGCAGCGCTGCCCGCCCGCATCTTGCGTCAGGCCTGCTCCAGCCACACGATATCATGTGTGTCTTCAAGGCTTTGGGCCACCCGCCGCATCAATTCCTTGGCCTCAACCGGGCGGCCAAATAGCCAGCCTTGCATGCAAGCTACCCCGCGCCGGCGGAAATACGCAGCCTGACCCTCGGTCTCTACCCCCTCCACGATCACCGGCACACCGATATCGCGAGCCATATCCATGATCGGCTGCACCAGCCGCGCCCGCGCCGCCTCGGTATCGACGGTTTGGGTAAAGCTCTTATCCAGCTTGATGGCGTCGATCGACAGATCGCTCAGATAGGAAAGGCTCGAATAGCCGGTACCAAAATCATCGATATAGATTTTGTAACCGGCGCGGCGCAGGTCGTTGATCACCAAATTGGCCGCCTCAACCTCCGCCGCCCGTCTCTCGGTCAGTTCCAGCGCCACCTGCGACGGCAAAATCCCCTCGCCCACAATATAGGCGGCGAGGGCGGCATGGAACCGCGGGTCCTCCAGATCGTCGGCGACGATGTTGATGCTGACCGTGAAGTCGGCACGGCTGCGCAGAAACGCGCCAAGGTCCCTGCTGACCGTCTGGATCGCCAGGCAGGTCAGTTCGCCGATCAAACCGCCATTCTCAGCCGCCGGGATGAATACATCCGGCCCGACCGGGCCGCCTGGAGCGCCCGGCCAGCGCATCAGCGCCTCCGCACCAATCACGGCCCGGCCGCCCGCGCCGACGATAGGCTGATAGAGCAGCACCAGATCTCCCTGCCGTATCGCCCGCAGCAAGCACCACTGCAAAGACTGGCTGCTGCGCCACCACAGCATCGCCATCACGCTCGCGGAACTGCCGATCAATGCACCGGCCAGCGCGAAGATACTGAATGGCTCGATATTCTTCCGCAGCATGGCGAACAGCCTGATCGACAGCGCCAGACAAACCGCCTGATCTTGTGCGCAGGCCACGGCGGTAAAGCGGTCGCGATGCCAGAACCCTGCCCCGTCATGCAAAGCGGCCGTCGGCACATCCAGCTTCTCGCCGAGAAACCAGGATACGTGATCATGCGCCCGGTCGATAAAGGCCCGTGAGATGTCCAGGTAGCTCGGCTGCAGGCCGGGCGCCTGGCCATATCCGTGAACCACCAGAATGAACGCGCGATGGGCGATGAGCACGAAATCATGCCCGGGCGCCGCCGTCAGCGCCACATGGCGCCATACCATCTGGTCCGGCGAAATCACGTAGCCGGGCTGCGCCAGGGCCGGGATGGTGATCTCACGCCTGCCATATAACGCGCTGCAGTGCAGAAGGCCCGCCTGACGGCGAATAATGTCGTGTACGATAACCGACCCGATCACGATCGAGCGCAGGTGTTCCAGCTCCGCATCCCCGCAGGGTGGAGTGTTCAACACGTCGAGTGCCGTGAACGCCGCCAATATTTCCTTCTCGCGTCCGGCGGTTGGTGCCATCAACTCTTGCGCCACCGCCCGGATGCGAAACTCCTCATCATATATCACGATGAAAATGCCGAACCCGATCGCCAGCGGCCCCCCGACCAGCGCGCCAATCAGCATCACGCCAGCTATCCGCCGGCGCCCTTCGATAAGGTAACGGTAAACGACCGGGGCACGCTGGGTTATCCGCGCCCACAGGCCCGGGGATGGCCGTATCGCCGGCGGCTGGAGCGTGCGTGCGGAGACATGCATGCTAAGCGCCCGCCCGGACACGACGCCAAACGAAACCGCCGCTCATCTTTGGCCGAATGCGGGCCATGGATGGCAAAATGCAAATACAAACCTGGGCCAGTGTCATGAACTGCCACAAACTTAAGGATGTGTTATACAACCCTAAGCTGTGGCCACTGCTGCTTAATCGCCCTGCCTCACGGAACCTTGATACCCGCCCATCGGTCCCGGCGGAAATTTCCCTTAAAAATCAAGATCTTGGTAATGAGCAGGCGGATCGATGCCGGCCACGCGATCGGTCAGCAATGGCCGGAACGACGGCCTGGATTTCATCCTTGCGTACCAATCCCTGGCTGGGGTCGAGACGGTCCAGTCCACCTCGCCGGCAAAATCGAGTGCGGAGAGATGGCCGGCGGCGGCGAAATCAGCCAGCGACAACTCGTTGCCGGCCAGCCAGCGGCGCTGCTCGGCCAGCCAGCCGATATATTCCAGGTGGTTGCGCAGATTGATATAGCCGGCGCGGATCAGCGTCACATCCGGCTGCCCGCGGCTGAATAGGCGCTTGTTAAGCTTTTCGCCGAGCAGGTTGCGGGTGACTTCCCGGTCGAACTTGCCGTCGAACCACGCCACCAGGCGGCGCACTTCCACCCGCTCCGCAAGCGTTCGGCCCAGCAGCGCCGCGTCCGGATAGGCTTCTTCCAGATATTCGCAGATCACCTGGCTATCGGGGATGACGAGGCCATTATCCTCAACCAGAACCGGCACAGTGCCGGCCGCGTGCATGGTGAGATACTCCGCCCGGCGTTCCCAGACCTTTTCGAACTTCAGCTCGAAAGGCAGCCGCCGCTCCGAAAGAACCAGCCGGACTTTTCGTGAGAACGGAGATAAGGGAAGATGATACAGGACCCGCATTGGGAAGGGTTATGACACCCGGAGCGCGCTGCGCCAAATTTTTGCGCATGAAGGTGTTAAGGAGTAACGAAACCATGCACGCCAACAAACTTGTCTCGATGCTCAATCAAATTGCCACCTTCCACCGGCGCCAATCGCCGGAAAGTGCGGCAGCCGAGATCGCCGAGCACGTGCAGCGGTTCTGGGAGCCGCGCATGCGCGCGGCGATCTACGCGCATCTGGATGCCGGCGGCGAGGGCATGGCGGAGTCCGCAAAGCTCGCAGTGGCGCAGCTGAAAGCGCGCGACGAAGGCAAAACCCCCTTCGATCCAACGGAGGCGGCCACCCTGGGCGAACCTCTAGAAGCGTGAGCCTGAGGCTGGCCGGCTACCGATGGGTGAAATGTGCCGGCCGTTTTTCGCTGAACGCGGCCATGCCCTCGGTTTGATCGGCGGTGGCGAACAGCGCGTGAAAAACCCGCCTTTCGAACAATATGCCTTCCGCCAGGCTGGATTCGAAGGCGCGATTCACCGCCTCCTTGGCAACCATGGCCACCGGCTTCGACATCCCGGCGATGGTGGAAGCGGTCGCCATGGCATCTTCCAGCAACTGCGCAGCCGGCACGATTCGCGCAACCAGCCCGGCGCGTTCGGCCTCCTGCGCGTCCATCATCCGCCCGGTCAGGCATAGCTCCATCGCCTTGGATTTGCCGATGGCGCGGGTCAGGCGCTGCGAGCCGCCCATGCCCGGAATAACCCCCAGCTTGATCTCCGGCTGGCCGAATTTCGCGGTATCCGCCGCCAGGATGAAGTCGCACATCATCGCCAATTCGCATCCGCCGCCGAGCGCGAAGCCGGACACCGCCGCAATCAGCGGGGTGCGCACGCGCCCAACCGCATCCCACGCCGCGAACCAGTTGGACATATGCATGTCCATATAGTCGCGCGTTGCCATCTCCTTGATGTCGGCACCGGCGGCGAACGCACGCTCCGACCCGGTAATGACGATGCAGCCAATGCCCGGGTCCCGGTCCAACGTATCGAAAGCGTGGGTCACTTCGTGCATCACCTGGGCGTTCAGCGCGTTCAGCGCCTTCGGCCGGTTCAATGTCACCAGCCCGACGCGCCCCTGCGTGCTCACCAGGATCGTCTCGTAAGGGGCGGCGTCAGTCATTTGTAACCCTTTCCTGGAATGCGCAGAGCCGGAACACGGTTAGGCCGATCGCGCGCGGACGGCCTGGATAATGCCCGAGAAATCCATGCCCGCATGGCCTTCATTATCGAAGCTGGTGTAGATCTCCGCGGCGTGGCGGCCGAGGGCAGTGTCCGCGCCCGATTCTTCCGCCGCCTGCTGAGCCAGTTTCAGGTCCTTCAGCATCAGCGCTGCGGCAAATCCCGGCTTGTAGCCGGCATTGGCCGGGCTGGTGGCAACCGGCCCAGGCACCGGGCAATAGGTGGTGAGCGACCAGCATTGCCCTGACGATGTCGACGCCACATCGAATAACGCCTGATGCGACAACCCAAGCTTCTCGGCAAGCACGAAGGCTTCGCTCACCGCGATCATCGAGATCCCCAAAATCATGTTGTTGCAGATTTTCGCCGCCTGCCCTGCGCCGGCGCCCCCGCAATGCACGATCTTGCGGCCCATTGCCTCAAGAAACGGCTTGGCGCGGGCAAACGCCGCGTCCTCTCCGCCTGCCATGAACGTGAGTGTGCCCGCTGTGGCCCCGCCAACGCCGCCCGATACCGGGGCGTCGACCGAGGCCATGCCGGCTTTCGCCGCTGCCTCATGCGTCGCCTTGGCGCTACCGACATCGATGGTCGAGCAATCGACGAATAACGTATCTTTTGCTGCGAGCGGCAGCAATTCGCTGGTCACCGCCAGTACGTGCTTGCCCGCAGGCAGCATGGTGAACACAATTTCGGCGCCGTCTATGGCCGCAGCCGGGCTATCGGCAATTGTCACCCCCGCCGCCTTGGCCGCCTCCAGCGCGGCGGGCGAGAGATCGAAGCCGGCAACACTATGCCCTGCCTTGACCAGATTGGCAGCCATCGGGCCGCCCATGTTGCCAAGGCCGATAAAACCTACGCTCGCCATGTTTGTGTTTCCCCTGATTATTCGCGCTTTAGAGGCCCAGATCGGTTTCCGGGGATGTCTCGAAAAACACTTCGACCATCTCCGGCGTCACGTCCTTCAACGCCGCCGGTGACCAGCGCGGCGATCGATCCTTGTCCACCACCGCTGCGCGCACGCCTTCGACAAAATCATGGCTGCGCATGCTTGCCAGCGCCGCGCGATATTCCTGCTGCAAGCACGGCTCCAGACGCCCATACAAACGTGCTTCATGCAGCAGACGAAAGGCCACCTTCACCGAGGTCGGTGATTTGCCGCCAATCTCCCGCAGCGCCGCCGCCGCGTCCTGGCATACCTCAAGATTAGCCATGATCTGCTCTACGGTTTCGGCGGCATAGCAGGTTTCGATCCACGAAGCTGCCGCGCCCAGCACACCTTCGGGCGGTGTGGCGGCAACCCGCTCTATCGTGGCACCGATGTCCTGCGTGGTAGCACAGCCGCGTAGCGATAGGGCCAGATCGGCCAGGCCCTCCTGCGGCACGAAATAATCCGCAAGCCCGCACAGAATGGCATCGGCCGCACCCAGCCGGCCGCCGGTGAGTGCCGCATGCATCCCGAGCTGCCGAGGCGCCCGGCCGAGCAGAAAAGTGCCGCCCACATCTGGCACAAACCCAATGCCCACTTCAGGCATAGCCAGCATGGAACGCTGCGTCACCACCCGATGCGAGGCATGGGCCGACAAGCCAATGCCGCCGCCCATCACGATGCCGTCCATGAACGCCACGATCGGCTTGGCGTAGCGCGCGATCCGCGCATTCAGCCTGTACTCGTCATAGAAGAATTTTGACGGCCCTTCCAGCCGGCCGGCTTTCGCATCTTCATAAAGCGCACGTATGTCGCCGCCGGCGCAAAAACCACGCTCGCCTGCACCGTCCAGCAAGACCATGCCCACCGATGGCAGATCGCTCCATTCCGCCAAGGTGGTATCGATGCTCCGCACCATGTCGTGGGTCAGCGCATTGATCGCCTTTGGCCGGTTCAGCGTGATGCGGCCAATGCCGCCGTCTACCGCAAACAGCACATCGCCGGAATGTGCGTCGCTCACGAATCGGCACTCAGTCCGCGCGCGATAATCACCCGCATGATCTCGTTGGTGCCTTCAAGAATCTGGTGCACCCGCAAATCGCGCACAATTTTCTCCACCCCGTATTCCGACAAATAGCCGTAGCCGCCATGCAACTGAAGCGCGTCATTGGCCACCGCAAATCCGGTATCGGTCGCAAAGCGTTTTGCCATCGCGCATAGCCGTGTTGCGCCCGGTTCCTTCGCATCCAGCGACGCAGCAGCGCGCCACAGCAGCGTCCGCGCCGCTTCCAGCTCCGTCGCCATATCGGCAAGGCGGAACTGCAACGCCTGGAAATCCGCCAGCTTGCGGCCAAACGCCTGCCGATCACCCATATACGCGATGGATTTTTCCAGCGCCGATTGCGCGCCGCCCAGCGAGCAGGCGCCGATATTCAACCGCCCGCCATCCAGGCCGCTCATCGCAATCTTGAATCCCTGCCCTTCCGCGCCGAGTAGGTTGCCGACTGGAATGCGTACCCCTTCCATGATCACTTGGCGGGTGGGTTGCGCGTTCCAGCCCATTTTCCGCTCATTGGCGCCGAAAGAGAGGCCAGGCGTGCCCTTTTCGATCAGAAACGCCGAAATGCCGGAAGCCCCTGCATCGCCGGTGCGCGCCATCACCAGATACAGATCGGCCACACCGGCGCCGGAGATGAATTGCTTGACGCCATCCAGCACATACACATCGCCGTCGCGCCTGGCTCTCGTTCGCAGGGCAACCGCATCCGATCCGGCTGCCGGCTCAGTCAGGCAGTAGCTGGATAAAAGATCCATCTTGCACAGGATCGGATTCCAATGCTGCCTCTGCGCATCGTTGCCGTAGCGGTCGATCATCCAATTCACCATGTTATGGATGGAAATATACGCCGCTACTGTCGGGCATCCGGTCGAAAGCGCCTCGAAAATCAGCGCCGCATCCAGCCGCTTCAGCCCGCTGCCGCCGACATCCTCTCGCACATAAATCCCGCCCATGCCCAGCTCCGCAGCGGCGCGCAATACATCCACCGGGAAATGCTTTTTCTCATCCCATTCCAGCGCATACGGCGCCATCCGGGTATTGGCGAAGTCGCGCGCCATCTCAAAGATGGCGCGCTGCTCCTCGGTCAGCTGGAACTGGCTGGAAACCCCATCCGGCGCATGGGCGTCCATGGTTCAGCTCATCGTGGGAATAACGAAGCTGGCGCCGGCACTTTCGCGCGAGCCCGAAGGCCAGCGCGAGGTAACGGTCTTGGTCTTGGTATAAAACCGGATGGAGTCCGGCCCATGCTGGTTCAGATCACCAAATCCCGAGCGCTTCCAGCCGCCAAAGGTATGGTAGGCAATCGGCACCGGGATCGGCACGTTCACACCCACCATGCCCACCTGAACCCGGCTGGCGAAATCGCGCGCCGCTTCACCGTCGCGGGTAAAGATGGCAACGCCATTGCCGTATTCATGATCGTTGCAGAGCCGCAGACCTTCCTCATAGGTGTCCGCCCGCACGATGGAGAGAACCGGGCCAAAAATCTCCTCTTTATAGATACGCATTTTCGGCGTCACGCGATCGAACAGCGTGCCGCCAATGAAATAGCCGTTCTCATAGCCCTGCAGATTGAAGCCACGGCCATCCACCAGCAATTGCGCCCCTTCGGCTACGCCGATATCGATATATTCCTTTACCCGGTCCAGCGCCTGCTGCGTCACCAACGGTCCGTAATCCGCCCCTGCATCGCTGGAATGGCCCACCCGCAGTGCCTCGACACGCGGAATAAGCTTTGCCACCAGCGCATCGGCGGTCTTCTGGCCCACCGGCACCGCCACCGAAATCGCCATGCAGCGCTCGCCGGCCGAGCCATAGCCAGCGCCGATCAGCGCATCAACCGTCAGATCCAGATCGGCGTCCGGCAGGATCACCATATGGTTCTTGGCGCCGCCAAAGCATTGCGCCCGCTTCCCGTGCGCCGCTGCGGTCTCATAGATATACTGGGCAATCGGTGTGGACCCAACAAAGCCAACGGCCTTCACGCGCGGATCGGTCAGCAGCACATCCACCGCCTCCTTGTCGCCATTCACCACGTTGAAGATGCCGGGCGGGCCGCCGGCTTCCAGAAACAGCTTCGCCAGTTCCAGCGGCACCGAAGGGTCGCGCTCGGAAGGCTTCAACACAAACGCATTGCCGCAGGCAATTGCAGGGCCCGCTTTCCATAGCGGGATCATCGCGGGAAAATTGAACGGGGTGATGCCCGCCACCACACCCAGCGGCTGGCGCATGGAATACACATCGATCCCGGTGCCGGCGGCATCGGAATACTCGCCCTTCAGCAAATGCGGAATACCTATGGCGAATTCGATCACCTCCAGGCCGCGCTGCACATCGCCCTTCGCGTCCGGCACTGTCTTGCCGTGCTCGGAGGAGAGCAGGCGGGCCAGCTTGTCCATATCGCGGTTGATCAGCTCCACAAAGCGCATCAGCACCCGCGCCCGCTTCTGCGGGTTCTGCGCAGCCCAGGCCGGCTGGGCACGTTCGGCGTCGGCGATCACCGCCTCCACCTCGGCGCGGGAGGCCAGCGGCACCTGCGCCTGCACCTCACCTGTATTGGGGTCGAACACCGGGGCAAACCGGCCGGATTGGCCGGCAACAGCCTTGCCGCCAATGAAATGGGTAAGTTCTCGTGTCATGGCTATCCACCCGGGTTGATTTCGTTGGGCAGGTTAAAGCATGGCTGCGTGTGCACCGCTATGCTGGTAGGCGCGGGGGCCGATGTGCAAAAATGCGCATATGGCCGATACATTGGACTGGGACGCGCTGCAATCCTTTCTCGCGATCGTCCGCGCCGGCCGCCTCACCGTGGCCGCAAGGCAGCTTGGTGTCACGCATTCCACCCTCAGCCGGCGGGTCACCGGGCTGGAGCATAGCCTCCAGGTCAAGCTGTTCCATCGCCGCCCGGCCGGATATGCGCTCACCGCGCAAGGCGAGCGGCTGCTGGCATCGGCGCAGGCCATGGAGGGCGAGGCCCTTGCGGCAATGACCGACCTCACCGGCTCGCGCGTGCGCGTGGCGGGCGCCATCCGTGTGGGCGCGCCGGATGGATTCGGCACCTTCTTCCTGGCCCCCCGCCTTGGCAAGCTGGCGGCCGCCCATCCCGATCTCTCTGTCCAGCTGGTCACCATGCCGCGCCTGTTCAGCCTTTCGAAGCGTGAGGCCGATATTGCGATCAGCCTCGCCCCGCCGCAGGAGGGCAGGCTGCACGCCAGGCGCCTCACCGATTACGAACTCGGCCTCTATGCAGCACCAGCCTATCTTGAGGCCTATGCACCGATCAAGACGGTTGCCGACCTGAACGGGCATCGCTTCATCGGTTATATCGACGAAATGATCTACGCGCCGGAGCTGGATTACCTGCCTCTGGTTTCGCGTGATATCCGCCCATCCTTGAGTTTCTCCAATCTCGTAGGGCAATTCTTTGCCGCCTGCGCCGGGCATGGGCTGTGCATCCTCCCATGCTTCATGGCGGTGGATGAACCGCGGCTGGTGCGCATTCTCGGCGACAGCGTTTCGCTCTCGCGCGCCTTCTGGCTGATCGTGCATAGCGACATGCGCGATCTGGCGCGTGTGCGCATCACCGCCGACTTCATCGCCCAGGAAGTCAAAGCCGCGCGCGACCTGTTCGGCAAGGCCTGAACGTTTCTGCTGTCCGCCCCTTCATCTGGCCCACGGCCTCGATCGGGCTTGCGGTTCCAGGTGGCCGCACTCGTTGTCTGCGCGATAAGCCCGCGCTGTCACCGGCGCGGCGCTTGTCCCACCGCTGTTGGAGACATCCTATCCTATGCCCACGACCCTTGCCCGCGCGATCCATGCCGGTGCGCCTGACGGCGAATTGAGGCTGAGCCCCACCCAGCAGGCTGCCTTCAACACATTGGCGGTGCTGGCGCAACGCCTTCCCGTCACCCTGCTCAGCGGCGGACCAGGCAGTGGCAAGACCACCATCTTACGTGAATTGCAGCGCCGGATCGGCGGCCGCCTGATCACCCTGCGCGATATGCTGGAGGCAGTGGCTGCACAGCAGGACGGTACTATCGAGGAGGCGGCGCGCGGCCTGGTGGAGCAGGCTTTCCTGCATGACGATCTGGTGCTGATCGACAATCTCTCATCCATCGAGGCCGTCACGCGCATGACCGGCGCCTATGCGCGCCCCTTTCTGTTCGATGCGGTGGAAGCTACCCTGTTCGATACCGCAAGGGCGCTGGGCAAGCGCATCGTTGCGGGGTTTTCCGCCGATATCGGGCATCAGAGCTATGCCTCGTTGCAAAACCAGGGCGTGCGGGTGCAGATCGCCCCCTATACGGCGCTGGATTACGCCATCATCCTCGGCCATGTGCTGGGTGCCGGCAATATCGGCCACCTCGATTTCGAGGAAATCTACAGCCATGCGCGACAACTGACGGCCTACCAGCTTCAGGCAGCCGCCCTTATCCTGGTGCAGCAGGGCGTTGCCCAGCCGACCACCGATCAGATTCTTGCCTGCATGAACCAGCATCTTCTCACCAGCAACCTTGTTGTGGGTGAGGTGGAGAAAATCGAATTCAGCACGCTAAAGGGTACCGAGCAGCTGGTGGCGCAGCTGGAAACAATGATCCTGCTGCCGATGCAGCACCCGGAGCTGGCAAGGCGATTAGGGCTGAAGCCCAAGCGCGGCGTGTTGCTGCACGGCCTTCCTGGCACGGGAAAAACCTCCATCGGCCGGGCTTTGGCGCATCGGATGAAGGGGAGGTTCTTCATGATCGACGGCACCTTCATTACCGAACCACCGAGCGCGTTCTTCAATCGGGTGAAAGCGGTGTTCAATGCCGCCCAGGCAAACAGCCCTTCGGTGATTTTTATCGACGATGCCGACGTCTTGTTCAAGACCGACCACGTCTATGGCCTCAACCGTTATCTGCTCACCAAACTGGATGGTCTGGAATCGGAATCGGTCGGCGCGGTCTGCGTGATGATGACGGCGATGGATATCAACGATATACCACCCGCCATCTTGCGATCCGGCCGGGTGGAAGTCTGGCTGGAAACCAAATTGCCCGATCTGGAGACGCGCCGCGACATCCTCACGCAGTACGCCCAGGCCCTGGCTGATGAATTCGACGGTTTCGATCCCGATCGGCTGGCCCGCGCCACTGAAGGGTTTACGCCCGCGGATCTGCGCCGGATTGTCGGCGATGCCAAGGCGTTTCTCGCCTATGACATGCACCGTGAAAAACCACTGAAAAGTTTCGGCGCGTATATTGCCATGGCAGCGCTCGCTGTCCGCGAGCTGAAAAACAACATCGCCCGTGCCACCGGCCAAACATTGGTGTGCACCTCAGATGATCTAGACCTCGTCAGCGCCTGCGGCTGCTGAGCGTAAAACGTTACAATACCGGTGCCTGACATGCCACAGCGCATCACACCTCCATCGCGGCCAAATTTACCTTCCGCGCTGGTTCAGAAAGGCGTGTCCGAAACGTCTGCGAAGCTGAGCGGCTGACGAGGCCGCGTTGTTGGGGGACGTGGCCATGATTGCACATTCACGCTTGCGCCACATGAAAATGGCCTGCCGGTTGCTGCTTGGGCTGGCCGCTTCCACCGCATTCACCGGGCCAGGCATGGCGGCGGTGCCGGCTGCATCGGCGCCAGCGCCGGCCGCGCCGGTCTATGCGCTGCATATCCCACCCGGCACACTGGAAGCGGCGCTGGTCGCCCTCGCCGACGCCACGGGTCTGCAATTGCTCTACACCGCCGATCTGGCGCGTGGCCTTTCCAGCCCAGGGATGAGCGGATCGGTCACCGCGCAGGATGGGCTGGCCGGCGTGCTGGCCGGAACCGGGCTGCGCTACCGCTTTCTCAACGCGCGCACCGTTACCATTGAACGCCCCAGCGCCATGCGCACGCTGGGGCCGGTGCGGGTAGAGGGTGTCAGCCCGGGCGGGTTTGCTGCCGTGGATGGGTTCGGCGCCGGCGCCGGCGCCAATGGCAGTTCCGACCCCACCGCCACCGAGGGCACAGGCAGCCTGACCACCAACGGTGCTTCCGTGGCTTCCAAAATTCCGCAGGCGCTCAAGGATACGCCGCAATCGGTCACCGTGCTGACGCAGGAACGCATCCAGCAGCAGGTGATTACCGACTATACCGCCGCGCTGAACGACGCCCCCGGCATAACCCTGCAACAAACCAATTCCATTCAAACCAATTTCTATTCGCGCGGTTTCGGGGTCAGTGCGTTCCAGGTGGATGGCGGCGCGCCGCTCGATCCCAATGTAAATACCAATTACGTGCCGACACTGAATTTGGCGGAATACGACAATGTTCAGGTGCTGCGAGGATCGGATGCGTTGTTTGGCGGCGCCGGCCAGCCGGGCGGGGTGGTGAGCCTGACGCGCAAGCTGCCGCTGGACCACGATCAGCTTACTTTCGACATTAATGCCGGCTCCTTCAACAATTTTCGTGGCCAGACCGATGCCACCGGACCGCTGGGCTTCGACGGCCATCTGCGCGGCCGCCTGGTTCTGGAATATCAGGACCGTGATTTTTTCTACGATGTCGCCCACCAGAACAAAGCCTTTGTCTATGGCGTTATGGAAGCCGACCTTGGCGAGGATACGCTGCTGCGCTTCGGCGGCAGCTATGAAAAACAGGACAATAGCGGCTGGGACGGAACCGGCCTGCCGCGCACCGTCAGCGGCGCCGATCTGGGGTTGAAGCGATCCACCTGCCTATGTGCGCCTTGGAATCGGTGGGGTTTCAAGAGCCCGGAATTATTCGTGGCCCTCCAGCATCAGTTCAGCCCGGACTGGCAGGTAAAGCTCAACGCCACCGACCTGATGCAGCGCTCCAACCGGAAGGAAGATTACAGCTACGGCCAAATCCAGCCCGGTGCGGAGACCAGCCAGCCCTATACGGAGGTTTCCGAGACAAACTTCAATAACCGGCTGACCCAATATGCGCTGGACGCGACACTGTCCGGCTCGTTCCAGCTTTTGGGCTACAAGCAGAAACTCGCCATCGGAATGGATTACAGCCGCAGCCAGGGACCGAGTTCCTCCGGAGGAGCGGAGCTGGATGTACCGATCAATGTGTTTGCCTTCGATCCAACCAGCCTGAACCCGGCACCACCGCCCGCGCCGATTGCAGAAAGCGGCAAACTCATCCAGGAACAGTCCGGCGCCTATGCCACCCTCAATCTGCAGATTCTCGATCCGGTGCATGTCACTGGCGGCCTGCGCCTGAGCAATTACCGGATATATATTGCCAGCACGGAGTATAATACGCCATCAGACCAGGTGCTGGAGACCTCCACCAATGCCGAACATACCGCCGGGGTGCTCACACCCTATGCCGGTATTACCTATGATCTCACCAAGCAGATCACGCTCTATGCAAGCTACGCCGACATCTTTCAAAGCCAGGCTGAATTTCTCTCCCCGTCCGGCGCACCGCTGCCGCCGGTTACCGGCACTACCTACGAAGCGGGGGCCAAAGGAATGTTCAATGGCGGCCGCCTGAACGTCTCTGCTGCGTTCTATTACACCCAGGAAAGCAACCTCGGAATCTATGATCCAGGCGCCACCGATCCTGGCAATTTCTCAGGTGAAACAACTGGCTCGTTCTGCTGCTACCTCAATCAGGCCTCGGTCACCAGCAAGGGTGTCGATCTGGAAGTGTCCGGCGCCCTTATGCCAGGATGGCAGGTGCAGGCTGGCTATAGTTTTAATGAAAATGCCTATGGCGCTGGCTACGCCAATACCGGATCGGCGTATCAAACCCAGCAACCGAAGCACCAGCTGAAACTATGGACATCCTATGTCGGCCAAGGCTGGTTGAAGAAATGGACCCTCGGCGGTGGCATGCGGCTGGAAAGCGCGCGCTATACCTCCGGCAGCGTGTGCAGCATACCGCTGGAGCAAAGCGGCGTCTGCGCCGGTTCCTACGTGCCGTTCAACTTTACCCAAGCGCTCTATACGGTTATCGATCTGCGCGCCGCCTACGCGATCAACACGCATCTTCAGGCCGCGGTGAACCTCACCAACATTGCCGACACCAGATACTACGCCACCGCCGGCACCAGCCAGGGCGAAAATTTCTACGGCGAGCCGCGGGCAATTATGTTCAGCCTGCACGGCAGCTACTGATCGCCCCATATGGCGCAGGCCCTGAAAGTCGACCCGCGGGACTACAAGATCAGCCGCCTCTTGCTCGCGCGCATCTGGCGGCTGACCCGGCCCTATTGGTGGCGCCGCGCGGCCTGGCCGTCCTGGATCGCGATGGCGGCATTGCTGCTGCTCGCACCCGGTTTCAGCCTGCTGGGCGCGTATATTTCCACCGTACTGAAGAATTTGACCGATGTCATCGTGGCCCGCCAAGTGGCCGCCTATTGGCCTCTGCTCTGGTTCTTCCTCGCCATCACCTGCGCCCGCGCCCTGGCCTCGGTTGGGATGGGGCTGCTAGATAGCCAGCTCAGCCTGCATTGGCGCGCCTGGCTTTCCACCCATCTGATCGACCAATATCTCGCCAAGCGCACCTATTACGACATTGCGCTGGCCGAGGATCTGGATAACCCCGATCAGCGCATCCAGGAAACGGTCGGCCCGTTCACCCAGCTGGTCAGTTTCCTGCCGCGCCGCGTGCTCTCCAATATCACCGATATGGCCGCTGGCGTTGCCATTCTCGCCACCATAGATGTGCGGCTGGTCGGCGCGATCACGCTCTATGCGGTGGCACAGACGGTCGTGATGTTCTTCCTCTACGTACCAACGATAAAACAGAATTTCGACATCACGGTGGCGGAGGCAGATCTGCGCTACAGCATTCTGCATGTCCGCGACAACGCCGAGACAGTGGCGTTTTATCGCGGCGAGGGCGCCGAGCGCACCCAGATATTGGCGCGCGTTGCCACCGCAGTGCGCAAGCAGATGACCTTGATCCTCTATCAGCTGAAACTGGATTCCGGATCTCAGGTGCTCGGCGTTATCTGGCAGGCACTCCCCTATCTCCTGCTGGTCCCGCTGTTTTTTGCCGGCAAGACGCCCTACGGCTCGATCGCCCAGGGAGCGTTTGCCGCCACGCAGATTCTAAATGCCTTGCAGCTGTTCATGAATTTCGCCCCGCAGATCAGCCAGATGGCGCCGCTCGCGGTGCGGCTGGCGGAGATCCAGGAACGATTTGCCGCCATGGGCGCCGAACGCAGCGATCCGGGCATTCCCCGGCTGGTGCTGCGAAGCGGGAACGAGGTAAGGCTGGAATGCGTAACCCTGCAAACCCCCGGCGGCGAACAGGCCTTGGTCAAATCGCTGTCGTTGCGTCTGCCGATCGGCGACCATCTCGTTATCACCGGCCAGACCGGGGTTGGCAAAAGCTCGCTCTTGCGCGCCATGGCAGGTCTATGGACACGCGGCTCCGGCGTCATCGAGATGCCGCCGCCGGACACCTGCCTGTTTCTGCCACAGCGCCCCTATATGATTCTCGCCGATCTGCGCGCGCAACTGCTCTACCCGCGCGGCTATGCGATCGACGATGAGTCGCTGTGCGATATTCTCGAACAGGTGAATTTGCACGCGCTGCTGGCCGAGCATGGCGGTCTGGATGCGGTGCGCGATTGGGGCCGGGTGCTGTCGCTCGGTGAACAGCAGCGCATCGCCTTTGCGCGCATTCTGGTCTCCCGGCCCGATTACGTGTTTCTCGACGAGGCCACCAGCGCGGTCGATCTGGCAACCGAGGCGCGGCTATATCGGGCGCTGGCCGCCTCCGGCGCCAGCTATGTCAGCGTCGGCCATCGCGCGAGCATTATGGATTTCCATAGCCATAATCTGCATCTCATTCCTGGCGGCGGCTGGACACTCGGTGCCGTTTCCGCCCGCGCAGTAAGCGCCGAGCTGGATTGCGGGGTTAGCGTTGCCCAATCGTTACCCGCGTGAACACTCTGGAGGTGCCCCGGTGACCCAGTCCCGTCGTGATCGAATCCTGGCAGTTCTGGCCGGCGTCGTCGTGCCGACCGCCTGTGCCGCGCAGCCGCTTGTGGTCGCCCGAAACCTGAGCATCAGCCATATGTTTCTCGATGCCGATCCGCTGGTTAAGCTGGTGATGGGGCTACTCTTTCTCGCCTCCATCGCAAGCTGGACCATCCTGGTGGTGAAATCGGTGCAGATCGCCGGCGCCAAGCGGCAGCTCAGGGCCGACATGATTATACTCGATCAGGCCAACTCCCTCCAGGAAATCCAGACTCTTCGCTATGAAGCGTCGATCGCAATGATCGACATGGCAGCAAGCGAAATGCGCCGTGCCGGCGATCTGCGACGGCCTGGCGCCATGGAAGGCGTAAAGGAACGCGTCGCCGCACACATGTTTGTCATCGAGGCCGATGCGGTACAGTCGATCCTCTCCGGGGTGAATATCCTCGCCAGTATCGGCGCCATCGCGCCCTTTGTCGGGCTCGCCGGCACCGTCTGGGGCATCATGAACAGCTTTATCGGCATTTCCCAGGCCCACGCCACCAATCTGGCCATAGTGGCGCCCGGTATAGCAGAAGCCTTGCTGGCCACCGCCGTTGGCCTGTTCACCGCGATTCCTGCCGTGCTGATCTATAATCTTCTGGCCCGTTCGATTGCCGGCTACCGGCGGCTGATCGCCCAGGCGGCGGTGCTCGCAGCCTGCGCCTTCAGCCGCGATCTGCTGGCCGATTCGCCCTGCATCACAAAACGCGTCGCCGCCTGACCATGTTTGCCCGGTAAAGGTGCTTCCAGCATGTCGATTCGCATGGTTCACAACGATGACGGCCTCGATGAAATGCACGAGATCAACGTTACCCCCTTCATCGACGTCATGCTGGTGCTGCTGATCATTTTCATGGTGGCGGCGCCGCTCACCACCGTGGATGTGCCGGTCGATCTGCCGGTCAGCACCGCCGCACCGCCGCCGGTGCATATCGATCCCGTATATATCACCCTGCAATCGGATCTCACCGTCTCGGTCGGCGAACAGAAAATCCCGCGCGCCATGCTCGCTCAGGCTGTGGAAGCCGCTGCGAAAGGCGACAGGACAGCCCGCATCTTTCTGCGTGCGGATCATCAGGTGGATTACGGCCATGTGGTGGCACTGCTGAACATCTTGCAGCGGCAAGGCTTTTTGAAAGTGGCCCTGGTGGGTGTGGAACCCGGCCAGGGTCCGGACGAGACACTGAAATGAGATTTTCGGAGAGATGGGTGTTGGGCGCCGGCACCTCCATCGCCCTGCACGTTGGCGCGGCAGCTGCGGTTCTGTTCACAGTGGCGCCGGCACCCACCTCCATCGCACCGCCGGCCGAGGCGCTGATGACGATAGAGCTCGCCCCCACGCCAAGCGCCCCCGTGGCGCCCCTGCGGCAGACAGCGCCTGGCCCGGTACGGGTTGAAGCCACGCCCCCGCCAATGCCGGCGGAGCCGCCAAAAATATCACCGCCGCCAAAATTGCTCATGCCCATCAAGGCCGACATCGTTCTGCCGATCAAGCCGCGCCCGCACCCGCCGCGTCCGGTACGCAAGCCGCAAGCCGAACAAACAACCGCACCCCAGGCCTTGGTGGCGCCGCCAAAGCCGGTGGCGGCTTCACCCACACAAGGCGCCTCCAGCATCGTCTCGAATGCCGCGCAAAGCTGGGAAAACGGGCTGTTGGCAAGGCTGGAACGGGTGAAGCGCTATCCCGGCGCGGCGCAAGCGCAGAGCCAGGAAGATCTGGTCTATGTGCGCATCACCATCGATCGTTCGGGCAAACTCACCGATGCGCAGGTGGTGCGCAGCCGTGGCTACGCCCTGCTGGATCGTGAGGTCGTGGCCATGGCCCATCGCGCCAGCCCGTTTCCCGCCCCGCCGGCGGAAGAACACGATCCGGTCGTGGTGGTGGTGCCGGTGGAATTCTTCATCGGCAGCCAGAGCGCCGCGAATTGAACCACACAGGATATCCAGCCAGGATGAACAACCTATCCGACCATCCGCTTGTCGGGCTGATCGAGGCCGCTTGCCGCGCCGGTGCCGATGAGGCCGAGGCGGTGATGAGTCGGGCGCAAAACCTCTCGGTTGGCGTGCGTCAGGGCATCCTCGAAAATGTCGAGCGCGCGGAGCCGGCCTATTACGGCCTGCGCGTCTGGGTTGGCGAACGTTCGGCCAGCCTGTCCTCCGCCGATCTTGCCGTGTCCGGCAAGTGCGGCGCGCTGATCGAGCGGGCCTTGGCCATCGCCAGGGCGGCGCCAAAAAATCCGTTTGGCGGATTGGCCCCCGCACCCGCCGCCGCGGATGACGAAGCCGCCTTGCAGCTGTTCGACCCGGCCACTCCAGGCGCAGACCAATTGGTGGAACGCGCGCGAGAAGTCGAGTCCGCCGCGCTTGCCATTTCAGGTATCAGCAACTCGGGCGGCGCCATGGCGAGCCTCTCTACCTCGGAGCGCTTTCACGCCACCTCGCGCGGTTTTGCCGGCCATCGGCGCCGCAGCTCTTTCGGCTTGGGCGTGAGTGTCGTCGCCGGGCTCGGTGCGGCCAAACAAACCGATTTCTATGGCAGCAGCGCAACCTGGCGCAGGGATGTGCAGGATGCATCGGAGATCGGCGCCGAGGCCGGCCGCCGCGCCGCCGCCAGGCTGGCCCCGCGCAGGCTCATCAGCATGCGCGCCCCGGTGATCTTTGAACGCCGGATTGCGCTCGACCTGCTCGGCCCGTTCATCAGCGCCATCAGCGGGCCCAATGTCGTCCGTGGCTCCAGTTTCTTGCGCCATCGCCTGGGCCAAGCGGTTTTCGCGCCAGGCATAGATGTCAGCGACGATCCTGCCGTGCCGCGTGGCCTTGGCAGCCGCGCGGTGGATGATGAGGGCGTGGCATGCACCCCGCGCCCGCTGGTGGAACATGGTGTGCTGACCAGCTGGCTGCTCAACGTCGCCAGTGCCGCGCAATTGGGCCTTCAGCCGAACGGCTATGCCGGGCGCGGCGCGGTCGGCGCGTCAGGAATCTGCGTCAGCAATCTGCGCGTCGCGCCCGGCACCGAGGATCTGCCGGCGTTGATGGCCCAGGCCCAGTCCGGCCTGATGGTGACGGGCATGTTCAACCCATCGCTGAACCCCAATACCGGCGAATGGTCGGCGGGCGTGCATGGCATCTGGTTCGATGCCGGCGAACCCGCCTTTCCGGTGAGTGAAATTACCGTCGCCGGCAGCCTGCCGGAGTTTTACGCACGCCTGATCGCCGGCGCGGATGTCGCCAAACTCGGCGCCGCGATCACCCCCTCCCTGATGGTCGATGCAGTCGCTATCGGCGGACTCTGAACAAGATCGGATTCGTCTCGATGAACAACGCCAATGCCCCGCACACATCCTTGCTGGAACAGCGTGGTGTCGATCCGGCGCGCGCAATCGCCCATCTCGCCGCCGCCACCTGCGGGGCCGATGATGGCGAGCTGTTCGTCGAGCGCATTGCCTGCGAGTCATTCAGTTTCGACGATGGCCGGCTGCGCCAGGCCAGTTCCGATGCGTCGGAGGGGTTTGGCCTGCGGGTGGTGGCCGATGCGGCGGTGGGCTATGCCCAGGCAGCCAGTATCAATGAGGCGGCAATCATCCGCGCGGCCGATACCGCCGCGCAGGCGCGCGCGGGCTATGATGGCATGGCGGCGCTATCGCCGCGCCGTACCAACCAGCAGATCTATGCCGATCTCGATCCGAATCTGCATCCGGCCTTCGCCGGCAAGATCGCGCTGCTGGAGGCGATCGATGCCTATGCCCGGTCGCGCGATCCTGGCGTGGTGCAAGTCAGCGCCTCGCTCGGCTCCGAATACCGCGTGGTGGAGATTTGGCGCGCCGATGGCCAGGCGGTGCGCGATGCCCGGCCACTGGTGGTGTTGAATATCACCGTCACCGTCGCCCGCGCCGGGCGGCGCGAAAGCGGATCCGCCGGCGCCGGCGGCCGTGCCGCCTTCGACGCCTGGGTGGCCCCCGAACGCTGGCAGGCCCAGGTGGACGAGGCTTTGCGCCTTGCCCAGGTAGCGCTCACTGCCACACCCTGCCCGGCTGGGGAGATGGATGTGGTCGTCGGCCCAGGCTGGAACGGCATGCTGCTGCACGAGGCGGTCGGCCATGGCCTG